>Ga0209207_1000206_pt1 | contig 43517 bp, 40 predicted proteins | sample SaghotsprinmetaG_FD_184140 | JGI IMG/M metagenome (GOLD analysis project Ga0209207, IMG submission 184140) | Hot spring microbial communities from South Africa to study Microbial Dark Matter (Phase II) - Sagole hot spring metaG (SPAdes) (version 3) | ecosystem: Environmental > Aquatic > Thermal... | reverse complement strand
CAAAGCGCAGCTTGAGCTGATCCGGTGTGTGGTCCACGATGTCCTTGCGGATACGCTCTTCCTGGGCCTGCGTCAGCTTGCGGCCGTCGCCCAGCGGGCGGCCGCGCTTGGCTTCCTTGATGCCTTGGCCCGTGCGTGCCCGGCCTATCCATGCCGACACCGTGGGACGGCGCACCCCCAGTTCCTGAGCAATCGCTTCCTGGGTGCGGCCGCGCTTGTGCATACGTATTGCCGTGCGGCGCAGCTGCTCGCGCGCCGCCGGCTCCAGTTTCCGTACATCAATGCGTTCCGTTTCCATGCCGGAATTGTATCATAATTGTATCATGATTGTACGGTATTATGTTGCCTTGTTAATATGTTTTCGGCCTATCCATTCATGAGGCCAGACCATGGTCAACGTCAATCAACTCTTGCAGGCAATGGTGCAGAAGGAGGCCTCGGACCTGTTCTTCTCCGCCGGTGCCCGGGTGAGCATGAAGATCGACGGCGTGCTGCGCCCGATCTCCTTGCCCGAACTCACCGCCGAGACCTCGCAGCAGCTCGCCTACGAGCTGATGAGCGAGGAACAGATCCGTCGCTTCGAGACGCATCGTGAGCTCAATTTCGGCTATGGCATTCCCGGGGTCGGCCGTTTCCGGGTCAACGTGTTCCGCCAGCGCGGCGCGGTCGCCATGGTCATTCGTCGCCTGTCGACGAGCATTCCCAGCCTCGCCGAACTGGGCCTGCCGCCGGTGCTCGAACGCCTGGCCCTGGAACGGCGCGGCCTGATCCTGGTGGTCGGTGCCACCGGCTCTGGCAAGAGCACCACCCTGGCCTCGATGATCGACTATCGCAATTCGAACTCGCCCGGCCACATCCTCACCGTCGAAGATCCGGTCGAATTCGTGCACCGGCACAAGAAATCCATCGTCAACCAGCGCGAGGTCGGCACCGACACCGACAGCTACGAGACCGCCCTGGTCAACGCACTGCGCGAAGCACCCGACGTCATCCTGATCGGCGAGATCCGCGACCGCGACACCATGCAGCAGGTGATCAACTTCGCCAACACCGGCCACCTGTGCCTGTCCACCCTGCACTCGATCAACAGCCACCAGGCGCTCACCCGGATCATGAACTTCTTCCCGCTGGAGACCCGCCAGACGGTACTGTTCGACCTCGCCGCCTGCCTCGTCGGCATCGTCAGCCAGCGCCTGGTACGGACCGTGAAGGGCGGCCGGGTACCGGCCGTGGAGGTGTTCACCGCCGACTACCACATGAAGCAGATGATCCGCGAAGGCCGCGTCGATGAGCTCAAAGACATGATGGAATCGGCCACCTCGGAGGACATGCAGACCTTCGACCAGGCCATCGTCAAGCTCTACAAGGCCGGCATCATCGATTACGAAGAGGCCCAGGCCAACGCAGACTCGCCGCGCCAGCTGCACCTCTTGATCCACGGCTCGGGCGAGGTGCAGTTCGACGGTCGCGACAGCAAAAGCCGCGCGCCCGGGAGCAGCGCGAAATCCAGTGCCGCAGCCGATTCATTGCCGGAGATCGACCTGCCACCCATTTCCTGAACCGCCGGGCCCGACGGTCCGGCCCATGCATGAAAGGAGGCGCCCATGCCGAGCGCCACACAACTGGTCAGCGGGATCGAGACCCTGGCCTCGCTGCCGGCGGTATACCAGCGGGTCAAGGCCGTGGTCGACGACCCCGACAGCTCGGTCGCCGATCTGGCGCGGGTGGTGTCCAGCGACCCCGGCATCGCCGCGCGCGTGCTCAAGGTCGTGAACAGCGTCTATTTCGGCCTCATGAGCCGGGTGGAAACGGTCAGCCACGCGGTCAGCATCCTCGGCATGCAGCAATTGCACGACATCGTCCTGGCCTCCTCGCTCGCCTCGGCGTTCAAGGGCATCCGCCCGGCCGACATGGACATGCGCCGATTCTGGAGCGACAGCGTCCTGCGCGCGCTGTTCGCCCGCGCTGCCGCCGAGAATCGTGGCCTGCGCGAGGTGGAGCGGGTATTCCTGGAAGGCCTGCTGGCCGACATCGGCCATCTGGTGATGTACCTGAAGGAGCCTAAAGCCACCGCCCGCGCCCGCACCGAGGCACTCGCCCGCGGACTGGCGCTCGACGAAGCCGAACGCCGTCTGGTCGGCTGCGACTACGCCGAGGTCGGCGCCACCCTGGTCAAGCTATGGAAACTGCCGAAACGCTTTGCCGCCACACTCGCAGACCAGATCCACCCTTCGCTCGCGGCCGAGGAGTATGCCCAGGAAGCCGCCCTGCTGCACCTCGCCGACAAGGTAGTGGCGGGACGCGAGCGCCAGCTTGACGACGAATCGATTGCCGCCGCAGTCGACTCCTTCGTATGGCAAACGACCCGCTTGAAGCCGCTCGATATCGGCCCCATCCGCACCGTCGCGGAGATGAACCACGCCGAGGTGGTGAGCCTGTTCTTTCCCCACGCCACGGACTGAATCCGGCTGAAACACGCCGGACATAGGGATCTACGCAGATCTTTTCCCTCTCCCTGTGGGAGAGGGTTGGTGATAGGGGGCTTCAAGCTTCGCCATCGCTCCACTCTCGTCGGCATAACTGGGTTCGAGATGTGTAGCAGGCTGTTGAAAAACGTCGCAAGGAGGGCCCGATGCAAGGCGCGCGGAGCGCAGCGACCGAGAAAACAAGCGCAGCGCGTTTCAGCGAAGGCCAACCTTCAGGTCATGCCGGAGCCCACACCGCGCAACACAGCCGATGGCCCACCGCAGTCGTTTTTCAGCAGCCTGGTCGATACCTCTGCCCGCCGGAGGAAGGGCCGAGGATGAGGAAGTACAAACCAGTCAGTCCAGTGCGGCGTATGCATGCGACGTCCAAGCTCACTGCCGGTGAATCGCCACCGGCACCCGCCGGGCGCCGAATGGACGGCTGAAGGCGCCAAACCGGCCGGCGATCGGGGTGCCGCATTGCGGACAACGGCCGTGCGCGTCGAGGCGGTAGGCGAGAATCGCGTACCAGTCGCGCTCGATCAGGGCGGTGCCGCACCCCGGGCAAGCGGTGGTGTCGCCGGGGCGGTCGTGCACGTTGCCGGTGTACACGTAATGCAACCCCACATCCAGCGCCTGACGCCGGGCCCGCGTGAGGGTGGCCGCCGGGGTGGAGGGGCGGTCGGTCAACTTGTAGTCTGGATGGAATGCGGAAAAGTGCAGCGGCACACCCGCGCCGAGATGTTCCAGGACCCAACCGGCGAGCCGTTCGATCTCCGCCTCGCTGTCGTTCAGCCCCGGGATGAGCAGGGTGGTGATCTCGACCCATACTTCGGTCTCATGCACCAGGTATTCCAGGGTGTCGAGCACCGGTTGCAGGTGAGCGCCGCACTGATGCACGTAAAAATCCTCGCTGAATGCCTTGAGGTCGACGTTGGCGGCGTCCATCACGGCAAAGAATTCGGCGCGCGGCGCGGCATGGATGTAGCCGGCGGTGACCGCGACATTGAAGAGCCCCTCGGCCCGGCAGGCCAGCGCCGTGTCGATGGCGTACTCGGCGAAGATCACCGGGTCGTTGTAGGTGTAGGCCACGCTCTTGCAGCCCATGCGCCGGGCGGTGGCGGCGATCTCTTCCGGGCGGGCCGCATCCATGAGGCGATCCATGTCGCGCGACTTGGAGATGTCCCAGTTCTGGCAGAACTTGCAGGCCAGGTTGCAGCCGGCCGTGCCAAACGAAAACACCGCGCTGCCGGGATGGAAGTGATTGAGCGGCTTTTTCTCGATGGGATCGACGCAGAACCCGGAACTGCGGCTCCAGGTGGTGAGGGTCATGGCGTCGCCCACCCGGCGGCGCACGAAGCATGCACCGCGCTGGTCGGCATGCAGGCGACAGTCGCGTGGGCACAGGTCGCACTGGATACGGCCATCGTCGAGACGATGCCACCAGCGCGCCGGATGGTCGCTGTCCGGGATATTCATTCTCCCTCTCCCTCGGCGTGTTTTTCCACCGTGTAGCGCATCAGGCGCAGGTCCGGGGCCCAGAAATCGGCCGGCAGGCCGGCCTTGCGCTTCAACTGGGCGAGAAAGTCGCGCGGCGCCGGCAGGACCTCCCACACCTGGGGCAGGAAGGTGGCGCGGTGATCGCCGTGACCGAGGATCAGGCCATCGACGCCGGGACGCAGCCGGGCGCATGCATCCGCCTCGTCGCGCACCGGGAAAGGCTCCGGCGGGCTGAGGATCGACACTTCGACGCGGACCTGATCCAGTTCATCGCGCCCGAGCGGCGGGAAACGCGGATCGGCAAAGGCCGCCGCCTGGGCATTGGCCTCGATGTCCGCGGCGAGGCCGCGATGCGCCTGAAGCGAACCGATGCAGCCGCGCAGCGCACCGTTCAGGGTGAGGGTGACGAATGCCGCGCCGGATGCATCCAGCCAGTCCGGGTGTGGCAGCGCGGCAGCGGTCAGACCAAAGCGGCGGGCAATGGCTGCGCGCGCCAGAGCGGTGAGCAGGCGGCCGCGCGACCAGGGTTCAGTGCCGGACATGCGTGGCCTCCGTGAATGCGATGGCGGCGTAGCCCACCACGCGGGCCTTGTCGCCGGCGGTGTCGCCCGAATTCCTCAGATCGACGAGATGCGCGGAGAGCCCTTTGCGGCGCGCGAGCAGGGTCAGGCCGTTGAGCGCATGGCAGCCGCAGGCCTCCTCACCGTCAAGATCGGTCTCGAGTGCAAGGATGCGCGCCACGGTCTCGGCATCGCGCCGGGTTGCCTCGGCATGGGGCAGGTAATGCGACAGGTCCGAGCTCACCACGACCAGGGTCTCCTCGCCTCCCCACAGCCGCTCGATCACCTCCGCCACCGCTTGCGGCCCGGCGCCGCCCACCGCCAGCGGCACCAGCTCGAAGCGGTCGAGCGCATCCTGCAGGAAAGGCAGATTCACCTCCAGTGAGTGCTCCATGGCATGCGCGGCGGCGTTCACCTCCACCTGAGGCAAGCCGCGCAGGGTTTCGATCGCCTCCGTATCGAGCGGCACCCGGCCGAGCGGTGTCTCGAACTGGTCCGCCACCGGCAGGGCCAGCCCATCCACCCAAACCCGATGCACCGGCCCGAGCAAGACCACGCGCCGGATCACGGCCCGCAAGGGGCGCACCAGGGCATAGGCCGAGGCCGCCACCGGGCCGGAATAGATATAACCCGCATGGGGCACGATGAGCGCCTTCGGACGCAATGCTCCGAGACCCGCATCGGGATGAACGCGGACGGAGAGTTCATGCAAAACGCGCTGCAGGGTGTCCGCCGTGCCCGGATAGAACAGGCCAGCGACGGCGGCGGGACGGGTGATCGACATTGAAACCCCCGGGAATGAAATACACGGGAATCGCCAGACTGGCGCGCCCTCTCTTAGAATCTAGCAGGCTGTTGAAAAACGTCGCGAGGATGTCCCGATGCAAGGCGCACGGAGCGCAGCGACCGAGAAAACGAGCGAAGCGAGTTTCAGCGAAGGCTCACATCGGCGCAGCCGATGTGAAGTGAAGCGGCCGGAGCCCACACCGCGCAACACAGCAGAGGACCCACCGCAGTAATTTTTCAACAGCCTGCTAGGCCTTATCCACCACTACACAAGACCGATGAGCCGCTATATCGCCATGCTTCCCGCTGCCGGGGTCGGCGCCCGCATGGGCGGCGATATCCCCAAGCAATACCTCGACCTCGCCGGCCGACCCATGCTCTGGCACGGCATCGCCGCGTTCCATCGCCATCCCGCCATCGCCGCGGTGCACGTGGTGCTCTCCCCCGAGGACGAGCACTGGGCGCGCTTCGACTGGTCCGGCTTCGACAAGCTCAAGACCTGGCGCTGCGGCGGCGCCAGCCGGGCGGCGAGCGTGCTCAACGGCCTCGACGCGCTCACCGCGGAAGTCGATGAAAAGGACTGGATCCTGGTGCACGACGCCGCCCGCCCCTGCATTGCGGGCGCACTGATCGACCGGCTCATCGAAGCCCTGGCCGACGATCCGGTCGGCGGTCTGCTCGCCCTACCCGTCGTCGACACCCTGAAACGCGAAAGCCACGACGGCCGGGTGCTGGAAACCGTGCCACGCGCCGGCCTGTGGGGCGCGCAGACGCCGCAGATGTTCCGGCACGGGATATTGCGCGAGGCGCTGCGCCGCGTCGGCCCGGAGGTCACCGACGAAGCCTCGGCGATCGAACGACTTGGCCTCGCCCCCCGCCTGGTCATGGGGGATGCGCGCAACCTCAAGGTGACCTGGCCGGCCGACCGGGAAATCGCCGCCTGCCTCTTGTCCCGGCCCGGCACCGCCTGACACCGCCTGAAAACCTCAGTTGAACCCGGATTGTTCATGGGCCGATGTTCACCCATTCCCCCGATGGGGGAAGGCCGGGATAGGGGCGCGGCGCAAGCCGCCTGAGCTCGTGCGAAGCCTGCCAAATGGCACCCTGCCAGGCGGCAACCGCGAAGGACGGAGCAGAGACCCCTTTGGGGATGCACCCCCGGAGCGGAATGCCAGTAGACCGTCCCATCAATATCTTTACATAGATGCGTGCAGCCGCCATGATCTTCATACCTTACGGCTTGGAGACGATCATGGGACGAACAAGTGGGCGAGCGGCGCTGGTGCTGTCGGACGAGCAGAGAATCAAGTTGACTGAGCTTGCCGCCTCGCGCACGGCACCGATGCGCGAAGTGGAACGCGCCGGGGTGCTGCTCAAGTATGCACAGGGCATGTCGATCAGCGAGATACAGCGGCAGTTGGGCGTCAGCCGGCCGACGATCTACAAGTGCATCGACAAGGCCCTGGCGGCAGGCGTTCAAGCGGGGCTGAAGGACGCCTACCACCGCCCCCATGCCCCCGAGATCACCGAAGAAGCCAAGGCCTGGGTGGTCAGCGTGGCGTGCACCAAACCGAAGGAACTCGGTCTGGCCGCAGAGTTGTGGAGCCTCTCGGCCTTGGCGCGCCATATCTCCGAGCATGCCGAGGCGGCGGGTTTTCCACGCCTTGCCGGCGCGGGCAAGAGCACGGTCTGGCGGATTCTCGACGAGAACCAGCTCAAGCCGCACAAGATCACCTACTACCTGGAAAAGCGGGACCCCGACTTTGACCGGAAGATGCACGAGGTGCTGATGGTCTACCGGGACGTGTCTCTCTACGCAGAAGGTGCCGTTCATGACGGACGCCCCAACCCCATCTACACGGTCTGCGTCGACGAAAAGCCGGGCGTTCAGGCCATTGGTTTGACGGCGCCCGACTTGCCGCCGGTGCCAGGCAAGGCACCGACGGTGAGTCGGGATTACGAATACGTTCGTCATGGAACCGTGTCGATCTTGGCCGGCATCGATCTGCATTCCGGACATGTGTTTGCTCAAGTCGAGGACCGGCACCGCAGCCGCGAATTCATTGCCCTGCTTCGTTCGATCGATGCCTATTACCCGCCGGGGGCCATCATCCGGGTCGTCCTGGACAACCATTCTTCCCACATCTCGAAGGAGACCATGGCCTATCTGGCGACGCGTCCCGGGCGCTTCGAGTATGTTCATACGCCCAAACATGGTTCCTGGCTCAATCTGATCGAATGCGCCTTCTCAAAAATGACGCGCACCTTCCTTCATCACATCCGCGTCGCCTCCATCCCCGAGATCAAGGCCCGCATTCTCAAAGGTATCGACGAAATGAATGCCGCTCCGGTCGTATTTCGCTGGAAAAAGTTCGACTTGGGGCTTGCTTGATACGTAAGCATATTAATGGAACGATCTACTCATTACGCATAAAGCGTGAATATGCATCGCCGCATCACCCGGCGGGGTGAGGTGGGGGCTGGGCTCAGTCCTGCCCGACCAGTCGATTGCGTCCACCCTGCTTGGCCCGGTACAGGCGCTCATCGGCCTGACGCAGTACGGCTTCAAGGCTTTGTGCATTGTCTTCCAGATGGGCGAGGCCGATGGAAAGGGTCACCATGAATGGACGCTCGGCGCAGTCGATGGCCAGCCGCTCGACTTCGGCGCGTAGGGACTCGAGGCGGGGCGAAGCTGGCCGGGTCGGCACCGCTGAACAGGATGGCGAATTCCTCGCCACCCAGACGGGCCGGCAACTGGTCGACGAAGCGCTAGCCCAGGAGCTGGGCGACGGCCTTCAGGGCGAGGTCGCCGCAATCATGGCCATGCTGGTCGTTGACTTGCTTGAAATGATCGATGTCGAGCATGGCGGTCGCGACCGGCTGGCCGGCGGCGCGGGCGGCCTCGAAGCGGTCGCGGCCTTCGTGAAAGAAATAGCGGCGGTTGTACAGGCCGGTGAGGAAGTCGCGGTTGGCGGCGTTCTGGGCGACCTCGATCAGTTCGAGCACGTCCAGGTTCTGGTTGACGCGGCAGATGGCCTCTTCGTAGTGGAACGGCTTGTGGATGAAATCGTTGGCGCCGTTCTTGAGGAAGCGGGCCGAGAACATCGGGTCGTCGCTGCCGGACAGGCCGATGATTGCCAGGCGGTCCTTGCCGTGCGTCTTGCGGGCCTCGATGGTGAGCTGGAAGCCGTCCATGCCGGGCATGTAGTAATCGACCAGCATCACCCGGATGCCGGGGTGGGCATGCAGGACGGCGAGCCCCTCCTCGCCGTCGCGGGCGATGTGCACCCGCAGGCCGTACATCTCCAGCGACTGCTTGAGCAGGGCGCGGATGGACAGCGAGTCATCCACCACCAGCACCTCGATGGCGCGGTTGCGCGACAGGCGGCCGATCAGGTCGCATACGTAGCCGTAGGCGTTGATGCTGTCCTTGAGCACGTAGTCGACCACTCCCTTCTTGAGAATGGATTCGAGCAGCTCGTCGCCGAATACGGCGGTCATGGCGATGGCGGGGATGCCGGCGCGGACGACGAGGTCGATCACCTCGCCGTGCTCGGCGTCGGGCAGGTTGAGGTCGCAAACGCGGCGAGGTAGCCGGACCCGGCGGCGAGCAGGGTTCTGGCCTCGGCGAGGCTGTGGGCGACATGCACGTCACAGCCCCAGCGGTCGGCGAGCAGGCTCTTGAGCAGCAGGGCGAGGGATCGCTGGTCCTCGATGACGAGGACGGGTTTGCCGATCTGGTCGTTCGGTCACACCGGGCTGGGGCGGTGGCTCTCGCGGATCTGGATCATCTTCATGGTAGCGGGGACCCAGGCGCGGCTTTGACGCCTCCGCCGCGCCTCGATAAGCCGGGCGGGCAGGGTGCGCATGTGTGCATGCCTGGAAAATGTGGGTCCAACTGTCCATGATAGCCCACCATGGTCGAAAATGGCGTGATCGGGTCCGTCCGCTCACGAGTCGATTCCATGTCCATACACGCCGCTCAGGCCAATCCGCCCGCCATTCTGCTCATGGGCCCCACCGCCTGCGGCAAGACCGATCTGGCGGTGGCGCTGGCCGCAGCGCTGCCGGTGGAGGTGATCAGCGTCGATTCGGCGCTGGTCTATCGCGGCATGGACATCGGCACCGCCAAGCCGGATGCCGCCACCCTGTCGGCCTGTCCGCATCATCTGGTGGACATCGTCGAGCCAACCGAGGCTTACTCCGCCGGTCGTTTTCGTGCCGATGCATTGGCCCTGATGGAGGCCATCGTGGCGCGCGGCCGGATTCCCCTGCTGGTGGGCGGCACCATGCTTTATTTCAAGGCGCTCAAGGAGGGGATCGATCGTCTGCCGGTGGCCGATCCTGCCTTGCGCGCCCAGATCGATGCCGAGGCAGCGGCCCGGGGCTGGCCGGCCCTGCATGCCGAACTGGCGCGGGTCGATCCGCAGGCTGCAAACCGCATCCATTCCAGCGACGCGCAGCGCATCCAACGCGCGTTGGAGGTGTGGCACAGCAGCGGCCGGCCGATTTCGGACTGGCAACGCCGGGAAGCTCCGGATTGCGCCTGGCGCTGGATCGAGATCGCCCTCGTTCCGGGCGACCGCGCGGCGCTGCACGCGCGCATCGAGCGCCGCTTCCAGGCCATGCTGGATGCCGGGCTCGTCGATGAACTGGCCGCATTGCGGGCGCGTCATGCGCTCACGCCAGACATGCCCGCCATGCGTTGCGTGGGGTACCGCCAGGCCTGGGACTATCTGGACGGGCAATGCGATCTGGATACGCTGCGGCGGCGCGGCACGGCCGCCACCCGTCAGCTCGCCAAGCGCCAGCTCACCTGGCTGCGCGGCTGGCGGGGCGCGCGTGAATTCGATTGCATGGCCGCGGACCTGTACGGGACGGTACTCACCTGGCTGCAAGGCGAGGGCATCAGCCCATCGCCGTGAGACTCGCTCGGTCTTCCCGCGCCTGGGCCATCAGTTCATCGCGTGCCGCCGTGTCGAGCAGGGTCTCGGTCAGCTTGCCACCGCGCCGGGCGCGCTGTTCGGGCGTGGCCCAGTCGATCGCCGTCTGGACGAGCTGATCGGCCACCAGGAGCAGTTCGGTCCAGTTGCGCACGCCGGTGAGGCCGCTGGCGTCGGATTCGTGGTCCTGCACCGCGGTGACCAGCTCCTCCTGCACCCCGAGGGCGCTGAGCAGGGCGTGGCCGATGCCGTCGTGCCAGTCGAACACCAGGTCGAGCAACTGCTCGCGGTCGCGGGCAAGCTCCGCGTCGGCGCTGCAACGGTAGAGCAGGTAAAAACCGCCCAGGTCGTGGATCACACCGAGGAAGAATGCCTTTTCCGGGTTGAGGCGGTATTCCCGGGCCAGGCGACGGCCAAGCACCGCCACCATCAGGCTGTGCTCCCACATCAGGCGCGAAACGTCCATGTAAGGCGCCATGTGCTTGGAGCGTACCAGTTGCTCCACCGCCACGGTGTAGGACACCGAGCGCACCGCGTCGAGGCCGATGCGCATCACGGCGGTGCGCAGTTCGGTGATCTCGGGGCCGCTGCCGCGCACCGCGGTCGAATTGGCATAGGCCATGATCTTGCTGCTGAGCAGGGGTTCGGTGGCCACCAGGGCGGCGATTTGGTCGATGCCGGTTTCCGGGCGTTTGAGCAGGTTCTGCACCCGCAAGGTGAGGTCGAATGAGGTGGGGAACACCAGATCGGGCGAGGAAAGCTCCTGGGCGATCTGGGCCAGCAGCCGGTTGGCGAGAGCGTCGGGCATCGGTGCGGGATTCAAATGGGGTATGAGTCGCGCAGCATAGAGGTTCATTCCTTGCTGTGCACCCGCTCGATCCGCGCATCAACGCCGCCCCGCGCCAGGGTCACGGCGATGGCCTCGCCCGCCGTCAGACGGGCTGCGTCGCGGACCACCTCGCCGTTGCAGTCGCGGACGATGCCGTAGCCGCGTCCAAGCACCGCTTCCGGGTTGAGATGGGCGAGCGCGCCGGTGAGCGCGACGAGGCGGGCGCGCGCCGGCTCGATGCGCTGGCGCAGGGCGTGGCGCAGGCGCAGGCGGAGCGGCTCCAGATCCTGGCGTCGCCGGGCACGGTCCGGCGCGGCGGCGCGCAAACGGCGCTGCATTGTATCCAGGCGCAGGCGGGCGCGGCGGGGCGCGTCCCGCCCGGCGAGCTCAATGCGGCGGTTGAGCTGGGCAAGATGGCGGCGTTGGCCGGCCAGTCGTTCGGCGGGATGGCGCAGGCGGCGGGCGAGGCCATCGAGGCGCTGGCTGGCGTGGTTCAGGCGCCGTTCCTGGGCACGGCGCAGGCGGGCGGCGAGGTGGCCGACGCGCTGGCCGACCTCGGCCCGGTCGGGCGTGACATGCTCGGCGGCGGCGGTGGGGGTGGGCGCGCGCAGGTCGGCGACGAAATCGGCGATGGTGAAATCGGTCTCGTGGCCGACGCCGCTCACCACCGGAATCGGGCAAGCGGCGATGGCACGCGCCAGAAGCTCGTCATTGAATGCCCATAGGTCCTCGATGCTGCCGCCGCCGCGCACCAGCAGCAGCACGTCGCATTCGCGCCGCTCGCCGGCCCGCCGCAAGGCTGTAACCAGTCCGGCCGGCGCGGCCTCGCCCTGCACCGGACTGGGGTAGATGCGCACCCGGGCTGCCGGCCAGCGCCGGCCCAGGGTGGTGAGCACGTCGCGCAAGGCCGCGGCCTGGGGCGAGGTGACGATGCCGATGGTCTTTGGCCAGGCCGGCAGGGCGCGCTTGCGGCCAGGGTCGAACAGCCCCTCCGCCTCCAGGCGCGCCTTGAGGCGGGCGAATGCCTCGTACAGCGCCCCCAGGCCGGCGCGCCGCATCGCCTCGACGTTGAGCTGGAATTCGCCACGCGGCTCGTACAGGGTGACCTGAGCGCGCACCTCCACCTCCATGCCGTTTTCCGGCCGCCAGTCGATGAACTGGTTGCGGTTGCGGAACATGGCGCAGCGCACGCTGGCTTCGCGGTCCTTGAGGGTGAAATACCAGTGGCCGGAGGCGGCGCGGGTGAGGTTGGAGATCTCGCCCGCCACCCAGCCCACCGGCAGGGCCCGCTCCAGGGCCTGGCGGGCCAGACGGTTGAGCTCGGCGACCCGCAGCACGCGGGGAGTGTCGGTCGCCATGCCGCTCAGGAGGCCGCCTGCTTCCGGCGCGCCTTGTCCAGCTTGCGGCGCAGCTCGGCGGCGGCCAGTTCGGCGGATGGCGGCGCGAAGCGGGTGTGTTGTTCCTCGATCGCGCGCTGGATCACCTCGCGCCGGCCCAGGTTGAGGATCAGGCCGGCCACGCCACCGGCGCTCAACAGGGCCATCAGCAGGACCATGAAAAACTCGCCCAGGGTCTGGTGGAAATAGGCCCCCATGGCGGCGCCGAATGCGGTGAGCAGCAGCCAGGTTATCGAAGACAGCACCGCTTGATGGGCATCGTGGCGCAGCACGGCGATGAATTGCAGGACGATGGCGCCGAAAGCGATCGTCGTGGATACGATGACGAGTGTGGCGGTGAATGCATCCATGCAGGAAAGCATAGCCTGAAAGGGCACGGATTCGCCATCTACGGGCGATAATGCGGCCTTGTTTCAATCCGCGAGGCCGCATTCATGAATCCCAGCCCCAGGCACACATTCAGCATGGAGTTCTTCCCGCCCAAGACCGCCGAGGGTGCCGACAAGTTGCGCGAGACGCGGCGGCAGCTCGCGGCGTTGGGCCCGGAATTCTTTTCCGTGACTTTCGGCGCTGGCGGTTCGACCCGCGACCGTACCCTGGAAACGGTGCTGGAGATCCAGGCCGAGGGGCATGCCGCGGCGCCGCACCTATCCTGCATCGGCTCCACCCGTGCGAACATCCGCGAGATTCTCGACACCTACCGGGCGCATGGCATCCGCCATGTGGTCGCACTGCGTGGCGATCTGCCTTCCGGGGTCGCCGATCCGGGCGAATTCCGCTATGCCAACGAACTGGTGGCGTTCATCCGCGCGGAGACCGGCGACTGGTTCACGATCGAGGTGGCGGCCTATCCCGAGATGCATCCGCAGGCGCGCAACTGGAACGAGGACCTCGACAACTTTAGGCGCAAGGTGGAGGCCGGCGCGAATGCCGCCATCACCCAGTATTTCTTCAACGCCGATGCCTATTTCAATTTCGTCGCCGAGTGCGAGGCGCGCGGCATCGCCATTCCGATCGTGCCGGGCATCATGCCGATCTCCAACTATGCCCAGCTGGCGCGCTTTTCCGCCCTGTGCGGAGCGGAAATCCCGCGCTGGCTGGCGAAAAAGCTGGAGGGGTATTACGACGATGCAGCCTCGATCAAGGCATTCGGCCTCGATTTCTGTACCGGCCTGTGCGAGCGCCTGCTGGCCGGCGGCGCGCCCGGCCTGCATTTCTACACCCTCAACCAGGCCGGGCTGACCACTGTGCTGTGGCAACGCTTGCGGCTGCCCGGGCGAGGCTCGGCCGATCACGGACAATAAAAAAGCCGGCTGAAGCCGGCTTTGAAATGCTGTCGCATGAACCTGTAGGAATTTGTTGTGTCCCCCTGACCGCGTGTGACGCGAGTCGCGGCACGTGCACGGGGTAGAGCATAGGGGGAATCGTGGCTTGTGGATATCGAGCAAAAGTCATAGATACCTATATCTAAAGTGATATCCAGGTTTTTATGCAAGGTTTTTACAATGCGCATCGAGTTGGCAAAGCGGAGGTTCATCAGGGGGATGCATGCACAACATGAAAATATTGCTGGCGGATGATCATCCGCTCTTCAGGGAAGGGGTCAAGGCGATCCTGCTCCATCTGGGCGAGGCCGTGAGCGTGATCGAGGCCAAGGATTACCATGCCGCCTTCAACCTTGCCCAGCAGCATCCCGACCTGGATCTCGTCCTGCTCGACCTGTACATGCCCGGCGCCGCCGAGGCCGGCGTGCACGATACGACGCGCGGCATCGGCCATTTTCGCCAGCGTTTTCCAGAACTTCCGCTGGTGGTGTTGTCCGCGGCCGAGAATCCGGACGACATCCAGCGCCTGTTGGTGCTTGGCGTGGCGGGGTACATCACCAAATCTTCGCCCAGCGAGGTGATCCTCGGCGCATTGCGGCTGGTCTTGGCCGGCGGCGTATATGTCCCGCCCGCCCTGATGAGTCTGACCCGGCCGACGGCGGACAGGGTCATCCACGAGCATGGCCCGGAAGGCTTGACCGAACGCCAGCTCGCGGTCCTGCGCGAGCTGACGAAAGGCTCCACCAACAAGCAGATCGCTCGCGATCTGCGAATCACCGAGGGCACGGTCAAGGTGCACATCTCCGCCATCCTCAAGGCGCTGAAGGTGGGCAGCCGCACCGAGGCCCTGCTGGTGGCGCAGAAGATGGGGTTCGGCGGCTAGTCCGGCCATGATCTCCGGTGCGGGCCTTGCCCGCCATGACCTGGACATCCGCATCCTGGCGGTGGCCCTGTTGCCGATGTTGCTGGCCACCGGGCTGTTTGCGCTCTATTTCATCCAGCGCGAGATCGGCGCGACCGAGACCGCGCTGCTCGAACGGGGGCGCGGCATCGCCCGGCACTTGTCCGATGCCACCGCATTCGATCTGTTTTCCGGCAATCACGATGCTCTGCAACGCCTGCTCGATTACGAGCGTTCGGCGCGTGACGCGGTCAGCCTGATCCTGCTCAACGTCAACCACGAACCCATCCTGCTCAGCGGCTTGCCGCCCAGAAGCATGGCCCAATACAAGGACGGCGGCGGCATGGAATGGCAGGAGGGCGGTCAGTATCATTTTTTTCGCCCCGTCAGCCTTGGCCAGGGGGCGGCAGACGAAGGCGATGGGGGCTCAGTCGGCGATCCATTCCTGCTTGAGTTGGCGCATCAGAGCGCGGTCGTTGGCTACATCCACGTTGCACTCAGCGCCGAATCGGTGCAGCTCGCGCGCGCCAAGGTGCTGCGTGTCAGCCTGGGAATCGCCGCGCTGCTGATGCTTCTGGGCGGTCTGTTGGCCTGGCGGCTGAGCCGCGGCCTGAGCCGGCCACTCGATGCGGCCATCGCCGGGGTGCGCAGGTTTGCGGCGGGGCACTATGGCGCGCGCCTGGATGAGGATGCCCCGGGCGAGCTGGGGGAGCTGCAGCGCAACCTGAATCGCATGGCGGAACGGCTGCAGAGTCATACCGGAGAGCTCGAACAACGCATCCACAGTGCCACTTCGGACCTCAATGCACAGCGGCTTGCGGCCGAATCGGCGGTGCAGGCCAAGTCGAGATTCCTGGCCGCCGCTAGCCATGACCTGCGCCAGCCCCTGCATGCATTGATCCTGCTGGTGGCGGCCTTGCGCGACAGGTTGCCGGCGAACCAGACTGAGGCACAGCGGCTGGTGTATCATATCGAGGCCTCGGCCGCGGCGATGGAAAAGATGCTCAACGCACTGTTGCATCTATCCAGCCTCGAAGCCGGTACGGTGACCCCCAAGCCTGAGTGCATGGCCTTGAGACCCCTGTTCGCCCGCCTGCGCCAATCCTTCGGGCCCATGGCGGCGGAAAAGGGCTTGCGCCTCAAGGTGTTCGACAGCGCGGCGAGCGTGCATGGCGACCCGGTCCTCATCGAACGCATCCTCGCCAATCTGCTCACCAACGCCATCCGCTACACCGCGCGGGGCGGGGTGTTGCTCGGGGTGCGGCGTGTGGGCGACGGGCGGCTCTGGTTGTGCGTGTACGACACCGGCATTGGCATCGAAGAAGCCTATCGGGAGCGTATATTCGAAGAGTATTTTCAGCTCGACAACGTCGAGCGCGACCGCGACAAAGGTCTCGGCCTCGGGCTCGCCATCGTCCGGCGCCTGAGTGCGCTGATCGAGAGCCCGGTGCGGCTGCGTTCCACGCCTGATGTGGGGTCCTGTTTCGCAGTCGAGCTGCAGCGCTGCGAGGTCGCCGTCGAGGTCGGGGACGCCATCGAGGAGACCGAGCAGGTGGACAGCGAGCGGCCGATCCTGGTTTGCATCGACGACGACGAGGCCATTCTCGACGCCATGGCCGCAGTCACGGAGCTGTGGGGCCTCGAACTCGCGGCCGGCACCGATGCCGAGGCGGTGATTGCCGATCTGGAGAGTCTCGGCCGACGACCGGACGTGATCCTGTGCGATTACCGCCTGCGCAACGGCCAGTCCGGCATCGACGCGATCCGGTGCCTGCGCGCCCATTTCGGCGGCGATATCGCCGCAGCGCTGATCACCGGCGACACCAGCGCTGAAAGCCTGCAGACGATTACCCAAGCCGGCTTGCCGCTCCTGCACAAACCGATCAAGCCGGCACGCTTGCGCGCATTCATCAACCAGTTGCGCGCCGTTCAGCACGGCTGAAGCGGCTGCCGGTCCGCCGCAAACGCGGTAGGATACGACCGGAAACGGTTCATGTGCAACAAGGAGAAGTGATGAAGGCACGAGTGAAATGGGTGGAAGGCATGGCCTTCCTGGCCGAGGCCGACAGCGGCCATGCCCTGGTGATGGACGGTGCGCCGGACATCGGTGGCCGCAACCTGGGGCCGCGACCGATGGAACTGCTGCTCATGGGCGCGGGCGGCTGTTCGTCGATCGACGTGGTGATGATCCTGCAAAAAAGCCGCCAGGACGTGGTCGATTGCGTCTGCGAACTCACCGCCGAACGCGCGGCCGACAACCCCAAGGTATTCACCCGCATCCACATGCATTTCGTGGTCAAGGGCCGCGGCCTCAAGCCGGAGACCGTGCAGCGCGCCATCCAGCTCTCGGCCGAGAAATACTGCTCGGCCACCATCATGCTGGCCAGGACCGCCGAGGTGACGCACGACTTCGAGATCGTCGCGGTGGAGTAAGGGCGGGTGCACGTGAAGGAGAAGTATCAGGCTGTTGAAAAACGACTGCGGTGGGCCATCGGCTGTGTTGCGCGGTGCTCGTTTTCTCGGTCGCAGCGCTCCGCGCGCCTTGCATCGGATCACCCTCGCGACGTTTTTCAACCCGGATTTTCCATGAGGACACGTGAGGATGGCGAGGCGATTTCGGAGCGGATTTTGGCGCCCCCAGGGCCGGGCGACGCCCAGCCCGCCCCCCGAGGGGGACAATAAAACTCGGGGCGGCCCTTCGTTTTATTGAGAGGACGGGCGACGCGCCCATCGCTGTGCCAGGGCGATGAACACGGACTCGAAGCCGCCCGAAAGCGGCCGCCCGCGCGCGTGTAGGCCGTCAGGCCGCCGGATGGAAAATCCGGGTTCAACAGCCTGTTAGGGAAACGCCGATCAATTCGTCATGCCCACGCAAGCGGACATCCAGAGCCTTGATTCTGCTGGACTTCGGACTTCCGGCCTATGCGGGAGGGGCAAAACCAGAATCAATCAGCGCTTCATGTCCGGTTCTGGAAAGTTGGAAATGTCCGCCTGGTTGCAGGCGAAGCATGTGATGGTGGAGCGGATCGAGATGGGTAGGAAGGAAGCCAGACGACTGGAGGTGTTACGGCAGGTCTCGATGGATGCCCTGATGCATGCACCGTGGTTGAGGAGCACCGTATAGGCACAAGTCCGGCGCTGTGCAGCGAGCGCGCAAAAACGCAAACAGCTTATTCGTAACCTGTTGTTTTATGTGCTGAAATATGGTCGGGGTGAGAGGATTCGAACCTCCGGCCTCCACGTCCCGAACGTGGCGCTCTACCAGGCTAAGCTACACCCCGTCAGCGGTCGCGTTCGACCGCCAAGACGCATAATTCTAGCAGAGCGTTTTTGTAAACGCCATCCGGCAGCGAGGCGATGGCTGCGCGGGCGAGGCGGGCTTCCTGGCGGGCGCATGCGCGGGTGTGGTCGAGTGCGCCGGTGGTCTGGATAGCGGCCAGGATTTCATTGAAGTGGGCGGCGCTGCCCTGCTCGATGGCTTGCCGCACGAGGCGGGACTGGTGCGCATCGCCGTGGCGCAGCACGTGCAACAGGGGCAGGGTGGGTTTGCCTTCGGCGAGGTCGTCGCCGACGTTCTTGCCGGTGTGTTCGCTGTCGCCGGAGTAGTCGAGCGCGTCGTCGATGAGCTGGAATGCCGTGCCCAGGTGCATGCCGTAGCGGCCGAGTGCGGCTTCGCTTTGTGCGCCGGCGCCGGCGACCAGTGCGCCGAGCCGGGCGGAGGCTTCGAAAAGCTTGGCGGTCTTGTAGCGGATGACGCGCAGGTAGTCGTCCTCGCCGATGTCGGGGTCGTTGCAGTTCATGAGCTGCATCACTTCGCCCTCGGCGATGACGTTGGTGGCCTCGGCGAGGATCTCCATCACCCGCATGTCCTGCACCGACACCATCATCTGGAATGCACGGGAGTAAAGGAAGTCGCCCACCAGCACGCTGGCGGCATTGCCGAATACGGCGTTGGCGGTGTCGCGGCCGCGGCGCAGCGCGGATTCGTCGACCACGTCGTCGTGCAGCAGGGTGGCGGTATGGATGAATTCGACCACCGCGGCAAGTTCGTGGTGCGTGCGGCCTTCGTAGCCCAATGCCTTGGCGCCAAGCAGGAGCAGGGCAGGGCGCAGGCGCTTGCCGCCAGAGGTGATGATGTATTCGGCGACCTGGCGCACCAGCACAACTTCGGAGTGCAGGCGGGCGCGGATCACGGCATCGACCGCGAGCATGTCTTCGCGCAGCAGGGCGGTGAATGCGGCTGGGGTCATCGGATTGGCGTCAATGAGCGGGCCGGCGGAGGCCGGACACGGGATTCGTGCGGGGCCGGATTATCCCAGATTGTCCGCATCGGCGCATGTCGCGCTTGCTGGCGGGCCGCGTGGCGATTATGCTGGCGGGGGGGAAAAAAGGGGGTCGGCGATGGTCAATCATTGGGTGCGCGCCCACTTCGAGGCGGGTACGGCGGTGTTTCACGAAGGCGATCTGGGGCGTGACGCCTATCTGATCGAGCGTGGCGAGATCCATATCGTGATTGATCGAGGGACTGAACGTCGATTGATCGCCACCCTGCGCGAGGGCGAGATGTTCGGCGAGATCGCGCTCATCGATCAGATGCCGCGCACCGCGTCGGCTCTGGCGGCGGTGGACACCACCCTGATCCCGATCAGCCGCGACCTCATCCTCGACAAGCTAAGGCATTCCGATCCACTGCTATCGCATCTGCTCGAAGTCGCGGTGAGCCGGTTCCGCAACACGCTGAGCGGCCACAACCCGCTTTCCGAGGGGGCCTCTCTGGGCGACGAGAGCCTGCGCCACCTGCGCCAGTATGCGGTGAACCAGTTGCACATGGCGCAGAACCTAAGCGACGCGCTGGCCAACGATGAACTGCTGCTGCATTACCAGCCGGTAGTGCATCTTGAGGATGGGCGCCTGGCGGGCTTCGAGGCGCTGATCCGCTGGAACCGTCCCGACCGGGGCTTCATCTCACCGCTGGGTTTCATCGGCGTGGCGGAGGAAACCGGCCTCATCGTGCCGATCGGGCGCTGGGTGGTGCGCACCGCGTTGGCGGATCTCGTCCGCTTCCAGGCCGCCATGCGCGCCAGGCGGCCGGATGCGCGGCTGTTCATGAGCGTGAACCTGTCGGCACGCCAGCTGCAGGAGCCGGGCGAGGTGCCCGAGCTGATCGATTGCGTGCTCGCCAGCGGGGTCGATCCGGCCTCGGTGAAGCTGGAGGTGACCGAGAGCGCGCTGATCGATCATCCCGAGCAGGCCGCATCCTGGCTGCATGAGTTCAAGCGGCATGGCTTGCTGCTGGCCATTGATGACTTCGGTACCGGTTATTCTTCGCTCAGTTATCTGGGCCAGTTTCCGTTCGATACCCTCAAGATCGACCAGTCCTTCGTCGCCACCATGCGCGAGAAGGAGCCCAGCCTGCGTATCACGCGCGCAATCGCCGGTCTGGCGCGGGACCTGGAGATGGATTGCATTGCCGAGGGCGTCGAGCACCCGACCGATCTGCCCACCCTGCGCGCGATCGGTTGCGAGTTCGGCCAGGGGTATCACTTCGCCAAGCCGCTCAACGCCGAGCAGGCGCTCGACTACATCGCCCGCAAGGGCTGAGGCCGGATCGAGTAGGGGATGGAGTTACCTCCGTCGCCCTCTCACACCACCGGACGTGCGGTTCCGCATCCGGCGGCTCATTGAACCCGGATTGTCCATTCGGCGGCCCTTTGGGCCTACGCGCACGCTGGCGGACGAATCGCGGCCATTTCGCTCAGCCCCTGCCGCGAAGCCCCGAGTTACGCTGCATTTGCTCCGGGCGATTCCCCCTGGCGGGCTGCTTGGAACCCGGCGACGAAGTCGGCGAAGCGGTCTTCGGCGATGACCTGGCGCAGTTCGGCCATCAGGGTCTGGTAATAGCGCAGGTTGTGCAGGGTGTTGAGCCGCCCGGACAGTGTGTCGCCGGCCCGGAACAGGTGGTGCAGGTAGGCGCGGCTGAAGTTGCGGCAGGTGTAGCAGTCGCAGGATGCGTCGATCGGGCGTGGGTCGGTGCGGTGGCAGGCGTTCTTGATGCGCAGCTCGCCCTGGCGGGTGAACAGCACGCCGTGGCGAGCGTTGCGGGTGGGCATGACGCAGTCGAACATGTCGATGCCCTGGCCCACCGCGAAGACGATGTCCTCGGGGGTGCCAACGCCCATGAGGTAACGCGGCTTATCCTCGGGCAGTGCCGGAGCGGTGTGGCGCAGGATGCGCTGCATGTCCGCCTTGGGCTCGCCCACCGACAGGCCGCCGATGGCGTAGCCATCGAAGCCGACCCCGGCAAGGGCGGTCAGCGAAGCCTCGCGCAGGTCCTCGTACATGCCGCCCTGGACGATGCCGAACAATGCGTTCGGATTGCCCGCATGCGCCCGCTTCGAGCGTTCCGCCCAGCGCAGCGAGAGTTCCATCGAGATGCGCGCCGTGTCATGGTCGGCGGGATAGGGCGTGCATTCGTCGAAGATCATCACGATGTCCGCGTTCAGCGCCCGCTGGATCTGCATCGATTTTTCCGGGGTGAGCAGGAGGGGCTGGCCATCCAGGGGCGAGGCGAACTTCACCCCCTGTTCGCTGATCTTGCGCAGGTGGGTGAGGCTGTAGACCTGGAAGCCGCCCGAATCGGTGAGGATGGGGCCGAACCAGCGCATGAAATCGTGCAGGCCGCCAAAGGTCTCGATCACCTCCAGGCCGGGGCGCAGCCAGAGGTGAAATGTGTTGCCGAGCACGATCTGGGCGCCGATCCCCGCCACCTCCTCGGGAGTGACCGCCTTGACCACGCCGTAGGTGCCCACCGGCATGAATGCGGGCGTTTCGACCACGCCATGGGCGAGATGCAGGCGTCCGCGCCGGGCGGCGCCGGAGATGGCGAGGCGTTCGAAATGCAAGGCGCGGCCTTTCGGGTTCAGGGGGACGGGGTGCCCGCCGGGTCGGCGCGCTCGATCAGCATGGCGTCGCCATAGCTGAAGAAGCGGTAGCGCGCCGCGACGGCGTGGCGGTATGCGGCCAGCATCGGCGCGGCGCCCGCGAACGCGGACACCAGCATGAGCAGGGTGGAGCGAGGCAGGTGGAAGTTGGTGATCAGCCGGTCGATGACCCGGAAACGGTAGCCCGGGTAGATGAACAGGTCGGTCTCGCCGCTGCCGGGGCGCAGCTCGCCATGCGCGGCGGCGGCCTCCAGTGCGCGCAGAGAGGTGGTGCCGACGGCAGTGACACGGCCGCCGCGCGCCCGGGCCGACTCGATGGCGGCCACCGTGGCGGTCGGCACATCGTACCACTCGCTGTGCATGCGGTGCTCGCGCACCGACTCGACCCGCACCGGCTGGAATGTACCGGCGCCGACATGCAGCGTGACGAATGCGCTGTCCACGCCGCATGCGCGCAGCGTGTCGAGCAGGGCCGCGTCGAAATGCAGGCCGGCGGTGGGGGCGGCCACCGCGCCGGGATTCTTCGCGTACACGGTCTGGTAACGGTCGTCGTCCTCGGCCTCGGCGGCACGCTCCATGTAGGGCGGCAGCGGCACCTCGCCGTGCGCCTCCAGCCAGTCGAACACGCTCCGGGCCGGATCGAACGCCAGCCGATAGAGGTCATCCTGGCGCTCGATCACCTCGGCCTCGAATGCCTCGGCGAAGCGCAGCCGAGCACCGGGCCGGGGCGATTTGCTGGCGCGGATGAAGGCCAGCGCCTCGTGCTCGGACAGCACCCGTTCGATCAGCGCCTCGACCTGACCGCCGCTTTCCTTGCGGCCGATGAGGCGGGCCTTGATGACGCGGGTGTCGTTGAACACCAGGAGGTCGCCGGGACGGGTAAGTTCGGGCAGGTCGGAAAAGCGCCGGTCGTGCATCGTGCCGTGCTCGACGTGCAGCAAGCGGCTGGCCGACCGCTCCGGCAAAGGGTGACGGGCGATCAGCTCTTCCGGCAGGAAATAATCGAAATCGCTGGTTTGCATGCTTGTGGACAAGGTCAAGGCGGCACTCAGTCGGCGCTGGCGCCGCGAATGCCGATCTGGTTTTGCGCCGCGAACTCCAGCATGCGCTGGATCGATCGCACCGCCTGCACGCGGATGGACTCATCCACCTCGATGGCGTTGGCGCCGGTGGCGAGCACATGATCGAGCTTTTTCAGGCCGTTCATCGCCATCCACGGACAATGGGCGCAGGATACGCAGGTCGCGCCTCGGCCGCCGCTGGGCGCTTCGATCAGCCGCTTGCCGGGGCCGGCCTCGCGCATCTTGTGGAAGATGCCGTTGTCGGTGGCGACGATGAAGGTGAGATGCGGCAGTTCGGCCACGGCCCGGATGAGCTGGGTGGTGGAGCCGACCACGTCGGCCAGCGCGATCACCTCGGCCGGTGACTCGGGATGCACCAGCACCGCCGCCTCCGGATGCGCGGCCTTCAGCGCGCGGATGCCCTCGGCCTTGAATTTCTCGTGCACCACGCAACTGCCCTGCCAGAGCAGCATGTCGGCGCCGGTGAGGCGTTGCACATAGTCGCCCAGATAGCGGTCGGGCGCCCACAGGATCTTCCGGCCCTGCGCGGCGAGATGCGCCACCACCCGGGTAGCGATGCTCGAGGTAACCATCCAGTCGGCGCGCGCCTTGACCGCCGCCGAGGTATTGGCATACACCACCACGACGCGGTCGGGATGCCGGTCACAGAATTCGGCGAAATCCTCCGCCGGGCAAGACAGGTCGAGCGAACATTCGGCGCCGAGATCGGGCATCAGCACCCGCTTTTCCGGGTTGAGGATCTTCGCCGTCTCGCCCATGAAGCGCACCCCCGCCACCACCAGGGTGGACGCCTTCGACGCATGCCCGAAGCGGGCCATCTCCAGCGAGTCGGATACACAGCCGCCCGTCGCCACCGCCAGGTCCTGCAGGTCGGCCGAGGTGTAGTAATGCGCCAGCAGGATGGCGTCCTGCTCACGCAGGCGGCGCTCGATGCGCGCCATGAGTTCAGCGCGCTCGGCCGCATCGAGCGATTCCTCCACCACCGGCGGCACATCGCTGACCGCACGGGCGGTAATGGGGCGTAGGGTGGATTGAACGGTCATGGTGCACGGCGGTTGGCTAAACCCGATCTTTTAGTGGTGCCCCACCATGCTGTCAAGCCGGATAAAAGGAGTCACCCGGATGCTTCGACTGCGCTCAGCCCAGGTGCAGGCCAAAGGCCGGAATCCGGGATGGATGCGCAATCCACCGGATGCGCTGCATCGGGCGACGCTCTACGCGCATGAACCACCGCGAAAGCCCGTAAGCTTGTCCACGAACACCCGCGAACTGGACGCGCCGGGAGCATTCGGCGAACATCCGGCCGGTGTTTCACCCGCGCATGCCCCCAACCCGCCATGCAACCGTCTGACCGGACCGAAGCCTTCATCGCCCGCTGGCAAGCCGCCGGCGGCTCCGAGCGCGCCAACTACCAGCTTTTCGTCACCGAGCTGTGCGAACTGCTCGACCTGCCCAAACCCGAACCCGCCACCGACGACCCACGCGACAACGCCTATGTCTTCGAGCGCCGCGTCACCTTCCACCACGGCGACGGCGGCAGCTCCAGCGGCTTCATCGACGGCTACCGGCGGGGCGCCTTCGTGCTGGAGGCGAAGAAGATCAAGACCGGCGCCGCCACCCGTAGCTTCGACGACGCCATGCTGCGCGCCCGCGCCCAGGCCGAGAACTACGCCCGGGCGCTCCCCGCCGAGGAAGGCCGGCCGCCGTTTCTGATCGTGGTCGATGTCGGCCACGTCATCGAGCTGTATGCCGAATTTTCCCGCACCGGCGCCACCTACACCCCGTTTCCCGACCCGCGCGCGCATCGCATTCGCCTCGCGGATCTGCGCGACGAAAAAATCCGCGACCGCCTGCGCGCCGTCTGGCTCGCCCCGCTTTCGCTCGACCCCGCCACGGCCTCGGCCAAGGTCACCCGCGAGATTGCCGATCGGCTCGCCGTCATCGCCAAATCGCTCGAAGCCGTCGGCCACGCCCCCGAAACCGTCGCCGGCTTTCTCACCCGTTGCCTGTTCTCCATGTTCGCCGAGGATATCGGCCTCATCCCCAAGCGCGCCTTCACCGGCCTGCTGGAAAGCGTCGTCCACGCCCCCGAACAATTCCAGCCGCTGGTTGCCCAGCTCTGGGGCGAGATGGACCGAGGCGGCTTCTCGATCATCCTGCGCGGGCCGCTGCCGCGCATCAACGGCAAGCTGTTCAAGGACACCACCGCGCTGCCGCTCACCCGCGACCAGATCGCCCAGCTCATCGCGGCCGGCAAGGCCGAATGGACCCAAGTGGAACCCGCCATCTTCGGTACGCTGCTCACCCGCTCGCTCGACCCCGCCGAGCGCCACAGCCTGGGCGCCGAATACACCCCGCGCCCCTATGTCGAACGCCTGGTGCTGCCCACCGTCATCGAACCCCTGCGCGCCGAGTGGGACAACATCCAGGCCGCCGCGCTGCACCTGGCCAACACGGGCAAGGCCGACGAGGCCAGCGCCACCCTGCACGCCTTCCACCACCGCCTCTGCCAGGTGCGGGTGCTCGACCCGGCCTGCGGCACGGCCAACTTTTTGTACGTCACCCTCGAACACCTCAAACGCCTCGAAGGCGAGGTGCTCGACCTGCTCGACCAGTTCGGCGCTGCCCAGGGCCGGCTGGAAACCGAAGGACTGACCGTCGACCCGCACCAGTTCCTCGGCCTGGAACTCAACCCGCGCGCCGCCGCGATCGCCGAACTGGTGCTGTGGATCGGCTACCTGCAATGGCACTACCGCACCCGCGGCAACGTCCGTCCGCCCGAGCCGGTGCTGCGCGATTTCCGCAACATCGAATGCCGCGATGCCGTGCTGGCATTGCACGAAAATGAGGGCCAGCCGGCGCAATGGCCAGCGGCGGATTACGTGGTCGGCAATCCGCCCTTCATCGGCGCGGCCAATATGCGCGCCGCCTTGGGCGATGCCTATGTCGAGGCCCTGCGCGCCGCCTACCCGGAGGTGCCCGACTCGGCCGATCTGGTCATGTACTGGTGGCACAAGGCCGCCGCGCTCGTGGCCGCCGGCAAGCTCAGGAAGTTCGGCCTCATCACCACCAACAGCCTGCGCCAGACCTTCAACCGCCGCGTCATCGAACGCCACCTCGGCAAGATTCATCTGGCCTTCGCGATTGCCGACCACCCCTGGGTCGATGGCGGCGACGGCGCGGCGGTGCGCATCGCCATGACGGTCGGCGCGCCGGGGCCGGGCGAAGGCCGCCTGCTCACCGTCACCGACGAGCGCGCGACCGGCGGTGAGGGGCTGGAGGTCGATCTGATCGAGACGCGCGGCGCGATTCATGCCGATCTGACCGTCGGCGCAAATGTCGCGTCGGCGCAAGCCTTGCGCGCCAATGGCGGCATCAGTTCACCCGGCTTCAAACTGCACGGCGCCGGCTTCATTGTCACGCCCGACGAACGCTCGACGCTGGAGGCCGATGCGCCGATCTTCGAGTACCGTAACGGCCGCGACCTCACCGACCGACCGCGCGGCGTGCTGCTGATCGACCTGTTCGGCTTTGACGCCGACGAGGTGCGCCGCCGCTGGCCGGCGACCTATCAGCGGGTGCTGGAAAAAGTGAAGCCGGAGCGCGACAAAAACAATCGTGCCAGCTACCGCGACAACTGGTGGCTTTTCGGCGAACCGCGCAAGGACTTGCGCCCCGCCCTCGCCGGCCTGCCGCGTTACATCGCCACCGTCGAAACCGCCAAGCACCGCGTCTTCCAGTTCCTCGACATCCGCATCGCGCCGGACAACATGCTGATCTGCATCGCTCTCGACGAGGCCTGGGGCCTCGGCGTGCTCGCCAGCCGCGTGCATGGGGTCTGGGCGCTGGCGCAAGGCGGCACGCTCGAAGATCGGCCGCGTTACAACAAATCCCGCTGCTTCGAGACCTTCCCCTTCCCCGCCGCCACGCCGGAGCAGCAAGCCCGCCTCCGCGACCTCGCCGAACAGCTCGACGCGCACAGGAAGCGGGTGCTCGCCGAACACGCCGACCTCACCCTCACCGGCCTGTACAACGCGCTCGAACGCCTGCGCGCCGGCGTCGCGCCGGAGGCCCTCAGCGCCAAGGAACGCGCCACCTACGACAAGGGCCTGGTCGGGGTGCTCAAAAGCCTGCACGACGATCTCGATGCCGCCGTGCTCGCCGCCTACGGCTGGACCGACAACCCAAGCGACGAACAACTCCTCGAACGCCTGGTCGCCCTCAACGCCGAACGCGCCGCCGAGGAGGCCGCGGGCCACGTCCGCTGGCTGCGCCCGGCCTTCCAGGCGCCTGGCACACCTGCCACCTTGCCGCTGCCATCGGAGCCGGAGGTGGCGACCGAACCCGGCCGCGCCCCGGCCGAGGCGCCGCCGCACGACACGTCCGGCCACACCACCCCCCGGCCCTGGCCGGCCACCCTTCCCGAGCAGATCGCCGCCCTCGCCGCAGTTCTGAACGCCACCCCCCAATCGGAAACGGCCCTCGCCGCCCATTTCAGCGGCAAGGGCAGGTGGAAGGCCAAGTTTCCGGAACTGCTCGCCACCCTGGCCGCGCTGGGCCGCGCCCGGCAACTGGAAGACGGAACATGGATCGCGTAGTGGCGTAGCCCGGATGCAGCGATAGCGGAATCCGGGGACCACGGGACGCCCGTACCCGGATTCCATTCCATCCGGGCTGCGTGCCGAACCGAGATCGTCCAGCGATCCAGGCAAGGCGCTTTACGGCGCCAATCCCTTACCCGGATTCCTCTCTTCCGGCGGGAGAAGGATGGCTGTGGGCCACCGGCGCACGCGCCGGGGACGCTTGCTTCCCGCTTGCGCATCCAACCCGTGGGCCACAGCCGCTCAGGGCGCGGCTACGGCGGAAAGGGTGTCGCGAATGATGTAGGGCGCCTCGACGATGCGCATGAAGGTGCCCATGCCTACCGAGGGCCAGCCCAGGGCGATGCGGAAACGGGCGAAGAGGTGATTGACCTTGTTGTCGACGATGTAAATCTCGTACGGCAGGGCGGCGATGTTGTCGCTGCCCACGGTCTTCACCCACCAGCCCTCGCCTTCCTTGGGGTCGTTGAAGGCCACGCCAAACACGGCGATCTTGCGCTCCGGAAGCACCACTTCGTACACCTTCGCGGTGCGGCCGACGCCGCGTTCGAGATTGGCGCGCACGCTCTGCACGGCGTCCTCGAAACTCAGGTGCTCGACCAGGATGTTCTTGTCCGACTCGAAACCTTCCATGCCGAACATGTACTGATAGTCGATCAGGTCCTTGCCCTGCACGTCGCCGCCGAATGTGCCGCGTCGGCCGAGGGTGCGGGCGAGACGGTTCTGCAGGGTGACCACGCTGCGTTCCACGGCGCGGTAGCCCTTGCGGAAATAGGCGCGATACCAGTACTCCGGATTCATGTAGGACACCGAACCATCGGCCTTCACGCCCACCCGGATCGGTGCGCCGACGATATTGGCCCCACCCAGGCGGCCGATGGTGCCGAGCATGACGTTGTCGGTGACCACCACCACGCCATGTCCGGGCAGGCCGGGCGGAAGGTGACGGCCAATGACGTTGAATCCGGCCTGGCTGAGCTTGGCCTCGACCTGGGCCATGGCGGCATTGAGATCCCCCGGACTTGCGACACGGTCGCCATGCACATAGGGCGCAATCGCCCAGGCTGCCGTCGCCATCATCCACAGGGCCAGCGCTCCCAGCATTCTTCGCATTGTCGTCTCCATCCATGAAAAAGGGGCTGGTTGCTCCAGCCCCGTGATTCTAACCAAAAGTTGTGGATCAGAATCGGTGGCTGTACATCAGCTGCCAGTTAAGCTGGCTGTGGCCGATGCTCACGCCCATGTTGGGATTGGCAACCGAGACTTCGGGCGCATAGGAGAGCGAGAAATTCAGGTCGGATGCACGATTGAAGGCATAGCCTAGGCCCACCGTGTAATGGTTCTTGATGGTGGCGGGGAACAACGGATTCACGTTCGCGTTCGGGATCGGATTGCCCGCCAGGTTGACGCCGGCGCGCAGGGTGAGCGCATCGGTGGCCTTGTAAGCGGCGCCGATCATGAACACGTCCTGGTCGTCCCAGTTCTGGTAGAGGGTCGCGGTCATGTTGAGGCCACCGAATCCGGCCGCCATAGGATTGGCCTGGGTGGCGTCGGCGGCAAAGGTCATCTTGAAATTCCGCATCACGTCCGACCAGTTGATGCGCTTGTAGTCGGCGGCAACCCGCAACCGGTCGGTGGCCTGCACGGCAAGCCCGACACCATAGGTTTCAGGCCACTGGAAGTCATGGATGCGGATGCGGCCGGAGACCGGGATTGACGTGCCGGGCATGGCCACACTGCCACCCATGCCATTCGGCACCACCATGTCGACGTTCATGCGCATGGTTGCCGAACCCTTGAAATCGCTCATCGCGGTCTTGGCATGATAGACCGCGCCGACGGTGACATTGGGCGCCACCTTCCAGGCCGCGCCGATCTTGCCGGCCCAACCTCTGCCGCGCGCCTTCTGGGTGAAATCATTGCCATCGGAAAAATCGAAATGGGCCCAGTTCACGTCCGTCATGCAGGGCTGGGTCGTGGCATTGCACCCGGGGTTGAGCATGCCGCCCATGGGGATCAGCATGGTGCTGGTCGGGGCGATCTCGCCAAACACGTTGGTACTTCCGGGCATCATGTCGGCGAACATTGCGCCGCCCATGGGCATCTTCAGATCCAGTCCACCCCAGACGAAGTCGAGCGAGCCGCCGATGGTCAGGGTGTCCTTGACGTTGTAGACCAGGGGCAGGATCACCCGACCGACGCCGAGTTCGGAGCGGGCCTCCTGGCCGCTCATGCCCTGTGCCCCGAGCATCGACCGGTAGCCGCTCATGAAGGAGGCGCTGCCGTATTCAGTGCCCATGCCCCCCTGACCGAACATGCCGACCCCATAGGTCAGCGCTCCGGTACGGCGCGACCAGCCCGCCGCCGGCATGAAATAGGCATCCCCACCCGAGCCGGCGTTGGGCATCGGCGCGCGCCTGCTGGTGACATCCGGCCCCAGCATGCCGAGCGCGACATCGAGACGGTTGCTGCCGTCGGCCACCAACCCGAGGGTGGCGGGGTTGTTCATCATGGCTGCATTGCCGTTGTCATACGCGAACGAGGCGCCGCCCATGCCCGTGGCGATGGGGCCATAGCCTTCCAGATTCATGCCGTTGGTGGCGTGCACGGCGGTAGCGAAGCCGGCGCAGGCGAGCGCGGCGACCAGGGTCTTGATGTTCATGTGGTGTTTTCCCCAATGAAACGGGTTGATGAAGGAATGATTACGACAACGCAGGCGGCGTCATCCTATGCCCTAGGCCGGTGCACTACAAGTCTCCCGATGAAACCGGGCTTGGTAATTTTGCACCAGTCGGCACGCCCCACAGCGGCCGGGCGGGGGGTCAGTGCCCCTGCAATCGTTCCAGGCTTTCCAGCGCAATCTCGCGCACCTCGGCGTCCGCATCCGTGCGCCGGGCTTCGAGCCAGGGACGCGCATCCGGCTGACCGGTCAGCCCCAGCACATGACAGGCATCGGCGCGCACCCGGGCATCCTCGGCAGCGGAGAGTTCGCCCAGTTCCTGCACCAGGGCCGCCAGCGGCGGGCGCGAGGCGAAATGCTCGAACACGGCCCCCGCGCCAAGACGCACGTTGAGGCTGGCTTCCGGGTTGGCGAGGATGGGCAAGAGGTCGGCCAATCGATTCGGCCGGCGCTCCAGCCACTCGATCACATCGGCCAGCCGGCCTTGCTTGAGTTGCTCATGCAGATAGCCTGCGATCCCGTGCGGGGATTCCAGCCGCCCGATCCAGGCGATGAGCTCGTCCCGGCCATGCACCCCGGTGAGCACGAACGGGTCGATGGATAGCCACGGCACCGAGCGTATGCCGAGCACGCCCGCGTATTCCGGTCGCACATCCAGGTTGATGACCCTGAGCTCACCGATGCGGCCCGTTTTGACGAGATCCGCAAGCCGGGCCAGCATCGTCGCGCAATGCGGGCAGGCCGAGGTCACCGCCAGGAGGGCCTCGGCGGGTTCACGGGCGGGTGAGGCGTCCATCCGCCCGGCTCGGAGGTTCAGCGAATCAACTTGAAGCGGCCCACCAGCGCCTGCAGCTCATTGGCGGCTCCAACCAGCTCATGCACGGCTTGACGCGCCTGGTTGGCGGCCTCGAGGTTGCTTTCCACCAGTCCGGCGATGCGGTTCATGTTGCTGGCCACCTGCTCGCTGGCGAGGGCCTGTTCCCGGGCCGCGTCGGCAATACTGCGCGCCATGCCGGTGACGCGCTGGCTTGATGTGGTGATTCGGCCCAACCCGGCGCCACTCTCGCGGATCATGCCAATGCCGGACTCCACCTCCTGCACGGCATGATCCATGGACTCGATGGCGCGTTCGGTGACCCGGCTCACCTCGGCCACCATGCTGGCGATGTCCTGGGTCGAGTTCGCAGTACGCTCGGCGAGCTTCCTCACCTCGTCGGCGACCACGGCAAAGCCGCGCCCCTGCTCGCCGGCGCGCGCCGCCTCGATGGCGGCATTGAGGGCCAGCAGATTGGTCTGCTCGGCGATCTCGCGGATGGTCTCGGTAATGGCGCCGATGCGGGCGGTGGCGCCATTGAGCTCCTGGATGGTGTGGCTGGAGGCCGCCACCGCGTCCACCACCCGGGTGGAGGCCGCCATGCTCTGATCCATGCTGGTCTTGGCGGCATTCACCTGCTCCTGGGCCGAGTCGGCCGCCGCAGCGGTTTCCCCAGCCGAGGCGGCGACATGCTGCACCGACTGGCTGAATTCCTCCGTGGCGGCGGCGGTGCTGGCCGCGCTGTCGAGTTGCTGCTCGGACTGGTCGACGACGCTGGCGGTCTGCCATTCCACCCGCCGCGACTGGGTTTCGATGGCGCGCGAAGCGGCCTGGACCTGGTCCAGCATCGCCTTCAGGTTGACCTGCATGCAGGCCAGATCCGTCAGAACCCGTCCAATCTCGTCCCGACCGGAGATGTCGATCTCGTCGGTGAGATTGCCTTGGGCGATGTGGCTGAAATGGCGAATCACACGATGGATGGGTTGCAGGATGGAACGCACCAGCCACCACCCCGCCAGGCCCAGCACGAGCAGCGACAGCAATGTGCCACCGATGCTCATGGCCAGCACGCGCCGGTAGCGCGACTCGGCCTCCTGATATGCGGCCTCGCCCACCGTGTGCAGGTGCTCCTGCAAGGCCTGGGCCTTGGCCGAAGCCTCGCGGTAGAGCGGGTTGATCCGGGTCAGCAGCAACACTTGCGCAGCGTCATAGTCGCCGGCCGCGATGGCTTCCTGCGCCGGCCGGATACCCTGCTGGTTGAATACCTCGCGGGCGGCGAAAAATTCCTGCGCCAACCCTTCCTCGACCGGATCCTTGGGCGCTTTCGCATACTCCGCTTGCAGGGCCTCGATCTCCTTGCGGTTGGCGGTCATTGCATCGAGGTGCATCTGCACCGAATGATCGTGCTGGGTGTGGTAGCGATTATCGGGACTGTGCTGCAGACCCAGCATGACCTGGGCGCGGTTGTCCCCCATGCGCTCGACCATGCGCGCCAAAGCGACCGAGGGAGCGAGATGGGCATCGTAAGCGGCACGCAGGCGGGCGTTGGCCTCATTCAAGTTGTTCACTGCCATCAGCGCACCGATCGCGATCAGCACTACCGCCAGGGCAAGCAAGCCCATCAAGCGGGCCCGGATCGGGATGCGGCGATACAGTGGCGGCCGACTGCTGAACTGGCCGCCGCTCCGCATGAGCGCCTGGTATTGCGCCTCGGCCTGCGCCACCGCCTGCCGCGATGGTTTGGAACGCACCGACATGTAGCCTACCACCTGGTCGTTCTCGCGCACCGGCACCACGAATGCATCGACCCAGTAATGGTCGCCATCCTTGCAACGGTTCTTGACCAGGCCGCGCCAGGGCAGGCCCGCTTTCACCGTCCGCCACAGGTCCTCGAAGGCCTGCGGCGGCATGTCGGGGTGGCGCACGACGTTGTGGTTCTTACCGATCAACTCGTCGCGGCTGAAGCCGGAAATCTCGACGAATGCGTCATTGACGTAGGTGATGGCGCCCTTGAGATCGGTCTTCGAGACCAGGTGCTGGCCTTTGGGAAATGGTTTCTCTTGTTGGGTGACAGGCAGGTTTTTTTTCATTTGGCGCGGACATTTCAAACAATAAATCGATGCATCGTGCAATAGTACCCTCGATATATGCCTGCATAAACCCCCGTCAGTACGCAGGCCACCCCACGCCTTAACAGCCTGTTAACGCCGCCCGCCCAGCAATGAACCCAGCACCCCACGGATGATCGCCCGCCCGACCTGGCTGCCAATGGCGCGCGCCGTGCTTTTGGCCATCGCCTCCAGCACCCCCTCGCGACGGGCGGCGACCGGCGCAGGACGTGCCGCGGGCGCGGCAGTCGATGCAGACTGCGCCCGCGCGGTCAGGATCTCGTAGGCCGATTCGCGGTCGACGGCGCGCTCGTACACCCCCGCCACCAGGGAGCCCTCGATCAGGGCGCGACGATCTTCGGCGCCGATCGGACCGATCTGACCCTCGGGCGGCACCACCCAGGCGCGCTCGACCACACCCGGCCGCCCCTTTTCATCGAGAAATGAAACCAGCGCCTCGCCCACGCCCAGCTCGGTGATGGCCACCACCTCATCCAGACCGGGGTTGTCGCGCAGGGTCTCGGCCGCCGCGCGCACCGCTTTCTGATCGCGCGGACTGAATGCGCGCAAGGCATGCTGCACCCGGTTGCCAAGCTGCGACAGGATGCGGTCGGGCACGTCGGCCGGGTTCTGGGTGACGAAATACACCCCCACGCCCTTCGAGCGGATCAGGCGCACCACCTGCTCGATCTTGTCCACCAGCGCGGTGGGCGCGTCGTTGAACAACAGGTGCGCCTCGTCGAAGAAGAACACCAGCTTTGGCTTGTCGAGGTCGCCTGCCTCGGGCAGGTTTTCGAACAGTTCGGACAACAGCCACAACAGCAGGGTGGCATACATCCGGGGGGCCTGCATGAGGCGGTCGGCGGCGAGGATGTTGATGACCCCGCGACCGCGATCGGTCTGCATCAGGTCGGCGATGTCGAGCATGGGCTCGCCAAAAATGCGCTCGCCGCCCTGGGACTCCAGCGCCAGCAGGGCGCGCTGGATGGCGCCGACACTGGCGGCGGACACATTGCCGTAATCGGTGGTGTACTGACGGGCGTTTTCGCCGACATGGCGCAGCATGGCGCGAAGATCCTTGAGGTCGAGCAGCAAAAGACCCTGGTCGTCGGCAACCCGGAACACCAGGTTGAGCACCCCGGCCTGGGTGTCGTTCAGTTCCAGCATGCGGGCGAGCAAAAGCGGCCCCATGTCGGAGATGGTGGCGCGCATCGGGTGCCCCTGCTCACCGAATGCATCCCAGAATGTGACCGGAAAGCCGCGCGGCGCGTGCTCGACAAGCCCGAGCTGGGCCACCCGTTCCGCCACCTTGGCATTGCCTCCGCCCGGCTGACTCACCCCGGACAGGTCGCCCTTGATGTCGGACAGGAAGCAGGGCACGCCGATGGCGGAAAAACGCTCGGCCAGGGTCTGCAGGGTCACGGTCTTGCCGGTGCCGGTCGCGCCGGTGACGAGCCCGTGGCGATTGGCCATGCGTGGCAGCAGGACGAGTTCGTGACGGTCGTTCTTGGCGATCAGCAGCGGTTCGGTCATGGACGATTCCTCGGCGAATGGGATAGCGGCGGCCCATGCAAAAATACCATCTTGGGGCCATTGCCAAGAATAACGGCAGACGGATAATTTCGGCCAACATAGCCAATCGGCTCACCTCGCAACCCTTTTCCCGCGTCCGGCCCAGCATGCCCCACCGTACCCACCCCATTGCCCGTGAAGTCCTGCGCAAGTTCCGCATCGTGTTCGGCGCAGTGCGCCAGCATTACCAGGCCGTGGAACGCGCCTGCGGCGTCAGCGGCGCCCAGGCCTGGGCGCTGGCCAGCGTCGCCGAATCGCCCGGCCTGCGGGTGAAGGCGCTGGCCGAGACCCTGGCCATCCACCAGTCCACGGCCAGCAACCTGATCGATAAGATGGAACGCAACGGCCTGATCCGCCGCGAGCGATCGACCACCGACCTGCGCGTGGTGCACCTGCACCTCACCCCGCTCGGCGAGGATACCCTGGCGCGCGCGCCGCGCCCCTTCACCGGCGCGCTGTCCCACGCACTGGTCCAGATGTCGGCCGACCAGCTTGCCCGCCTCGACGAGGATCTCGGCCAACTCATCGCCGGCATGGATCGGGTCGACCGCAAGGCGGCCGACCAACCGCTGCCGGACGCCTGACCCCCCCTGGTGCTGATCGACAGTCACTGTCATCTCGACGCCGGCGAGTTCGACGCCGACCGCGCCAGTGTCCATGCCCGGGCGCGGGCCGCCGGAGTCATGATTCAGGTCCTCCCGGCGATCTCGCTCGCCAACTGCGCCACGGTGGCGGCCACCTGCGCGCGCTACCCCGGCTGCATGCCGGCCTGGGGCATGCACCCGATGTACATCGCCACGCACCGACCGCAACACCTCGCCGGATTGCGGGAATGGATCGAGCGGCAACGGCCGGTCGCCCTCGGCGAGATCGGATTGGACCTGTTCGTGCCCGGGCTCGACCCACAGCAACAGACGTTCTACTTCGTCGAACAACTGAAACTCGCGTGCGAGTTCGACCTGCCGGTGCTGTTGCATTGCCGCCGCGCCAACGACCCCGTGCTCAAGGAGTTGCGCCGACTCGGCGTCAAGCGCGGCATCGCCCATGCATTCAGCGGCAGCCGACAGCAGGCGGATGCGTTCATCCGCCAAGGCTTCATGCTCGGTTTCGGCGGCGCGTTCACCTGGAGCCGCGCCAGTCGCCTGCGCCTGCTGGCGCAAGAGTTGCCGCTCGAATGCATGGTGCTGGAGACCGACAGTCCGGACATCCCACCCGCCTGGCTCGGCCGCGACCGCAACGAGCCGGCCGAGCTCGCGGGCATCTGCGCCCGACTCGCCGAACTGCGCGGCATCTCCCCGGCCGAGGTGGCCGCACGAACCACGGCCAACGCCCGCGCTCTCTTCGGCCTGACGGACGACTCTTCGGGAACCCTCCCACCGCCGGACGATCGTTGGCAGGGCGGCTGAAACCACAAACGGTTCAGCCCTTCCGCGCAATTTGATACAGTTTCGCCCGCATCCAAACAGGCCATAGGCCGCTTCCTTCATGACCCTCCTCCTCGCCGTCGCCACGCCCTTCCTTGGCGCCGCCTTGGTCGCCTGGGCGGCATGCTTCGGCCGTGCGCACGCGGCCTGGACGGCGGGTGGGGTGACCCTGCTGGCCATCGCCGCGCTATGGCCTCTGCTCGCCGCGCCGTTCGCCGGCGAGACGGTGGTCGAGCGCATCGCCTGGATGCCGGCGTTTGGCCTCGACCTTGCCTTCCGCCTCGATGGGCTGGCGATGCTGTTTGCCGGACTGATCCTCGGCATCGGCCTGCTCATCGTCCTGTATGCCCGCTATTACCTGTCCGAACGCGATAGCCTGGGCCGCCTCTATGCCTACCTGCTGCTGTTCATGGGCGCCATGCTGGGGGTGGTGCTGTCGGAAAACGTGATCCAGCTCCTGATCTTCTGGGAACTGACCAGCCTGTCCTCCTTCCTGCTCATCAGCTACTGGCGCCACCGCGAGGACGCCCGCACCGGCGCGCGCATGGCCCTGGCCATCACCGGCTCCGGCGGCCTGGCGCTCCTGGGAGGCTTCATCCTGCTGGGCGAGATCGTCGGCAGCTACGATCTGTCGGTCATCCTGGCGTCCGGCGAGACGATCCGCGCCCACCAACTGTACATCCCCACCCTGAGCCTGATCCTCTTGGGCGCGTTCACCAAGTCGGCCCAGTTCCCCTTCCATTTCTGGCTGCCCAACGCCATGGCCGCGCCGACGCCGGTGTCGGCCTACCTGCATTCGGCAACCATGGTGAAGGCCGGGGTGTTCCTGCTCGCGCGCCTCTTTCCGGCCCTCTCGGGCACTCCGGAATGGGCCTGGCTGGTGGGCGGCACCGGCCTTGCCACGCTGCTGATCGGTGCCTACATCGCCTTGTTCAAACACGATCTGAAGGGCCTTTTGGCCTATTCCACCATCAGCCACCTGGGGCTCATCACCGCCCTGTTCGGCATCGGCACGCCGCTGGCGGCGGTGGCGGGCGCATTCCACATCATCAACCACGCCACGTTCAAGGCCGGCCTGTTCATGGCCGCCGGCATCATCGACCACGAAACCGGCACCCGCGACATGCGCCGCCTCAACGGCCTGTGGAAGTTCATGCCCCATACCGCCACGCTCGCCATGGTGGCGGCGGCGGCGATGGCGGGTGTGCCCCTGTTCAACGGCTTCCTGTCGAAGGAGATGTTCTTCGCCGAGGCCGTCGACGTGGCCGAGCATTTCCGCCTGGGCTGGCTTTTGCCGCTGACGGTCACCGTCGCCGGAATCTTCGCGGTGGCCTATTCGCTACGTTTCATCCACGACGTGTTCTTCAACGGCGAGCCCATCGACCTGCCACGCACCCCGCACGAACCGCCGCGCTGGATGAAGGCGCCGGTGGAAATCCTGGTCGCGCTCTGCATTTTGGTCGGCATCCTGCCTGCGCTGACCGTGGGACCGCTGCTCGCGGTGATCGCCGCCGGCATCCTGCAAGCGCCGGCGCCACATTTCGACCTCGCCCTCTGGCATGGATTCAACCCGGCCCTGTGGATGAGCGTCGTCGCCCTCATCGGCGGCGTGCTGGTCTACGCCGGACGGCGCCCTCTGTTTGCATTCCATGAGCGCCACGAACACCGGCTGAACGCGCGGGCGGTCTACGAACACGCATTGCATGCATTGCTCCGTCTTGCCTCCGGATTCAGCCGCTGGATCGACACCGGATCGCTACCGCGCATGCTGGCCTTGTTCATCGCATTCATCGTGCTGCTCGGGAGCACCGGCTTCCTGTCCAGCGACGCCCCGCTCACCGGCACCCGCCCGCTCACCCCGGTCGACGGCGTCGGTCTGGCCGCGTTCATCGGCTTTTCGATCGCCGCCCTGACCGCCACCTGGCTGCACCGACAGCGCCTGACCGCCTTGATCCTCACCGGCGTGGTGGGCCTGGCGGTGACCCTGATCTTCATCAAGTTCTCCGCCCCCGATCTGGCGCTGACCCAGATCTCGGTGGAGGTGGTGACCGTGGTACTGCTCCTCTTGGCGCTCTATTTCCTGCCCGACGGCACCCCGGCCGAGTCCTCGCCGGCCCGCCGCGGACGCGATCTCGCACTCGCCCTCGCCGGCGGCGCGGGGGCCTCCGCGCTGACCTGGGCCGTGCTCACCCGTCCTTACGACAGCATCGCCGGCTACTTCCTGGAAAACAGCGTGCCCGGCGGCGGCGGCACCAACGTGGTGAACGTGATCCTGGTCGATTTCCGCGGCTACGACACCTTCGGCGAGATCACCGTGCTGGCGCTGGCGGCGCTCGGCATCTATGCCATGCTGGAGACCCTGCGCCTGCCCGGACCGACCCACGATGGCTTCGGCCGGCCCTGGGACGCCGACGTGCACCCGGCCATCATGGCCTCGCTCACTCGCCTGCTGTTGCCCTTGGCACTGCTGGTTTCGGCGTTCATCTTCCTACGCGGCCACAACCTGCCAGGCGGCGGCTTCATCGCCGGCCTCATCACCGCCGTGGCCCTGATCATGCAATACCTCGCCAACGGTGTTGCCTGGACCCATGCCCGGCTGTCCGGCGAGATGCACCCGGCCATCGGCGCGGGCCTCCTGATCGCCGGGCTCACGGGTCTCGCCAGCCTGGCCTTCGGCTACCCCTTCCTCACCTCCACGCATGGCCATGTGCACGCGCCGCTGGTGGGTGAGTTCGAGCTCGCCTCGGCGATGGCATTCGACCTGGGCGTGTATCTCGTCGTGGTGGGCGCCACCCTGCTCATCCTGATCCAGCTCGGCCTCATGCATCACGAGACCGATTCCATCGACCGGAGCCCCGCCGCATGGAAGCCCTGATCGCCCTGTTCATCGGTCTCGTCACCGGCTGCGGGATCTACCTGATCCTGCGCATGCGCACCTTCCCGGTGGTGCTCGGTCTCACCCTGCTTTCATATGCCGTGAACCTGTTCCTGTTCGCGATGGGGCGCCTGACCGTGGGCGCGCCGCCGGTGATCCGCGTCGACGCGACGCACTATGCCGACCCGCTGCCGCAAGCGCTGGTGCTGACCGCCATCGTCATCGGCTTCGCCATGACCGCATTCGTCATCGTTCTCGCCCTCAAGGCACGCGCCGAGCTGGGCAGCGACGCGGTGGACGGGAGGCCGGACCAATGAGCGCGCCCCTCCTGTCCGGACTCGCCCCCGCGCACCTGGTCGCCGCGCCGGTATTGCTGCCGCTGTTCGCCGGCGTGCTGCTGCTCCTCGCCGGACGACTGGAACCCCTGCCGCGCCGCATCCTCGGGTTGTCCTCGAGCCTCGCCCAGGTGGCCCTGGCCCTGGCCCTGCTCGTCGCGACCGCAAGCGGCGACATCCTGGTCTACGCCCTGGGCGACTGGCCGGCGCCCTTCGGCATCGTCCTCGTCGCCGACCGGCTGGCGGCCTGGATGCTGCTGGTCACCGCCCTGGTGGCCCTGTTCGCCCTCTTTCACGCCAGCCGCGGCGACGACCTCGAGGGCCGTCATTTCCACGTACTGTTCCAGTTGCAACTGTTCGGCCTGAACGGCGCATTCCTGACCGGCGACCTGTTCAACCTGTTCGTGTTCTTCGAGATCCTGCTGCTCGCCTCCTACGGCCTGCTCCTGCATGGCGGCGGCCCGGAACGCACCCGCGCCGGACTCCATTTCGTGGTGATCAACCTCACCGGCTCCACCCTGTTCCTGTTCGCGGTGGGCGCCCTGTATGGCGTGCTGGGCACCCTCAACATGGCCGACCTGGCGGTCAAGACCGCGGCTGCCCCGGCCGAGAACCTGGGCGTGGTGCGCGCCGCCGGCCTGTTGCTGTTCGCCGTGTTCGCCCTCAAGGCGGCCTTGCTGCCCCTCTACCTGTGGCTGCCAGCCGCCTACGCCAGCGCCTCGCCGGCAGTGGCGGCGCTGTTCGCCATCATGACCAAGGTGGGAGCCTACGGCCTGTTGCGGGTATACACCCTGATCTTCGGCGCCGGCGCGGGGGGGGCGGCCGGCCTGATTGACGCCTGGCTGCTGCCGCTTGCGCTCGCCACCTTGGCCCTGGGCGCGCTCGGGGCACTGGCGAGCCGCCAGCTGCGGCATCAGGTGGCCTATTTCGTGGTCGCCTCGATCGGCTCCCTGCTTACTGCATTTGGGCTCGGCTCGGCCTCGGGCATCGCCGCCGGCCTGTACTACCTGCCCCATACCACATTCGCCGCCGCCGCATTCTTCCTGCTCGCCGAGGCCATCGCCCGCCGCCGCGGCACGCTCGCCGACCGGCTCGATCCGGGCCCCGAGCTCATCGGCAGCGCCGGCCTGGGGGCGCTGTTCTTCGTCGCCGCCATCCTGGTCGCCGGCCTGCCGCCGCTGTCGGGCTTCCTCGGCAAGTTCATGACCCTGCGCGCTGCGGTCGATCACCCCGCCTTGCCCTGGGTGATGGGCATCGTGCTCAGCGCCGGGTTATTGAGCATGGTCGCCCTGGCGCGCAGCGGCAGCTTGCTGTTTTTCCGCGCCCAGGGTCGCATCGAGGGCGCGACTGCCCCCGCCACGCTGGCCGAGCTGGCGCCGATCCTCGCCCTGCTCGGCCTGTGCGTCACGCTCACGCTCTGGGCCGGCCCCGCCAGCGAGTTCGCCCGCGCCACCGCCGACCAGCTGCTTGCGCCGCATGGCTATGTGCATGCCGTGCTCGGCCAGGGAGGATGAACGTCGATGCACAAGCTGCTCCCCCACCCCCTGCTCACCCCGACCCTGGCCGCAATCTGGCTGCTTCTGGTCAACAGTCTCTCACCCGGACAGATCGTCCTCGGCCTGTTCTTGGGCTGGGCCATTCCATTCTTCACCCTCAGGTTCTGGCCCGATCCGGTACGCATCGCCCGTCCCGGCGTACTGGCGCGTTTTCTCGCCGTGGTGCTGTACGACATCGTGGTCGCCAACCTGGTCGTCGCGCGGCTGATCCTGGGACCGCCGGCGCGATTGCGGCCTGCATTCATCGAATACCCGCTGCGCTTGCGGACCGATCTGGCCATCAGCCTCTTGGCCAACACCATCTCGCTCACGCCCGGCACGGTCTCGGCACGGCTGTCGTCCGACCGCCGCCACCTGCTGGTGCATGCGCTCGATGTCGAGGATGCCGAGGCGGCGATCGCCGCCATCCGCGACCGCTACGAAACCCCTCTTCTGGAGGTGTTCGAGGCATGAACCCGCTTGATTTCGCCCTGCCCGCGGCATTCGCGCTGGTCACCCTGGCCCTCTTGTTCAGCCTCTGGCGGCTGATTGTCGGCCCCAGCGCTCCGGACCGCATCCTGGCGCTCGACACCCTGTACATCAACACCATCGCCCTCCTGGTTCTGCTCGGCATCCATCTGGCCAGCGCGCTCTATTTCGAGGTCGCCCTGCTCATCGCCCTGATGGGGTTCGTCGGCACCGTGGCGCTGTGCAAGTTCCTGCTGCACGGCGACATCATCGAATGAGGCAGAAGGAACGACCATGCTGCTCGACTCCATCCTTGCATTCCTGATCCTGGCCGGGGCCGTATTCACCCTGATCGGCTCGCTGGGACTGGCGCGACTGCGCGACTTCTACACCCGCCTGCACGGACCGACCAAGGCCACTACCCTGGGCGTGGGCAGCCTGCTGCTCGCCTCGGCGCTCTATTTCAGCACCCGCGGCGAAGGCATGAGCCTGCACGAGATCCTGATCACCCTGTTCCTGTTCATCACCGCACCCGTTTCCGCCCACCTGCTCGCCAAGGCGGCGCTGCACCAGCGTCTGGCCAGCCTGGCGCCACCACCGAAGGATGAAGACGGCAAGCAGCCAGACTGAACCCCGCCGACCACCGGCCGGTGGTTGCATGCGCGGGGGTTTGTTATGCTTGCCCCCTGTACGGATATGGGGCTGCCTTTCAGGGAGAAACGGATGAGCCTGATGCATGAATTCAAGACCTTCGCCATGCGTGGCAACGTGGTGGACCTCGCCATCGGCGTGGTCATCGGCGCGGCATTCGGCAAGATCGTCAACTCCCTGGTCAACGACATCCTCATGCCGCCGCTCGGCAAGCTGCTCGGCGGCGTCGATTTCGGCCAGCTCTACATCAATCTCGGCGAGGTTTCGTACGACACCCTGGAGGCCGCGGAAAAGGCCGGCGCGCCGCTGATCAAATACGGCGCATTCATCAATACCGTGGTCGACTTCGCCATCGTCGCATTCGCCATATTCATGGTCATCAAGCTGATCAACCGCCTAAAACGGGAAAAGCCGGCCGCAACACCGGCCGAGCCGCCGCCCACGCCGGAGGAAGTCATCCTGTTGCGCGAGATCCGGGATGCACTCAACAAACAGTCCAGCCATCCCTGAGGAGCCCTGCATGAGCCTCGCACGCCTGACCTTCGTCATTTTGCTGAGCGGTTCCGCCACCGCCCATGCCTCGCCCTACTACAACCCGGCCAATCCGGCGAGCGATAGCGGATTCACCAACGCCCACGAGCTGTACCTGACCATTGGCTGCCCGGGCCGCGGCCTGCTCGATGCACCGTGTGCCGCGCCGCCGCCACCGGCCAAACCACGACCGCTGCCGGCGCCGGAGCCGCTCGTCCCCCGGGCCGCACCTGTGGTCCCGGCACCGGTCGACAGCGATGGCGATGGCGTGGTGGATCGCCTCGACCAATGCCCCGGGACTCCCCCTGGTCGCACAGTCGACGCGCGTGGCTGCGAGCTCGACAGCGATGGCGATGGCGTCACCGACGACAAGGACCGCTGCCCAGGCACCCCGCGTGGCACGAAGGTCGATGCATTCGGCTGCGAACTCGACAGCGACGGCGATGGCGTGATCGATGCACTCGACCAGTGCCCCAACACCCCGCGCGGTGACCGCGTCGATGCCCGTGGTTGCACCCTGGCCGGGGCATTCGTCCTGCGTGGCGTGAACTTCGACAACGACTCCGCCGAACTGAGCGCAGAGGCCCGTGCCACACTCGACGAGGCCGTGGCGACCCTGAAGCGCTACCCGAACCTCAAGGTGGAGATCGCCGGCCACACCGACAGACGCAGCACGCCAGAATACAACCAGGCACTGTCCGAGCGGCGTGCCCAGGCCGTGCTCGACTATTTCGTGCACCAGGGCATCCCGGCCGCGAACCTGAGCGCCAAGGGATATGGCCAGATGCAGCCGATCGCCGAAAACTATTCCGAGGCCGGCCGCGCCCGCAACCGTCGCGTCGAACTGCGCATCCTGAACTGAGCCCTTTCACCCCGTGCAACGAGGCCGCCCGTCCGGGCCGTGCTGCCGGCCGTGCCTTGGCAGCGCTGCCCGTTCCATCTGCAGCAAAACGCCGGCGCTTTCGTCACCCGGCAAGAAGCCAAAAAGGCCGTCGCCGCCCAGTTGCGGGCCATCTTCAACGCGCCGGATCGGACAGAGGCCGAACGCTCGTTCAAGCTTGCCTTGGAGTCTTGGCGCAAGGAACACCCGAAACTGGCCGAATGGGCCGAGACGGCCGTTCCCGAGAGCCTGACCGTGTTCGACTTCCCGGCGGCCCATCGCATCCGGCTGCGCACCACCTGGCCTTACACGCA
>Ga0209207_1000202_pt1 | contig 43784 bp, 49 predicted proteins | sample SaghotsprinmetaG_FD_184140 | JGI IMG/M metagenome (GOLD analysis project Ga0209207, IMG submission 184140) | Hot spring microbial communities from South Africa to study Microbial Dark Matter (Phase II) - Sagole hot spring metaG (SPAdes) (version 3) | ecosystem: Environmental > Aquatic > Thermal... | reverse complement strand
TTCTTCACGCTTCGCCAGCTTCAATTTCGATTCACCCATCGGGTGACTCCTTCATTCGTCACAAAACCCGTAGCCTGCCTGATTTCTGGCAAGTCTGCTCAATACCAACTGAGATTTTTAGGATCATCTCACTAAATCCGTCAAAGGAAAAGTCGGCGCCCGGCCGACGGCCCTGTCAGGACTGCGTGTGCAGCTTCGCCAACGCGGCGCGGCCGGACAGGATGTGGTTGTGCATGCACAGCGCGGCGGCGACGGCATCGCGCTTGCGGATGGCGGCGAGGATGTCGCGGTGCTCGGTCAGCGACTGGTGGATGCGGCCGTCGAGGCGCAGCGAGTCGCGGCGCGTGAGCTTGAGGAATTTGCGTGTGCTGTCGATTACCTGGGAGAGCCAGCGGTTGCCGGCGATTTCCTGCAGGGCGTTGTGGAAAGCCTGGTTGGCCTCGAAGAACCTGTCGGCATCGTTGGCGGCGGCGTGGCGTTCCAGTTCGGCGTGGATCGCAGCGAGTCGCAAAAAGTCGACGTCGGCGAGACGGCGCGCGGCTTCCTCGGTCGCCCGGCCCTCGAGCAGGGCGAGCACGGGGAAGATCTCGTCGAGGTCGCGCTCGGAAAGTTGGGCGACGTAGCAGCCGCGCCGCGGCTTGAGCACCACCAGCCCCTCGGCGGCCAGCACCTTGAGCGCCTCGCGCATCGGGGTACGCGAGATGCCGAATTCGTCGGCGAGGCTTTGCTCGTCGATCCAAGCGCCCGGTGCCAGCTCGTGGGCGTAGATGCGCGCGCGCAGGCGCTCGGCCACTTGCTCGTAGAGCGCGGGCGTGCTGAAAGGGTGCGAGCCATCTCTTGCATTCATAATTATGAATACAGTATTATACTGAATCGGGAATGTCAAGCATCATTCGAAAAAACGACGCGTAGAGGGAGAGTGGGGGCGACGAGCATGAGCAAATATCCTGAAGTGACGGTTCCCGGCCTCGACGCCTGGGCGAAGGCCGCCGCCAAGTCGGCGCCCGCGGGCGACGTATCGAGACTGAACTGGGTGACGCCGGAAGGCCTCACCGTCAAACCGCTCTACACGAGGGCCGATGTCGAGGGCTTGCCGTTCGCCGATACGCTGCCGGGCTTTCCGCCCTTCGTGCGCGGCCCGCAGGCGACGATGTATGCGGTCAAGCCCTGGACGATCCGCCAATACGCCGGCTTTTCCACCGCCGAGGAATCGAATGCCTTCTACAGGAAGGCGCTCGCTGCCGGCGCGCAAGGCGTCTCGGTGGCCTTCGATCTCGCCACGCATCGTGGCTACGACTCCGACCATCCGCGCGTCGTCGGCGACGTGGGCAAGGCCGGCGTGGCGATCGATTCGGTCGAGGACATGAAGATTCTGTTCGACGGCATCCCGCTCGACAAGGTGTCCGTCTCGATGACGATGAACGGCGCGGTGCTGCCCGTTCTCGCCGGCTACGTGGTGGCTGCCGAAGAACAAGGCGTGAGCCAGGACAAGCTCTCGGGGACGATCCAGAACGACATTCTCAAGGAGTTCATGGTCAGGAACACCTACATCTATCCGCCGGCGCCGTCGATGCGCATCATCGCCGACATCATCGGCTACACGGCGGCACAGATGCCGAAGTTCAACTCGATCTCGATCTCCGGCTACCACATCCAGGAAGCCGGCGCGACGCAGGCGCTGGAGTTGGCCTTCACGCTCGCCGACGGCATGGAATACGTGCGCACCGCGATGAAATCGGGGCTGGACGTCGACGCCTTCGCCGGCCGGCTGTCGTTCTTCTTCGGCATCGGCATGAACTTCTATCTCGAGATCGCCAAGCTGCGCGCGGCGCGTCTCCTGTGGTGGCGCATCATGAAGGACTTCGGCGCCAAGAACCCGAAGTCGATGATGCTGCGCACGCACTGCCAGACCTCGGGCTGGAGTCTCACCGAGCAGGATCCCTACAACAACGTCGTGCGCACGACCGTCGAGGCGCTGGCCGCCGTGTTCGGCGGCACGCAGTCGCTGCACACCAACGCCTTCGACGAAGCGATCGCGCTGCCGACCGAGTTCTCGGCGCGCATCGCGCGCAACACGCAGATCCTGATCCAGGAAGAGACGCACATCTGCAAGGTCGTCGACCCGTGGGCCGGCAGCTACCTGATGGAGAAGCTCACGCAGGACATGGCCGACAGGGCCTGGGGCCTCATCGAGGAAGTCGAGGCGATGGGCGGCATGACGCATGCCGTCGAAACCGGCTGGGCCAAACTGCAGATCGAGAAGTGTGCGGCCGAGAAGCAGGCGCGCATCGACTCGGGGCAAGACACCATCGTCGGCGTGAACAAATACAAGCTCGCCAAGGAAGACCCGGTCGAGATTCTCGAGGTCGACAACCACGCGGTGCGCGAGGCGCAGATCGCGCGGCTACAGAAAATCAAAGTCAGTCGCGACGGCACGGCGGTGCAGGCCGCGCTCGACGCGCTGACCGCCGCGGCGAAATCGGGTGAGGGCAATCTGCTCGAGTTGGCGATCCAGGCGACGCGCCTGCGTGCCACCGTCGGCGAAATCTCGGACGCGCTGGAAAAGGTCTGGGGCCGCCATCGCGCCACGCACCAGGTCGTTTCCGGCGTCTATTCCTCCGCTTTCGGCGCGGGCGCCGGCCTCGACGAAGTGCGCGAGCTGGTCGACGAATTCGCCGCCGCCGAGGGCCGGCGGCCGCGCATCATGATCGCCAAGCTCGGCCAGGACGGCCACGACCGCGGCGCCAAGGTCGTTGCCACGGCCTTCGCCGATCTCGGCTTCGACGTCGACATCGGCCCGCTGTTCCAGACGCCCGAAGAGGCCGCGCGGCAGGCCATCGAGAACGACGTGCATGCGATCGGCGTATCGACGCTCGCCGCCGGCCACAAGACGCTGGTGCCGCAACTCGTCGCGGCGCTCGAGGCGCAGGGCGCGGGCGACATCGTCGTCTTCGTCGGCGGCGTGATTCCGGTGCAGGACTACGATGCGCTGTATGCGGCCGGCGCCAAGGGCATCTTCGGTCCCGGCACGCCGATTCCGCAGTGCGCCCACGAGGTGCTGCGGGCGATCAGCGCGGCGCATCGGCCGGCCAGCGTTTGAAGATTCCCCCTTGAGTTGGATGTATTTTTGTATTACAGTAAGACGGCTCAACCTGATGGGGCCACCCCGAAAAATCGCTGTGCTCGTTTCTCCCCTCAAGGGGCCAAGAAACACTCGGGGCGGCCCTTCGTGTTTTCTCGAGAGGAGTCGCCATCATGCCGCTTTCCGTCCGTCTTGATCCGCTGCTTGAATCCCGCCTCGAACAGGAAGCGCGGCGGTTGGGGATCACCAAGTCCGAATTCGTCAAGGATGCCTTGGAGCGCGCGCTCGGGATGAAGAATCCCTACGACCTCCTCCAGCAGGTGCGCGATCCGGAAGCCTATCGGGTTTCCGAGCCGACCACCTACGATTCCGAAAATGTCTCCGCCAAGCTCAAGGACAAGCTGCGTGCGAAACATTCTGCTTGACGCCGGCCCGCTGATCGCTGCCTTTTCCCCGACGGACGCGCATCGCGGCGACGTCGAGGGGAAGCTGGCCCGTTATTCCCAGGGGGGGTGTCGCTTGCTCACCACCTGGCCCTGCATCGTCGAAGCCGCGTATCTTCTCGCTCCGCCGCGTCGCTATGAGCTGCTGAAATGGATCGAGGCGGGCGGCGTGATCGTCTATCCCTTCGAACCGACGCATCTGGCCGACATGGTGCGCTGGATGCAGCGCTATACCGACGACCGGGCGGAAATGGATCTGGCCGACGCCTCGCTCTACTGGCTGGCTGCAGATACCGGCGTCACCGCGATCATGACCGTCGACCGCAAGGACTTCGAACGTTACCGTTTGCCGGATGGCCGGAGCTTCGAGATTGTCTGATCTTTCGTCCGGCCCTCTTGCAACCAAAGACCGCGACCTCGTCGCGGGTGTCGTCGCGGGCGAGCGCCGCGCGTTGGCGAAGGCCATCACGCTGGTCGAGTCGAGCCGTCCCGACCATCGGGAGCGCGCCGCCGCCGTGCTCGACGCGCTGCTGCCGCACACGGGCAAAAGTTTGCGCATTGGTCTGACCGGCGTGCCGGGCGTCGGCAAGTCCACCTTCGTCGAGGCCTTCGGCCTGCACCTGATCGCGCACGGACTGAAGGTCGCGGTGCTCGCGGTCGATCCTTCGTCATCGTTGTCCGGCGGCTCGATCCTCGGCGACAAGACGCGCATGGAGCGGCTGACGCAGGATACGCGCGCCTTCGTGCGCCCCTCGCCGTCGGCCGGCGCGCTGGGCGGCGTCGCCGAGAAGACGCGCGAGGCGCTCTTGCTCTGCGAAGCGGCCGGCTACGACGTGGTTATCGTCGAAACGGTCGGCGTCGGCCAAAGCGAGACGGCGGTGGCCGGCATGACCGACGTCTTCGTGCTGCTCATGCTGCCCAACGCCGGCGACGATTTGCAGGCGATCAAGAAGGGCATCATGGAACTGGCCGACGTGGTGATTTTCAACAAGGCCGATCTTGACGCCACGGCGACCGAGCGTGCCGCGCTGCAGATGCGCGCCGCGCTCGGGCTCCTGCATCCCGCCTTGCCGCACTGGCGCCCGCCGGTGCTCGCCGCCAGCGCGCTGCGCGGCGAAGGCATCGAGACCGTCTGGCAGACCTTGCAGGATTTTCGCCGCACGCTGACCGAATCGGGCGAGCTGGCCGAGAAGCGCCGCCGCCAGGCGCTCGACTGGATGTGGCAGCTCATCGACGCCGGCCTGCGGCACCGCTTCCGCGAGCATCCGGCCGTGCGCGCGACGCTGCCGGAGGTGCAAGCCGCCGTGGCCGGCGGCGGCACGACGCCCACGGCGGCCGCGCAGCGCCTGCTGAATCTGATGAACCGGTATTTCTAGGAGAAACACCCATGCATGAAATCATTGCTCAACTGGAGAAGAAGCGCGAACTGGCGCGCCTCGGCGGCGGCCAGAAGCGTATCGACGCCCAGCACGCCAAGGGCAAGCTCACCGCGCGCGAGCGCATCGAACTCTTGCTCGACGACGGCACCTTCGAAGAGTGGGACATGTTCAAGGAGCACCGCTGCACCGATTTCGGCATGGACGCCACGAAGATTCCATCCGATGGCGTGGTGACCGGCTACGGCACGATCAACGGCCGCATGGTGTTCGTCTTTTCGCAGGATTTCACCGTCTTCGGCGGCGCGCTGTCCGAAGCGCACGCCGAAAAGATCTGCAAGATCATGGACAAGGCGATGCAGGTCGGCGCGCCGGTGATCGGTCTGAACGACTCGGGCGGTGCGCGCATCCAGGAGGGCGTGGCGGCGCTCGGCGGCTACGCGGAAGTGTTCCAGAGGAACGTCATGGCCAGCGGCGTGATCCCGCAGATCTCGCTCATCATGGGCCCCTGCGCCGGCGGCGCGGTGTATTCGCCGGCGATGACCGACTTCATCTTCATGGTCAAGGACAGCTCCTACATGTTCGTCACCGGCCCCGAGGTCGTGAAGACCGTGACGCACGAGGAGGTGACGGCCGAGGAACTGGGTGGCGCGGTGACGCACACGACGAAGAGCGGCGTGGCCGATCTCGCCTTCGAGAACGACGTCGAGGCGCTGATCCTGCTGCGCCGCTTCTTCAACTATCTGCCGCTCAACAACAGGGAAAAACCGCCGATTCGCCCGACGCAGGACCCGGCCGACCGCCTCGATTATTCGCTCGACACCCTGGTGCCGGACAACCCGAACAAGCCCTACGACATCAAGGAGCTGATCGTCAAGGTCGTGGACGACTGCGACTTCTTCGAGCTCCAGCCCGACCACGCGAAGAACATCGTCGTCGGCTTCGCGCGCATGGAGGGCCAGACCGTCGGCATCGTCGCCAACCAGCCGATGGTGCTGGCCGGCTGCCTGGACATCAAGAGCGCGATCAAGGCTGGCCGCTTCGTGCGTTTCTGTGACGCCTTCAACATCCCCATCGTCACCTTCGTCGACGTGCCGGGCTTCATGCCGGGCACCGCGCAGGAATACGGCGGCATCATCAAGCACGGCGCCAAGCTGCTCTACGCCTACGCCGAATGCACGGTGCCGAAGATCACCGTCATCACGCGCAAGGCCTACGGCGGGGCCTACGACGTGATGGCCAGCAAGCACCTGCGCGGCGACGTGAACTTCGCCTGGCCCTCCGCCGAGATCGCCGTGATGGGACCGAAGGGCGCGGTGGAGATCATCTTCCGCGAGGACAAGAACGATCCGGAAAAACTCGCGGCGCGCGAGGCGGAATACAAGGCCAAGTTCGCCAACCCCTTCGTCGCAGGCAGCCGCGGCTTCATCGACGATGTGATCCAGCCGCACGAGACAAGGAAGCGCATCTGCCGCTCGCTGGTGATGCTGCGCAACAAAGACATCAAGAATCCGTGGCGCAAGCACGGGAACATTCCGCTCTGAGGATACGCATATGTTCAAGAAAATCCTGATCGCGAATCGCGGAGAGATTGCCTGCCGCGTCATCAAGACCGCCAGGAAGATGGGCATCGCCACCGTTGCCGTCTATTCCGAGGCCGACCGCGACGCGCTGTTCGTCTCGATGGCCGACGAGTCGGTCTGCATCGGCCCGCCGCCGTCGAAGGAATCCTACCTGTCGATGGACAAGATCATCGCCGCCTGCAAACAAACCGGCGCCGAGGCGGTGCATCCGGGCTATGGCTTCCTCTCGGAGAATGCCGAGTTTTCGCGCCGGCTGGAAGAGGAAGGCATCGTCTTCATCGGCCCGAAGCACTATTCCGTGGCGAAGATGGGCGACAAGATCGAGTCGAAGAAGCTCGCGCTGGAAGCGAAGGTCAATGTCATTCCGGGTTACAACGCTGCGATCGACACGCCCGAGCAGGCCGTCGAAATCGCCAGGGGAATCGGTTATCCGGTGATGATCAAGGCCTCGGCCGGCGGCGGCGGCAAGGGCCTGCGCGTCGCCTGGAACGACCAGGAAGCCTCCGAGGGCTTCGCCTCCTGCAAGACCGAAGCGAAGAATGCCTTCGGGGACGACCGCGTCTTCATCGAGAAGTTCGTCGAGGAGCCGCGCCACATCGAGATCCAGGTGCTCGGCGACGCCCACGGCAACTGCGTCTATCTGCACGAGCGCGAATGCTCGATCCAGCGCCGCCATCAGAAGGTCATCGAGGAGGCGCCCTCGCCTTTCCTCGACGCCGGCTTGCGCCGCGCCATGGGCGAGCAGGCCGTGGCGCTGGCCAGGGCGGTGAACTACCAGTCGGCCGGCACCGTCGAGTTCGTCGTCGGCGGCAAGGACAGGAGCTTCTACTTCCTCGAGATGAACACGCGCCTGCAGGTCGAGCATCCGGTGACGGAATGCATCACCGGCCTCGATCTCGTCGAGTGGATGATCCGCGTCGCTGCCGGCGAGGAGCTCTCGTTCAAGCAAGAAGACCTGAAAATCGACGGCTGGGCGATGGAGTGCCGCATCAATGCGGAAGACCCGTTCCGCGGCTTCCTGCCTTCCACCGGTCGGCTGGTCAAGTTCAGCCCGCCGGCGGAAGGCCAGGGCGTGCGCGTCGATACGGGCGTTTATGAGGGCGGCGAGATCTCGATGTACTACGATTCGATGATCGCCAAGCTGATCGTGCATGCGCCGACGCGCGCGGCGGCGATCGCCAAGATGCGCGATGCGCTCAATGCCTTCGTGATCCGCGGCGTGGCGGCCAACATCGCCTTCCAGGCCGCGCTGATGCAGCATCCGCGCTTCCTGTCGGGCAACTTCAACACCGGCCTGATCGCCGAGTCGTATCCCAAGGGCTTCGATGCCTCGATGGCGCCCCACGACGATCCGGCCCTGCTGATCGCGGTGGCCGCCGCCATGCATCGGCAGTATCAGGGGCGAAACGCGCTGATTTCCGGCCAGATGCCCGGCCACGAATACCAGCCGGGAGCGGACTTCGTCGTTCGCCTCGAGGACGGTACCGACCGTGAGGTCAATGTCGCGCCGGCGGCGGGGGGCTGGGACGTCGCCTTCGGCGGCGAGCGCTACGCCATCCGCAGCGACTGGCAGTTCGGCCAGCCGCTCTACAAGGGGACGCTCAACGGCGAGCCCTTCTGCATGCAAGTGGAGCGACGCGGCCTCAAATACCGGCTGTTCCACTGGGGCGCGCAGATGGACCTGATGGTGCTCACCGCCCGCGCGGCGCATCTGCAGTCGCTGATGCCGAAGAAGGCGCCGCCCGACATGAGCAAGTTCCTGCTCTCGCCGATGCCGGGCCTGCTGACGCAGATTGCCGTCGCACCGGGCCAGGAGGTCAAGGCCGGCGAGGTGCTGGCCAAGATCGAGGCGATGAAGATGGAGAACGTGCTGAAGGCCGAGCGCGACTGCGTCGTCGACATCCTGCTGGCAAAACCCGGCGAGAGCCTCTCGGTCGACCAGCCGATCATCGGCTTCAGGTAATAAGCCGCATCTCCCCTTCTTTTCCGGTCATTCACCAGGCCGGGGGATCGTTAGACTCCGGGGACGTGGATAACGGGCCCTGGATATGGCTTTTGGGAAAAGACTGGCAGACGTAACGGGATGGAGGGCGATCGTGTTCGGCAACGAGCGCATCGCCGTGGTGGACGTGGAGCGGCGCACCGATGCGCCGCCCTGCGTGCGCGCCTGCGACAGTTTTGCGCGCTCCGGCTCCGATCTCGACGCCGTCAGGCGCCTGAAGAACGCCAAGCGCCTTGCCCGCCAGCGCTGCACCACGCTGCTCGCACACGGCCAGTACCAGCTCCTGCAGGTGGAGGCGCCCGACGAGGCCCGCGACCTGCCGCGCGAGGAGCTGCGCGAGGCGATGCGCTGGCGCGTCAAGGAGATGGTCGATTTTCCCGTCGACCGGGCCGGCATCGACGTGCTCGAGATCCCGGTCTCCGGCGGCCGCACGTCGCAGCTGTGGGTGGTAGCGGCCAGTCACGACGTGCTGCGACCGCGCATCCACCTGTTCCAGGACGCCAAGGCGCGTCTGGATGCGATCGACATCCCCGAGCTCGCCCAGCGCAATCTCGCCACCCTGTTCGAGGAAGAGGGGCGCGGTGCCGCGCTGGTGGCCTTCGATTCGCGCGAAAGGGGCGGCGGCCATCTGACGATCAGCCATCGCGGCGAACTGTTCATGGCGCGGCACATCGAGGTCAGCGGCCCGGAACTGGCCAAATCCAGTGCCGAGGCCCTGCACGAGCGCGTGCTGCTCGACATCCAGCGCACACTCGACAATTTCGACCGCAATTACAGCGCGATTCCGCTCACGCGCCTTTGGGTGGGGCCCCTGCCGGGTGGCGAAGCCTTCGTCGAATATCTCGGCGCCAATCTCTCTTTGCCCGTGGTGCGCGCCAATCTCGCCGAGGTGTTCGACATCGCCGCCGTGCCCGCCCTTGCCGACAGCGCGGCGCAGGCGGAAAACTGGCTCGCGCTCGGCGCGGCATTGCGGGATTCCTAGGGCACATGGCCGGCCAGATCAACCTTTACGACCCCGCGCTCGAACGCAAGCGCGACTGGTTCGCGCTCGGCAACGTCGCCGCCGCCGCCGTCGCGCTCGCCATCGGCGTCGGCGTGGCGGGCCATTTCGCGCGCAGCGACCTGGCGCCGCTCGCTGCCCAGGCGTCCGCCGGCGAACGGCAACTGGCCGAGTTGCGCACCCAGCTCGCAACGCTGGAAGCGCAGGTGGATGGTCGCAAGCCCGATCCTCGTCTCGAAGCGCAGCTGGCCGCGCTTGCCGCAGAACTGGGCCTGCGCAACGAGGTGCTCAAGATGCTGCGCGACAGCCTGGGCGAAAGCCGGCGTTCCGCCTACGCCGACTATCTGCGCGGTCTGGCGCGGCAAAGCGTCGGCGGCCTGTGGCTCACCGAATTCCGGGTGGCCGGCGCTGTGATCGAGATCGGCGGCTGTGCGACCGATCCGGCCCTGCTGCCCGAATACATCCGCCGGCTCAACGCCGAAACGGCGTTTCGCGGACAGGCCTTCGCCAACCTGAAGATCGAGCGTGAGCCGGCGATGTCTGCCGCCGCCGGGGAGGCGATGGCGCTGCGCTGCCCGCACCGCTTCGCCCTCGTGCCGATGCGCGTCGAGGGCAGCGGTTCCGCGACGGCCGGCACGGCCGGCCAGGCCGGGAGGGCGGGATGAAGCCGGGCGGCCCACTCATCGCGAAATGGCAGGCCGGGTCGGCGCGCTTTGCCGCCTTGCAGCCGCGCGAAAAAGTCATGGTCGTCGGCGCGACGGTGTTCGCCATCCTGTTCGGCGGCCATGCCTTCTGGATCGAGCCCGCGCAGCTGCAAAAGGCGCGCCTGGCGAAGACCGTCGAACAGCAGCGCGCCGAGCAGGCACAGCTTTCAGCCCAGCTGGCCGCGCTGGCGGGCAAGGCGGGGGATCCGGACGCCGCCAACCGCGCGGCGCTGGAGCGCCTGCAACAGGACAAGGCGCGCGCCGACGACGAAATCGGCCAGTACGACCGCTGGCTGGTGCCGCCGCAGGCGGCGGCGAACCTGCTGCAGACCCTGCTTGCCCGCCATCGCGGCCTCACGCTGGTGAGTCTGACCACGCTGCCCGTGTCCCCCCTGGTGGCCGTGCGGGATGGAGACGAAGGCGCAGACGTCCCGGCGGCGATGGCCGGCAATCTTTACAAGCACGGCATCGAGATCAGACTTCGCGGCAGCTTCCACGAACTGCTGGCCTATGTGGCGGAACTCGAGGGAGGTCCGCAAAAGCTCCTGTGGGGCGGCATGCGCCTGACGAGCCAGTATCCGGTCAGCGAGCTGACGCTGACCATTTACACCCTGAGCGGGGAGTCGGCATGGCTGGTGGTGTGAAACTCGTTCTGGCCATCGCCACCCTGACGCTGGGCGGCACGGCCCAGGCGCAGTTGCCGGATCCGACGCGGCCACCGGTCGCCGCCGCGCAACCGGCCGTACCGGGCGGCACGGCGTCGCCGCCGGCCAGCCTGCAATCGGTGATCCTGCGCAAGGAGGGGCGGCCCGCCGCGCTCATCGACGGCCAACTCGTCGAACTGGGCGCCAGACACGGCGAAATGCGCCTCGTGCTGGTCGCGGAAGACCACGTCGTGCTGCTCGGCCCGCAGGGGCGCGAAACCCTGCGCCTGATGCCGGCCGCAGAGAAGCGGTCGAAAGTCGGCGCCGGCAAGACGGTGAAACCGGTCGGCCTCAACACCATCAAGGGGGAGACACCCAAGTGAGAGTCTGGATCCTCAGCCTGTCGGCTTTCCTTCTGGCGGCATGCGCCGCACCGCCGTCGCGCCCGGACATCGTGCGCGAAAAGATCAGCGACGAGCTTGCCCAGGCGGCCGCGCAGCGCAATGTGCCGCCGCCCGGCGATGCGGCGCTCCTGCCGCCGCTTGCCGTGGAACTGCCGCAGTTCGAAAACGGCAACGGCAGCGAGGCGCGCTTCGATCTCTCTGTCATCAATGCGCCGGCCGCGCAGGTGTTCATGGCCATCGTCACCGGCACCCAGTACAACATGCTGATCGGCCCGGAGGTGACGGGCGCGATCACCGTCAATCTCAAGAACGTGACCGTCGTCGAGGCGCTTGAAGCCGTGCGCGAGCTCTACGGCTACGAATACACGATCCGCGGCAACCGCATCTCGATCCAGCCCAATACCCTGCAGACGCGCGTGTTCCAGGTGAACTACCTCGCCAGCCGCCGGCAGGGCGCTTCCGACCTGCGCGTCACGTCGAGTTCGGTGGCGAGCGCCGACACGACCGTGTCGACGCCGGGCGCCGCCACGACGGCCGCCATACCGGCGACCGGCAACGCGCAGCCGGTCGGCGTCGTCTCCAGCCGCGTGCAGACGAGCTCGGACGCCGACTTCTGGGGCGACCTGACGCGCGCGCTCGACACCCTCGTCACCAGCGAAGGCAGCAGCCGCGTGGTCAACAGCATTTCCGGCGTTGTCGTCGTGCGCGCGCTGCCCCGCGAGCTGCGCGCCGTCGAGCAGTATCTCAAGGCGACCCAGGCGATGGTCGAGCGGCAGGTGATGCTCGAGGCGAAAATCATCGAGGTGGAACTGAACGAGGCCTACCAGTCCGGCATCAACTGGGCTTCCTTCCACGGCAACAACCGGCGCCTGAGCCTGGGGGCGGCCACGCAGGGCAGCACCTTGCAGCCCGCCGGCGCCGGCGAACTGGTGTCGCCGGCGCTGACGGCCACGCCCGGACTGGCCGGCTCGCTCGTCGCTTCGGCGCTGGGTGGAGGCTTCGTCGGGCTGGCGCTGCAGACCGCCAACTTCGCCGCGCTGCTCAATTTCCTCGAAACCCAGGGCTCGGTTTCGGTGCTGTCCAGTCCGCGCATCGCCACCCTCAACAACCAGAAGGCGGTGCTCAAGGTCGGCACCGACGAATACTTCATCACGCGTGTCACCGGCGGTTCGACCACCACCAGCCCTACCACGGGCACCACGGACAACCTGCCGAACGTCGAGACCGCGCCCTTCTTCTCCGGCATCTCGCTCGACGTCACGCCGCAGATCGACACCGACGGCAACATCATCCTGCACGTGCGCCCGGCGATCACCACCGTCGAGCAGTCGAACAAGGAGTTCCGCCTCAACGACCGCAACTACAGCCTGCCGCTGGCGCGCTCCAGCGTCAAGGAAACCGACAGCATCGTGCGCGTGCAGGACGGCAACATCGTCGCCATCGGCGGCATGATGTCGCAGCGCCAGGTGTCCGACCGGAGCGGCCTGCCCGGCACGCTCAACTCGTCCGCCCCGGCGCTCGCCGGACAGCGCGGCAGCGCCCTGACCAAGCGCGAGCTCGTCATCCTGCTCAAGCCGACCGTCATCACCGACGACCGCGCCTGGGTGCGCGACCTCGAACAAAGTGGCGAGCGCCTGCGCAACTTCGCCCTGCCGCCGCTCGCCGTGCCGCTCCAGCAGTAGGCCGCCGTGTATCTCGCCCACTTCGGTCTCAGGCAACCGCCCTTCGGCATCACGCCCGACACCGAGTTCATCTATCCGAGCGCAAGCCATCTCGAGGCGCTCAACCTGCTGCATTTCGCGCTCGCCAGCGGCGAGGGCTTCGTCAAGATCGTCGGCGAGATCGGCACCGGCAAGACACTCCTGTGCCGCAACTTCCTCGCCGAACTCGGACCGGAATGGAAGGCGGCGTATCTGCCCAATCCGCAGATGGAGCCGCGCGCCTTCCTGCGCGAGGTGGCCGACGACCTGGGCGCCGCCGACGGCGTGCCCGAGGTGGCCCACGTGGTCAAGCGCCTCAACCATCGCCTGCTCGACCTCGCCCGCGCCGGCAAGAAGGTGGTGCTGTGTATCGACGAGGCGCAGACCATGCCGCGGCTCACGCTCGAAAGCCTGCGCCTGCTGTCCAACCTGGAAACCGAAAAGCGCAAGCTGCTGCACATCGTGCTCTTCGGCCAGCCGGAGCTCGACGAGATGCTGGAGGCCCATTCGGCGCGCCAGCTCAAGCAGCGCATCGCTTTCCACCACCGCCTGCGCAGGCTGGCGGCGGAAGAGGTCGGCAATTACGTCGAACAGCGCCTGCACATCGCCGGCTATGGCGGCGAGCCGGTGTTCCTGCCGCCGGCCGTCAAGGCGCTCGCGCACCATTCGGGCGGCACGCCGCGGCTCGTGAACATCCTCGCCCACAAGTCGCTGCTGGCCGCCTTCGGCGAAGGCCTGCCGCATGTCGAACCGCACCACGTGCGCGCGGCGGCAAAGGACACGGACGGTGCGATCAAGGGCCACGGCTGGTGGCCGTGGTAAGCCGGTGAGCGACAGATGAGCGTGATCAACCAGATGCTGCGTGACCTGGACGAGCGCCAGGCCAGCGAACAGGAACGCGCCGGATTGCCGCCGCGCCTGCGCCCCCTGCCGCCGGCGAGCACGCGCCGCCGCGAGGCGCGCCGCATGCTCACGCTCGGCATCGCCATCGGCGCGGCGACGACCGGCCTCGCCGCCGTCCTTGTCCTGTTGCTCGTGCGCGCCCCGGCCGCCGAAAGCGCGCCGCCAGCGCAAGCGGGCGCGCCCGTTCCCGCACCCCTTGCACTGCCCGAGCCGGGCGAACTGGCCGAGATGAAGCTGTCCACGCAGATTGCCCGCCCTGCGCCGAACGTCGAGCCCCGGCCCGCGGCGCCCGCGCCGGCGTCGGCGCCGCAAACGCCGGCCCGTTCCCCCGCTGCAGCGCCTGCCGCGGCCCCCGACCAGCCGATGCGCGTGCGGGTGGCGCCGGCCGTCGAAGCGGACAAGGCCGCACCCGTCGATGCGGGGCAGATCGAACGCCGGCCACGCGGCGGACAGGCGCGCGAACTGGCCGAGGCCGAATACCACAAGGGCATGCAGGCAGTGCGCCGCGGCGACCCGCCGGCCGCCTTGCCGCTGTTGCGCAAGGCGCTCGAATTCGATCCGACGCTGGGCCAGGCGCGTCAGGCGCTCCTGTCCGTGCTGGTGAGCCAGCGCCTGTGGGCCGAGGCGCAGCAGGTCGTCCAGGCCGGGCTGGAGCTCGATCCGCGCCAGAGCGGCTGGGCGGTCGTCCTCGCACGCTTGCAGTTCGAGCAGGGTGACGCGGCAGGGGCCGTGACGACGCTGGAAAACTACGCCGTGCATGCCAGCGCCGATGCCGACTACCAGAGCCTGTTCGCCTTTCTGCTGCAAAAGCAGCAGCGGCCGGCGGAAGCCGCGCAACGCTTCCAGGCGGCGCTGGCGCTGCGTCCGAACGAGGGGCGCTGGTGGTTCGGCCTGGCCACCGCGCACGAGGCGCTCGGCCGCGGCGAAGAGGCCCGCGACGCCTACGCCCGCGCGCGCGCCGCCGGCAACCTGCCGGCCGAACTTGCCGCGCTCGCCGAGCAGAAGCTCAAATCGCCTCCTTGACGGCACGTGCCGCCGCCTCCGAACGGTCTTGGCAAACTGAAAGCCCATGGTGTCGGCGTCTGGCGTCGCTCGCGGGCGTGCGCATCCCCGCTACGCGGGGCCCCTGCTTACTGCTCGCGCCGCTACCCAGTTCGTCACCCGCAGCGCGCCGTGATCCTTGAGCGTGCGGGCGACGGCGTCGAGCGTGGCGCCGGTCGTCATCACGTCGTCGACGACAATGACGGCGCGGCCGGAAAAGTCGGCCGACGCGGCGAAGGCATGGCGTACATTGTCCTGCCGCGCCTTCCACGGCAGGCGGCTTTGCGGCGGCGCGTCGCGCACCCGCACGAGGCTGAAGGCGTCGAGTGGCAGGCCGAGCGCGCGCGCGAGCGGTCGGGCGATTTCGAGGGCCTGATTGAAGCCGCGTTCCCTGAGGCGCGCGCTCGACAGCGGCACCGGCACGATGACGTCGCCCGGCGGGTGCGGGCCGTCGAGCATGGCCCGCGCGAAAAAGTCGGCGCTGGCAAGGCGGCGACGGAATTTTAGCGACTGCACCAGACTGTCGAGCGGAAAGCCGTAGCGCCAGACGGCCACCGTGGCGTCGAACGCTGGCGGATGCGCGAGGCAGCGACCGCACGCCGGGGCCGGGAACGGCACGGGTGCGGCGCAGACCGGGCAGCGCGGCTCGCCGAGAGCCGGCAGATCGGCGCGGCAGCCGTCGCAGAGCGGGCCGGTCTGCGCCGATCCGCCGCACAGCAGGCATTGGCTCGGCAAAAGCGCATCGATCAGGCGGAAAATTGACAAGGGGGCAGGCATTGCGGAAGATCGGTCGATGACGCTGCGACAGGATTTTTCTGCCGCCGCCGCATCCTACGACAATGCGGCGGTTCTCGCGCGCGAGGTCGGCCGGCGCATGGCGACGCGGCTCGATCTCGTGCGCCTTTCGCCGCGCCGCTTCGCCGACATCGGCTGCGCCACCGGCGACGGCCTGCGCGAGCTGGCGCGCCGTTACCCTGCCGCCGTGCCGTTCGCGGTCGATTGGGCGCTGCCGATGCTGCGCGCCGTGCATGCGCGGGCCGGCGTGTGGAGCCGCCTGCGCGGCACGGCGCCCCGCTGCGTCAATGCCGACGTGCGCGCGCTGCCTTTGGCGAGCGGCAGCCTCGATCTCGTCTGGTCGAACCTGATGCTGCACTGGCTGGCCGATCCGCGTCCGGCCTTCGCGGAACTGCACCGCGTGCTCGGCGCGGGGGGGCTCCTGCATTTCGCGGCGCTCGGGCCGGACACGCTGAAGGAACTGCGGCGCCTGGGCGCGCCGGTGGCGCGCTTTCCCGACATGCATGACCTGGGCGACCTGCTCGTGGCCGCCGGCTTCGCTGATCCGGTGATGGAAATGGAAATGCTGACGCTCGTCTATCCCGCGCCGCGCGCCTTCCTGGCCGATCAGCGGCGGCTGGGCGTGCGCGATGCGCTCCTGGGCCGCCTGCCATGGCGGCAATGGCGCGCGCTGTTCGCCGCCTGGCCGCGCGAGGCGGCGGGGTTGCCGGCGCGCTTCGAGATCGTCTACGGCCATGCCTGGAAGACCGCCGCCAAGGGAGCGGACGGGCGGGCGCCGATCCGCTGGCACATGCGGGCGCCCGAGTCCGCCTAGTCGCCCAGATCCATTGCGCGGCTGAGCATCGCGCGCAATCGCGCCGGTCGGAAGGGGCGCGGCAGCGAAAGGCGCGGCGCTCCGAAGGGAGAGGGCGGCAGCGCCGGCCCCGGCCCGGCGCTGACGACGATGGCCGGCAGGGGCTGGCGCAAGGCGAATTCGAGGCGGTCGAGGGCCTCGCAGGCGGTCGCCGTCCTGTCCGCGCCGACTTCCCAGACGGTGATGTCGGGGGGAGCGTGGCTCGCGAGCCAGGCGGCCGCTTCGGCGAAATCGGCCACCACGAAGACTTGGCAATCCCAGGCATCGAGTAGCGCAGTCAGCTCCTTCTGGGCGGATTCCATGGAGGCGACGACCATGACGCGAAAATCCTCCAGGGGGTCGCGCGTGCGCCGGGGCGGAGCGGCCTCGACCAGCGCTTCCTCGACCAGGGGGGCGGCGGCCAGCGGCACGACGACGGAAAAACGCGAGCCGCGGTCGACGCGCGAACACAGCGTGATCGGATGGTGCAGGAGGTCGGCGGTGCGCCTCACGATGGCGAGCCCCAGGCCGAGCCCCTTGTGGATGTCGCGTTCCGGATTGTTCAGCTGGACGAGTTCGTCGAAGATGCTCGCTTGCGCTTCCAGCGGGATGCCCGGACCGGTGTCCCAGACCTCGATGCGGGCGTGCGAGGGCCCGCGCCGACAGGCGATCAGCACCGCGCCCCGGTCGGTGTGGCGCAGCGCGTTGCTGACGAGGTTGATCAGGATGCGGTGCAACAGCGTGCGGTCGGTATTGAGCCAGCAGTCGGCGATGCCGGCGGCGAGCTGGCCGAGTTCGCCGGCGCCGCTGCCGCCGGTACGGGCATCGAGCCGCCCGCACCGGATGGCCTGGACGACACCGCTGATTTTCTTCAGCGTGCCGATCAGTCCGTGCGCGAGGCCGAGGGCGAAAAGCGCGCCCAGCATCAGCACGAAGAGCGTGACGGCGAGCGCCTTGAACGCGAAGTCGCGCATTTCGCGTTCGAGCGAGGCGTTCGACACCTGAAGCAGCAGCTCGCCTTGCAGCGGGGGCGGCGCCGTTTCCGGCACTTCGCCGGAGTAGAGGTCGATGTCCACCAGCATCGTGGGCTGAATGGGCTGACGATGCCAGTGCGTCAGCGCCTCGGAATGGGCTGGCGGCCGAAAGTCGGGAATGACCTCCTGCGGCAGCGGCAGGGCGGTGTGCGGTACCGAGGAGACGAGCACGCGACCGTTGGCATCGAGGATCGCCGCGCCGATGACGTCCGGTTACCTCTGCGCGGCTTCGATGAGACGCTGGAGCGACTCCTCGTTGCCGACGAAAATATCGTATTCGGCAGCAGCGGCGAGCTGGCGCGCCACGGCGGACAGCCGCCGGTGCTGTTCGATATGGGCCTGTCCGGCATGCTCGGCGATCAGCATCGAGGTGACGAGCAGGCCGACCAGGAGGGCCGGCGCGAGCGAAACGAGCAGGATGCGTTCGCGGATGCTGAGCTGCCGGATCATTGTCGCGCCGCGAAAAAACAAAAAGGGGCGGCCAGGCCGCCCCTTGCGTCAGCGAAGAAACCGTCGTGGTTCAATGCAGTCCGGCGAGGTAATCGGAAACCGCCCGAATCTCGGCATCCGTCATTCGTTCGGCGATCATGCGCATCATGCGGTTCGGGTCGTTGGCGCGCTCGCCGGTGCGGAAGGCCCTGAGCTGGGCCTCGGTGTATTCGGCGAACTGGCCGGCGATGCGCGGATACTGGGCGGGAATGCCGGCGCCCGTGGGACCGTGGCAGCCGGCGCAGGCGGGCAGTCCCTTGCTGGCGTCGCCGGCGCGGTAGAGCTTTTGGCCCAGTGCGATCGCGTCGCGATTCCTGACGGCCTCGCCGGCCTTTTTCTTCGAGGCGAAATAGGCGGCGAAGTCCTTCATCTGCTCTTCGTTGAAAGCGGCGATCATGCCGTTCATGATCGGATTCACGCGCGCGGCCTTGCCGTCGGGCCCGGCCTTGAAATCCATCATCTGCTTGAAAAGATAGGCGGCGTGCTGACCGGCGATTTTCGGGTTCGCCGAGGTCGGGCTGTTGCCGTCGGGGCCGTGGCAGGCGCCGCAGACGGCGACGGCGATCGGCTCGCCCTTGGCGGGATCGCCCGGATAGACGGGCGCCGTGTCGGCGGCCAGCGCCGCGGCGGAGAACGCCAGCGCGGCGGCGGAGGTGATCGATACGAACGAAAAGCGGATCATCGTGAGGCTCCTCGGAGAACAGCTCGGTTGGCAAACGCGCTATTCTATATCAGCCTGCCGCGATATTTGGCGCTTCCCGACCCCCATGCCCGCTTCCCTCTTCCGTCACGCGGAATTCGAGATCTCCGTCGCCGATCCCCATGCCCTGCCACAGGCCGGCGGGGCGGAGATTGCCTTCGCGGGACGCTCCAACGCGGGAAAGTCCTCGGCGATCAACACGCTGGCCGGCCATACGCGACTGGCCTTCGTTTCGAAGACGCCCGGGCGCACCCAGCTCATCAACCTGTTTCGTCTCAAGAACGGCGCGGCGCTCGTCGATTTGCCTGGCTACGGTTACGCCGAGGCGCCCGACGCGGTGCGACGGAAATGGCAGGGATTGCTCGAACACTACCTCACGCAGCGCGCGGCGCTCGTCGGGCTGGTGCTCATCATGGACGCGCGCCGGCCGCTGACGGAGCTGGATCGCCAGATGATCGGCTGGTTCGCGATCACCGGCAAACCGATCCACTGCCTGTTGACCAAGGCCGACAAGCTTTCCCGGCAGGAGCAGGCCAAGGCGCTCGCCGCGACGCGCCGTGCCGCCAGCGCCGACTTTCCGGGACTGCCTTTGAGCGTGCAGCTCTTTTCGAGCCTGAAGAAGACCGGCATCGAGGCGTGCGAGCAGGTGGTGGCGGCGTGGCTGCAGAAAGAGAAAGGGCCCTCGGCCAAAGGGGAGAAAGCCGAGAGCCCAAATACCTCAACCGGTGTCGAGGCGCCCGCTTAGGGAGGAATAGCGGGGGAGGATTCATCACCCTCCACTTGATAAGATAGTTAATCGAGCAAAAAGTTCCAGTATTTTTCCGTTTGAGGCCAACACCATGATCGTCAAAGGAGAATTTCCCGCCACGCGCATGCGCCGCATGCGGCGCGACGACTTTTCACGCCGCCTGATGCGCGAATCGGTGCTCACGCCGGCCGATTTCATCTGGCCGGTTTTCGTGCTGGAAGGGAAAAACCGGGTCGAGCAGGTCGCCTCGATGCCCGGCGTCGAGCGCATGAGCCTCGACCGTCTCCTGCCGGTGGCCGAAAAAGCCCTGAAGCTGGGCATACCGGCGCTGGCCTTGTTTCCGGTGATCGGCAAGGAGAAAAAGTCGCCGGGCGCCGAGGAGGCTTGGAATCCCAAAGGGCTCGTGCCGACCGTCGTCGCCAAGCTGAAAAGGGAGTTTCCCGAGCTGGGCATCATCACCGACGTGGCGCTCGATCCCTACACCAGCCACGGCCAGGACGGACTGATCGACCCGAAGGATCCGGGCGGCTACGTGATGAACGACGAGACCATCGAAGCATTGGTGAAGCAGGCGCTCACTCATGCGCGTGCGGGCGCTGACGTGGTGGCGCCTTCCGACATGATGGACGGCCGGATCGGCGCGATCCGTCAGGCGCTCGACGCGAAAAAATTCATCCACACGCGCATCCTCGCCTATTCGGCGAAATACGCGTCGAGCTTCTACGGCCCTTTCCGCGATGCGGTGGGCTCCGCCGGCAACCTCGGCAAGGGTGACAAATTCACCTACCAGATGGACCCGGCCAATTCCGACGAGGCGGTCCGCGAGGTGGCGCTCGATCTTCAGGAAGGCGCCGACATGGTGATGGTGAAGCCCGGCATGCCGTATCTGGACATCGTGCGCCGCGTGAAGGACGCATTCGGCGTGCCGACCTTCGCTTACCAGGTGAGCGGCGAATACGCGATGCTCAAGGTCGCCGCCGCGAACGGCTGGCTGGTGCACGATGCGGTGATGATGGAATCGCTCTTGTGCTGCAAACGTGCCGGCGCCGACGGCATCCTGACGTACTTTGCCCTCGAAGCAGCGGAGCTGTTACGCAAGTAGCGTCGTTTTCTGTTGCGGCCAGAGGGCGAGCGCATCGTCCTTGAAGCCGCTCTTGACGAAGCGCTGCAGGCGACCGAGCAGATGGCAGACCAGGAGGTCCGCCTGCGCGGCGACGTCGCGGTCGGCGGGCAAGGCGCCCTGCGCCTGGGCGATCTTCAGCGCCTGTTTGAGCGAGGCCTCCAGCCGTTCGAACAGCTGGTTGATGCGCACCTGCAGGCGCGGGTTTTCATGCACCAGCGCATCGCCGATCATCACGCGCGCGAGCCCGCGGTTCTTTGCGGCGAAGCGCAGCGCGGCGGCCATCATCAGCTCGACCTGCTTGAGGCCCGACTCCTCCTCGGTCGCGATCTGGCCGACGACACCGAGAATCGCGTTTTCGATGAACTCGATGAGTCCCTCGAACATGCGCGCCTTGCTCGGAAAGTGACGGTAGAGCGCGGCTTCCGAGACGTCGAGCCTGGCCGCCAGCGCGGCGGTGGTGATTTTTTCGCCGGCCGGATTTTCCAGCATGGCGGCGATGGTTTGCAGGATCTGCAGCTTGCGGTCGGCGGTTTGGGTCATCGTCATGGCCCTTACTTCGACTTGATGAGCGTGCCGACGCCTTCGTCCGTGAGAATTTCGAGCAGCAGCGCGTGTTCGACGCGGCCGTCGATGATGTGCACGCTCTTGACGCCGCTTCGCGCCGCGTCGAGCGCCGAACCGATCTTCGGCAGCATGCCGCCCGAGAGCGTGCCGTCCTCGACCATCGCATCGATGTCCTTGGGCGTGATGCCGGTCAAGAGCTTGCCCGCCTTGTCGAGCACCCCCGGCGTGTTGGTCATCATCACCAGTTTTTCGGCTTGCAGGACTTCGGCGATCTTGCCGGCGACGACGTCGGCGTTGATGTTGTAGGTCTCGCCCTGGGGGCCGACGCCGATCGGCGCAATCACCGGAATGAAATCGCCGGAATCGAGAAAGGCGATCAGCGAGGGGTCGATGGCGGTGATTTCGCCCACCGCGCCGATGTCGATCATCTCCTCGGGATTGTCCTTGTTGGGCAGCAGGAGCTTCCTCGCGCGGATGAAATTGCCGTCCTGGCCGGTGAGCCCTACCGCCTTGCCGCCCGCCTGGTTGATCAGATTGACGATCTCCTTGTTCACCTGGCCGCCCAGCACCATCTCGACGATGTCCATCGTCTCCTCGTCGGTGACGCGCATGCCCTGGATGAAGGTGCCCTGCTTGCCGACGCGCTTGAGCAAATCCTCGATCTGCGGGCCGCCGCCGTGCACCACCACCGGGTTCATGCCGACGAGCTTCAAGAGCACCACGTCGCGTGCGAAGCAGTCCTTCAGCTTCGGCTCGGTCATGGCGTTGCCGCCGTATTTGATGACGATGGTCTTGTCGAAGAAGCGCTTGATGTAAGGCAGCGCTTCGCCGAGGATCTTGGCCTTGGTGGCGGCGGGCAGGGCGTCGGTGGCGGGAGGCGTCATGGCGGAGGGACGAAAAAACGAAGACGGCGGCATTCTACTGCCGCCGTCCCGTCAGCGCCGACTTTCGGATGTCAGTCGATCTTCAGGCGCCGCGATTGCGCGACTGCCTTCTTCGGCAGCGTGAGTTCGAGCACCCCGTCGGCGAACTTCGCGCTGGCGGCGGATTCATCGACTTCCTGGCCGAGCTGGAAGCTGCGCGATACCTTGCCGAAGTAGCGTTCGGCGCGCAACACGCGCTCGCCTTCCTTCACTTCCCTGGCTTCCTTCTTCTCGGCGCTGATCGACACCAGCCCGCCTTCTACGGTGACGTGGATGTCTTCCTTCTTTACGCCCGGCATTTCAGCGTGCACCACATAGGCCCTGTCGTCTTCCCTCACGTCGAGCCGCATGCCGGGCGCCTCGGTGGCGGAACCCAACGCGCCCATGTCCACGGGACGCACGAAGAAGCCGCGGAACAGGTCGTCCCACGGATCGTAACGGACGGGTTTGTTGCTCATGGCATCCTCCTTTCTTTCACCCTTTCCTGTCAGAAATCTAGGCGTGGAACAGGTTTTTTTCAAGACCGAGCATCAGAATGGCATCGCGGTTGGTCCAGGAAAAGCAGCGGGCCGCCGCATCGCGCCACGGCAGCCAGCGCCAGGCGCGGTGCTCGCCGGGCGCGGTCTTGACGGCCGTGCCGGCAGGCACGCAGAGGCTGAAGACGTGTTCGACGTTGTGGGTGACGTCTGCCGGGTAACGGTCGCGCCATGCGGCGAAGATGGCGAAGCGGTTTGACAGATGCCAGTCGACGGGATCGGTCGGGGCGACGACGATGCCGGTTTCCTCGGCGACTTCGCGGCAGGCCGCCGCCGCGGGTGATTCATCGCCTTCCAGCGAGCCGGTCACCGACTGCCAGTAGCCCGGATGGGCGGTGCGTTCGAGCAGCAGGACGTTCAGGTCGGGGTCGTGGATGACGACCAGCACCGAGACAGGCTTCTTGGCGCCTGCCATGGAGATCAGCCGATGTCGGAAAGCCAGTGGATGCCGTCGGCCTGCATGTCGACGAAGCACCAGAACGGGATGCCCTGTTCGCGCCACTCGTTGGCGGCGGCCTCGAACACTTGCAGGCATTTCACGAAATCGGCCTCGGCGTGTCCGTGGATGCCGTCGCAGTGCTCCAGGATCGTCACATAACCCTCGGCCGGACGCCAGCCGAGGTCGGCCAGGCAATCGAGCAGGGCGTCCCAGTTGTGGCCGAACCATTCGGGGAAGGCCATCGCCTTGCCGATGGCGTCGAGCATCTCTTCCTTGTTCCGCACGTTGGCGAGATCGACGCGGAAGACGAAATAGGCGTTTTCCTCGGCGGCGGCGATCAGGCTGTTCTCGCCGTCGAGCGGCATGTGGAAAACCCCGGCGTGTTCGAGGCGGGTGAGGGTGTGCGCGTAATTCATTCGATGATTTTCCGGAAGCTCTTGTAATGATCCTCGGTGTACCAGCAGTCCTGGGGGCGGTGCGGGGGCTCGCCGCCACAAACGATGCGGCGGGCGCCGCGGTGCTTGAGGCCGGGCGTGCGCACCGTGTATTCGCGGTAATGGCCGCGGGGCTTCAAGGGGAGTCGCTTCTCGAAGTTGTTGAAGACGATGCCGTCGCGCCGGTGCGGAAACGGCCCGCCTTGGCGGATCAGCGCGAGGGTCTCGCGGCCCTCGGGCGGCAGTTCGGCGCGCGAAATCTCCTGCGCCTGCGCAAGGCCGATGAAAGCCGCCAGCAGCAGGGGCAGCAAGAGGCGCATCAGGACTTGCCGACCTCGACGGTGGTTTCCACCTTCTGGCGCAGGCGGATGTGCAGCTCCCTGAGCTGCTTCTCGTCGACGGCGGAGGGCGCGTCGGTCAGCAGGCACTGGGCGCGCTGCGTCTTCGGGAAGGCGATCACGTCGCGGATCGACTCGGCGCCAGCCATCATCGTGACGATGCGGTCGAGGCCGAGGGCCAGGCCGCCGTGCGGCGGCGCGCCGTATTTGAGCGCGTCGAGCAGGAAGCCGAATTTCGCGCGCTGTTCCTCCGCGCCGATGCCGAGCGCCTCGAAAACGCGGGCCTGCACGTCGGCCTGGTGGATACGCACCGAACCGCCGCCGATTTCCCAACCGTTCAGGGCGAGATCGTAAGCCTTGGCCAGGCACTCGCCGGGATTCGTCTTCATCAGTTCGTCGTGACCGTCCTTCGGCGCGGTGAAGGGGTGGTGGCAGGCGCTCCAGCGCTTTTCTTCCTCGTCGTATTCGAACATCGGGAAATCGACGATCCAGACCGGCGCCCACGCTTTTCCGTTGGTGTAGCCCTTTTCGTGGCCGAGCTTGACGCGCAGGGCGCCCAGCGCGTCGTTGACGATCTTGGTCTGGTCGGCGCCGAAGAAGATCAGGTCGCCGGATTGTGCGCCGGTGCGCTCGATGATGGTCCTGAGCGCGGTCTCGTGGAGGTTCTTGACGATGGGAGACTGCAAGCCCTCTTCGTTGAGCTTGCTGACGTCGTTGACCTTGATGTAGGCCAGCCCCTTGGCGCCGTAGATCTTGACGAACTCGGTGTAGCCGTCGATCTCGCCGCGCGTGAGCGTCGCGCCGCCGGGGACGCGCAGCGCCGCGACGCGGCCGCCGGAAGCGGCGGGGCCGGAGAACACCTTGAAGGCGACGTCGGCGACGGCGTCGGTGACTTCGGTCAGTTCCAGCATTACACGCAGGTCGGGCTTGTCCGAACCGTAGCGGCGCATCGCTTCCGCATAGCTCATGCGCGGGAAGGGGTCGGGCAGCGCGACGCCGATCGCGTCCTGGAAGACGTAGCGGATCAGTTGCTCGATCAGCCCGGTGATTTCGATTTCGTCCATGAACGAGGTCTCGATATCGACCTGGGTGAATTCCGGCTGGCGGTCGGCTCTGAGGTCTTCGTCGCGGAAGCACTTGACGATCTGGTAGTAGCGGTCGTAGCCGGCGACCATGAGCAGTTGCTTGAAGAGCTGCGGCGACTGGGGCAGGGCGAAGAACTGGCCCGGATGCACGCGCGAGGGCACGAGGTAATCGCGCGCGCCTTCGGGCGTGCTCTTCGTCAGCATCGGCGTCTCGATGTCGATGAAGCCGTGGTCGTCGAGGAAGCGTCGGAAAGCGCGCGCCGTCTTGTAGCGCAGCATCAGGTTCTTCTGCATCTGCGGGCGCCTGAGGTCGATGACGCGGTTGACGAGGCGCACGGTTTCGGAGAGGTTTTCGTCGTCGAGCTGGAAGGGCGGCGTGGCGGCCGGGTTGAGGATTTCCAGTGCGTGGCAGAGGATCTCGATCTCGCCCGAGGCCATGTTGGGATTCTCGGTGCCGGCGGGGCGTCGCCGCACCTTGCCGGTGACCTTCAGGACGAACTCGTTGCGCACCGCTTCGGCGCGCTTGAACGTCTCGGGACGGTCCGGATCGCAGACCACCTGGGCGATGCCCTCGCGGTCGCGCAGGTCGATGAAGATCACGCCGCCGTGGTCGCGGCGGCGGTGGCTCCAGCCGCAGAGGGTGACGGTCTCATCGACGTGGGAGGCGTTGAGCTGGCCACAGTAATGGGTACGCATGGGAGTTTCCGTTGTCAAAAGTCGGCGCTGGCGGGACGGCAAGCGCGGGAAGGTTATTCGTTCTGGGCGCGACCGACGAGGTTCGGATGGCGCCGCTGGGGCGGGACGACCCCCATCGAGACGATGTATTTCAGCGCGTCATCGACGCTGATGTCGAGTTCGATGGTTTCGCTCTTCTTCACGAAAAAAAAGAAGCCGTTGACCGGGCTGGGCGCGGTGGGGATGAAGACGCTGACATGCTCGTCGGGCAGCATTTCGCCGATCTGCTGCGCCGGCGCGCCGGTCTGGAAGGCGACCGACCAGGCCTGCGGATGCGGGTAGCGCACCAGCAGCACTTTGCGGAAGGCCTCGCCGCTGCCGGAAAACAGGGTGTCGGAAACCTGCTTGACGCTGTAGTAGATCGACTTGACGACCGGGATGCGCGCGAGCACGCCCTCCCAAAAGCGCACCAGCTTCTGGCCGACGATGTTGGCCGTGACGAGACCGGTGACCAGAATGACCAGCAGCGTGAGCACCGTGCCGGCGCCGGGCAGATGGAAGCCGAGCAGGTTCTGTGGATGGATCGCCTCCGGCAGCAGTTGCAGGGATTGATCCATGATGCCGATGATCGCCTTCAGTACCCAGACGGTGATCACCAGCGGGATCCAGATCAGGAGCCCGGTGATGAAGTATTTTTTCAGCGCGGCCACGCGGTCAGGCGATCATGTCGCGGGATTGCAGGCGCAGGAACCGCTGCCGCCCTGACAGGGCGGCGGGTTGTCCGATGCCGGCGCCTTGGACGCGGGTTGCGCGCTGCCGCCCTTGAAGTCGGTCTGATACCAGCCGCTGCCCTTCAGTTGGAAGCCGGCGGCGGTCAGTTGTTTGACGAAGTTTTCCGTCTTGCACTCCGGACAGGCCGTCAAGGGGGCATCCGACATCTTTTGCAGGACGTCCTGCTCGAAACCGCACTGATTGCAACGATAGGCGTAGATAGGCATAAATATCTCCCGAATGGCGCGAATTATAGCGGGCCCACGGCCCGACCGCGCCATCAAATGGTTGCTTTTATGGGAAAAATCAAGCCTGGAAAAAGCCGAGATAGGCCTGGTTGAGCGCCGGCCCCCAGAACAGGGCGATCACGCCGGCGGCGGCGAGGTAGGGCCCGAAGGGAATCGGCACGTTGCGTCCATGACGCGCCAGCGCGATCAGCGCGAGGCCGACCGCGGCGCCGACGAAGGAAGACAACAGAATGACGAGCGGCAGCGACTGCCAGCCGAACCAGGCGCCGATGGCGGCCAGGAGCTTGAAGTCGCCGTAACCCATGCCTTCCTTGCCGGTCGCGAGCCGGAACAGCCAATAGACCGACCAGAGTGCCAGGTAACCGGCGGCGGCGCCGAGCACGGCGCTCGACAGCGGGGCGAAGGTGCCGTTCAGATTGATCAGCAGGCCGGCCCAGACGAGCGGCAGCGTGATGTCGTCGGGCAAAAGCTGCGTGTCGAAGTCGATGCAGGCGAGGGCGATCATCGCGGCGATGAAGAGCATGGCGCCCGCCGCGGCGAGGGAAAAGCCGAACTGCCAGGCCGCGGCGGCGAAGAGCAGGCCGGAGACGGCCTCGACGAGCGGGTAACGCAGGCCGATGGGCTTTTTGCAACCCCGGCACTTGCCGCCGAGCAGGAGATAGCTCACGATCGGGATGTTCTCGAGTGCCGCCACGGGACGACCGCAGTGCGGACAGCGCGAGCGCGGCGCAACGAGGGAGAGCGGCTCGAAAGTCGGCGCTGGCGTCCCGGCGAGCTCGGCGCATTCGATGCGCCAGTTCCGTTCCAGCATGATCGGCAGGCGATGGATGACGACGTTGAGGAAGCTGCCGATGACCAGGCCGAACACGGCGCTGGCGGCCACCAGCGCCGCGCCTTCGCTCCAGTCCATCAGACGACCGCGCCCAGTTTGAAGATGGGGAGGTACATCGCCACGATGATGCCGCCGATTAAGCCGCCGAGCACCACCATGATCATCGGCTCCATCAGGCTGGACAGGGCGTCGACCGCGTCATCCACTTCCGCCTCGAAGAAGTCGGCCACCTTGCCGCTCATCGCGTCGAGCTGGCCGGATTCCTCACCGATGGCGATCATCTGCACCACCATGTTCGGGAAGATGTTGCTGTTTTGCATCGCGCTCGTCAGGCTGTTGCCGGTGCTGATCTCTTGCTTGATCTGCTTCGTGGCGCTGCGGTACACGTAGTTGCCGGAGGCGCCGCCCACCGAATCGAGCGCCTCGACCAGCGGCACGCCGGCGGCGAACATGGTCGACAGCGTGCGCGTCCAGCGCGCGATGGTCGCCTTGCGGATCACGTCGCCGAAGACCGGCAGGCGCAGCATCAGCCGGTCCATGAAGATCTGCATCTTCTCGGAACGCTTCCAGACGTAGAAAAACGCGTAGAGGCCGCCGCCGATCGAACCGAAGATCAGCCACCAGTATTCGACGAAGTATTCGGAGATCGCCATCACGACCAGGGTGGGCGCCGGCAGTTCGGCGCCGAAGCTCGTGAACACCTGCTTGAACTGCGGCACGACGAAGATCATGATCACGGCCGTGACGATGAAGGCGACCACCAGCACGGCGATCGGGTAGAACAGGGCCTTCTTGATCTTGGAGATGATGGCCTGGGTCTTTTCCTTGTAGGTCGCCAGGCGGTCGAGCAGGGAATCGAGAATGCCGGCTTGCTCGCCGGCCTCGACCAGGTTGCAGTAAAGCTGGTCGAAATGGAGCGGGTATTTCCGGAACGACTGGGCGAGCGAGGAGCCGGTTTCCACGTCGGTCTTGATCTCGATCAGCAGCTTGGCGACCGCCGGATTGCCGGCGCCCTTGGCGACGATGTCGAAGGCTTGCAGGAGCGGCACGCCGGACTTCATCATCGTCGCCAGCTGGCGGGTGAAGAGCGTGATGTCCTTGTCGGTGACCTTGCCGCCCCGGCCGCCGGCGAGCTTCTTGACCTTGGTGACATTGACGCCCTGCCGGCGCAACATCGTGCGGACCACCGTCTCGCTGGCCCCGCGCATCTCTCCGCGCACCAGCTTGCCGGACTTGTCCTTGCCCTCCCACGAATACATTGTCTGGGCGTCATCCTTCCCCGGCGCTGCCATGACTGCTCCTTGTCGGTTTATGCAGGGTGATAATGCCCTGCCGTCGCCGCCTTGTAAAGGCGAAAATGCTTACGTTTTCACGGGTTGGCGATGGATTTTGACGGTTTTCACACGCCGGTTTTCGGTCTGCACGATTTCCATCGGCGTGCCGGCGATGCGCAGGCCGACGCCCACCTCGGGAATGTCGCGCAGATGTTCGGTGATCAGTCCGTTGAGCGTTTTCGGGCCATCCGTGGGCAGGGAAAGACCGAGCGCCCGATTGATCTCCCGCAGGCTGTAGCCGCCGTCGACCATCGCGAAGTCGCCTTCCCAGGCGAAGGAAGCGGCGCTGCCCGGCATGCCCGTCGTGAATTTGCCGACGATTTCCTCGACGATGTCCTCCACCGTCACCAGGCCGAGCAGTTCGCCGTATTCGTCCACGACGAGGCCGAGGCGCTGGCGGTTTTCGCGGAAAAAGCGCAGCTGGGCGTAGGCCTGCGTTTCCGCGGGAATGAAATAGGGTTCGGCGAGATTGGCGCGGATCAGTTCGTGATCCACCTCGCCGGCGAGCGCGCTGGCCAACAGGCGCCGCAGGTGCGCGATGCCGATGACGTTGCCGGGATCGTCCTCATAGACGGGCAGACGGGTGTGGAAGCTGGTCGCGAGCTTCTCGCGGATTTCCTCGATGGGCGCCGTGATGTCGATTCCCTCGATCTCGCCGCGCGGCGTCATGATGTCCTCGACCGTGACATGCTCGAGATCGAACAGATTGACGAGGATGGCGCGGTGTTCGGAAGGAACGAACTGGCCCGATTCGAGCACCACCGAGCGCAGTTCGTCGGCCGTCAGGTGGGGGGCTTCGGCCAGTCCCTTGGGCTGGATGCGCATCAGCGCCAGGAGGCCGCGTGAAAAGAGGTTCACGAACCAGACGATCGGATGGGCCATGCGCAACAGCGGCCAGAGCAGGAAGGCGACGATCGGCGCGATGCGATCCGCATAAGTGGCCGCGATCACCTTCGGCGTGATCTCGGAGCAGACGAGAATCACGAAGGTCGTAAACACCGTGGCGGCGCCGAGCGCCCATTTCTCCTCGCCGACCAGGGTGAGGGCGATCACGCTTACCAGGGTCGCGACGCCGGCATTGACGAGGTTGTTGCCGAGCAGGATGACGCCCAGGAGCTTGTCTGCGGTGTCGAGCAGGCTCAAGGCGACGCGCGCACCGCGGTGGCCTTCCTTCGCCCGGTGACGCAGCCGGAAGCGGTTGGCCGCCATCATCGCGGTTTCCGACATCGAAAAGAAGGCCGACAGCACCAAGAGGACGATCAGGGCGACGAGCAGCGCCGTGATGGGTATCTGGTCCAACTTCAGGGGTGTCCGAGCAGAACTTCGAGCACGAAGCGGCTGCCGACGTAGGCGAGCAGCAGCACGCCGAAGCCGGCGAGCGTCCAGCGCAGGGCCATGCGACCGCGCCAGCCGTAACGGTGCCGGCCGACCAGCAGGGCGGCGAAAATCAGCCAGGACAGCACGGCGAATACGGTCTTGTGACTCAGCGTCAGCGCCTTGCCGAACAGGTGTTCCGAAAACAGGGCGCCGGACAGCAGGGTGAGGGTCAACAGCGCGAAGGCGATGTGAATGAGCCGGAACAGCAGCGCTTCCATCGTCAGCAGCGGCGGCAAGCCAGCGAAGAACGGCGTCAGCCGGCCGCGGTGCAGGCGTTGCTCGGTGATCGCCATCAGGATCGCGTGCAGGGCGGCCAGCGTGAACAGGCTGTAGGCCAGCATGGCCATCAGGAAGTGGATGCGGAAGGTGGCGGAGCCGATGTTGGCGAGCAGATGCTTGCCGGGAAAGGCGAGCGGCAGCAGCACGCAAAGTGCGGCAAGCGGCAGGCCGAGCACGAGCAGGCCTTCCATGCGCGCGTAATAGCTTTCGATCCAGTAAAGGGCCACGGCTTGCCACATGATGACCGACAGCGCGACGGCAAAGCCGAAGGCGATGACGTGTCCGCCGTGGGGCGCGGGCGGAAAGATCGCCTGCACGAGCGCGATGCCGTGAAACAGCAGGGCGGCAAGGAGGGCGAACCGCTCCCAGCGTGCCATGCCCTTGACGGGCTGGTCGAGCATGGCGCCCCGCCAGCGTGAGCGCCAGCAATGCATTGCCAGGGCGGCATACAGGGCGACCGCCAGGAAATGAGGCAACTGCGTATGCAGTAGAATCGATGACATGGGCGCAGTCTACACCAGCGCTCGCGCCGTCTTTCTCCCCCCACTTTGCCGCCATGCTCGACAACCTCACCCAGCGCCTTGCCAAGGTCGTCAAGACCCTGCGCGGGCAGGCCCGCCTGACCGAAGACAACATCCAGGACATGCTGCGCGAAGTGCGCATGGCATTGCTGGAAGCCGACGTGGCCTTGCCGGTGATCAAGGATTTCATCGCCCGCGTCAAGGAAAAAGCGGTCGGTCAGGAGGTGATCGGTTCGCTCACGCCCGGCCAGGCGCTGGTCGGCGTCGTGCATCGCGAGCTGACCGAACTGATGGGCGGCGCGAAGACCGAGTTGAACCTCGCCTGCCAGCCGCCGGCGATCGTCCTGATGGCCGGCTTGCAAGGCGCCGGCAAGACGACGACGACGGCCAAGCTCGGCAAGTGGCTCAAGGAGCGCCAGAAGAAGAAGGTGCTGGCGGTCAGTTGCGACGTCTATCGCCCGGCGGCCATCGAGCAGCTGAAGACCGTTTGCGCGCAGGCCGGCATCGACTTCTTTCCTTCCGCCGCCGGCCAGAAACCGGCTGACATCGCTGCCGCCGCGCTCGATTACGCGAAACGCCATTTCCACGACGTGCTGTTCGTCGACACCGCGGGCCGTCTCGCCATCGACGAGGCGATGATGGCCGAGATCCGCGAGCTGCACGCGCAACTGAAACCGATCGAAACCCTGTTCGTCGTCGATGCGATGCTCGGCCAGGATGCGGTGAATACCGCCAAGGCCTTCAACGAGGCGCTGCCCTTGACCGGCGTGATCCTCACCAAGCTCGACGGCGACGCGCGCGGCGGCGCGGCGCTGTCGGTGCGCCACGTCACCGGCAAGCCGCTCAAGTTCGCCGGCGTCGGCGAGAAGCTGACCGGCATCGAGGAATTTCACCCCGAGCGCATGGCCAGCCGCATCCTCGGCATGGGCGACATCCTCGGTCTGGTCGAGGAGGCGCAGCGCGGCGTCGATCAGGAAAAGGCGCAGGAATTCGTCAAGAAGATGAAGTCCGGCAAGGGTTTCGATCTCAACGACTTCAAGGAACAGATCGGTCAGATGCGCAAGATGGGCGGTATCGCGTCGCTGCTGGAGAAGATGCCCGCGCAGTTCGCGCAGATGGCGCAGCGGGCGGGCGGCGCGGTCGAGGACCGCGCGATCCGCCGCATCGAGGGCATCATCAATTCGATGACGCCTTTGGAGCGCAGCAAGCCGGAGCTCATCAAGGCCAGCCGCAAGCGCCGCATCGCCGCCGGCGCCGGCGTCCCGGTGCAGGAAGTAAACCGTCTGCTCAACCAGTTCGAGCAGATGCAGAAAATGATGAAGCAGTTCTCCAAGGGCGGCATGGCGAAGATGCTGCGCGGCATGAAGGGACTGATGGGCGGCCTGCCCGGCTTGCCGCGCTGAAAGTCGGCGCGGGCGGGACGGCGAACGAGACCGGGACTACGACGGGGCGGCGGCGTTGTCCCTCTGTGCTTCGCGGCGCGGCGGCGTCCAGTGCCAGCGCTTTTCCCAAGCGGCGCGCACCATGTTCGGATATTCCGGCCGGCCGAGGCTGCCGTTGTAGCGACCGAGTGCGCGAAACAGATCGCCCTTCTCGATGTCGAGGTAGTGACGCAGGATCGTGCAGCCGTAGCGCAGGTTGGTGCGCAGATGGAAGAGGTTGTGGTCGGGCTGGCCGATCAGCTTGACCCAGAAGGGCATCACCTGCATGTAGCCGCGCGCCCCGGCTGACGAAACCGCATATTTCTTGAAACCGCTCTCGACCTCGATGAGCCCCAGCACGAGCTGCGCATCGAGGCCGGCACGTTGGGCCTCGTAACGCACGGCCTTGAGGAATTCCAGGCGCTGCTGCCGGTCCGGCATGCGTTTTTGCAGGCGCCGTGACATTTCCGTCAGCCACTCGATACGTTCCTCGATGCTGGCGAAGTGAGGATCGGGGGCAGCCGTGTCCGATACTGCGGCATGCAGGGCCGCGCGCACGCTGGCCGCGAGGGGTTCGTATTGCTGGGCGCCAGCCCAAACGGGGCCGGCGAGAAAGCACAGGGAGAGGAGGGCTGCCGCCCCTAGGCGCATAGCCGGTCGTGCATGAACGCGGAGATTTCCGCTATCGGCACCCTGGCGGCTTCCATATCGCGACGGTGCTGGTACTCGACGACGCCTTCCTTGAGACCCCTTTCGCCGACGGTAATGCGATGCGGCACGCCGATCAGTTCCCAGTCGGCAAACATCACGCCGGGTCGTTCGTCGCGGTCGTCGAGGATGACGTCGATTCCGGCGGCGGCGAATGCTTCATAAAGGCGGGTCGCCTCGGCGCGTACGGCTTCCGACTTGCCCCAGCCGACCGGACAGATGACCAGCGTGAAGGGCGCGATGCTGTCGGGCCAGATGATGCCGCGTTCGTCATGGTTCTGTTCGATCGCCGCGCCGACGAGGCGCGTGACGCCGATGCCGTAGCAGCCCATGACCATCGGCCGGGGTTTGCCGGTTTCGTCGAGATAGGTGCAGTTCATCGCCTCGGAATACCGGGTGCCGAGGTAGAAAACGTGGCCGACCTCGATGCCGCGCTGGATCGCGAGGCGACCCTGGCCGTCCGGCGAGGGGTCGCCTTCAACGACGTTGCGGATGTCGGCGACGATGTCCGGCTCCGGCAGGTCGCGGCCCCAGTTGATGCCGCGGATGTGGAAACCGATTTCATTCGCCCCGGAAACGAAGTCGGCCAGGTTCGCCACCGTGCGGTCGGCGACGATGCGCACCGGTTTCTTCGTGTTGAACGGACCAAGAAAACCGGGCGGACAGCCAAAATGATCGAGAATTTCCTGTTCGCTGGCGAAGCGGAAGCCGCCGTCGAGCCCCGGCACCTTGCTGGCCTTGACTTCGTTCAGGTCGTGGTCGCCGCGCACCAGGAGCAGCCAGATTTCGGCCCCCAGCGGGGAATCTACGGCCAGGACGACGGATTTCACCGTCTGCGCGACCGGCAGGTTGAGGAGCTTCGCGACATCCTCGCAGCGGGTCGTACCGGGCGTCGCGACCTTCTCCAGCGCCAAAGTCGGCGTCGGCCGTACGGCGACCAGCGGCAGCGCTTCGGCCAGCTCGATGTTGGCGGCGTAGTCGGACTCGGGGCAATAGACCAGCCGGTCTTCCCCGGTGTCGGCGATCACCTGGAATTCGTGCGAGAGCGAACCGCCGATGGCGCCCGTGTCGGCGCGCACCGCGCGGAATTTGAGGCCGAGCCGCTCGAAGATTTTCACATACGCGGCGTACATCGCCTGGTAGCTTTTTTCCGCGCCCGCTGCGTCGCGGTCGAAGGAGTAGGCATCCTTCATCGTGAACTCGCGGCCGCGCATCACGCCGAAGCGCGGCCGGCGTTCGTCGCGGAACTTGGTCTGGATGTGGTAGAAGTTTTTCGGCAACTGGCGGTAGCTGTGGATCTCGCCGCGCGCGATGTCGGTGATCACCTCCTCGGAGGTCGGCTGGATGACGAAGTCGCGGTCGTGGCGGTCCTTCACGCGCAGCAGTTCGGGGCCCATCTTCTCCCAGCGACCGGTTTCCTGCCACAGCTCGGCGGGCTGTACCAGCGGCATCAAAAGCTCGATCGCACCGGCGCGGTTCATTTCCTCGCGGATGATCGCCTCGATCTTGCGGATCACCCTGAGACCCATCGGCATGTAGGTGTAGATGCCGCCTGCCAGCTTCCTGATCATGCCGGCGCGCGTCATCAGCTGGTGCGAGACGACTTCGGCGTCGGTCGGCGCTTCCTTGAGGGTGGCGATGAAAAACTGGCTGGCGCGCATGGCGGCGGCTCCGTATCAGGAGAAAAAGGGGATTTTACCCGCCCGCCCGACTTTCCTCGCCGCCACGAATATGGAAGAATTTCGTCCAGTGAAACAATTTCGAGGTTCATCATGCTCGACCGGGAAGGTTATCGCCCGAACGTCGGCATCATTCTGACCAACCAGCGCAACGAGGTCTTCTGGGGCAAACGGGTTCGCGAACATTCCTGGCAGTTCCCGCAAGGCGGGATCAAGAAGGGGGAATCGCCGGAGGAGGCGATGTATCGCGAGCTCTATGAGGAAGTCGGTCTCAGGCCCGAGCATGTGCGCGTGCTCGGACGGACGCGTGACTGGCTGCGCTACGATGTGCCGAAACAATGGGTGCGCCGCGAATGGCGCGGCACATACCGGGGCCAGAAGCAGATTTGGTTCCTGTTGCGGCTGATCGGGCGTGACAGCGATGTCTGTCTGCGCGCCACCGACAAGCCGGAATTCGATGCCTGGCGCTGGAGCAGCTACTGGGTACCGCTCGACGCCGTGATCGAGTTCAAGCGCGAGGTCTACGCAATGGCGCTGACGGAGCTGTCCCGCCTGATTTTCCAGGCGCGCGACCGCGTTCCGCAATGGCCGGCGATGCAAAAGGACTGTCCGCATGCCGATTGAGCCTGCGTCCTGGCGGCGCATGGCATGGGTGGCGGGGGCCTGGCTTGCGGCCGCTCCGGCGGGAGCCGACATCGGCTTTCGCAATTTCGACGATCCCGACGCGCCGCGCTGGCAGGAAGAGGAAACCGTGTTGCCGGCATTTCCGCAGGACGCCAACCTGCGCGAGTTTTACGTCAGCGAACTGACCCGGCACCGCTTTTTCATCGACGCATCGACCCTGGTGATCGGCAAGGACGGCGTGGTGCGCTACGTGCTGGTCATCCGCACCCAGGGCGGTGCTACCAACATCAGCCTGGAAGGCATGCGCTGCGAAACCCGCGAATTCAAGATCTACGCCACGGGGCAGCGCGACGGTAACTGGACGCGTTCGCGCCGCGACGAATGGCGTCCGATCGAAAACAAGCCGGCCAACCGCCATCACGCGGCGCTGTCGCGCGACCTGTTCTGCCCGAACGGGGTGGCGATACGTTCGCCCGACGAAGGCCGGAACGCCTTGCGGCTGGGCAGGCATCCCGACGCGGCGTCGAGCGTGCCATGAGCCTCCTCGATCCCCTGATATTCCAGATCGACCGCGCCTTGCGCGCCGTCTTCGCCCCGGCGCCGACCGTGCGGCCGATGCCCGGCGAGGAACTGCCGGAGGCGGAGATGGACGCGGCGGCGCGCCGCCATGCGGCGGCGCTGATGCGCGTCAACCACGTTGGCGAGATTTGCGCCCAAGCGCTCTATGCCGGACAGGCCTTCGGCGCGCACGACGACCGGGTTCGGGTTGCCCTGGAGCAGGCGGCGTGGGAAGAAACCGAGCACCTGAACTGGACGGAACGTCGCATTGCCGAACTGGGCGGCCGCAAGAGCCTGCTCACCCCCCTCTGGTACGCGGGCGCCTGGCTGATCGGCGCGGCGGCGGGTCGTGCGGGAGACCCGGTCAGCCTCGGCTTTCTCGCCGAAACCGAGCGCCAGGTGGAGGCGCACCTCGACGGGCATCTGGGGCGGCTGCCGGAAGCCGACGCGCGCTCGCGCGCCGTCGTCGAGCAGATGAAGGCGGATGAGATCGCCCATGCCGAAACCGCCGCGCGGCTCGGGGCGGTCGAGTTGCCGCAACCGGCGAAACTGGCCATGAAGCTGGCGGCGAAGGCGATGACGACCGTCGCCTACCGGGTCTGATCAGGCTTCGACGATCTCCCAGCTGTGGCCGATTTCGGCCGTCTTGCCGAGCATGATGGTCGCCGAGCAGTATTTCTCGGCCGATAGCCGGATCGCCCGTTCCACCGCTTCGGGCTTGAGTCCCTTGCCCTTGACGACGAAATGCAGATGGATTCGGGTAAATACTCTGGGATCGGTTTCGGCGCGCTCCGCCGTCAATTTGACCTCGCAGGCCGAGATGTCCTGACGGCTTTTCCTGAGGATGGAGACGACGTCGAAAGACGTGCAGCCGCCCGCGCCGGCCAGCAGCAACTCCATCGGGCGGGCCGCCCAGTTGTGGCCGCCGGCCTCGGGGGTGCCGTCCATCGGCACCAGGTGACCGCTGCCAGTCTGCGCAATGAAGCTCATGCCTTCATGCCAGCGAACCGTGCATTCCATGACGAATCCTCCGATCTGTCGATGCCGCATTGTATGCGCGGCGACGCCTCCCAAAGTCGGCGCTGGCGAGACGGCGCCCGGATCCCGCGAACCTACTTGACTTTTTTGCGTTACCTGGAATAGGATATGAGGCTTTTCCGCGTGGCGGATGGGTCGCCTTCCCGTTTGTGCTTCACCGGTGTGCGCCGTCCGACCGCCAATCACAGCAAGCTGCAGGGATTTTCCATGAAAACTTTTTCCGCCAAGCCCCACGAGGTCAAGCGCGACTGGTTCGTCGTCGATGCGTCCGACAAGGTGCTCGGTCGCCTCGCCGCCGAGATCGCCCGCCGTTTGCGCGGCAAGCACAAACCCGAATACACCCCGCACGTCGACACCGGTGATTACATCGTCGTCATCAACGTTGATAAGCTGCGCGTGACCGGCAACAAGGCGCAGGACAAGAAGTACTACCGCCACACGGGCTTTCCCGGCGGCATCTACGAAACCAACTTCCTCAAGCTCCAGCAGCGCTTTCCGGCGCGGGTGCTCGAGAAGGCGGTCAAGGGCATGCTTCCCAAGGGTCCGCTGGGGTATGCCATGCTGAAAAAAATGAAGTGCTATGCCGGCGGCGCGCATCCGCATTCGGCCCAGCAGCCCAGAACCCTGGAAATCTGAAAGCAGTTAGGAATCCGATATGGCAGCCAACTATTATTACGGTACGGGACGGCGCAAGACCGCTGTCGCCCGTGTGTTCATGAAAAGCGGCAGCGGCAAGTTCGTCGTGAATGACAAGCCGGTGGATGAGTTCTTCTCGCGCGAGACCGGTCGTATGGTCGTGCGCCAGCCGCTGGAGCTGACGCAGCATCTGGCCACCTTCGACATCATGGTCAATGTCACCGGCGGCGGCGAATCGGGCCAGGCCGGCGCGGTGCGGCACGGCATCACCCGGGCGCTGATCGAATACGACGCGGCGCTGAAGCCCGCTCTGTCCAAGGCCGGCTTCGTCACGCGCGACGCCCGTGAGGTGGAGCGCAAGAAGGTCGGTCTCCACAAGGCGCGCCGCCGCAAGCAGTTCTCGAAGCGCTGATGGTTTCCTGCACAAAAAAGCCGCCTGCGGGCGGCTTTTTTGTGCTCCGCGCTCCCCGGTCGGTTATGATCCCCCTCGGACGACGGAAAGGACATCGCTCCATGATCAAGGTTGGCATCGTTGGCGGTACCGGATACACCGGCGTTGAGCTGTTGCGTCTGCTTGCCCGGCACTCCCAGGTCGAATTGACCGCCATCACATCGCGCGCGGAAGCGGGCAGCGCCGTTGCGGACATGTTCCCGAGCCTGCGCGGACGCGTATCGCTGCGATTCAGCGATCCGACCGCGGCGCCGCTGAAAGACTGCGACGTCGTCTTTTTCGCGACACCGAACGGCATCGCCATGCAGCAGGCCGGCGCCTTGCTCGATGCGGGCGTGCGCGTCATCGATCTGGCCGCCGACTTCCGCATCAGGGACGTCGCGCTCTGGGAGAAGTGGTACGGCATGGCCCATGCCGCCCCGGAACGGCTGGCCGAGGCCGTGTATGGATTGCCTGAAATGAATCGCGAGGCGATCCGCACGGCGCGTTTGATCGCCAACCCCGGCTGTTATCCGACTGCCGTGCAACTCGGCTTTCTGCCATTGATCGAGGCGGGCTGCGTCGATGTCGACCATCTGGTGGCCGATGCCAAGTCCGGGGTGTCAGGCGCCGGTCGTAAGGCGGAAACCCACATGCTGTTCGCCGAAGCGTCGGACAATTTCAAGGCCTATGGCGTGACCGGACATCGTCATTTGCCGGAAATTCGTCAAGGCCTCGCGCGCGCGGCGGGGAAAGCCGTCGGACTGACGTTCGTGCCGCACCTGACCCCGATGATTCGCGGCATTCACGCGACCTTGTACGCCCGCATCATCCGCGAGGAGGACTTCCAGGCCTTGTTCGAGAAACGCTTCTCCGGAGAGCCTTTTGTCGACGTGATGCCGCCCGGATCGCATCCCGACACCCGTTCGGTGCGCGCGGCAAACACGTGCCGCATCGCCGTGCATCGGCCGCAGCAGGCAGATGTGCTGGTCATCCTCTCCGTCATCGATAATCTGGTGAAGGGGGCCGCCGGGCAGGCGATCCAAAACATGAACTTGATGTTCGGCTTCGACGAATGTCTCGGCTTGTCGCAGGTTCCCGTCTTGCCCTGACTTTTCGGCGCCTGCGGGGGCGCTTCGGCATCGCTGCCCCCAAGGTCGCCGTGCGCACCCATGTTCCCTGGCAAATTCGCCTGGCCAGCATCGCCGGCATGCTGGCCCTTCTGGCGATGCTGGCGGGCTGGGCCTACGATGCCGGACGCAGGATCGCCGGTTTCGACCAGAGCGAATCTTCCCATACGGTCAAGGAGCTGCGGCAAAGCAATGCCGCACTGGAAGAGGAAGTGGCCAGATTGCGCAGCCTCTTGGCCAGCAGCGAAAGCAGTCTGCAGATCGAGCAGGCGGCCCAGAAGCTGCTGGCGGAAAAAAACAGCAAACTGGCACTTGAAAATGCGCGCCTCAAGGAAGACCTGGCGGTTTTCGAGCGCTTGGCGCAGCTGGAGGGAAAAGCCGAAGCGGAAATCAGCATCGACCAGCTCGTGGTGCGCGCGGACAGCGGCATCGGCCAATACCGTTACAGCTTCCTCATTGCCTTGCAAGGCGCGCGCCGCGGCAGGGAGGCGGAATTTGACATGCAGCTGGTGATATCGCCGAAGCGGGGCGGCGCGGGTGATAAGATCGTGCTGCCGCGCCAGAACGAAAAGGAACCCGGCCAGTTCAAGATTGCGTTACGCAACTTCCGGCGCATCGAAGGGCGTTTCGAAATTCCTGGCGGTTACGTTCCGGGCGGTGTCGAGGTCAGGGTTTACGAGAAGGGGATGCTCAAGGCGCGGAAAAGCGCGACGCTTTAAGGAGAGAGAAACATGTTCGGAAAAACGGCGAAACCGCACAACAAAATCGACAGCCTGATCGGTGCCGGAACGGTGATCGAAGGCAACGTGACCTTTGCGGGCGGCTTGCGCATCGATGGCGAAGTGCGCGGTAACGTGTGCGCGGCCGCCGATCAGCCGGGTACCCTGGTGATCAGCGAACACGCGCGGATCGACGGGGAGGTGTGCGTCTCCCATCTAGTCGTGAATGGCACGGTCAACGGGCCGGTGCGTTCCAGCGAGTTCCTCGAACTCCAGCCACGCGCCCGCGTGACCGGCGATGTCGAATACAACGCCATCGAAATGCATCTGGGCGCGATTGTGCAGGGCCGCCTCGTTCACCAGAGTGGCACGGTCAAGTCGGTGGAGCTGAAGCTGGCGGCCAGCCACTGAGCTGAATTCCCCACAGGCGGTCTGGTTGTGCGCCAGCCGATTTCGCGGATAATCTGCCCTTACCCCAACGTTCCCAAGGAGAGACACCCATGAATGCCCCTGCCGAGATGCCCAGCCCGCTCGTTTTCACGGACAGCGCGGCCAACAAGGTCAAGGATCTGATCGCCGAGGAGGGCAACCCTGATCTCAAGCTACGCGTGTTTGTTACCGGCGGCGGCTGTTCCGGTTTCCAGTATGGCTTCACATTCGACGAAGTCACGAACGAGGACGATACGGTGATGGAAAAGAATGGCGTGACCCTGCTGATCGACCCCATGAGCTTCCAGTATCTGGTGGGCGCCGAGATCGACTACAGCGAAGGACTCCAGGGCTCGCAGTTCGTCATCAAGAACCCCAACGCCACGAGCACTTGCGGTTGCGGTTCCTCGTTCTCGGTTTGACTCGCGCCTGCCCATTGGCATTGTTGGCGGTCGGCTGACGGCGGATCCCGGTCGTATTGCCAGCGTGCCGTCAGTCCAGTAAGACGAAGCGCAGGTCGCGGATCAACTCGATCTGTGCGAGCAGGCTTTCCGCGTTCGCGCGGAAAGCGGGAAGTTGAGATTGCGCCAAGGGCGCGGCGTTTGGCAGGGTGATGGCCAGCGGGTTGCGATGGATGCCCGCGACGCGGAACTCGTAGTGCAGGTGCGGTCCCGTGGCCAGCCCCGTGGCGCCGACATAACCGATGGTTTCCCCTTGCGCAACGCGCTTTCCTTTTTTGAGTCCGGGCGCGAAGCCCGACAAGTGGGCGTACAGCGTGGTTTTGTCCCCGGCGTGCCTCACGAGGACGACCTTGCCATAGCCGTGTTGGGTGCCGGCGAAGTCGACGACGCCATCCCCTGTCGTGCGCACGCGCGTTCCAGTCGGCGCCGCATAGTCGATGCCGCGATGCGCTCGCATGGTTCCGAGAACGGGGTGCAGGCGCGCGTTCGAGAAACCCGAAGTGATGCGTGAAAACTCGAGGGGAGAACGCAGGAAGGCCTTTTTTACGCTGCGTCCGTCGACCGTGTAGTAACCGCCCTTGCCGTCTTTATCCTCGAACCAGAACGCATGGAACGCGCGGCCGTCATTGACGAATTCCGCAGCCAGGATGCGTTGGGCGCGCACCGGCCTGCCTTGATGGCTGGCGGTTTCGTAAATGACGGAAAACCGGTCGCCGCGTCGCAGGTCGCGATGGAAATCGATGTCGCCACCAAAGATTTCGGCCAGGCCCAGCGCAATGCTTTCCGGTATTCCCGCTTCATCGGCGGCACCAAACAAGGAGTGGCGAATCACGGCGGATTGCATCCGGATCTGCGTATCGAGCTGAAGTTCGCGAACCTCGGCATTGAAATCATCGGCGGCGCGCTCGATCAGAAGCGCGCTGTCGCGCTCGCCGTTCAGTGGAAAGTGCAGGGCGACCAGGGAGCCGTCGGCAGCAACTTGCGCCGAGATGGTCTTGCCAGGCGCCAACTGTCGGAAAAGTGCATCGGTTTCCTGGCTGCGGTGCAAGAAAGGGCGCAGACCGGCATCCTGGATGCCAAGCTCCGCCAAGAGTCCGGAAACCGTGTCGCCGCGCTTGATGCGTATCTCTCTGGCGTGAGTCGTCGATTCAGCAACGAGCAGGCTGACGGATGGCGCAGGCAACGCATCGACCACCTCGGTGTGCTCCCCGGCATAGGTCACGGTATCCGGGGCAACGCCAAACGCGAAAACGCCGGAAAGCATCAGCAGGGCGGTCGCCATGGCCATCACAACCCGCCGACCGAGCAAGCGGTCGGCGGCATGGTTAAATGTCGCGTTTGGGTGCGTCATCGACGATGGGTTGGCGCAAGATGGTTTACTTCAGATTATCAGTCTAACAGACGAAAAGAATTACGGAGCGCAGAGTGGAATCATGGATATCGATGCACAACTGGCACTGATCAAGCGTGGTGCGGACGAATTGCTGGTCGAGGCCGAGTTCGTGGAAAAGCTGCGTCTGGGGCGACCGCTGCGAGTCAAGGCCGGTTTCGATCCGACGGCTCCGGACCTGCATCTGGGCCACACCGTTTTGCTCAACAAGTTGCGACACTTCCAGGAAGCCGGACACCATGTCATCTTCCTGATTGGCGACTTTACCGGCTTGATCGGCGATCCAACCGGAAAAAACGCGACCAGACCCCCGCTTTCTCGCGCACAGGTCGAGGAAAACGCACGCACTTACCAAGAACAAGTATTCAAGATTCTCGACCCGAAAAAGACGGAGGTTTGCTTCAATTCCAGCTGGCTCGACTCCTTGGGGGCGGCAGGCATGATCAGGCTTGCCGCGCAATACACGGTGGCGCGCATGCTGGAGAGGGATGATTTTTCAAAGCGGTATGCGAGTCAGCAGCCCATCGCCGTTCATGAGTTCCTGTACCCGCTCTGTCAGGGCTACGACTCGGTGGCTCTGCGCGCGGATGTCGAATTGGGCGGCACCGACCAGAAGTTCAATTTGCTGGTCGGGCGCGAGCTGCAGAAGCATTATGGACAGTCGCCGCAATGTATTCTGATGATGCCGCTGCTCGAGGGGCTCGACGGCGTCAACAAGATGTCGAAATCCTTGGGCAATTATGTCGGCATCGCGGAGTCTCCGCAGGAAATTTTTGGCAAGCTGATGTCCGTTTCGGATGAGTTGATGTGGCGTTATTTCGATCTGCTCTCCTTCCGCAGCAGTCAAGAGATTGCGGCCCTCAAGCGGGAAGTCGATTCCGGGCGCAACCCGCGCGATACCAAGGTAATGCTTGCGATGGAGCTGGTCGAGCGCTTCCACTCCAGGGCGGATGCGGAAAAGGCGCTCGAGGACTTTCAAGCCCGCTTCCAGCGTGGCGTAATGCCGGAGGACATGCCGGAAACGGAAGTGGCCGCCGGGCCCATAGCGCAAGTGCTGAAGCAAGCGGGATTGGTGGCGAGCACTTCGGAGGCGCTGCGCATGATCGAAGCCGGTGGAGTCAGGCTGAATGGCGAGAAGCTTGCGGACAAAGGCGCGATGTTGCCGCCGGGAACGACTGTGGTGCTGCAAGTGGGCAAGCGAAAATTTGTCAGAGTGTCGCTCCGCTAACGTTCATGATGCGGGGGTAACGCCTTTGCATCATGAAATACCCCCGCCCCCTTCGCCCTTCCAATCGCAAACGTCGCGCAGTGCGCGACCTTCCTCTCGGGAGGGTCTTTCGTGCTCGCTGCGCTCGATATCACGGGCGGCTTCGTGGGACGGTCGGCGCGGCTCGCGCCTTCGGCGCACGTCGCCTGCGGGCAGGGAAACCCCGCCCGCAGGCTGCCGTGTCTTTCACGCTAAATTTTTTCGGAAAGGCTGTTGACAGGTTGATTTAGGTATTTATAATACGGCCCTCTGTGCTGCTGATGCGGCAATGGATCTTTAACAAAGTAACAGCCGATAGGTGTAGGTGCTTGCTGGGCGGGGGCGAGCGCGGGCTG
>Ga0209207_1000201_pt1 | contig 43948 bp, 36 predicted proteins | sample SaghotsprinmetaG_FD_184140 | JGI IMG/M metagenome (GOLD analysis project Ga0209207, IMG submission 184140) | Hot spring microbial communities from South Africa to study Microbial Dark Matter (Phase II) - Sagole hot spring metaG (SPAdes) (version 3) | ecosystem: Environmental > Aquatic > Thermal... | reverse complement strand
CGTATCAAGTAACCAATGTTGCAGCAAAAAAATACCCTCATGACCGAACGGTGATGAGGGCATTCTGAAGCAACCAGAGGATCGGTCAACCGATCAGCTAAGGAAGTTGCTTAACTGATCGGTGTTAAGCAATAGCTGGCTTTTTTGTTGTTTGTCTTGCTGTTGAGGTGCTATTGGTTAACATAAAAAGCGCATCAAAAGCTGCGCCACCTGGCCGCTTAAGGCTGGGTTTTATCCAGCTGCTGTTGTAACTGCAGGATCTCGCCGTCGATAGACTTAATTTCAGTGTCGTAGGCCTGCACCACAGCGGCCATTTCCTGCGCCAGACTTTGCAGATAACTGGCACCTGCCACTTCATTGTTTTTGACCGTCATTTGTTTGTCGCGAATGGCGTTCATTTCTTTATTACGTTCGGCAATTTTGTCTTCTTTCTTTTTCGTCAGCTGCTGAATTTTGCGTTTCAGTTGCCGTTGTTGAATGTAGACATCAACCTCATTTGGGTCTTTTTTCACCACGACATTGGGTTTGTTTTCCCGCTGCTGGCCAACTGTGGTGTAGTCGGTGGTTTGGGCGTCCTGACCACAAGGGGTTTGACTAAAGGTGGTGACACCGTCTTTTTCACATTTATAAACTGCGGCTTCAGCGCCTGGCAGGGCGCAGGCCAGCAGCACAACAAAAACTTGCAGCTGTTTCATAAGTACAAACATCAGGGTTGGAGGTTCGATTGCTGGCGCCGAGTATGGCATATTCCACTCTGACGCTTAAGTTTTTTGTCTGCCGGGCGCAGGAATTCAGCCTGTTGCCGCGCTATTTCAGGCGAAAAAATAAGCCGGACAACGCCAACCTTTTGCCTAAGCAGGCTATTTCGCACATAATAGCCCGACTATAAAAACGCAGAGACTTCAGTTATCTCGCTGTCAGCCGCAAGGCGGCTGCATTATCCACGAGAACAGATCGAACTTATGTTACAAAATTTGCTGAACAAACGCCGTCTGGCCGCCTTACCCCGAACCGCTATTGATGCTGCTGCAGTGCAGGTATTTTGTTCTGCCACTGAATATAAAGAGCGGGTGCTGGCCCTGATAGCACAAGCGCGTCAGCGTATTGTGATCACAGCTTTGTATTTACAGGCCGACGAGGCGGGTGAACAAATTTTGCGGGCTTTGTATCAGGCCAAACAGCAGAATCCGGCACTGGATGTGCGGGTGTATGTTGATTTTCACCGCGCCCGCCGGGGTTTGATTGGTCAGAGTGGCGGCCGCACCAATGCCGATTTCTACCGTGCTATTGCCGCTGAATATAAAGAACAAATTCATATTTATGGTGTGCCGGTAAAAAAGCGCGAGCTTTTTGGGGTGCTGCATTTAAAAGGTTTTGTGTTTGACGACAGCCTGTTTTACAGCGGCGCTTCGCTGAACAACATTTATCTGGCCGAACAACAACGTTACCGTGCCGACCGTTATCTGCAGATTGACAATAAACAGCTGGCCGATGCATTTGCCGCTGGCCATCAGGAAGCTTTAGGTAATCTGGATGTAGTGCAGAGTTTGCTGGCACCGGAGCAGGACATAGCACAGGCTTATAAAACGGCACACCGCAGCTGGCTAAAATATGCCCGTAGTTGCCGTTATCCGCTAAAAGACCAGGCGCAGCCCGGTCCTTTAAATGCCAGTTTGCTGATGGGGATGGGGCGGCTCAATAACCAGCTGAATCAAAGCATTCTGGCGATACTGGCACTGGCCGAACGTGAAGTTTTAATTTACACCCCTTATTTTAATCCGCCGCCTGTACTGGCCAAGGCGCTGCGTAAGTGTTTAAAACGCGGGGTAAAACTTTGTATTGTGGTTGGTGATAAAACCGCCAATGACTTTTATATTCCGCCAGGGCAAAAGTTTAACCGTATTGGTGGTTTACCTTATCTGTACGAAACTATTTTGCGCAAGTTTGTGAAAAACAACCAAAAATTCATTGATGCCGGTTTACTGGATGTACGGTTATGGCGCCATGAAGACAACAGTTACCACCTCAAGGGGATCAGCGTTGATGGCGTGCGGCATTTGTTTACCGGCCACAACCTGAACCCCCGTGCTTTTGCGCTGGATTTTGAAAATGGCATTCTGGTGGATGACGAGCTGGGGCAGCTGCAAGGGCAACTGCAGCACGAGCAACAGATTATTCTGGCCAATACCTGCACCATCAGCCATTACACCCAGATAGAAATGATGCGGGATTACCCGGAGCAGGTGAAAAAACTGCTCAGTAAAATCAAAGGGGTAGGTGTCGATCTCGTGTTAAAGCGGCTGATTTAATCAGCCGTTTTTTTTGATAAACAGAATCTGACGGATGATTAAACAAGGGATGCCCTCACTTTACAGAGCGGCAGAGAGAGCCGGACGCTTTTGGAGGCATAATGCAAGAACTGGCGATTTATCAGGTAGATGCTTTTACCAATCAACGCTTTAGTGGCAATGCCGCAGCTGTGGTGCCGCTCAGCGCCTGGCTTGGTGACACTGACCTGCTGGCGATAGCACAGGAAAACAATCTGTCGGAAACAGCATATTTGCTTAAAATTGCTGATGGTCATTATTTTATCCGTTGGTTTTCGCCTATCACTGAAATTGATTTTTGTGGCCATGCCACCCTGGCTTCCGCTTTTGTGTTGTTTCAGTTAAAGCCTGAACTCACGGAACTTAGGTTTAGCACCAAAGCAGTGGGTGATTTAACAGTGACAAAACAAGGCGACTGGCTGCAGATGAATTTCCCAAAGCGCCCTGCGTTGCCGGTGGCTGATGTGCCTGCTGCTTTATTAAAAGGTCTTGGTGCCATGCCTGTGCAAGTGCTGCGAAGTGAGCAGGCCTGGTTTGCTGTGTATCAAGACGCTGCCACAGTTGTTGCTTTAACACCGGACATGCTGTTACTGAAGCAACTTGGTCCCTGGGATGTTGTGGTAACAGCGCCCGGCACTGGTTTTAAACAGAGCCAATATGATTTTGTCAGCCGTTATTTCTGGCCGGCCAATGGTGGTGATGAAGATCCGGTGACGGGTTCTATTCACGCCGGATTGGTGCCTTATTGGGCGGCGCAGCTGGGTAAAACTGAGCTGCTGGCTTATCAGGCATCCAAACGCGGTGGTGTATTGCGCTGCCAGTTACAACAGGACAGAGTGCTGGTGTCGGGACAGGCGGTGATGTACCTGCAGGGGAAGATCGAAATTTAGTTTTTGTCACAGCACTTTAGCGGCTTAAACTGTGGCTTAAGAATAAAAACGCCTGATTTATCAGGCGTTTTTATTGGTGCTTAGCCCTGCAGTGTTCAGAGGGCAACAGCCTTCATTATTCTTCCAGAATAAAAGGTTTGATCAGCTGAAACAGCTCGCGGAATGCTTTAGGCGGCTGGTTTTTTTCCTGTTCTTTTTTGGCGTTACGAATAAGCGTGCGCAGCTGCTGTACATCCACCTCAGGGTATTCGGCCACAAATTCGGTCAGGGCGTCGTTGCTGGCAATCAGCTTGTCGCGCCAGTCTTCCACCAGGTGGAATTTGCGGGTCGCGGCCTGGTTGGTATTACGCACCACAGCCAGAGCCCGTTGCAAAGGTTCTAAATCGCGGGTGCGCATTAAGCGGCCGATAAACTGAATATGACGGCGCAAGGCTTCATGTTTACGCACCAGCTTGTCAGCCAGTTGCAGCGCGTCCAGTAATTCGGCATCCAGCGGGAGTTTAGCGCGGTTGGCGGCACTTAAGGCAACCAGCTCTTCACCCAGTTCCTGCAGGGCCTGCATTTCTTTTTTGATCTGAGTTTTGCTTTTGCCTTCTTCGCGGTCCCAGTCGTCGCCATGGGTAAAATCGGTAATATCTGCCATAAGTCTGTTTTTTCCACCATAAAATTGCGGCAAGTATATCAAAAAAGCCCTGCTGCGTCGCATTGAAGCTGCGGCAGGGTTGGCAAGGCTGTGATAAGCTTGCGCCAAAGCGTGACAAACGGAAATAAAATCAGCGATGAGCAGCAATTCTCCTACCATTTGGCAAGAAATTGACGAAGTCAAAGCCGCAGTCAGCCAGGTGCTGGCCCATGCCAAACAACTGGGCGCCAGCAGCGCCGAAGCTTCGATGAACCGCACCCGGGGTTTAAGTGTAGAAACCCGTCATGGTGAAGTGGAAACTGTTGAATTTAATCAGGATGGTGGCCTTGGTATCAGTGTCTATGTTGGGCAGCGCAAAGGTTCGGCCTCAACCGCCGATTTAAGCCCGGCCGCACTGAAACGCACCGTAGAAGCGGCAATAGACATTGCCCGTTATACCTCAGAAGATCCTTGCGCCGGCGTGGCTGATAAAGATGCGCTGGAATTTTCGCCACCGGATTTGGATTTATATCATCCGGGGGGCATCAGCACAGAGCAGGCTATTGCCATTTGTATTGCGGCTGAAGAAGCTGCTTTTGCCACAGACTCCCGTATTACCAACTCTGACGGAGCGTCCTTTTCGTCCCATCAGGGGTTAAAAGTGTATGGCAACAGCCATGGTCAGCTGGTGGGTTATCCCAGCAGCCGTCACAGTTTCAGCTGTTCTGTGATCGGTGAAGAAGGCGACGATATGCAGCGTGATTACAGTTACAGCGTCAGCCGCGAACTGGGTTTGTTGCTTGACCCGGCGCAGGTGGGCCGTGAAGCTGCACTGGAAACCGTAAACCGGCTAAATAGCCGCAAACTGGGCACGCAAAAAGTGCCGGTCATTTTCCGCGCCGACATTGCCAGCAGTTTGTTTGGTCATTTGGTGTCGGCGATTAGCGGCGGTGCCATTTACCGTAAATCCAGTTTTTTACTGGATAAAGTCGGCCAGCCGGTGTTGTCGTCAAAAGTGAATATTATTGAACAACCGCACTTATTACGCGGCCTGGCCAGCAGTCCTTTTGACAGTGAAGGGGTAAAAACCCGCGACCGCCAGATCATTACCGATGGTGTGCTGAATCAGTATCTGACCACCAGCTATTCCGGCCGCAAGCTGGGTTTACCCAGTTCAGGCCATGCCGGTGGCATTCATAACTGGATGGTCAGCCATGGCAACGCCGATTTAGCCCAGCTGCTCAGAGACATGGGCACAGGTTTATTGGTGACCGAACTGATGGGCCAGGGTGTGAACAGTGTGACAGGTGATTATTCGCGTGGCGCTGCCGGTTTTTGGGTCGAACATGGCCAAATTCAGTATCCGGTGTCGGAAATCACCATAGCCGGTAATCTCAAAGACATGTTTTTTGATATCGCCGCCATTGGCAACGACGTGGACAAAAGAGGTGGTGTGTTAACAGGCTCAGTGCTGATTGGCCAGATGCAAATTGCCGGGCATTAGGTGCTGAATTGACTTGAAAAAACCAGCTGCGGCTGGTTTTTTGTTTTTCTTAAGGCCAGTTGTTACCAAAGCTTTAAACGACAGTGATTTGGCTTAAATGCTTATTTGACTTAAATGATTGTGCATATGCAGCCAGTGTGCGGCCTGATAATCGGTGGTATTTAAAGTGCCATAAGCAAAATGCGGTGCTAAGGTAGCGCCTGTGCTGCTGTGCTGAATAAACAGCTCCAGCGTTTGTAGCAAGGCAGCCAGCGCCTGCTGTGGATCCTCGTTTGGCTCAAGTGCCGCCATGCCCGGAATAGGCTCTGCCAAAGGATGCGTCATGGCGCCTGCTGCTTTAAAACTAAAAAGCGCCAGTTTGCCGGCCGTGTGCTGAAACAGTGGCGATTTTTGCAGCGGAAAACCTGTTAAAGAGCCCTGAATACTCTGGGCGCAGTGGCGGAAAATTTGTGCTGCTGTCCATTCACCACTGCTCGCCAGAGTTTTGCCTTGCAGGCTTTGTAGCTTTTGATAAAGCTCAGTTAAATCAAAATTTCTGTTATTGCCAAGCGCTGTGCCGCCAAGGGCTAAACCGGCAATACCGAAGGTGCTGATAGTTATAAACTGTCTTCTGTTCATGCTTTTGCCCCTGAGGCGGTGATTGTTGCAGCTGCAGTTCAAACTAAACAAATGCAGCTGCAATTTGAGTGGATTCAGCCGGTTGTCAGCCAGGGCTGGCACAATGCCGCTTTTTGAGCAGTATGCCCTGAACGGCGCTGCTGCTGCTAGTGTTGTTGCTGCTGTTATAGCTGCCCAGAGAAATTCCGGCGTAGATTTTGTTTTTCTTATGATAAACTTGCACGTCACACTGCATAAAACAGCGGTTACAGGCGTTAAAACGGGAAATGTTATGAGCCAAGTCAATATTCTGTGTATCAAATGGGGCAAAAAATACGGCCCGGATTACGTAAACAAGCTGTACAACATGGTCAGCCGCAACCTGACATTACCATTTCGTTTTATCTGTCTGACAGATGACGCCGAAGGTATTGATGCCAGCAAAGTGGAAGTAAAAGATATTCCTAAAGTAGGTTTTGCCGATTTTGACAACCGCGAGCCATGGAGTTTTGGTCACGGCTGGTTAAAAGTCACCAGTTTTGCCGACCCTTTATACGATTTAACAGGCCCGACTTTGTTTATCGACTTGGACGTGGTGATAGTTGGCAATATCGATTGTTTTTTTGAGCCTGAAGGCGAGTTCCGTGTTATCAAAGAATGGGACAAAAAAGATGAAACCGGCAACACCTCAGTGTACCGTTTTAACATTGGCGCCCATGCCGATTTAATCGAAAACCTGAAGAATAACAAAGACAAAGTGCTGGCTTCTGTGCGTAACGAGCAGGAATATGTCACCAGTTATCTGAACAAACAAGGCAAGTTGCAATACTGGCCGGCCGGCTGGTGTGTCAGCTTTAAACGCCACTGTATGCCAAAAGGCATTATGAGTTTCTTTAAACCTGCCACTATTCCTGAAGGCGCCAAAATTGTTGCTTTCCACGGCAAACCAAACCCGCCTGATGCCATTTTAGGCGTGAGCGGCAAATGGTACCGCCGTGTGCTGCCAGTGCAGTGGGTTGCGGATCTGTGGCGTTAAGCCGGGCGCTTGTTGCATGAAAATGAAAGTTTTTGTGATTAACCTCGACCAGTCGGTCGAGCGTTATCAGCATGCGGTGGCGCAGTTTGCGCCTTACCCGGACATTGTGGTGGAGCGCATCAGCGCCGCTGACGGCCGGGTAATGAGCGAAGCGCAGCTCAGCCAGTATTATTCGCTGCAGCTGAATCAACAGCTTTACCACAAAATGCTGCGCCCTGGTGAAAAAGGCTGTTATATCAGTCACATCTGGTGTTGGCAGCAAATTGTGGCGCAGCAGCTCGACTTTGCCATTATTCTCGAAGACGATTTTATTCTGCAGTGTGATTTAGCGGCATTAGTGGATGCAATCCGTCAGTTGCAGCAGCCCTGGCATTATCTGAAACTGGCCATGCCGAATAAACAGCAGCCGGTGTTACAGCGTGAGCCTATGGCTCATGGTTTTTCGCTGGTGCATTATCAGAAAATGCCGGTGTCGACTGTGGCGCAAGCGGTGAGTTTAGCAGGCGCAAAATTACTGCTTGAGAAGATGCAGCCGTTTTACCGCCCTGTGGACGTGCAGTTGCAATACAGCTTTGATTTAGGCATTGACGTGATGGGCGTGCAGCCTTTACCGTTTCGGCCAGAGCTGGAATTTGAAAGCCTGATCAACCCACATCAGAAACAAGCTGTGAACCGGCCCTTGTTTTATAAAAGCCGGTTATGTTTTAGCTGGCAGAATTTTTGGCATAACCTGCGCCGTTATGGGTTACTTGCTTATCTTCAGGCAAAAAAATAACGCTTTGTTTTGGTAGATTGCTCGCTATAACAAGGGCAAAAACAGTCACCATCACAGCGGCCAAAACAGCGGCAAAATTCTAAAAGGAGCTGAATTCAGCTCCTTTTTTATGCTTTGTTTGGTTGCCTTTGCACGGCTTAATGGCACTATTCTGGTAATGTACTGCGGCGCACAGTATGATCGCTCCCAACTTTATTGTGCTGGATTTGTGTTTTGTCGCGATTTTTATTCCCTTTGGGCATTGTGACCTATAGCCTGCTGCTGTATCTGCTGCGTTTTCCAATGTTGCTGCTGTTTATTTACCGCAGTAAAGCAGACCCTGCTTACCGGCAGCGTTTTGCCGAACGTTTTTGTTATCAGCCTATTCCCCCGGAAGCGGCCGGTGGCATTGTGGTGCATGCGGTGTCTATGGGCGAAGTGGTGGCGGCAACGCCGCTGATTAAACAGCTGCTGGCCACTTACCCGGATTTACCTGTCACTGTCACTTGCACCACACCCACAGGCTCGGCCCGCATCAAAGCCAATTTTGGCGACAGCGTGTTTCATTATTATTTGCCTTTTGACACGCCAGGCAGCAATCAGCGTTTGCTGAAAAAACTGGCGCCACAGTTGGTGCTTTTACTGGAAACTGAACTTTGGCCGAATCTCATCCGGCAATGTCACCAGGCCGCTATTCCTGTGGTGTTGGTCAATGCCCGTTTATCCGCCCGTTCTGCCCGGGGTTATCGTCGTTTTATGCCGCTGGTGCAGCCGATGCTGGCACAGCTGAAGGTGATTCTGACGCAGGACAATAACAGCCGCCGCCGTTTTTTAACTTTGCTTGGCAACAAAGTGGCTAAACAGGACAGCGGTAAAAAAGTGCAAAATACCGGCAATCTGAAATTTGAAGTGCAGCAGAACAGAGCGCTGATGGAGCAGGCAACAGACTTTCAGGCGCAGTTACAAGGTCGTCCGGTCTGGGTGGCTGGCAGTACCCATGCTGGTGAAGATGAACAAATTCTGGCCGCTTTTCAGCAGCTGTTAAAGCTTAAACCTGACACGCTGCTGATTTTGGTGCCGCGCCATCCGGATCGTTTTGACACAGTGGCAGCACAGGTAGCACAAGCTGGATTTTCGCTGGTCAGACGCAGTAGCCAGCAACCCTTGTTGCCTACCACTCAGGTGTTGCTGGGCGATTCAATGGGCGAGCTGATGCTGTGGTATCAGCTGGCCGATGTGGTTTTTGTCGGTGGTTCGCTTATAGAGCGGGGCGGGCATAATCCGCTGGAACCGATGAGCCTGGGGAAAGCTATTCAATCCGGCCCTTATGTGTTTAATTTTGCTCTGGCTTTTAAACAGCTTGAGCGCAAGCAGGCTGTGAGTTTTGTGAAAAATGCCGAAGAGCTAGCACAAAGTACGGTAAATTTGCTCTGTGATAAGACCGCACGTCAGCAGATGGCGGCCCAGGGGTTAGCGCTTTACCAGCAGCAGGGGGGCGCCACAGCAAAGGTGCTTCAGACAGTTACAAGGTTATTGCCAACAACAGGAGTACACCATTTGCATCAAAAAGAAGCTGGTGCCGATATTTGGTTTGACCCGCAGTTATTGGCTGCCGGTGGTTTTGCGAAGGCTGATAAAAAGCTATTTCAGGCGGCATTCTGGCAGCAACAAAATGCGGTGACTGGCCAGTCAAGCGGGCGCAACACTGTATGGTTTGTCCAAGCCAATACTGAACAATGGGTGCTGCGCCATTATTACCGCGGTGGTTTAATTGGCAAAATGAACAAAGATTGGTTTTTTGCTGTGCCATTGGCCAAAAGCCGGGCTATGGCTGAATTTGCCATGTTACAGCAGATGGTGCAACTGGGGTTGCCGGTACCCAAACCTGTGGCGGCGTTATATACAAAACGGGGTTTAGGCTATAGCGCTGATATTTTGCTGGAGCTTATTCCGGGTAGTATTGATATTTGCCATTTATTACAACAAAGGGCTTTAACGGCCATCGAGTGGCAACAACTGGGGGCTATGTTAAAACAGTTTCACCAGGCTCAGGCTTACCACTCAGATATGAACTGCCACAATATGTTGCTGGACCCACAAGGTAAATTCTGGCTGCTGGACTTTGATAAATGTGCCTTCCGGCCTGGGCAAGACTGGCAGCAAGGCACTATGGACAGGTTGTTAAGGTCATTGCGCAAAGAAGCCAGGTTAGCAGGGGAAAAAGCCAGACCATTTTATTGGCAGGAATCCGACTGGGCTTTATTGCTGGCCGGTTATCAGGCATAAAAGTTCAGTTGTTCTGCCGCAGATAAAAAAGGGCGCCAACAGGCGCCCTTATTCTATGCAGTTTTTCTTATTGGTAAGAAGTGTTCAGTGTTAAACCAGACACTGCAGTGTAACCACGGATACCTATATGGTAAGTATCGGCCACAGGGTTGGTGAAGCTGCAGCTTTCAGTGCTGCCGGTTTTGTATGGGCGGCAATCGTAAGTGCTGGTGGTTGGGTTCGCACCACGACGGACATAGAGGTCGGCATCACCTGTGCCACCGCTGATGCTGATGGTCAGGTTGGTTTTACCACTTGGGACTGTCAGGGTGTAATATTTCCAGCTGCCAGAAGCCACGCTGATATTGGTCACCTGAGAAGTCACTGGAGTAGTACCACCGGTAGTGCCAGCTGCTTTAGCCACCGCAGCAGCGGCGTCAACAATACCTGTACCACAGCTGGTGCAGGTAGCCGGGAAAGCACGGGTGGTGGTTTTTAAGATTGATTCCACTTCATCTGGCGTTGCCGTTGGTTTTTTCTGCAGAATTAAAGCAGCTACACCGGCTACATGTGGTGCAGCCATAGAAGTACCCTGAGAGTAACCGTAGCTGTCTGAACCAGGTACTGTGGTGCCAGAGTTATAAGTAGACAATACACCATTGCTGTCGTTGGCTGAGTTCATGGCACCGCCAGGCGCTGCCACGTCAATAGAAGTACCGTAGTTAGAATAATAAGCACGGCCACCATTGCGGTTTGTTGAAGCTACGTTCACTACGCCGGCACAGTTACCAGGGTTGTAGTTATTGGCGTTGTCATTGTCGTTACCTGAAGCAATCACGACTACAGTGCCACGTGAACGGGCAGAGTTAATAGCAGCCTGAGTGGTAGAGTCACAGGCACCTGAACCGCCAAGGCTCATGTTGATCACTTTAGCCGGGTTGGCGTTGGCTGGTACACCAGAGACGGTACCGCCTGAAGCCCAGATAATACCGTCGGCGATATCTGAAGTGTAACCACCACATTTACCTAACACACGAACCGGCACAACTTTGGCCTGATAGGCAACGCCAGCAACACCAGTACCGTTATTGGTTACGGCAGCAATGGTGCCGGCAACATGTGTACCGTGCCAGCTGGAGTTTTGAGCTTGAGTTGGTTGACCACCACCACAGGCTCCCACAGCAACCCAGTCACCTGGATCTCGGGCGTCAGAGTCACGGCCGTTGCCGTCGTTACCGACAAAACTATCAGAGATCATGTCGTAGCCTGGCAGGATATTGGCATTTAAATCGGCATGTGGACGGTAGCCTGTATCTAATACTGCGACAACCACGCCTGAACCAGTGGCGCTATCCCAGGCTGCAGGAGCACGCAGGCCGCCAGTGCTTTCATAATAATGCCACTGGCTGGCATATTGAGTGTCGTTTGGCACTGCGTTAATAGTTAAAATACGGTCTTCTTCAACCAGCTCAACATTGCCGTCTTTGGCCAGGTTGGCCATCATTTCTTTTTTCTCTTTTTCGCTGAGACGACGTTCTGCACGCACAATGTGACGGCCACCCACAGCACTTGCACGCACGTATTGCAGTTCGCTACCAGCCAGTGCCGATAAAGTTTCTTCAACATGTAACTTTGCATTTAACGCCTGTTCTTGTTGCAGGCTGTTTTCGCCACCCTGAGTCTGACCTTTCAGTGACACAATAAACTGAGTGTGGAGTTCCTGAGCTACTGTAGCGTTGCTCAGGGTTGGTACTGTTAACAAATCTGGTACTTCGGCAGCCTGAGCAGATAAGCACAGCGCTGAAAGGGTCGCGAGGGCGATTTTATGTAAATGGAACGCTCTGTTTTGCATGGGAATTCTCACAACTTATTTTTTGGTTATTTGCCTGGAGTTTCCTGCCGTAGTTTTTATGAATGGGGCAGGCTGCGCAATAATTCATCAATATGTTACCAATGTAAAGAGATGTAATTTAACAACTTTACCTTTATTAGGTTCGCCATGGAGCGGATGTCGGGATATCCTGATAAATAGCCAGTTACGGCACAAGCCCCTGATCTTGCTGTAAGCCAGAGCTGCTCGAGCTTGTGTTACAAACAGTTACAACTGTATACAATGTTGTTAATGGAATAAGGTATATCAAAAAGTAATAAAAAAAGATCGCAGTTGGATCTGTTTTGTCATCAAATTGGCATTTTTCACAGATCCGGCCGGTGAAATTGCCTTTCTGCGGACAGTCGCCGACAATAGCGCCTTGGTGATGATGAAAGAGTGCAAATGCTGATGCAGCAGTGGGATGTGATAGTGATAGGTGCCGGTGCTGCCGGCTTGTTTTGTGCCATAGAAGCCGCCAAAAGAGGCCGTAAAACGCTGGTGCTTGATAATGGCAAACGTATTGGCCGTAAAATCCTGATGTCGGGTGGGGGTCGTTGTAACTTCACCAATATGTACGCCAGCCCGGCCAATTTTTTATCGCAAAACAAACACTTCTGTAAGTCTGCCTTAAGCAGGTATACCCAGTGGGATTTTCTGGCGTTGGTGCAGCAATATCAGATCCCTTATCACGAAAAAACGCTCGGCCAGCTGTTTTGTGACAACAGTGCCAAAGACATTGTCGACATGCTGCAGCAGGAATGTGACAAAGCCGGGGTGCAGATAGCGCTGCAGCAGGAGATCCAGACGGTTACTTTTAGCGACGGCCAGTACCAGCTGCAAAGCAAGGGTCTCACCCGCAGTTGCCAGAGTTTAGTGGTGGCCAGTGGTGGTTTAAGTCTGCCAAATTTAGGTGCCACAGCTTTTGGTTTTCAGCTGGCGGAGCAGTTTGGTTTAAAGGTGTTGCCAGTGCGGGCCGGTTTGGTGCCCCTGACCTGGCAACCCGATGATAAAGCCGTTTATGAAGAAATCAGCGGTGTGTCCTTGCCGGTAACGGCAGAGGCCAATGATGTGCTGTTTCCGGAAGATATGCTGTTTACCCACCGCGGTTTAAGTGGCCCGGCCATTTTGCAGGTGTCGTCGTTCTGGCAACCTGGGGATGAGGTGGTGGTAAATCTATCACCTCAGCAGAATATCTTTGAATTTCTGACAGAAGCGCAGCAAAAGCATCCGGAGCAGGAGCTGAAAACTGCGTTGTCACGGTTGTTGCCCAAGCGGCTTGTTGAAAAACTGCTGGCGCAAAATCTGCTGGCAAATCAGCCGCTCAAAGCACTCAACCCAAAAAGCAGCCAGCGCATTGCCGACTTATTACATCATTTTGTGTTTAAACCCAATGGCACTGAAGGTTACCGTACTGCAGAAGTCACTTTGGGCGGTGTAGATACCGATGAGTTATCGTCCAAAACCATGGAAGCAAAAAAACAACCGGGTTTGTATTTTATTGGCGAAGTGGTAGACGTTACCGGCTGGCTTGGTGGTTACAACTTTCAGTGGGCCTGGAGTTCCGGCTGGGTGGCAGGGCAATATTGTTAAAAGCCTGAGTTGACGGGCTGTTGTGTGGTTTGAGCGCATCCAGCAATGTTACCCTTTAAAACTTCGCTGAAGTTATTGCTGACTCCTGTATTGCCGGCCGAGCTGCCGGCTTTCATCCTCCTCCTGAATTTGCCTGACCTGACTCAAAGCAGTTTTACTGCGTCGGTTGAAGTTGTTAGTAAAGTGTTTGATTTAATAACATTTTTAATCGTCGAGAATTTTTACACAGCTTCAATAGTCGATTATTAATTCACTGTTTTTGTTCAGCTTTTTTATCTGGCACGGCGCATGCTGTATTAGCTTAGTATAAATTAGGAGGTCCTATGATTAACAGAACATTCACGCTCAAATCTCTGATGCTGGCATGCTGCCTGGTCAGTACTTCTGCACTGGCTGCAAATATAAATTCTGGCGGCGATGACTCCGCAAACTTTGTTGACCTGCAGACCTGTAAGCTCACAGATATGGAGCTCACTTATTTGCGGGCCTTGGAGCCGGCAGGTCAACCACAACAGCCAATCCCGCCTGAGCTTGCTCCCGTCTATGCCAATGACTGTTATGGTTTAGTGATGGGTAACAATAGTGATATGACATTACCAGGCGACAACTTAGGGTATGAAGATGATGGCTGGTTTAATATGCAGACCGGTCTTTGGGTCGCAGGTGCTTTTGATCCGGAATTATTGGATTTAGACAACGATGGCACTGCAGATGACCCGGGTTGGGTTTATATGGGTAAAGATAACGGTCAGGGTTTTAAAGGGGCAACTATCCCGAATGACAATCCGGATTTGGTGTACCAGTTTGTTGATGATTTATTCAGCTGCAGTGCGACGGTCGATGGTACCTATGGTACTTGTGTGAACTTTATCTCCGGTTTCTGGAAGTTTACCCCACCTTCCACTCAACCTGAATTGTTGCTCCAACTGCTGGGTGGTTCATTTTTTGACCAGGTTGCCGTGGTATTTAAAGGTGGTAATGGCTTTGCCATTTACAATTTCACCTTGTCACAATTAGGTTTGGATCCAATTTTGGCAGGCGATATTAAATATGAATTTGGCGGTAAATTTGACCTGTCTAAAACGCTAGTGACCAAAAGTGGCCAGCCTGCTGGCTTATCTAACATTTCGTTGTGGGCCCGTGACCCTTTCCTGCCCACTCAGGTCTCTGAACCCGGCTATCTGGCGTTGTTAGGTATGGCACTGTTGGCTTTGTACCGCCGTCGCCAGCTGCGTCGCTAATTGTATTGTTAAAACCGTTCTCCGATTTAGAATCCCGGCCAGATGTTCAGGCCGGGATTTTTTTTATGATATTTTCCTGCTTGTTCCGATCAAAAAGTAACCGCTTCCAGCCCTTGCTACATCAAGCTTGTACCCTGTTCCCTTTATTTTTACATTTAATTACGACTGTAAAAATTGTTGTAATACCCTATTGCAGTGATGAGTCGAATATGTCATTTATTAAGCATAACCTAATGTAGATTTGCGTTAGGCTTTACAAAATATGCGGCAGGATGCCCCACAAAACAACACACACCCTTGACACATGCAACAGGAATCGTAGTTATGAATTTCAAAAAAGTGGCTCCAATCGCAGCAGCAGTGCTGGCGGCCGTTAGTTATACCCAGGCAGCTCAGGCGTCAGAACGGGTCATCCTGCAAGTAGACAATGCCAACAAAGGTATTGTGACCGCTTTATCCCGCCAGTTAGGCGGTGAAGTAAAACTGGAAGCTGATGGTTTTATTTCAGTTGAGTTTGAAGGCAAATCTTTTGACGAAATCAAAGGCATTTTAAAGAACCCACATATCAAACTGGTGGAACAAGACTTTAAACGTACGCCAATGGCACTGTACAACGATGATGCCGGCAACCCAATGGTTGACCAGCTGACACCTTATGCTGTGTATCAGTCTCAGGTCAAACAGGTTGCTTTTAACCTGGGTGCTGCACCAAAAGTTTGTGTAATCGACTCAGGTCTGGATCGCAGCAACATCGACTTCGAATGGGGCAGCATCACTGGTGACAACGACAGCGGCACTGGTCGCTGGGATGTGAACGGCGGCCCACACGGTACGCACGTCGCTGGTACTATAGGTGCAGCTGATAACGGCGTTGGTGTAGTGGGTATGGCGCCTGGCGTGCCAATGCACATTATCAAAGTATTTAATGCCTCAGGCTGGGGTTATTCTTCAGATCTCGCTTACGCAGCACAAAAATGTAAAGCAGCAGGCGCCAAGATCATCAGCATGAGCTTAGGCGGTGGCGGTTCTAACACCACTGAATCAAATGCTTTCCAGAGTTTTGTTGATGGTGGCGGTTTAGTGGTTGCAGCAGCTGGTAACGACGGTAACAACGTTCGTTCATACCCGGCTGGCTATACATCAGTAATGATGGTTGGTGCCAACGATGCCAACAACAATATTGCTGATTTCTCTCAGTTCCCTAGCTGTACTTCTGGCTCAGGCAAAACTGCAACAACCAATGAAAAAATCTGTGTGGAAGTAACAGCTGGTGGTGTTGATACCCTGTCTACTTACCCAGCAGGTATGGCCACTGTTGCCAGCCTGACCACCAGCAACGGTGCTTTTGCTGCTTCTGCCATGGAAAACGTAGGCACAGCTTCTGGCGCAACCTTCTTTATGGGTACTGCTGAAACTGTGAACTCAGGCGCAGCCGGTAAAATCTGTGTGATTGACCGTGGTGTGATCTCTTTCCATGACAAAGTGAAAAACTGTCAGACTTCAGGTGGTATCGGTGCCATTCTGATCAACAACGTTGCCGGCATGTTATACGGCACTCTGGGTGAAGGCACTGCCAATACCACCCGTATCCCTGCTGTAGGTGCAGCTTTTGAAGACCGCGCAGCGCTGCTGGCGGCTACTTCAGCCACTGTTGCTATCGAAGGTGGTGATTATGGTTATATGAGTGGTACTTCAATGGCAACACCAGCTGTTTCAGGTGTCGCTGCTCTGGTATGGTCAAACCATCCTTCATGTACTGGTGAGCAAATCCGTTCTGCATTAAAAGCAACGGCTAAAGACTCTGGTGCTGCCGGTAAAGATGTGTACTTCGGTTACGGTATTGTACAGGCTAAAGCTGCCCACGATTACCTGGTTGCGCAGGGTTGTGGTACTTCGGGTGGCGGTTCTGCCATTACTCTGTCTGCCGTATCTTACAGCAGCAAAGGTAAACGTCTGGTTGATCTGAAGTGGGCAAACGCCACTGGCAGTTCTGTGGATGTATTCCGTAACAACGCCAAACTGGTGACTACAGCCAACGACGGTTTATACACAGATACACTGTCAGTACGCGGCACTTACAACTACAAAGTATGTAACGCTGGTACCACAGTATGTAGCTCTACTCAGACAGTGGTTTATTAATCCCTGTTGAGCTTACCGTGTTTACAAAGAGGGTAAACACCCGCATCACTGTACAACAGACGCCCTTGCGCGCAGTGCAGTGATGCACCAAGTTGTTGTTAACGTAAAGGCAGCCGGTCGGCTGCCTTTTTTTATGGCAGCGTTAAAATCAGGTAAGCTGTGTGGCCTGATGACAGGTTATGGTTCAAAACACCAAAGCGGAGAGATGGATGTTCAAAGTATTGCTGGGAGTATCCCGCTGGAATTTTCTGAGTTTAACATTGCTCACCATTGCTTTGGCGGCCGTCAGAGCACGTTATCAGGGGGCAGAGATACAACAGCCGCAGCTTGGGTTGGTGCTATTGCTGGCGCTTTGTGCCCATATCAGCGTCAATGCTTTTAACGAATATTTTGACTTTCGCTCTGGTCTTGATTTGCTGACCAGTCGCACACCTTTTAGTGGTGGTAGTGGTACTTTGCCACAACAACCTGCTTATGCCGGGGCTGCGCTGCTGCTGGCACTGGTGACTTTATTGCTGGTGATTGGCATCGGGCTTTACCTGACCTGGCAACTTGGTGGCAAAGCTTTGTGGATTGGTATTCCCGGTGTGCTGCTGCTTTACGGCTATACCCAATATCTGCAGCGTTCCCCTTTGTTATGTTTATTGGCGCCTGGTGTGGGTTTTGGTGTACTGATGTTTTTAGGTGCGCTCTGGGCGTTGGGGGCGCAACTGACCGCAGGTGCTGCGGTTATCGCCGTTATTTTGCTGTTGTTGTGCAGTAACTTGTTGTTGCTGAATCAGTTTCCGGATGTAGAGGCCGATCGTCAGGTTGGCCGGCGGCATCTGCCGATAGTATGGGGATTGGCGACTAGCGCAAAGCTTTTTGCTGCTTTGTACCTGTTGGTCTATCTGTTGCTCAGTCTGGCGGTGTGGTTTGCGCTTTTGCCCTGGTTCTGCCTGAGTGTGTTGCTGACTTTGCCGGTATTTTTGCTGTTGTGGCACCGAATCAACCAAGCGTTACAGCAAAACACAGACTTAGTGCCAGCTTTGGCGCTAAATGTATTGCTGGTGCATTTATGTCCTTTATTGTTACTGCTGGCTTTATATGGGAGCAAAACCCCTGCTGTTTAGTGATATCAGGCCTGCATCTCTGCATGACGTGCATAACGTACATGACAGCCATGCAGGCCGGAGTCTTGTGTTAACGGTGTAAATCGCCTGCTTGTTCCGGCTGATAGACAATAGCCGTGATGCGGATTTTCTGCGCCGGATCAGCAGGCGTTGGCCAGGCAATTTCATCGCCAACCGCCAAACCCAAAATAGCGCTGCCTACAGGCGCCAGCACCGAAATTTTTTCGCCACTCTGATCTAGATCTTTTGGATATACCAAAGTAAGGGTCTGAGGTTGTGACGACGAACCTACACTAAAACTGACCCTGCTATTCATCGTCACCCGGTCGGGCGGCATTTCAGCAGGTTCAACGATAATGGCTCTTTCCAGTTCCTGTTCTAACAACTCGACTTCAGGGCTGTGAGGCGGTAACTGGCTCAGCAGATGCTCAAGTCTGGCAATATCAAGGCTGGATAACATAATGTCTGGTTTTGGCTGCATAACAGCTCCTTTTATCGGGGTTGATGACGTTTTTGAATCTGTGCAACCGCAAAACAACGGCGGTTGTGTGGGTTACTAATCCGGGAAATCCCTGTGCTCTTTGCTGGTGTTTTACTGTTTTTGTTTTTTATCAGTCAGCTTTTTGACTCTGACACTAAAGATAAATTCAGGCAGGCCGACGCTGCCAAAGCACCGGCTCAGGCAGGGCTGATAACTGGCAAGACAGCTGGCAATGCAGCTGAAAAGCAAACTGGAGAGAACAACAGGCCTGTGGTTGCCAAAGGGCACTCCGCTTAAGGCAGTAATTTGTATTGGCACCATAAAACATTTGGCTGCTTAAGGCAACGCTGTGGCGGGATCCGCATTACCCCAGCGCTGCCTTTGCTGCTGCGGCCCGCAGCACAACAGATTACAGCTGATAACGTGCCATTTCCTGTTGCATCTGATCAGCCATCAGTTGCAGTTGATGGCTGGCGCTGCTTAATTGCTGGCTTTGCCCGGCACTGTATTCCACCGCACTGGCAATTTTTTCCATATTGCCACTGATCATGGACGACACTGTGGCCAGTTGTTCGGTGGCGCTTGCCAGCTGGTCGTTGACATCCACAATGCTGGTAATAGCAGCGCAGATACGTTGCAGCGCAGTACCGGCTTCATCAGAGCGGTGAATAGTGCTTTGGGTATCCTGCTCGCTGGCTGCCATGGCCTGCACTGCGGTGCCGGCGCCCTGGCGGATACCTTCAATTCTTTTGCTGATATCTTCAGTGGAGCTTTGTGAACGGCTGGCCAGAGTGCGCACTTCGTCGGCTACCACGGCAAAACCCCGGCCCTGTTCACCGGCTCTGGCGGCTTCAATAGCGGCGTTGAGTGCCAGCAGATTGGTTTGTTCGGCAATAGCACGGATCACGTCGGTGACAGTGCCAACAGCTTCACCGTGGCGGTTCAGTTCGGTGATCAATTCAGCCACATCGTGCAGTTTATGGCCTAGGGTGCTGATGGCATTTTTGGTTTCCGACACCGCCTGTTCACCATGGGCGGCTTCGGCCGTGGCGTCGCGGGTGGCCTGGGCTGCAGTGGTAGCGCTACGTGCCATATCTTCACAGGTGGCCGACATCTGATGCACAGCTGTGGCCACCTGGGTGGTCTGGTGCATCACATCCTGCAGTGTGTTTTGGCTTTGGTTGCTGTGCTGCTCCAGCTCGATCGCCTGGGCCGCCAGCTGAGTTGCCAGTTTACGTTGTTGCGCTACCATGTTGCCAAGTGAAATAGCCAGCTGCTGCAGTGCAAACAATAAACTTTGTTTGTCGGCCTGTTGCTGTGTATGAAGCCGGAAGTCGCCGGCTGCCACTTGCTGCACCATGGTCACAGCTGTGGTCACTTCACAACCCAGCAGCCTTAGAATCCAGCGCCGGATAAAAAGCGCCAGACCCACGGTCAGCAATAACAGCAGCACAATAAGGCCGCCAAGTTTCAGTGCAAAACTCTGAAACTCCTGCTCTACATCATCAATATAAATACCGGAGCCAAGCAGCCAGCCCCAGGGTTTAAAGGCGCTGACAAAAGACAATTTTAAATAAAGTTCAGTGCTGACGCCGCCCGTTGCCAGTGGCTTAGGCCATTGATATTCCACAAAACCTTTATCAAAACGTTCCACTACCTGCACAGCACTGCTAAAGAGGTTGGCGTTATCAAGCGGTGCGGTAAAACTGCCATCAGTGCTACGCATTAAGGTAGCGCGGTTAAAGCTGTCTTTATTCAGTACAGTGCCGTCCAGCGCCGGTACTGTCGGGTGCATAATCATGGTGGGCAGAGGTTTGGTTAAGTCGTTGATCCAGACATATTCAGTGCCGGAATAACGCAGGGCTTTTATGGCGGCAATGGCTTGTTGTTGCGCCTGCTGCCGGTTGAGCTGGCCTTGCTGCTCCAGCTGGTGATAATGCGCCAGTAATGACTGGGCACTGTCAACAACAGCCTGCACTTTACTTTCCCGCCCCTGCATCAGGCTGTGTTGTAATGACGTTAAAGTGACAAAAATCACCAGGGCAAAACCAAAAAAAGTTAATAACGGAATTAATAACAGCCTGCCACCTACAGTGCTTAAAAATGCCATGACGCCCTCCAGCGCTATTGATTTGTGCTTTGCAGCACAATCTCCGATCCGGTTAAATCATAGCGGCTTATCATGTTTTTTCCTGTGAGCGCATCGCGGAGGCAAAAGGTAAGGCGGGCGGTACATGGCGTTGCAGGGGGCGGCATTTCAACAGCAGTAGCAAGTGTTGATGCTACTGCTGTGTGATGCTCAATCTTATTCAGCGCTCGGGTTTTACAATCAGCACATCATGATGCAGATGTTGCAGCACTTTTTCGGCAGTGTTCCCCAGCAACAAACCGGACAAACCTGTACGGCCAATACTGCCCATCACTAACAGTGAGGCTTTGAGTTTTTTGGTCAGTTGCTGAATTTCCTGCTCCACAACACCGGCCTGCAGATGGATCTGAAAATCAGTTAGTTGTTCAGCTTCGGCAAAAGCTTCCAGTTTGGCCTGTAATGCCGGCGCTGATTTTTCCAATACGGCGGCACCAGAGGTTAAATCCAGATCCTGCAACACCGGATTGACCGGCACCACCTGTACCAGATGTAAAATGGCTTCATTATGTCTGGCGATACGCCAGGCAAATTCAGCAACTTTGCGGTTGAGTTCTTGTTGCACAGCACTGTCGTTTTGTAAATCGATGGCTGCAACTACAGCTTTATGCTGGCGTTGTGGTTTGTCGCTCACCAGCAACAGCGGAATATGCAGCGCCCGGATCAGTTGCCAGTCGGTTGGGGTATAAAACAGTTGTTCAGTTCTGTGGCCAGCTTTAATCACCAGATCATAATGTTGGTCGGCACATAAGTCGCGCACCCAGGTTGCTATATCGTCCTGATGCACGGCAAATACTTTATGCGGCGCTTGTGACAGCTGATGGGCCGACAAGGTTTGTTCAACCAGAGCGGCAATGGTGGCGGTGTTGCTGATGCCGGTTTTTTCGATGGTGTCCTGACTGATAAAAGCGACAAAATGAAAGCTGGCGGCACTGCCTTTCAATAAAGCGGCAGCCTTATCCAGCATGGGCGCCACATCTTTACTGAAATCCCAAATAATCAGTATCTTACGCATGTTTACCTCCTGATAATTATCCATACCCTAGCCTTTGTGGTCGCTGTGGTCAAATTTTGTGCGCTGTTATGCTCTGAGTCATAAGGTTTGGGAAAATGCGGTGAAGCCGCAAGCAGATACTGCTAAATTTAGCGCACGCCAATACAAGCTACAGGAGACACGATGCAACATCTTGATCCAGGCCATACATCTGCCATAAAGATGGTGATCCAGCCCAGAATTGCCGATTTAGGTGATTTTTCAGTACGAAGGTTATTACCGGTCAAAGAACGTAAAACCATAGGTCCCTGGATATTTTTTGATGAAATGGGACCCGCTGAGTTTGCCCCAGGCTCTGGTATTGCGGTGCGGCCCCATCCGCATATTGGACTTGCCACTGTTACTTATTTATTTCAGGGTGAAATTTTGCACCGTGATTCCTTAGGTAGTTTGCAGCTGATCCAACCCGGTGACATTAACTTGATGGTGGCGGGAAAGGGCATAGTGCATTCAGAGCGCGAGCGGCCCCAGGTGACGGCCACTGCCCATAGTCTGCATGGCCTGCAGCTGTGGCTGGCTTTGCCATCGGCCGATGAAGAAACGGAACCGGCTTTTTATCATATTCCATCGGCACATATTCCGGCGCTCGATATCAAAGGTGTTGCGGTCAGGGTGCTGATGGGCACTGCCTATGGCGTCAGTTCTCCTGTACCGGTGTTTTCCGATACTTTGTATCTGGAAGCTTTTTTAGAACCTGGCCAGCAACTGGTATTGCCACAGGCCGCTGAGCTTGGTTTATATCTGTTGTCTGGCGAGTTACAGCTCAATGGTCAGCCGTTGCAACAGCAGGTGCTGACCTTGCTGGACACAGAGCAGCAGCTGACAGTGACGGCACAAAAAGCAGCACGTATTGCGCTGATTGGTGGGGATGCGATAGGTCAGCGTTTTGTAAACTGGAACTTTGTGTCCAGCAGCAAAGCGCGGATTGAACAGGCCAAACAAGACTGGCAACAAGGCCGTTTTGCCAAAGTGCCCGGTGATGATCAGGAATTTATTCCTTATCCGGTGTCATAACGGCAGGGTTGAACCAAACAGGGTAAAATGCCGTTTTGCGGTAAAACCGCAGTGGCATTTTTGCCCGCTTTTTTGACAGGTGTATTGTTGTGATAGCTCATAAATATCAATCTATTGTTTTTGCCTTTTTTATGGCCTTGTTCATGTCTTGCCTGATGTCGCTGGTGATCAGCCTGTTTAATGTCGGGCTGGTCGACAACATCATCCAAATCTGGCTGCGTGCCTGGTTGTTTGCTTTTGTGGTGGCTTTTCCGGCTGTGATGCTGGTGGCACCGCTGGTCAGGCGGCTGGTTGCTTGGGTGGTGAAACCACAATAAAGCGGGTGCACCCAGGCTGTGCTGGCGCAGTTGTTGGGCTGCTCTACCCCTACAGAGATGAAAATAACAACTTAATTTTGCACAATAAATAGACAGTTTCCTACTTTAGGAAAGTCTGTTACAGTGAGCCGCTATTTTTGCTTCCCAGTGTCTGTTGTCAGTGATCTGTAAGTCGTGCAGGTCCTGCTGCACTGATGGCGGCAAGCATGATTCAGGATGAATGCCTTTGTTGATACAGGGAGTGTGTGGTGGATTCTTTTACCTTACAAGTTGCCTCGGCGCTGGTCAGCGCCATCATGATGATCAGCTTGTTTTTGCTCTATCGCGCCAGTTCGCGTGAGATGTGTCTGCTCGACTGGAGTGCCGCTGGCCTGCTGTTTTTTCTGCGAAATTGTCTGGGTGTTGCCTATTTTGTGCCCCAGCTCACCAGTCTGGTGTCGGGTGCTATGGTGAATGCGTTATATCTGAGTGCCCACGCCGCCATTTTGGTGGGCGTGCGTCGTCATCTTGGCCTCTGGCCCGGCTGGCCGCTGGTTGGGGTTCTGGCATTTTTGGTGTTTGGTCTTAGTGTAATCCCTGTGGTGCAGCAGTCGGTGGCACTGCGGCTGATGTTGCTGTTGCCGCTGGTGTTGCTGTTGTGTCTGGCCACTTTATACACTTTATGGCGGGCTCCTGATCCGCAGATGCGCACTGTGTATCTGTTAATGATGGGCATTGAACTGCTGTTTAGCCTGCAGTTACTAGTGAAGATTGTATTGGTGGCGCTGGATCCGGATATGCCGCTGACCCTGGCCGGCGATGAGTTGCTGCAAACCTCGGGTTATCTCGCCATGTCTGCTTTTATTATGTTAACAACTATGGCCTGTGCGCTGATTGTGATCCGCCGTCAGGAGCTTGAACTGCGCCGGGCTTCAGATACAGACCCACTGACCGGCTGGCTGAACCGCCGGGCTTTACAACGAATTGCCAGCCATGAATTTGCCCGCAGTGACAGGACAGGCCAGCCCTGTGCCATCTTAACCTTTGATATTGATCATTTTAAAAAAATTAACGACAGCTACGGCCATGCCGTCGGTGATGAAGCCTTGAAGCATATCACCAGCCTGGCGCAGGACGTATTGCGCGGTTACGACTATCTGTTCCGTATTGGTGGAGAAGAGTTTGTGATCTTGCTGACCGATGTACAAAGTGCCGAACTCTGTGCCGTTGCCTCCAGACTCAGGCGCAAAGTGCTGAAACAACCCTTAGTGCATGGGCAGCTGCACATTCCAGTTACAGTGAGTGTGGGTTATGCCCAAAGGCAACTGAACGAAGACTGGCAAACCGTATTAGACAAGGCTGACCGGGCTTTGTATCACGCCAAAGAACATGGCCGCGACAGGGTTAGTTTTTACAACAGTCATCAGGAGCTGGAATGGCTGCGCTAAAATTCAGCCTGAAGTCGTACCTGCAGCAAAGGATAAAACTTGGTGATGCAATGACAGCGGTACCTGCAAGGCGCAAAAGTTTTTTATATTGCTGCGGTCCGTTTTTTGCCACAATAGCAAGCTCAGATAAAAACACAGAATAAACATCAGGATAAGTCTACATTTTGCTGTTAGATAGCAGTTGTGGCTACCGGAACAGGGATTGTCATGCGGTACTTTTGGCTTGTGGTTATGGGGTATTGGGGTTCAGCCAACGTGCTGGGTGCTGAGCGCCAGTTTAGTGTGAATAAATGTGCAGCGCTTGAAGCGGAGCGGGTGGCCATTCAGGCCAAAATGCGCGCTGGTTATGATGTCAGCGAATATAACTTTCTGAACGGCCGCGAGCTGAAGTTATTTCAGTTACAGGCCCGTCATTGTGTGCATCCGATCCCGGATGAGCAGGCCGCGGCAGCTTATCTGGCGCCACATAAAACGCAGCGGCAGCAACAAAGCCAAATCCGTGACGATTTCCCGCTGATGCAGGCCAATAATGCCGTTTTTGCCGGGGCTATGGCCAAAGCCTGGGATAATTTTTATCAGATGCCGGTGCAGTGCCGGGTTCATCAGCAAAGTGCGGAAGATTTTGTATTTTGTGCTGAAGATAAATGGCGCCAGCGCCAGGCTTTTTTGCAGCAATGGCAGCCACAAGGTGCTGAGCTTGCCGAACCGGCACAAAGTGCTTTAGAAAAAACCAGAACAAAGCAGTCACAACAAGCCCGCAACAGCAGCGTTTTTCCGACGACAGCCGCTGATGCTGACAGACCATCTTACCTGTCTGAGCGCAACGCGAAGCTTAATCAGGTGTCGTCACCACAATCTATGCCCAAACAAGCTGATTTGCCGGCTGAGTTTAAGCCCCAATCCAATGCTTACCGCGAGCCGGTGATGACACCACTGCAAATGAATAACTCTGCGCAACTACAACAGTTTAGTGGACTTGGCTTGGGCGCTTTAGTGATGTTTTTATGGATGAGCTGGTGGTTGTGGCGCCGTTAGCAGGCCAGCAGCTGAAAGCAATCTGCAACCAGAGTAACAACAGTAACAAGGCAGGGCAGTCAGGCTGCAGCCCGGCCATCAGCTGCGGGTAGTTTTTGCGGTTTACACCAGAGCCGGCACTAAGCTGCTGATAAGACCAATAGCAGCACCAAATACACCCCCCCACACCACCAGCCAGCCCAGATGTTGGGCTATCAGTTGTTGCATCAGCTCTTTCACCAGTTGTGGTGTCAGTTCGTCCAGTCTGGCCTGTACCAGGGCGGCAATTTTCGGTTGCAGTTGATTGATATTTTCTGCCGAGCTTAATTGTTGTTGCAGCTGTTGTTGCACTTCGGCACTTGCGGCAAGTTCAATCAGGGAAGCACGCAGATTATCTACAAAGGGCTGTTGCAGCGGTAATAACATCTGAGCGCCACCAAACATCGCCAGCATGCCGCCTAATGACGACTTTTGCACTGTGTCGAGTAAAGCGGTAAAAGCCGGATTTAAGTCGATGCTTTCAATCACAGGTTGCAGATTTAGCTGCATCGGTTCTGTGTCTGCGGCGCTGGCGGCCAGGCGGCTGAAGTTGTCCTGGCTAAAAAACTGCTGCATTAACAGCTGGTGCAGCGCCAGTTTTAATTCGGTAAAACGGGCCGGGATCACACCAGAGCCATACAGCAGTGGCACTTTCTCAAACAACATATGCACGGCCAGCCAGTTGGTAATGGCGCCGGAAAAAGCAAATAAACCCATAGTCCAGAGCCAGGGCAGCTGCAACAGATAACCGCCGGCCATCGCAATCAATGCCAGCAGGTTGGTGATCATACTTTTATTCATGATATCCCCCGGGAAAAACAACGGCGGCAATTTTAGGCAGCCATGGGTGCAAGTACAAGAGGCCAAGTGCAACTGATCTGTCTGCATACTTTGGTTAAAGCTGTTGCCGGCATTAGCTTCAGAAAATTGCTGGGTTATAGTGGTTAAATTTGTCACACTGAGCTGCTATGGTTTTAGCAAAATCCGGAGTGTGATGTGTCTGTAGCGGTGTTTTTTCCCTTAAGAGCCTTAGGCAATATTCTGTTGTTATGCAGTGCCTTGTTCAGCCTGAAACTACAAAGTGCGCCAACTGCTTTTGTGTTTTTACCTGAGCAGCAGGTGCTGCAACAGCTGAGCCAGCTGGAGCAACAAGCAGTTGCTGAACAAAAACTGTTATTGCTGGTGCTGGGCGCAACCTGGTGCCATGACAGTGTGGCCTTGTTGGACAAATTTAACCAGCCGGCCATGGCCAGTGCGCTGCAGCAACGTTATCAGCTGGCTTTTGTGGATGTGGGTTATCTCGAATTTGGCGCTGCCACTATGGCACGTTATCAGCAGCCTTTGTATTACGGCACACCAACAGTGTTGATGATTAACCCCGCCAATGGCGAGCTGCTGAATAAGGCAGATCTGATGCATTGGACCCATGCTGCTTCGTTGCCCGTGACTGAATACCAGCAGTATTTTTTAACGGACAAAGTGCCGCTGCAATATGCCAAAGCGCAGCAGCAAAAAGCCGGTATAGCTGCGGCTGTACAACAACAAATAAGCGATTTTGAGCAGCAGCAGGCCAAAACCCTGGCGCAGGCTTACCTGGAACTCGGGCCTTTATTAAAAGCTTATAAAGAGTCGGGAAAACCAGCAGGCGCTGAATTTAAGCAGCGCTGGGATCAGGTAAAAGCCTTTCGCAGCAATATTTTACCGCAGGTTCATCAGCTGCAGCAGCAGGCGGCAACATTAGCCCCTGGTGAGGCACTGACATTGCCAGCGCCTGCGCCAGGCTTCTGAGCTATAGGCAGTGAAGCTAATACGGCCATTCTGACCGCAGACACAGGGCTTAGCCGCAAGCCGGTCACCCGGGTTAAGGTTGTTCGGCTTGCATTTCTGCGGTTTTGGCAGTGTTGGCTGTATTGGCAGTGTGGCCCAGCAAAAACTGCAGCGGTATAGCCAGGCGTTTCGCCCAGGCTTGTTCTGAATGATCAGCCCCTTGAAAAAAGTGGCTTTGCCAGAGCGGTGCACTGTACCCCAGTTGTTGCATCAGCTGGTCGACTTTGTGCTGCAGTGGCGGGTACATGGCATCCAGAGTCTGGTCGCCATAATCAAAATAAATTTTATGTTTGCCAGGGGGCGGTAATTTGTTTTTCAGGTAGGCCAAAAAAGCCGCCGGCACAGGGTTATTGTCAGTTTGAAATACGCCGGGCCAATGGGTCGATAAACAGGCCGCGCCACCAAACACCTGCGGATATTCAGCCAAAGCATAAGCCGAAATTAATCCACCCATACTGGAGCCCATCACAAAAGTATGGTTGCTGTCGCTATACACCGGATAATGGCGGTCGATATAAGGTTTTAGTTCAGTGACCAGAAACTTCAGATACTGATCTGAATACAGCTGACGTTGAAACAGCTTCTGGCCTGGCTGCCGGTCCAGCTGATACAGCGCTTGCTGAGTCTTGGCCGGCAAAGCCTGAAAAGGGGCTTGCGGAAAATATTCGGCATGGCGGTTCAGCCCGGCATTATGCACAGCCACCACAATAAAAGGCATGACTTTACCGGCGCTTATCAGTTGTTGCGCTACTTCATCGACCCGCCATTCCTGCTTGTTCCAGCTAGTGCCGGCATCAAACAACATCTGACCGTCGTGCATATAAAGTACGGCATATTTTTGCTGCTGCGCCTTTTTGTCAAAGCCCTGGGGCAACCAGATATCGACAGTGCGTGGTGGCACCAGCGCCGATGGAAATTGTTCCAGCCGCTCTATGCTGCCGGCACTGACGTTGGGCAGCGCAGCCACACAACCACTAAAAAGTGCTGCCGCCAACCATAAAGCACTGCGTAATAACATCAGATTTGTCCCCACTTTTGGCAAAAAAGGCAGTATAGGCGAAAAAAATTGCACTCAGGCCCGCATACGTTTGCAGTGTGAGCGCAAGTTAACATGGTCAGCGATAAGCCAGAGCCGGCCGCGGTGCTGTTGCTTCAGTGGCATGACAATACGCCAGTTGTTGCTGCGCTTGCCGGCTTAAAAAACCACCCTGGATCTGGGCAAATCCGGCTGGCATAGCAGTGACTAAATAACGCTGCAGCAACAACAGCATCAGCTACTGATAGGCAGGCGAAGTTAACATCTGCTGCTGATGCCAGTAGCTGACACACTGGAATTGTTGGCCCTGTTGCAAAAAGCTAACACCAAGACCAGTTGTTGCTGAAAAAACTGCAGCAACCCGGTGTTGGCAAAAAACTCAAGCTCCTGTTCCTGCCCAGGTAACACTGCTGCCTGCCATAACAAAATATTCATCGTCGCCCACTCCATTTGTTCCACTTTCAAGCAGGGTAAAGCTTGCCGTTATGGTAAGGTCAAGGCAGGTTAAAGAAGGGGTTGTTATTGGTTGGGTAAACCCATTTTTTTGGTTACGGTATTGCACCCGCTGTTGCATCACGGGCTCAATCTAAGGTTACAGCGGCTTCTCCACTATAAAGGTAAACGAGATGGGACCAATTTGAAGCTGTCAGTTGTGCTGCTAACTTTTTGAACTCAGCTTTTGATGTTTCAGCAAAGAGGCTTTTACTCATGGTCGTATTGGTACTTCTAAATACCTTGCGTTGCCCGATAAAATGCCCCAGGTTGTGGGCACATAGTTGGTGCCACAAGCCGCTGGAAATAATTTTGAGTAACCATATGCCCGATAATTTTGCCTCAAAACCATTTGTTGTATCGGCCGGAGTCTTCTGGCAGTTGGTGAGTTTCCGCGCTGTGGTAGTGCTGATCCTGCTGTTGTTATCCGTTGCCGCCTGGTTGTTGCATTACCCGGTAACCTCCTGGAATAAGCTGGTGTTGGTGCTGCTGTTGCTGTTGGCGACAAACGTGGTGCTCCCTTTGTTACCAGAGCGCTGGCGTAGTACTCAGGCGTTGCTGGCGTTTGGTTGTGTGTTAGATTTTCTGGCCATTTTTAGTTTGTTGTGGTTGTCGGGTGGGGTCAGCAACGGTTTTATTGCGCTGTTGTTGCTGCCTGTTGCTGTGACTGCAGTATTGCTAAGTGCTTGGGTCAGTTACCTTTTTGCCCTTGCCGCTATCAGCAGTTATTGGCTTTTGTTGTGGCAGGGTGATTTGAGTGTGCTGCTGCAGTTTAGCACCGGTCTGGGTGACCATGGTTTGCATCAACATGTGATGCAGCCTTTTGCGCAGCATATGTGGCAAATGTGGGGCGCTTTTATTATTGCCGCTCTGCTGCTCAGCTGGTTTATCAGCCGGCAAACCCGTTTGATCCGGCAGCAGTCTCAGCAGTTAAATGCGTTACAACAGAATCAGTTACGCCAGGAACAAGCGCTGGCTATCGCCACTTACGCCGCCAACGCCGCTCATGATTTGGCGTCTCCTATTCAGAATCTGTTGTTGTTAACTGATGAAATTGCGCCTGAGCTGAAGCAACATCCGGTGTTGCCTGAGATCCAGCAGCAATTAAAACGTTGCCAGCAGATTATTGCGCAGCTTCGACAGCATGCCGGCGCCTGGCGAGATCTGCAGGTCGCAGAGCTTTATCCGGTGTTATTACAAAGTTTGCAGTCCTGGAGTGTCACCAGGCCTGAACTGGACATCAGGTTGACAGAGCAAACCGATCACAGCCCTTGCCGCATTCCGGAGGCGACAGCTGTTGCTTCGGCAGTCTTTCAAATTCTGGACAATGCCGCGCAGGCCAGCATCAGAAATCAGCAGCCAAAACTGCAATTGGAACTTCAGCTCAACCAGCAACAACTCAGTCTGCGCATTGTCGACTGTGGCGAGGGGTTATCTGAACAGCGGCTGGCAGAGCTTGGGCATGTGCCGCAGTTCAGTGAGCAGGGCCTCGGCTGGGGGCAATTTTTGGCCAATATTTCGATTGAGCGCCTTGGTGGCAGGGTGCAACGCCGTAACTTAGTGCAAGGTGGCCTGGAAACATTGATCAGCTTTCAAGGGCAACACTGATGAAAAAACTAGTGATTGTGGACGATGATGTGGCGCTGCTCAGTACTTTGCAGCGCAGGTTAAGTCAGCCCGGATGGCAGTTAAGCTGTTTTTCTGAGCCGGTTAGCGCTTTGCAACTGGCCGCGCAGCAGGCCGACTTGTATTTACTAGATTTACGTTTTAACCAGCAATCGGGGCTGGAGTTTATTGTGGTGTTGCGCCGACAGTTACCGCAGTGCCGTATTGTGGTGTTCACCGGATACGCCAGCATTCAAACTGCGGTGCAGGCGGTGAAACTTGGCGCAGACGATTATCTGACTAAACCTGTCGATTTTCAGTTACTGAAACAAAGTTTATTTGGCCAGGACTCAACTGCAGCAACCGCTGCCGCCGCTGAGCCCGGCTTTTTGTCACCGGAACAACTGGAGTGGGAGCATATTCAGCGGGTGCTGGCCGAACATCAGGGTAATATTTCCCGTACTGCCGACAGCCTTGGGATGCACAGGCGCACCCTGCAGCGCAAATTACTCAAGCACAGACCCAACTAAGCACCCGGAGTTGTGATGGCGTGGGGATGCGACAATTTGTCGCATTCTTCTCCTGATCTGAACTCACTACTATGGCAGCATTTTTGAGATTTCAGTTGCTCTAAGGTGCATCCATGTTGTTACAACTCTCTTTTCGCTCAGATGCTGTTGCTGTTTCAGTCTTTACTTTAGCGTTTTATCTGTTTTGTCCGCCTGTCTGCGCTGCAACCGACATTGAACATATAAAAGTTGAGGGCAAGGCAACAGTGGCGAAGCCATGGTCTGTGACTGCGCAACAGCTGAAAAACCAGATAGCGGCGAGCAGCGATACCGCCAGTGTATTAAGCCGTTTTGCCGGGGTTTCAGTAAAACAGGCTGGCGCTGTGTCGGGTTTACCCAGCATTCGTGGTTTGGCTGATGACAGGCTGCGTATTCAGGTGGACGGTATGGATCAGGTGGCCGCTTGTCCAAATCATATGAATCCGCCGCTCTCTTATTTGGCGCCTGCAGTTATTGGCCGCATTCAGGTGTATGCCGGTGTCTCACCGGTGAGTCTTAGCGGTGACAGTATTGGCGGCACTATTGTGACTGAATCTGTGGCGCCGGCGTTTTCCGCCCGGCCAGATTTTAGTGGCGCTTTGGGCGCTTTTTACCGCAGTAATAATCAGGCGCGCGGCACCAACCTGGTGCTCAGCCACAGTGCGCCGCAGCATTTTGTGCATTACAACGGCAACTGGAGCAAAGGCAATAATTACCATGCAGCTGCTGACTTTAAAACACAAAACGCCAGCGGCCGGCCAGGGCATCTGATTGCCCTGGATGAAGTGGCATCCACCAGCTTTGAAACCCAGAATCATCAGTTAAGACTGGCGCAGCAGTATGGTGCTGATCTGGTTGAAATACAGTTGGGTTACCAGCAGATGCCTTATCAGGGATTTGCCAATCAACGGATGGATTTGCTGCAGAATCAACAGCACAGCGTGAATCTGAGTTGGCAGCGTGAGACCGGTTTTGGTCAGTTGCAAAGCAGGCTGTATCGGGAAAAGGTTGAACACAGCATGGATTTTGGGCCGGACCGGCAGTTCTGGTATGGCAGTCTGGCGATGATGGGCAAAGCATGTGAGCCCGTGCGCTTTTATGGCGACCCGGCCGGCACCTGCGCCGCTGGGATGCCGATGCATTCTGAATCGGTCAACAGCGGTTTTCATGTCAGTGGCGATGTTGAACTGACGGAAAGTTCGCTGCTGCGCCTTGGCATCGATTGGCAGCAATTTAAACTGGATGACTACTGGACTGCTTCAGGTGCTGCTATGGGGCCAGGTACTTTTTTGAATATTCATCAGGGTGAACGCAGCCGTATTGCCCTTTTTGCTGAACATGAGTTTGCCATCAGCAGTCGCTGGCTGCTGCAATATGGTGGGCGTTATGAGCAGGTTAAGCGCAATGCCGGTCCTGTTCGCGGTTATTCAGACAGTAGCAATGCAATGGGCATGCAAGCTCTGCAGGCGGCACAGTTTAATCAGGCCAATCGGCAATTACACGACAACAATCTGGATCTGACCTTACTCAGCCGTTATCAGCTCAGCCCGCAGCTTGAGCTGGAGGTTGCAGCTGCGCAAAAAAATCGGTCGGCGAATTTATATGAAACCTATGTCTGGTCGGGTTGGGCCATGGCGGCTTCGATGAATAATCTGGTGGGAGATGGCAATGGTTATGTTGGCAACCTGCAGCTGCGGCCTGAACAAGCCCGTTTATTGGCGGCAAGCCTGAACTGGCAGAGCCTGGACCACAAGCAGCAAGTGTCGCTGAAACCTTATATCACCAGAGTGAATGACTATATTGATGCCGTTGCCGCGAGCAACAGCTGGCAAGCGGGGCAGTTTAATATTCTGCGTTACCAAAACCAGCAGGCTGAGCTGAAAGGGGTGGATCTGACGTTGCAGAGTGAGCTTGATCAGAACCAGAGCGGGCGCTGGCAATTGACCGCTATTGGCAGTTATCTAGATGCGCGTAATACCAAAACGGGTGATGGTCTTTATCAAACACAACCTTTACAGGGCCGCCTGACGTTAAGCCATACCATTGGCGGTTGGGACAATAGCCTGGAGTGGCAGCTAAGCAAGCGCAAAAACCGGTTGTCAGCTATCCGCGGTGAGCAGGCTACGCCTGGTTATGGCCTTGTTGCGATCAGGTTCAGCCATAGCTGGTCACAACTGAGGCTGGATGCCGGCATCGAAAACCTGCTGGATAAACTGTATCAGCAATCTCAAGGCGGCGTCTACACGGCACAGGGCATGACCATGTCGCTCAACGGTATTCCTTTTGGCATCAACATACCGGGCATGGGCAGGTCGGTATATGCGGGTTTGAATTATCAGTTTTAAGCTGGTGATAACTTGTTGTGATAAGGCCAGCAAAGATACACTGATGCTTGTTTTTTTCCTGATAAAAACAAGCATCCGGTTTTCTACTTCTATATCAAATGAGTTGGCTGACAAACTTGTTTCTGCCGCTGTGTTTAGTTTCATAAAGCAGTAGGTCGGCTGACTTATACAATTCTTCGTATGTGGCTGTCTGTGACGACACAATCCCGATGCTTACAGTTACTTCAACGCCATGTATTTTTTCAGCGCGGATAACAGACAGCAATTTCTCTGCGAATTTATCAGGTGAGTCATGAGTGCTATTCATAATTAAAAGCCGTGATTAAAGTGTTACTTCAGGGAATCACTCACTGATCTGTATATTAAACATGTGAAGCACAATTTCACCGCTCTATGTTGATTTCTATCGCGGCGCAAGCTTTCGGAGCAAAGGTCATTTTTTGAAGTCAGAAGGTGATGCTAAAAACACAAATGGTCACAGCGTGGTCACCGTTTGGTCACCAGATACAAAAAAACACTTGAGTTACCTCTAAGTAGTTGATTTATATGGCACGCCTATCAGGATTGACTCGGTACATCCTGTACCTCGCCCTTCGGGCGTTGCTTCGCAACGTCCCAAACGGCAGTCCTGCCGGTTACTCGCATCATTCTGATACTCGCCCTAAGGGCCGGCTGCGCCGTTCCAATTTGTTCCAGACAAATTGGTGGCCGAACAACAGGTTCTCATCCGATAGGGTGCTATAAATGCAAAAACCACCTGAAAAGGTGGTTTTGACATTTATGGCGCACCCATCAGGTTCGAATTGTTGGAAAGACTCAAGTTCATCCAAATGGTAGATTGGTGCGACGCATTGAGAAGCGAAAGCCTAGTGAACCATTGAGATTGGTTGGTCATGTTTTGTAGTAAAGGGGCCTAACAGCATTAAGGTGCGCTGATAGAAACGCGACCCTAGCAAACAAAAAATTTTAACCCCTACGGCGGATAAAGTTGAAAATATCCTCTTTAGGGGTTAAAGTGTTTTTAACCTTTATAAGGGTTAGATTTGTAAGGTGGACTATGAGAGTAACATCACCCGCAGCGCTCGCGAATGCTATCCGTGATCAGCGTAAGTTGGGGCAAAATACACAGCGGGAAATTGCGGATCTGGTGGGGATCAAACAAACCACAGTCTCTGATTTTGAGTTGAAGCCTGAATCGACCAAACTTGAAACCTTATTCAAGATTTTAGCGGCGCTGGAGCTCGAGCTGCATGTGAGCAAAAGAGGTGCGGAGTTAACGGACGGTAGCGCCAAAAAACGGGAGTGGTAAAGCATGCGCGCGCAGATACTGCAGGTTGCGATGAATGGCGAAGAAGTCGGAACTTTATACCGCGATGGTGACGGTGCTATGTCGTTCCAATATGCCACCTCGTGGTTGCAAGACTCTGACGCGCGGCCTATTTCGTTATCATTGCCACTTCGTACACAGCGCCATCGGGGCCCGGCAGTATTTAATTTCTTTCAGAACCTGCTACCTGATTCAGAGGCAATTCTTACCAGAATGCAGGCCAGGTTTCAGGTAGCTACCACCCATCCATTTGATCTGCTCGCTGCTATAGGTCGTGATTGTGTTGGTGCCATCCAGTTATATCCTGTCCAAAGCCAAATTCCACCTGTTACAACAATGACTTCAACGCCATTAACAGTGACTCAAATTGAAGCATTGTTGACTGGTTATCAAACCGCACCGCTGGGAATGACTGAGCACAGTGATTTTCGAATTTCACTGGCGGGGGCACAGGAGAAAACAGCGCTACTATGGGCCAATGGACAGTGGCATTTGCCCGTTGGCAGCACGGCTACCAGTCATATACTGAAACTGCCGATAGGCCGGTTGGAGCATCACAATATCGACCTCAGCGAAAGCTGTGAAAATGAATGGCTGTGCCTGCACATCGCCAAAGCATTTGGTTTTCATACAGCCAATGCGGAGCTTGCAACTTTTGGTGAAAAAAAAGTCTTAGTCGTCGAGCGCTTTGACAGACGCTGGTCGCAAAACGGGCAATGGCTGATGCGTTTACCGCAGGAAGATTTTTGTCAGGCTATGGGAATAGCTCCCGCGTTAAAGTATCAGGCAGATGGCGGCCCAGGCATCGAAAATTCGATGCACTTGCTGTTAGGTTCCCGCTTGGCCAGTGCAGATCGTGAGACCTTTTTCCGAACGCAAATTTTGTTTTGGATGCTGGCGGCTATCGATGGTCATGGCAAAAACTTTAGTCTGTTTATCGAGGCTGGCTCATCTTATCGCATGACACCACTGTACGACGTGCTTTCCGCATTCCCACTGTTTGCTTCTACTGGTATCCAGGAAAAGAAAGCCAAAATGGCGATGGCATTAGAAGGCAAAAATCGTCAGTACCATTTCTCCATGATCCAGCCACGCCATTTTGTTAGTACAGCCGAGCGAGTAGGGTTCTCCAGCCAAAAAGTGGTTGAGATGATGCGGCAAATGGCAGCACAAACAGAACAAGTGATAGCAGACGTGACCGCAAAGTTGCCTGTAGGTTTTCCACAGTCGATAAGTAGCACTATTTTTTTTGGATTGAATGAGCAGGCAGATAAAATAAAAAGGGCACTCACGACGACTCATTTCACCTGAGGTGCGTGTTATGCGCCAGAGAGTGATTAAAGCCCTTTGATTTACTAACTCATTGCAACGGCAACGTGCCACTCGTTGCAAGGACTACTGAGCAGTAGTCGCTGTCACCTTAACACTGACCAAAAAACAGCTTTGTGCCAATTGCGGACATTGGCTTTAAATAACTTATATGGGTATTTGTTTTCGGTTGACACCGCATAAGGCGAGGATTTAGAAAGAACTCCCAAGACTTCTCTAAGCCACATAAACTCACAATACCTTATTGATTTAAAGCGGCTTTGTTACCGCTCCATGGCAAACACCTGTTTAGCGCTTTACCAGAAAAGGGACTTGGAGCAAGGGTCAAAAATGAAGGAGGAACTTTAATAGTAGATTTCAAGTAAGTCACGATGTGGTCACCAGATACAAAAAAACCACTTGAGTTGCCTCTAAGTGGTTGATTTATATGGCGCACCCATCAGGATTCGAACCTGAGACCTCTGCCTCCGGAGGGCAGCGCTCTATCCAGCTGAGCTATGGGTGCGCGACGGCGGCCATTGTATTGTGCCTTGTGGCGCTTGTCCAGACGCAAAGTGGTGCAGGGCTTTGATTGTTGGCCAATTAGTCAAAAATTGAACAACCGCCGTTTTCTCTGCTTTAGAAACCAGCCAACACCAGTTTGCCGATGGTTTGGCCGCTTTCCAGTTGCTGGTGGGCGCGTCTTAAATTGGCGGCGTTAATCTTGCCAAGCAGCTCACCCTGAGTGCTGTTAATTTTGCCTTGTTCCACCAGGGTGCTGAGTTGATTCAGCAGCTGATGCTGGGCAATTTGGTCTGGCGTCTGGAATAAAGAGCGGGTAAACATCAGCTCCCAGTGTAGGCTTAAACTTTTTAGTTTCAGCGGGCGGATATCCAGCGCCTCTACCGGGTCGTCAATCAGGGCCAGTTTGCCTTGGGGTGCCAAAGCTTCAATAAATTCAGCATAATAACGGGCAGTGTCAACCAGGCTTATTACATGGCTTACCTGCTGAATGCCAATCCGCTTGAGCTCATCGGCCAAAGGCAGCTGATGGTTAATCACATAATGCGCGCCTAAATCACGCACCCACTGCTGGCTTTGCGGCCTGGAGGCGGTGGCAATAATTGTGGCGTCTGTCAGTTCGCGTGCCAGTTGCAGCAAAATAGAACCCACACCACCGGCGGCGCCGCTTACCAGTAGCACTTTTTTTGCAAATTGCGGGGCAGGTTTATCCAGTTGCAGCCGGTCGAATAACAGCTCCCAGGCGGTAATGGCTGTGAGCGGCAGCGCTGCGGCTTCGGCAAAACTCAGATTGTTGGGTTTGCGGCCCACCAAACGTTCGTCCACCAGATGAAACTCGCTGTTGGCGCCCGGGCGGTTTAACGCGCCGGCGTAATACACAGTGTCGCCCGGTGCAAATAAAGTGACGTTTTCACCTACGGCCACCACAGTGCCGGCGGCGTCCCAGCCCAGCACTTCGGCTTTGCCGTCCACAGGTGTGCGGCGCTGGCGAATTTTATAGTCCACTGGGTTGGCGGCTATGGCTTCAACTTTTACTAAAAGGTCAAAACCTGTGGCAACAGGCATAGGCAGCTTTATATCCAGCAGTGCTTCAGGGTGGTCTGCTGGTAAAGACTGATAATAACCAATGGCTTGCATAATATTTCTCCGCTGAAAAACCGGGTGTTAAGGTGCTGAGGTTCAACTTTTGTTGATAGCAGCTTGGGCTCATGTCTGATGCACAGTGTGCTCGATTGACACCTAAAGAAAAACAACCTAATACTGCTTTCTTTATCAAATTAAATTTGAAAATGCTGCAGGTTCAGGATCTCAAACTTTTCCAGCAAATAGTACGCACCGGCAATATCAGTATGGCAGCGCGGCAATTTGACTTAACACCAGCGGCGGCCAGCGCAGCGCTAAAACGGCTGGAGCAACATTTAGGCGCAGCCTTATTACTGCGTTCAACCCGCAGCTTAAAACTCACCCCGGCCGGTGAGCACTTTTTGCAGCATTGCCAGAATGCGCTGCAGGCGCTGGCTTTGGGAGAGCAGGCGCTGCGCCAGCTCGACAGCCATATCAGCGGTGAGCTACGCCTGACCGCGCCCAGTGATTTAGGCCGCAATGTGTTGTTGCCCTGGCTGGATGAATTCCAGACTTTATATCCGGCGTTAAGTTTAAGGCTGGAGCTCGGTGACAAAGTGGCGGGTTTATACCGTGAGCAGGTAGATTTAGCTTTGCGTTATGGCGCTGTTGCCGACTCTTCCCATGTGGCTTTTGCCATAGCCAAAGCACCACGTTGGGTTTGTGCTGCGCCTGCTTATTTGCAGCAATTTGGTGAGCCTGCAGATCCCATGCAGCTCTCGCAGCATAATTGTGTGTTGTATCAGATAGATGAGCGCGCTTATGACAAATGGCTTTTTAGTAAGGACGGCGCTGAGCAGGCGGTGAATGTCAGTGGCAACAGAGTGAGTAATGACGCCGATGCGGTCAGGCGCTGGATAGTCAGTGGCCGCGGTATCGGTTTAAAGTCGGCTTTTGATATGGCCGCTGATGTGCTGGAGGGAAGGGTGCAGGTGTTGTTGCCGCAGTATTAGATCAAAGCGCTGCAGCTGAATTTAATTTGCGCCAGCCGCGCTCAGGTGACGCCAGCTGTGTTGATGCTCAGAGATTTTTTACGGCAAAAGTTTGCTTTGTTAAGTCAGCGTCTGGCACAGCAGGGTTTTGGTCTGCCAGCAGACGAAGCGCTTGAATGAACCACAGCTTTGAGCTCATTCAAGCGCTGAGTAGGTAACTGAGTGTTTAAACTGAGCCTTTTAACTTATGCTTTTAACTTCCAGTGCACTTGTTGTTCGGCAAAAAACGGCACTATAGGGCTGCCGTCCGGCAGGGTGATTTCGGCAGGAATAGTCCAGTCTTCTTTGACCAGCGTAATAGTGCCGCTGTTGCGTGGCAGGCCGTAGAAGTCAGCGCCGTAGTGGCTGGCAAAACCTTCCAGTTTGTCCAGTGCGCCCAGCTCGTCAAATACCTGAGCGTACAGTTCAATGGCACTCCAGGCGCTGTAACAACCGGCGCAGCCACAAGCTGCTTCTTTTTTATGTTTGGCGTGTGGCGCAGAGTCTGTGCCCAGGAAGAACTTTTTATTGCCGCTTGCTACTACAGCACGTAAAGCTTCCTGATGGGTACGGCGTTTCAGTACCGGCAGACAGTAGTTGTGCGGGCGAATACCGCCCACCAGCATGTCGTTGCGGTTCATCATTAAATGTTGTGGTGTAATAGTGGCAGCAACGTTGTCGGAAGCCTCCAGTACAAAATCCACCGCATCTTTGGTGGTGATATGTTCCAGCACTATTTTCAGTTTGGGAAAATTCGCCACAATTTGTGTTAAATGCTGCTGAATAAACACAGCTTCGCGGTCAAAAATATCAATATGTGAATCAGTGACTTCACCATGAACTAAGAACAACATGTTGTGTTCCACCATGGCTTCTAGCACAGGGTACAGGCTGCTTAAACTGGATACACCTGAATGTGAGTTGGTGGTGGCACCTGCCGGGTATAACTTGGCGGCGAGTACGCCAGCGGCTTTGGCATCGGCAATGTCCTGTGCTGTAGTCTGGTCAGTCAGATAAATGGTCATCACAGGTTCAAAATTGCTGCCGGCCGGGCGGGCGGCCAGAATACGTTCGCGGTAAGCCTGGGCTAAAGCACCTGTGGTTACTGGCGGCACTAAATTGGGCATCACCACAGCACGGCGGAAACAACGGGCAGTGGCCGGCACTGTTTCTTTGAGCATATCACCGTCACGAAAATGTAAATGCCAGTCATCAGGGGTTTGAATGGTTAAAGTCGTCACGCCATGCTCCTCAAACTTATTAAATTAATCTGCCGGAAAATTGCGCCAAGTGTATCATTAAGCAAGTACTTTGCGCTTTAGCAAAAAAGCAAAGTGCGTCAGATTCCCCATCATTTCAGCTTAGGATCAGGCATGGCGACAACGTTGTTTTCCCGCTGGCAATGGCTGCTGCTGACTTTGTTATTGTTGCTGTTTACTTTGTGCACCGAATATCTGGTGTTTCAGGACAGGCAGCGCCAACAGCAGGTGCAGCTTCGGCATGTGGCAGCAGCAGCTGCAGAATTGCGCGCCTTGCTGGAAACCGAAGTGAATTCCTCATTGTATTTAAGCCAGGGCCTGGTGGCTTATATTCAGGCGTCACATGGCCAGGTGCGCGACGAAGAATTTGCCTTTTTATTGCCCAACCTGGTGGCGCAGGGGCGGCATATCCGCAATATTGGCCTGGCCCCCGGTAACAGGATCAGCATGATTTATCCGCTGCTGGGTAATGAAAAAGCGCTTGGGCTTTATTATCCGGATTTAGCCGAGCAATGGCCCGACATCGCCGCTTTAATTCAGCAGCGCAAACCCTTGCTGGTGGGCCCTGTACAGCTAACACAGGGCGGGGTGGGTTTTATCCATCGTATACCGGTATTTTTGCCCGACGAGCGTTATTGGGGCATTGTCAGTACAGTGCTGGATATTGAGTCGGTGTGGGGGTTATTACGTCAGCAGGCTCAGGCGGCCGGGGTAAAAGTGGCACTGCGGCGTCTTGCCGGCCAACATTGGGCCGAGGTGCTGGTGGGCGAGCCAGAGCTGTTTTTGCAAGACGCTATGCTGTTTGATTTAACTGTATCTGGTGCCAAATGGCAGCTGGCGGCAGTGTCGGCCGAAACTGTGACATTGGCCGCCGGCTGGAGCCTGCGCTTGCTGGGCTGGCTGATTAGCTTGTTGTTATTATCGCTGGTCGCCACCATTTTTATCGCCAACAGCAGGCTGGCAGTGACAGCCAGCGCCAGAGAGCAAAGTGAAGCTTATGCCAGCACTGTGCTTGATAATGTCGCCGACGCTATTGTGGTACTGGACAGGTTTGGCCGCATTGAAAAAATCAACAAGGCCGCCCAGAGTTTGTTGGGTTATCAGGCACATGCCATTACCGGCCAGCCTTACACTCGGCTCTTTGCCAACAGCTGTACCCTGGATGAGCTGGCTGGCGGCGCTGAACTCGATGTGCTGCAACACAATGGCCAGCCGGTGCTGGTAGAGCTGATGCTCAGCCATATCCGCGAGGCAGTGCAGGGCGGCACAGTGTTGTTGCTGCGCGATATTCGTGAGCGTAAAAGAGTCGAGCGGTTGAAAAACGAATTTGTTTCTACCGTCAGCCATGAACTGCGCACACCGTTAACCGCTATTCGCGGTGCTCTTGGTTTATTGGCTGGCGGCGCTGTGGGGGCAGTACCACAGTCGCAGCAGCAGTTATTGGAGATAGCCCGGCAAAATTGTGAACAGCTGTCGATGTTGATCAACGATATTCTGGACATTGAAAAACTGACTGCCGGTAAAATGTTGTTGCAGTTACAACCTTATGCTGTGAAGTCGTTATTGCTTGAAGCCAAAAACCGTAACCTGCCACTGGCGCAGCAAAAAGGCGTTAGTTTAACGGTGCAGCCTGATGTTAACCCTGAACTGACAGTGAAGGTTGACGACAGCAGGCTGCAGCAGGTGTTTGCCAACTTACTGGCCAATGCCATTCGGTTTTCACCGCCACAAGGCGAGGTGCGGCTACAGGCACTGCAACTGGGCAACAAAGTGCGTATTCAGGTGTTGGATCAAGGCCCTGGAGTGCCAGCCGATTTTATCCCCAGGCTGTTTCAGAAGTTTTCGCAGGCCGACAGTTCCGACAGCCGGCAACTGGGCGGCACGGGTCTTGGGCTCGCCATTTGTAAAGAACTGATTGAACGGATGGGGGGGGATATTGGTTATCAGCCTCTGCCACAAGGCGCATGTTTTTATTTTGATTTGGCAATAACAGAGTCCGGGCCGGACGCCTGATGGAGTAACAATGCAAAACGCTTTTCCCTGGTTAGATTTGTTGGCGGTGTTGTGGTTTTTATTGTTGTGGGTGGGTTATACCCTTTTTGCCAAACGCAAAGCTCGCACTGTCAGTTGCCTGAGTTTTGAACTGCGGCGTAAACGCACCGACTGGATGCGGCAGATGTTAACCCGCGACAATAAAATGGCAGATGTGGCGCTGATTTCCACGCTGGAGCGTAATGTCAGCTTTTTTGCGTCCAGCTCTATGCTGATTTTGGCCGGTTTGCTGACCGCCATAGCGTCCAGTGACAAAATTGCCCTGGTGCTGTTGCAGGTGATGCCCTGGCTTGATCATACCGACGGGCTATTGCAGTTTAAGTTGCTGTTTTTAGGCTTAATTTATGTATTTACCTTCTTCCAGTTTACCTGGAGTTTACGCCAGTATGGTTTTGGTGGTGTGCTGATTGGTGCTGCGCCCGATGGCAAACATTTATCTGAAGCCGAGGTGCAGCTCTACGCCAACAGAGCGGCCAAAGTGATTGATCAGGCGGCGCATTCTTTTAACTATGGTCTGCGTGCTATTTATTTTTCGCTGGCAGCTTTGGCCTGGTTTATTAATGTCTGGCTCTTTATGTTGTCCACAGTAATAGTGCTGCTGGTGATGAAACACCGCGAATTCCACTCAAAAGCGCTCAAAGCGCTGCAGGAAGTATAACGAGGTCCGCGACTCAGCTGATCCACCGCTGGCAGTGGCAAATCGCTGCCTGCTTATTTATCCCCCGACAACAGAACCTTGCTGGCAAAGCCAGCTGTGCACTGCAGTTGTCAGACCTGTTTTGTGAACAACATTCAGTTTTAATTCATCGGGTAAACTATAAATTCCTAATATAATGTTTTCCTAAAGCTGTAAATCGAGGTTCCTTATGTCTAAGCACACAACACAAGCTGGCAAAAATCCGGCAAATTCCCGCAGATTCAACGCCGTATTCACCCCAGTTTTATTAGCCGGCAGCATGCTGACGCTGGCCGCCTGTGGTGGCGGTGGTTCTGACGACAGTACACCAGCCCCTACCACTGCAACTTTTGGTTTGCAGGTCAGTGACGCGCCGGTCAATGACGCCGCTGCAGTAGTGGTGTGTTTTAATGCCATCGAGCTGGTGGGCAATGGCAGTGCCACCCAAAAGTATCTGATTGGTTCAGATTCGGTTGCGGCAGCGCCGAATAACCTGTGTCAGAACGCTCAGGGGAATGTGATTGCCAATAGCCGCGGTGTGGACTTATTAAAGTTACCAGGTGCACTGGCTGAATCTTTGGTGTCTGGCGCGACTGTGCCGGCCGGTAGTTATGGTCAGTTGCGGCTGGTGCTCAGTGAAGGTTCTTATATTCAACTGAAAGACGGCAGCAAAAAAACGCTGTCGGTGCCTTCAAATGAGCTGAAGTTACTGGGGCCGACTTTGTCTGCCGGTGGCACTTTTAGCTACACCCTGGAGTTTGATTTACGCAAAGCTGTGGTGAACAACAAAGCAGGGCAAAATTATCAGTTAAAACCAACAGGTTTGCGCCTGGTAGATACCAGTCAGATTGGCCATTTAACAGGGACTGTCAGCGAAACCTTATTGATCAACAACCAATGTACAGTAGCGCCGGCCGACAAAACCAAGCCGGTCGGAGTGGTTTATCTGTATAAGGGGGCTGACTTAGCACCGGCCACATTGGGCGATTATGGTGGTACTCAGCCCAACCTGCCTTATGCCAGCGCGCCGGTGTTGTTTGATGGTGCAGCCAGCTATAACTATCAGATTGGTTTTATTGACGCCGGTACCTATACTGCAGCTTTTAGCTGTAATACGGTGGACGATCCGGAGCAGGCTGATGTAGTGACTTTCCTGGCGACAAAAACCCAGGCCATCAGCGCCAATAAAACCCCTGTGGTGCTGAATTTCTAACTGAAGCGATTGCAACAGGCTCATCCAAAGAGACTGGCTGATCACAGCACAAATAAAAAAACCGCCTTTGGGCTAACACCGATCAGTTAAGCAACTTCCTTAGCTGATCGGTTGACCGATCCTCTGGTTGCTTCAGAATGCCCTCATCACCGTTCGGTCATGAGGGTATTTTTTTGCTGCAACATTGGTTACTTGATGCG
>Ga0209207_1000199_pt1 | contig 44108 bp, 40 predicted proteins | sample SaghotsprinmetaG_FD_184140 | JGI IMG/M metagenome (GOLD analysis project Ga0209207, IMG submission 184140) | Hot spring microbial communities from South Africa to study Microbial Dark Matter (Phase II) - Sagole hot spring metaG (SPAdes) (version 3) | ecosystem: Environmental > Aquatic > Thermal... | reverse complement strand
GCCGCGCCATCGGCAGCGGTTGCCGCCACAGCGGCCGGGCGCTGGAAGATTGCTACAGCCTCAACAAGCGGGCCTCGAAGGCGGCCATCTTCACCGGCTGGCGCGACATGGATGCCTACATGCGCGAGAACAATATCGAGATCGTTCCGCCCGTCGGCGTCGCCGCCGAACCGAAGCGGGCGGAAACGCCATCCGCTGCCGAATCCGCCCGCCAGGGAAACGCCCCCTCGCCCGCCGAAGGCGCACCGGCCGCCGGCGGCAAGACGACCTGACTTGGGAAACGCTGAAGAAAGCAGCGAGCGGGATGAAGCGCAAGGCGCACGGAGCGCAGCGACCGAGACATAACAATGAGTTAGGCGAGGAAGCGAGCACCGCGCAACGCAGCGATTCGCCCGCGCAGCAATTTATTCAGCGTTTCCCTTGCCGTAGAATCCCTTCCGTGAGGCGCTCGACAACCGCCGTCACCGCGCAGCAATTTATTCAGCGTTTCCCTTGCCGTAGAATCCCGCCGCGCGCCCTGCCGGTTGGGCGCGCACCTCGCCTTTCCCACCGTCGCCCCGCCTGAGCCGGCGCCGTCTCCCCGAGATCACCGGGCATGCGACACACGACGGAGCACTGCGTGAAATTTGCCGACCTCGGGCTGGCGCCCGAAATCCTGAAAGCCGTCGAGGACGCCGGCTACACCGAACCGACCCCCATCCAGCAGCAGGCGATCCCGATCGTGCTCGCCGGCCACGACGTCATGGGCGGGGCGCAAACCGGCACCGGCAAGACGGCCGGCTTCACGCTGCCGCTCCTGCACAAACTCGCCCGCCACGCCAACACCTCGCCCTCGCCCGCCCGCCACCCGGTGCGCGCGCTGATCCTCTGTCCCACGCGCGAGCTGGCGATGCAGGTGCAGGAATCGGTCAAGACCTACGGCAAGTATCTCGCCCTGCGCTCGGTCTGCATCTACGGCGGCGTGGATATGAAGGCGCAGATCGCCGAACTGAAGGAAGGCCGCGAAATCGTCGTCGCCACGCCGGGCCGCCTGCTCGACCACGTCGAACAGAAGACCGTCGGTTTCGGCTTCGTCGAATTCCTGGTGCTCGACGAGGCCGACCGCATGCTCGACATGGGCTTCATCCCGGATATCAAGCGCATTCTCAAACTCTTGCCGACGACACGCCAGAGCCTGCTGTTCTCCGCGACCTTCTCCGACGAGATCAAGAAGCTCGCCGACGCGATGCTGAAAAATCCGCAGCTCATCGAGGTCGCGCGCCGCAACCAGGTTTCCGACACCATCATGCACCGCGTGCATCCGGTCGCCGCCGACAACAAGCGCCACCTGCTCAAGCACCTGCTCGACGATGCAGCGATGACCCAGGTGCTGGTATTCGTCGGCACCAAGTTCGGCGCCGCACGGCTCGCCGCCTGGCTGGAAAAGCAGGGCATCGACGCCGCCGCGATCCACGGCGACAAGAGCCAGCAGGAGCGCACCAAGGCGCTCGAAGCCTTCAAGTCCGGCGCGACGCGCGTGCTGGTCGCCACCGACGTCGCGGCGCGCGGCCTCGACATCGACGACCTGCCGCACGTCATCAACTACGAGCTGCCGCGCGTCGCCGAGGACTATGTGCATCGGATCGGTCGCACCGGCCGCGCCGGCAAGAAAGGCGACGCCACCTCGCTGGTCGCGCCCGAGGAGATGAAGCAGTTGGCCGAGATCGAGAAACTCATCAAGTTCAGGATCGAACAGGTCGTCGTGCCCGGCTTCGAGCCTGGCGCGCCGGTGCGCCGCGACCACGGGCACGGCCACAAGCACGAGCCGAAGATCGGCCGCGGCCCGAAGGTGCGCGTCGACCGCCTGCCCAAGCCGGCGATGATCGCGCCCGACGGCTTCGATTTCTCGAAACCCTACGAACCGCGGGGCGACGAGACGGCGCCCGCCGCGAAGCCGGAGCAAAAATCGCCCCCGGCGCCACGGCGGCCTCTGCGCCCGGTGGCCGCTTTGCTTGGCGGCATCCTCGACAAGAAGCCATGAAGCCCGTCCGCCACGGCGCCGGGAGGCTCGGTGCGCAACGGAAAAATCTCGTCGCTGGCTAGACGGCATGGCGCACTCGGTCCACGTCCGCCTCGCGGCCCACCACGACAACCCGGCACGCTTTCACCAGCGCATCGAAGCCACACTGGCGCAGCAGCGCGACGGCGCGCTCGAAATCGCCTACACCATCCACGGCTTCAATCTCGACCTGCGCGTGCCGACGCCGCACGCCCCCGCCCCGTCCGACGCCTTGTGGAAGACGACGTGCTGCGAGCTTTTCCTCGGCAGCGTCGGGCAAACCGCTTACCGCGAATTCAACTTCTCGCCTTCCGGGCAATGGGCGACCTACGACTTCGCCGACACGCGCCAGCCGCTGCCGGGCAGCGTCGCCGGCTCCGCGCCCGCGATCCAGTTCACCCGCACAGAAGACCTGCTGAAGCTCACCGTGCACCTGCCCCGTGCCGCCCTGCCCAAGGGCGAGACCCTGCGCATCGCGGTGGCGGCCATCCTCGAAGCCGAGGGCGGCCACCACGGCTACTGGGCGCTCGCCCACCCGCCCGGCAAGCCCGACTTCCACCACCACGCCGGCTTCGTGCTGAGCCTCGGTCCGACCGGGTTTCGTCCCTCACATTGGCCGTGAAGGTCGGACTGGAACGCCTGCTCGAAGACGCCGCGCTGCGCCGCCCGCTCGCCGGTCGACGCGTCGCCTTGCTCGGCCATCCGGCCTCGACGACGCGCGACCTGACGCACGCGCTCGATGCGCTGGCCGCCCTGCCCGAAATCAATCTGACGGCGGCCTTCGGCCCGCAGCACGGCCTCAAGGGCGACAAGCAAGACAACATGGTCGAGTCGCCCGATTTCGTCGACCCCACGCTCGGCATCCCCGTCTTCAGCCTCTATGGCGAGGTGCGCCGGCCGACCGAGGCGATGATGGACACGTTCGACGTGCTGCTCGTCGATCTGCAGGACTTGGGCTGCCGCATCTACACCTTCGTCACCACGCTGCGCTATGTGCTGGAGGCGGCGGCGAAACACGGCAAGGCGGTCTGGGTGCTCGACCGGCCCAACCCCGCCGGTCGTCCCGTCGAGGGCACGCTGTTGCAGCCAGGCTGGGAGAGCTTCGTCGGCGCGGGGCCCCTGCCGATGCGCCACGGCCTGACGCTGGGCGAACTCGCACGCTGGTTCGTCGCCACCTTGAAGCTCGATGTCGACTGCCATGTCGTGACGATGACCGGCTGGCAGCCCGACGCCGCGCCGGGCTACGGCTGGCCGCTGGGCGAGCGCACCTGGATCAACCCCAGCCCGAACGCGCCCAACCTCGCGATGGCGCGCTGCTACGCCGGCGCCGTGATGTGCGAGGGCACGACGCTCTCCGAGGGACGCGGCACCACCCGGCCGCTCGAACTCTTCGGCGCCCCCGACCTCGACGCCGGCGCGATCCTCAAGGAAATGCAGGCCCTCGCGCCCGGCTGGCTGCAAGGCTGCCGGCTGCGTCCCTGCTGGTTCGAGCCGACCTTCCACAAGCATGCCGGCCGATTGTGCCAGGGCCTGCAAATCCACGTCGAGGATCCGGCGCATTACGACCATGCCGCGTTCCGGCCGTGGCGGCTGATGGCGCTCGCCTTCAAGGCGATCCGCCGGATTTATCCCGACTACCCGCTCTGGCGCGACTTCCCCTACGAATACGAGCGCGAACGGCTGGCCATCGACCTCATCAACGGCGGTCCGCTGCTGCGCGCCTGGGTGGACGACCCGGCAGCGACGCCCGCCGACCTCGATGCGCGCGCCGGCGCGGACGAAGCGGCCTGGAGCGAGACCGGCGCGGCGTTTCGCCGCTACTGACGCCGTCTTGCCGGGGTCGACTTTTTCTACTTCTCTTCGTATTGCCGGCGCAGGCGCGCCAGCCCCTGGCGGAAGGCTTCGGCGTCGCCGTAATCGAAGAATTGCGGATAGCGCTCGTGGGCGGCCTTGAGCCGCCGCGCGTGCTTGATCGGGCACCAGTATTGCTCGGTACGCGCCGCTACCTCACGCGTGTAGGCCGCCACGCCGTTGCCATAGGAGCAGTAAAAGCAGTTGAACTTCTCGATGATGTTGAGATAGGGCAGCCCCTCGCGGTCGAATACCAGGTAGTCCGAACGGCGCACCTTGGGAATGCCGTAGATCGGAAAGCAGATCGCCTGGTAGAGCGTGACGAACAGGTCCATCAGCAGGAAGGGCATCCAGCCCAGATAAATGACGGGCGCGGTGAGCGCGACCAGCAGCCGTGTGCGGCGCAGGAAGCGGAACAGGCCGATCTTGTAGCGCCGCTGCTGGCGCAAGAGCTCCTCGGCGAGTTCCAGGCGTTTTTGCTCGAACTCCTCGCGCCGCGCCCGGTATTCCTCCTCGACCTCTTCCTGCAGGGCGCGAATGCGCGCCAGCAGGTCTTCCAGATGCTGTTTCATGATGTTCGTCATCCGTGAATGGGCAAGCCGGCATTATGCCCGCCTGCCGCCCGTCCGCCCCCCTTGAAGTTTTTCGCCGCAATCCCATATCGGCGGCAAGGACGCCCGCCTGCGGCGCCCGACCAGAACGGAAAAGGAGATTGCCATGTTCTATCGAGCCCTGTTCCCCCGCGACCTGTTCGCGGAACTGGATCGCCTGCAGCGCCTGCTGCACCAGGCGGACGACCTGTCGCCGAGCATCCGCGGCGGCCGCGGCGGCTTCCCGGCCCTGAACGTCGGCAGCACGCCAGCCTCGGTGGAGATCTACGCCTTCGCGCCGGGCATCGACCCGGCCGCCGTCGAAGTGCAGATCGAAAAGGGCGTGCTGACCATCGCCGGCGAGCGCAAGATCGAGGCGCCAACGTCAAGCGACAAGGCCGCCGTGCATATCGACGAGCGCTTCGCCGGACGCTTCCGCCGCGTCGTCAGCCTGCCGGACGACATCGACACCGACGCCGTGAGCGCGCAATACCGCGACGGCGTGCTGCATGTAAGCATTCCGCGCCGCGCCGCCGCCCAGCCGCGCCGCATCAGCATCCAGTAAGGAGGACGCCATGAGCGAAAAAACCGCCAAGACCGCCGACGCATCGCGCGAAGAAGCCGCTCTGCTGCCGCCGGTGGATGTGATCGAAGACGCCAGCGGCATCGTGCTGTGCGCCGATCTGCCCGGCGTGCCGAAAGAGAATCTCCACGTACAGGTGGAAGCCGATACGCTGACCATCGAAGGCGAGCTGCGCCTCGACATGCCCGAAGGCATGGAATCCACGCACGCCGAAATCAGCCTGCCGCGCTACCGGCGCGTGTTCACGCTGTCGAAGGAGCTGGACACCGAGAAGGTGGCGGCCGAGTTCGGCCAGGGCGTGTTGAAGCTCACCATCCCGAAGCTGGCCCACGCCCAACCGAAGAAGATCGAGATCCGCGTCGAATGATCGGCGCGACCGGGCCGGCGCCGCAGGGCCTCGCCGTCCTGCCGGCGCCGGCTTTTCAGCCCTTGAGCGCCGCCAGCACCTCGTCGAGCATCTTCTTGGCGTCGCCGAACAGCATGCGGTTGTTCTCCCTGTAGAAGAGCGGGTTGTCGACGCCGGCGTAACCCGAGGCCATGCTGCGCTTCATGACGATCGAGGTCTTCGCCTTCCAGACCTCCAGCACCGGCATGCCGGCGATGGGGGAAGCCGGATCGTCCTGGGCGGAAGGGTTCACGATGTCGTTGGCGCCGATCACCATGGCCACGTCGGTATCGGGGAAGTCCGGGTTGATCTCGTCCATCTCCAGCACGATGTCGTAGGGCACCTTGGCCTCGGCGAGCAGCACGTTCATGTGGCCGGGCATGCGACCGGCCACCGGATGGATGCCGAAGCGCACATTGACGCCCTGCTCGCGCAACCGTTGCGTGATCTCGAACACCGTATGCTGCGCCTGCGCCACCGCCATGCCGTAGCCGGGCACGATGACGACGTTTTTCGCCTGGCGCAGCAGCTCGGCGGTTTCCTGCGCCGAAATCGCCACCACCTCGCCGGCCGGCGCCGTGCCGCCAGCGCCGACTTTCGCGCCATCGCCGGTACCGAAGCCGCCGGCGATGACCGAGAGGAAATGACGGTTCATCGCCCGGCACATGATGTAGGAGAGGATCGCGCCTGAGGAGCCGACCAGCGCGCCGGTGACGATCAACAGGTCGTTGCCGAGCATGAAGCCGGTGGCCGCCGCCGCCCAGCCGGAGTAGCTGTTGAGCATCGAGACGACGACGGGCATGTCGGCGCCGCCGATGGCCATCACCATGTGGATGCCGAACAGCAGGCCGATGACGGTCATGACGACGAGCGCGAACATGCCGGCGGACAGGCTCTCGGCCTGCACGAAGACGACGCCGAAGGCGATGACGAGCAGCGCGGCGATGCCGTTCAGGACATGACGCGCCGGCAGCAGCACCGGCTTGCTGGTCACCTTGCCGGAGAGCTTGCCGAAGGCGATCACCGAGCCGGAGAAGGTCACCGCGCCGATGTAGATGCCAATATAGATTTCCAGCTCGTGGATGGTCTTTTCCGCGCCGGTGTAGATGATCGAGGTGTCGATGTAGCTGGCGAAACCGACCAGACAGGCGGCCAGGCCGACGAGGCTGTGCATCAGCGCGACCAGTTCCGGCATCTGCGTCATCTTGACGACTTTCGCCGCATAGAGGCCGACGGCGCCGCCGACGGTCATCGCAGCGACGATCCAGGGAATGCCGGCGACCGTGACGCGCGGGCCGAACACGGTGGCGAGCACGGCCAGCGTCATGCCGACGATGCCATAAACGTTGCCGCGCCGCGCGGTTTCCGGATTGGCGAGCCCGCCCAGACTCAGGATGAAGAGGATCGCGGCGCCCAGATAAACGACGGAGACGAGGTTTTCGGTCATCGCGCGCCCCTCACTTGCGGAACATCGCCAGCATGCGCCGCGTCACCGCGAAGCCGCCGAACATGTTGATGGCGGTCAGCCCGACGCCGAGCACGGCCAGCCCGAGGATCAGGCCGTCCGGCCGGTCGGTCGCGCCTTCCGACAGCGGCGGAGCGACCTGGATCAGCGCGCCGATGCAGATGATGCTGGAAATCGCGTTGGTCACGCTCATCAAGGGGGTATGCAGCGCGGGCGTGACGTTCCAGATCACCATGTAGCCGACGAAACAAGCCAGCACGAAGACCGTGAAGTGGGCGACGAAGCTGGGCGGCGCGAAGGCGCCGACCAGCCAGAAGGCGAGCGCGCCGAGACCGAAGAGCACGGCGAGCGTCCTGGCCGGCAGCGGCCCCCCCGCGCCGTGGCCGTGGACAGCCGGTTTCTTCTCGACCGCGGCGGCCGCCGGCTTGGGCGGCGGCGCGGCGGGCAGCCGGGGCGGCGGGGCGGGCCAGGTCACCGCGCCGTCCTTGATGACCGTCAGGCCGCGGATCGCGTCGTCTTCCATATCGACGACGATGTTGCCGTCCTTCGTCTTGCACAGTTCCTCGGTCAGGCGCAGCAGGTTGGTCGCGTAAAGCGTCGAGGACTGTCTGGCGAGCCGCGAGGGCAGGTCGGTATAGCCGATGATGGTGACGCCGTGGCGCACCACCGCCTCGCCCGGCGCCGTCAGTTCGCAGTTGCCGCCCTGTTCGCCCGCCATGTCGACGATCACGCTGCCCGGCTTCATGCGTTGCACCATCTCGGCGGTGATGAGCCGCGGCGCCGGCTTGCCGGGAATCAGCGCGGTGGTGATGACGATGTCGGCATCCGCCACCTCGCGCGCATACATCGCGCGCTGGGCCTGCTGGAAGCCCTCGGACATCACCTTGGCGTAGCCGCCGCCGCCGTCGCCCTCTTCCTCGTAATCGACCCTGACGAACTCGCCGCCGAGTGATTTCACCTGGTCGGCCACCTCGGCGCGCGTGTCGTTGGCGCGCACGATGGCCCCCAGCCCCGCCGCCGTGCCGATCGCCGCCAGTCCGGCGACGCCGGCGCCGGCGATGAAGACCTTCGCCGGCGGCACCTTGCCGGCGGCGGTGATCTGGCCGGCGAAGAAGCGGCCGAAGGCATTGGCGGCCTCGATGACCGCGCGGTAACCGGAAATGCCGGCCATCGAGGTCAGCGCATCCATCTTCTGGGCGCGACTCAACTGGCGTGGCAGGCAGTCCATGGCGAGCACCGTGGCCCGTTTCGCCGCCAGCGCCTGCATCAGCTCCGGATGCTGCGCCGGCCAGACGAAGCCGATCAGCGTGGCGCCGGTCTTCATCAGGTCGACCTCGGCGAGGCTGGGCGGACGCACCTTGAAAACGATGTCGGTCGCCGCCCACAGGGCCGCCGCGTCGGCGGTGATCTGCGCGCCGGCGGCGGCGTAGGCGTCGTCCGCGCAGTGGGCGGCATCGCCCGCGCCGCGTTCGACGGCGACGGCGAAGCCGAGCTTGACGAGTTTTTCGACGACTTCGGGCACCGTCGCCACGCGCTTCTCGCCGGCGAAGGTTTCCCTCGGTATTCCGATGGTCAGTGCCATGCAGTCCTCCGTGTTTTTATCTGCTCACAGGCCGCTTCCATAGCGGCAAGGGCTTTTCCTCTTCCTGCTGCCTGAGGCGCACGATGGCCAGCGAGACGTTGTCGCCGCGCCCCTGCGCCCGGTCGCGCGCGCTGTTGATGAGTATCTCGGCCGCCTGGCGCACCGGAAACTCCTTGAGCACGCGACCGAGCTCCTCATCGCCGAAATACGCCCACAGCCCGTCGGAGCATAGCAGGAAACAATCGCCGTCGACGAGCGGTGCGGCGGCTCCGAAGTCGATCCGCGGATCGTCCTTGTCGCCCAGGCAGGAGATCAGCAGGTTCTTCTGCGGATGCGTCTCGGCCTGCGCTTCGGTCAGGTAGCCCATCCTGACGAGGTTCATCACGTGGGAATGATCGAAGGTGCGTGAAATGCGCTCGCCGTTGCGGTAGTGGTAGATGCGCGAATCGCCGCAATGGGCCCAGTCGGCGCGGCCCGGCTGCACGATCAGCAGACAGGCGGTGCTGTGCGGATCGGATTCGGCGGAGAGCGCGGTGAGCTTGATGCCGGCGTGGGCGTCATTGATGGCGGAGGCCAGCGTGTGCTCGATCTGCGCGGCGGCGAGCGAACCGTTCTCAAAGTTCATCCTGGCCGACTGGATCACCTGCTCGGCCGCCAGCGCCCCGCCGGCATGTCCGCCCATGCCGTCGGCGAGCGCCGCGAGCAGCGTGCCCCGCTGGGTCGGATGAGCGAACAGGCCGACGCGATCCTGCTGCTCGGAACGGTCACCGATGTGCTGGGCAGTACAGGTATCGACGACGAAGGCCATCGGGGCGGGCTCAGTACGCGGCGGGAGCGGCGCCGGTCGCGAACACCCGGCGCGCCGCCTCAACGATGGTCTGCACCTGCTGCGGCGACAGCTGCGGAAAGTGCTCGTGCAGGGTGCGAAAGGCCAGATGCTCGTGCGTGTGGCCGGCCCAGCGGTTCTGCGGATCGAAGAAAGGCTCGAGAATCTCGTAGGCCTCGACGAACAGCGCACGGATCTCCGGCTCCCGGCGGCGCTCGACAGGCTCGCTGGCGTCCTCCATCTCAGGCTCCCGTACGTTCGATGAAGCTGGTCGACATGAGATCGTAGAAATCCGACTCCTCGTCGGGCCCGAAGCCAAGCTCGGACAGGACGCGCACGCCGATCTTCTCCCACAGCGGGTCGTCGACATGGTGGAGCCGGTGATAGAAATGGCTGGCCAACTGGATGATCGTCACGAGCGTCACGGAAGCGCCGATGGTGCGCTCCTCCGGCAGCTCGTGGTGGAAGCGGATCGCGTCGCAGACGAAATCCGGCAGCCCCCAGTGACGGGCGACCAGATAGCCGACCGAGCAATGATCGACGGCGAAACGCGCATCCTCCTCGGCGAGATTCGGCCAGCAGGTGGCATTTTCCAGACGCAGCGTCTCGCAATATTTGGGAAAACGCAGCATCAGCACCGGCACGCCGCATTCGTGAAAGATGCCGGCCAGGTAAGCCTGGTCGGGAAAGACGTTGCAGACCGAGACGCGATCCTCGGCGATCATCGCCGCCATCTGGGCGATCTCGTGCGCGCGGTTCCAGAAAATCTCGAAGGCGCGGCGCGCACCGTCCGAGAGCGCCGTCGCCAGCGCCGCCGCCTGCACGAGGTCGAACACCTGCTTGACGCCGACCACCATGAGAATCTGTTCGAGGGTCGTCGCGCCACGCGCGCGCGCGCGAAGGCCGGTGAACGGGCGACGCGAAAGACCGTGGCGACGATGCCGGGATCTTGGGCGATCACCTTGGCCACGGAACGGATCTCGTAGTCGTCGGAAGCAAGCAGCCGCTGGAACTCGACCAGCACGCGCGGCTGCGGCGGCAGGCGCACGCCCTGCTTTTTCAGTTGCTCAAGCGCTTTCTTTTCGTCGATGGGCATGACAGGGAGACCGGCGAGGGGACCGGCCGGGATTCTATCCAGTGTTCGACGTCGTGGCGCGCCACGGCGCCAGCCAGCCGAAACTGTCGCTGGTGTCGCCGCGCGGACGGTATTCGCAGCCGATCCAGCCGGCGTAGCCGAGCGCTTCGAGCCGGCGGAACAGGAAGGGAAAGTGGATCTCGCCGCTGCCGGGTTCGTGGCGGCCGGGATTGTCGGCGATCTGGATGTGGCCGATGCGCGGCAGGTGCGCTTCCAGCGTGCGGGCCAGATCGCCTTCCATCACCTGGGCATGATAGACGTCGTACTGGAGAAACAGGTTTCTGCTCTCCGTGGCGTCGATGACGCGCAGCGCCTCGGCGCTCGTCGCAACGAGGAAACCGGGCGTATCGCGCGTGTTGAGGGGTTCGAACATCAGGCGGATGCCGGCGCGCTGCGTCACCGCGGCGGCGAACTTCAGGTTGTCGACCAGCGTCTCGAAGGCCCTGCCGCGATCGCCGTCGGGAATGCCGGCCAGACAGTTCAGCCGCGTGCACCCAAGCGCCTCGGCGTATTCGATGGCACGGCCGACGCCGTCCTGGAATTCGGCCTTGCGCGCCGGCTGGCAGGCGAGCCCCCGCTCGCCCGCCTCCCAGTCGCCGGCGGGCAGGTTGAACAGCACGACCTCGACGCCGGAAGTCAGCAGCACCTCGGCGAGCACCGCCTTGTCGTGCGCGTAGGGGAAATGGAATTCGACGCCCGCAAAACCCGCGCGCGCCGCCGCCGCGAAACGGTCGAGAAAAGCGTGTTCGCCGAAGAGGAAGGAGAGGTTGGCGCAGAACTTGAGCGGCATGGGCGCATTATGCCAAGGCCAGCGCAGGAACATCGCGCGACAGCGCCTCGACGGCGGCGCTGTCGAGCGGCTCGCCGAGGGCAATACCCGCCTCCCAGCGGTAAAACTCGCGCATCTCCAGCAGATAGGTGCACAGGGTCATCTCGCGCGCGTGGCGCGCGTCGGCGATGTGGCAGTTGCGCCGGACGGCCTCGACGAGAGAGTCGAAGCCGCTCCTCATGGCGACGTCTGCCGACGCTTGCGGATCTGCCAGTGGGCGACGCCTTGGACGATGCGAGAAAAGGGCAGCGCTTCGAGCGCACCGTATTCGGCCTGTGCGCGCCTCACCAGGCCGAGCACATCCGGCGCGGGCGCCTCGGGATCGAGCACATCCCTGAGGCCGGAGAGCCCGCCGCACTGGATCTTCATCGTCATCGCGTGCGGCAGGATGCGCTGCGTATCCTTCACCTTGAGGGCGAAGGCGGAATTGGCGCGCAATAGTTGCAGCAGGTGGCCGCAGGCGGCGCGCGCCAGCGGCTCGCGGCAGGCGAGCATCTCGCGCTCGGCGAGCGAGAGGCGTTGCGCCGCCTCGCAAACGGCGGCCTGGCAGAGCAGCGCCTTCTCGAAGACGCAGGGCAGCGGGTTGATTCCCTTGCGGATGGCGCGGTAGCTGTGCTCGTCCACGGCCGCCTTACCAGTCGTCTCCCGTGAGCGGTTCGGCCGGACGCACGGTATTGAGCGCCTCCTCGGCCTGCAATGCGTTCTCGCCAAACACGACCTGGATCCTGCATTGCGTCAGGTCGGCCTCCTTGCGCAGTTCCTTGGCGCGCGCCGAGGCGTCCTTGAAGACCTTGAATTCCTCCAGCTTTTCGAGGTTCTTCACCGGGCCGAGCTGGGTGATGCGGTAGATGTAATACGGCATGGGCTGTCCTATTCGACGTAACGCTTCGCGGCCTTCCTGCGACCGGGCTTGGATTTCTGGATGACGACACCCTTGATGCCCGACAGGTCGGGAATCCGGGCCGTTGGATACTTGGGGTTGAGCGGCTGCAATTTCCAGCCCTCTGCGTCTTTCGTCAGCCGGCGGAAGATCCATTCGTCGTCGAGCCAGGCCATGACATAGGCGCCGTCGACGGCCAGCCCCTCCGGCTCGATGACGATGATGTCGCCCTCGACGAACTCGGGTTCCATGCTGTCGCCGAGCACCATCAGGGCGAAGGATTCCGCCGCGGCGCACTTGTCGAGTGCCGCATCGGTCTCTTCGCCCGCCGGCGCCACGGGAATGGGAAAGGGTTTGCGCTCGGTCATATGAGGGCCTCGGCGGGCGGTCGAAAAAGTCGACGCCGGCAGGACGGCGTCGCGAAGACGGGAATCCGTCTCCGGCGGGGATTCTATGTCGTGCGCGCCTCGTCCGCAGCGGCTTCGAGCAGGGCGCCGCGCAAACTGCCCAGCAGCGCGACGATGCGTTCCTTGGTATCGACGATCTCGTCGGCACAGTGACGCGCCAGCTCCGTCATGCCGGAATCGCGTCGCGCGAGCATCTCGCGCGCCAGTTCGTGGATGCGTCGATGCAGCGGTTCGATCGCCACGAAGGCAGGCAGATGGCCGTACTGCCGCCGACCGGCCACGTCGAACCAGGCGCCGAAGCGGCAGGCGTGCGGATCGGCGATCCCGTCGGCGTCGAGCTCGATGGCCGGATCATCGAGCGCGGCGGTGACACGCTGCACCCACTTGATGTGGTCGTAGGCGGCGAGCACCAGCGGCAGGTGGCTGCGATCCCAGGCGCTTGCGGCCCATCCAGCCGCTCCGGCGGCACGTCCGGATACTGGGCGAGGATGCCGCGCAGATCGGAAGGCTCCATCTGCGAGAGCCGGATATCCACCACCGGCACGCCGTGGCGTGCGGCGATTTGCGCGGGCGCATGATCCGGCATGTTGGACACCAGGATCAACTTGCCATCCATCATCCGCGCCCGATCCAGCGCCCGCTGGTCGATCTCGTAGGTAAAGAGATCGGCGGACAGATCGACCTTGATGATGTTCGCCAGATGCGCGTCAGACACCGCCTTGTAAAAGCGCGCCGTCGCGCCCGCATCCGACAGCTTCCTGCCGCGGCAACTCGCCCCGCCATCCTGACCGTCCAGCTTGCCGGCCCATCGCGCCGCATCAGCCTCAAGCTCGGCAATGCACGCATCGCGCAGTTGTCCCAACTCGACAGCCACCTCGGGGCGATGCGCCACCACCAACCGAAAGCCCTGCCATTCGAGCTCGCCCACGACCTCTTCGCTTGCGGCAAGACAGGAGCGCCGGTGGAAATCGGCCAGCAATGTGTCGAACTCCCCGTAACGCCGAGCCGGCACAGCGAGGATGAATTCCAGCGACCGATCCCGGATGCGGATGGCGCGTATCGCCTCCAGATTGTCCAGGCTGAGCAAGCCGCGATCCGCTACCAGCACCACCCGGCGGACCGGATAACGCTTCAACACCTTGCCGAGGGTCGGCAGCAGCGTGGTCGTCTCGCCGGTATTGCCGGCAAACACCTCGTGATGGATCGGCAAGCCGTCGGCCGTCTGAACCACGCCAAGCATGACCTGGCGGGCGATACCGCCGTCCTTGGACAAACCGAACCGACGCAGATCGTCATCCGATTCGCGCGCGCCCTCGGTGCGAATCGTCGTCATGTCGTAGAAGACGATCGACGACTCCTGATCGATCAGCGGTCGCAGCAGTCCGGCCAGAGCATCGTCCATGGCATCGGCGCAATCGGCCAGGGTATCCATGGTGCGCAGCAGATGCTGGCGGGTCACCGAAGCAGTATCCACCCCGGGAACCCGGGTTCCTTCCAGCCAGCGCAGGATGCCGAGCTTGGACTCGGGGTCGCACAGGCGGTTGAAGACCATGACGCGCAGCAATCGCTCGGCATCGAACTGACGGCGGTTGCGCAGCAGTCGCCGGAATGCATCCAAGAAACCGAGTTCGTTCCACAAGGCGGTCAGCAGCCAGGTATCGCCGACCGACAAGGCGGGGGCGAACGCAACGGCACCGGCGCCGTCTTCGAGGGAAGGTCTGCCGGCAGCGCGCAGCAAGCCATTGAGCAAGGAATCGGCGCCGCCCGAGCGCACAGCCTCGATACGTCCGAGGGTGGCAATCACCCTTTGACGGGCGACGCCAGCATCATCGCGAAAGGCTTCGACGAGTTTGACGTACTGGCGCGGCCCCGAGGTCGTGATCTTGACGAACATGTCGCTACTGTAGAAGCGAGATCACGAGCCATCAAGATGGTTACACAAAAAACGTGTCACTACAAAGAATTTCGCCCCAAAAATCCAACCCACTGTTTCTTCGCAACTTTCCGCCGAACCCCCAAGAAAATCAGACGGAAAGTGTCGAAGTCGGGTGATCTGCACGAGGCGGCCATCCGGGCTGATGGCCGGATGTTTGGGCCGGTTGCCCGTCTGAATCTTGGCAGCCACGGCCCGCTTCTCGAGATCGATCACGGTATTCGTGGTGCCGCCTTCCGCTTCGGCGGCGACATAGACTTTCTTGCCATCCGGGGTCGTCGCGCCGAGCGCCCCGCCTTTTTCGGTGGGCAGCGAAGCGACCACCGCGTCGGTCGCCGGATCGACCAAGTAAGCCATGCCGTTACCGGCGTGCAGATGAACGATGAGGTTCGGCCACTTGACCTGCACCTGGGGCGCGGTCGTGGTCGTAGCGCAACCGCCGAGGGCGAAGGCAGCCGCACTGCCCGCCGCGACGAGGGTTTTCTTGAGTTGCATGTTTCCTCCTGTGTTGGACTCGCCCCGGACAACACCGGGGAAACCAAGCCCAGCACCAAGCATGCCGGCGCGCGAAAAATCGTAACGCATTGATTTTCCGCACAAGCACCGGGGAAACTCTGGCGTTCCTCCTTGGTCGCGGATGCCCGCTATGGCGAAATGCCATAGCGGGCCGGCTCAGAAACGGCGCAGGCGTTGTTCCGGCAGCCCGGCCCGCGAGAAGACCTCGCTTGCCGCGGCGACAAAGGCTTCCGGACCGGCAAGATAGATGTCGTGGTCCCTGGCCTGCCTCTCGGCGCACACGCGCACCGCTGCTTGTGTGCCGGCCGCGGCGGCATCCTCCGCCGTCAGCAGGAGATAGCTGAAGGTTTCGATCGCATCCGCCCAGGCGCGGCACTGGTTTTCCAGGTAGTGAGCTTCCGACCGCGTCGCCGCCCAGACGAGCCTGAGCGCGCCGGCCACGTCGGAGGCGAGCGCGTGCTCGATCAGGCTTTTTGCCGGCGCGAAACCGGTATCGCAGACGACGAAGACGGCATCGCGCGGCGAATCCTTGTCAAGGACGAAATTGCCGAAGGGGCCGAACACGCTGACCGGATCGTTCGCCTTGAGCGCGCCGGCAAACAGGCGTTGGGCAAATTCGTCCGTTTCGTCGCGGCAGATGTGAAAGAGCAGGTTGCGATCATCGCAGGGACAGGAGGCGATCGGGTATTCGCCGCGAAAGTTCGCCGTCGCGCCCGACACCGAGAGCGCGACGGACTGGCCGGCGAGAAAACGCAGGCGATTGCTGCGCGGCGTTTGCAGATGCAAGAGGGCGATGTCGGGCGCCAGCATCGCGACGGCTTTCGCCTTGGCGACGATTTCCTGTTGCGGGATGTCTTCCGGCGCGTTGGCTTCGAACATCTCGACCACGAGATCGGATACCGCCGTATTGGCGCACAGCAGGACATGTCCTTGGGCGCGCTCGCCGGGCGAGAGGGGGTAGTCGGCGCTCTTGACCTGCTTGACGCGACCGGAGACGACGCGCGCCTTACACAGCCCGCAGTTGCCGTTGCCGCAGCCGTAGGAAGGCGCCAACCCGGCGCGCAGGGCGGCTTCGAGCACCGTTTCGCTGCCCTCGACGAAGAATTCGTGACCAGAGGGTTTTACCGTGACATGGGCAGCCATCACACGCAATACCTCATCCATTACTTTTACCGGTTCCTGTGGCGTCTCGCTCGCCAATACATCCGCCAATCCCGCATCGAGAAAGCGGGCCAGTTCGGCCAGCGCTGGGGACGCCCCGGCCTGCATCATCTGCTCGATGCGTCCCCGCAAGGCTTCGATCAGATCGTGGTAATGCGCCAGATGCCGACGCACGTCGGCCAGTTCCTCGCTTTGCGCCGCGAGCCGCTCGGCAAGCACTTCCTGATTCGGCAGCAGGCGCTCGCGGATGCGCCGGGCGAACGCCTCCTCGCGGATTTTCGTCACGCGCTCGAAGGCGCCGGAATTGTCGAGATCGAGATCGGGATAGAGCGCCTGCAGGTCGGCGCAGGACACCCGGCCGTCGTGCGCCGGCAATTCGCCTGCGGCGATGCGCTTTTGCAGCACCGCGCGCGTCACGCCCAGAAGATGCGCCGCCCGCGAAAGCGTCAGCAGTTCCGACATCGCAACCCTCCTGCGCTTGTGATAGTCTTGCCCGTCACTATACCGAAAACCCCCGTGAGCGATTCCCCCGCCGTCCCGCCGGCGCCGACTTTTCGCGACGCCCTCCCCTTCTGGCTGAAACTCGGTTTCGTCGGCTTCGGCGGCCCGGCCGGGCAGATCGCCATGATGCACAGCGAGCTGGCGGAAAAGCGCCGCTGGATTTCCGAACAGCGCTTCCTGCACGCCCTCAATTACTGCATGCTGCTGCCGGGGCCGGAGGCGATCCAGCTCGCCATCTATCTGAGCTGGCTGCTGCACGGCACGACCGGCGCGGTGATCGCCGGCATACTCTTCTTTCTGCCCGCCTTCCTCTTGATGACCGGACTGGCCGCCATCGCCGTGCTCTCCTTCATCGGCATCTTCTTTTTCAAGATCGGCTTCCCGTGGATCGTGCTGGTCGCCGTCGCCGCCTTCCTCGCCCTGTGGAAATACAAGCAGGACATCATGAGGGTCATCGGCGCCTGCGCGCTCCTCGGCCCGATCCTCTCCTTCGTCCGCTAAGAAAAGTCGGCGCTGGCGAGACGCGGCGGGTCTCCTCCGCACCGGGCTTCGTGGAAAGTCAATGCACTTCTTCCCAGCCGGTAATCATCGCCTTGAGGTGCGAACCGACGGTCACGCCGGTGGTGATGAGATAGACGTGGGCGATCAGGAAGATCAGCATCAGGAAGGCGCCAATGGTGTGGCCGACCGCCACCCACTCGAGTTGCAGACCGCCCAAGCCCCAGTCAGCCAGCGAATCCCAGAACAGCAGCAGCCAGCCGGTGGTCCACAACAGCGGCCCGACGACCAGCAAGATGAAAATGTAGGCGAGACGCTGAAGCGGGTTGTGCTTTTGCAGCTGGGTCTGGCGGTGCGGATGCGGCGCGTTCTTGAAGATGCCGACCGCGTAGTACTTGACCATCGCGATCACATTGGTCGTCGTCGGGATGTACTGCCTCCACTCGCCGGTGGTCAGGTGCCAGAAGATCGCGAAGATCCACAGGCCGACCAGCGTCCAGGCCGCGGCGCGGTGATAGACCACCGCATCCTCGAAACCGAAGATGGTGTAGGTGCCGTGGATGTCGAAGGCGGTCAGCATCAGGAAGATGATCAATGCCGCCTGCGACCAGTGCCAGAAGCGCTCGAAGCGCTTGAAGATGTAGATTTTTTCAGCCATGGTGCGTCCCTCAGGATTGCTTTCTGGAGATGATGCGCAGGAAGCCATGTCCCAGCACGCCGAGCAGGGTCAGGAAGACGAGCGTCCAGCCGATCGTGTCCACCCACTTGTTGTTGTGCTGGGCCAGCACGTAGATACCGTCGAGTCCGGCCAGGCGACCGTCGCGCGCATGGCATTCGGCGCAGGCGAGCGCCTTTTCCTTCGGGGCGACCATGTGGGTGATCGGCCAATACATCTCGGTCGAGACGAAATCCACTTTGCCGGAAAACGGCAGGCCGGAATCCTTCATGCCGCTTTCGATCGCGCGCGCCCAGTTGAGGTTCTTCCAGTAACCGTAGTCGTCGTCGCCCGCGGTGTGCGGCGTGACGAGGTTCATGTTCTCGGCGTCGTAGGGTTGCTTGCCGCGCATGATCTTCATCGGCCAGATCAGCGACTTGCCATCGTGCGGGCTGCCGTTGATGCGATTGATGCCGATCGGCTGTCGGTTCGGATCGATCCTGTCCTCGATCAGCGTGTAGGTGATCTCGCCATTGAACCAGCGGTATTCCGGCCGAACATTGGTGGCGTTGATGAAATCGCCCTTGCGCGATTCGTAGATGATCTTGCCCTTTTCGTCGCGCTTCACGAACTGCTTGCCGTCGGCGTCGAGCTGGCCGGCCGTCGACCAGTCCCAGCTCATCTTGGTCGGCACACCGCCGCGCGCGAACTCGGGGATATGACAGGTCTGGCAGGCCACCTTCTTGGCATGGTGGTTCAGGCGGGAAGCGTGGCGGCCGCTCTTGTGCGGGTCGTTGTCGTGACAGGAAACGCAGGTGGCTGGGTTGCCCTCGGTGTTCTTGCCACGGATGTGGGCGCCGCCGCGATCCTTCGCCGTCGGCGTGTAGCGGCTGCCCGGCACCTCGTGACTCGACGTCTTGTGACAGGTGCCGCAGGTGAAATCCAGACCCAGCGCATCCATGTGCACGTCGAGTTCGGCGTCCGGCACGGCCAGCGAGCTGTCGAGGTCGCCATGCTTGACGCCGTCGCCGCCGCCGCCGTAGAAGTGGCAGGCGCCACAGGTATCGCGGCTGGTCTTGCCGACTTTCTGGGCAATCATGCGCAGGTCGATGCCCTTGACGATGCGTCCCGATCCCGGCGGCAGCTCCATGTCCTTGCCGAAAGCCATGCCGCCGGTGCCCGGCACCTTCTTGTAGGTGCCGGTCGTGTCGTGACAGACGAGGCAGTCGACCCTGTCCTGCACCGTAAAGTCGAAATGCTTGTCCGTCCAGCCGTAGCCGACGTGGCAGGTCGTGCAGAAGCGGTAATTCTGCGGGATCGAGATGCAGAAGTTGTTGAGGACGTTCTTCTTGCCGAGGCGCTGGTCGTTGTCGGGATTGAGGAACTCCCACGTCCAGTGCTTGGTGTGCTGCACCTGCTTGGCCGCCTCGGTATGGCAGGAGAGGCAGGCGCGCGTCACGTCCGGTCCGGTGGCAAAGTTTCTTTGCAACTCCTTGAACTTGCTGTGATCTGCGGTCGTTGCTTTCATCGCGGCGACCGGCGCCGGAGTAACACCGGCCAAGACGAGGCCGCCGGCCAGCCATGCCGCGGCCAAGAATCTGAGACTCGAATACATGATCTCCCCTGATCGATGCTGCAATGCAGCGCAGTCTAGGTCGGTCGCGAGCGACTGCAAATAACACGCTTGTGCCATGCGCGTAACCGAAATCGGTTATATGCTTATGCACGTCGGTCGGTTACGGCGTCGACTCACGCAAAATGCCCATAAAAATCCTGCCCTTCCTGTTTATTCTTCCCGCCGCCGCCCTCGCCGCCGAAGTGCGCATCGGGGTGCTCGCCTGGCTGGGTTCGGATGCCGCCCGTACGCAATGGCAACCGCTCGCCGAGTCGCTGCAAGGCAGGCTGCCGGGCTATCGCATCAGCCTCGCGCCTCTCGACATGAAAGGTCTGGAAGAAGCCGTGGCCGGCGGGCAACTCGATTTCGTCATTACCAATCCCGGCCACTATGTCGCGCTGGAGGCGCGCCACGGCATCACCCGTATTGCGACGCAAACCCTCGACCCCGGCGAGGATTCCGAGCATGCCGTGGGTTCGGCCGTCATCGTGCCGGCCCACCGGCGCGACCTGCAAAGCCTCGACGACCTGCGCGGCAAGCGCATCGCCGCCACCGTGCCCGACGGTTTCAGCGGCTGGCTGACCGTCTGGGCCGAACTCAAGCGTCGCGGCATCGACCCGGAGCGCGGCCAGATCGCCCCCGTGTTCGCCGGGCTGCCGATGTCGAACGTGCTCGACGTGCTGGAGCGCGGCGAAGCGGATGCCGGCATCCTGCGCCTTTGCCTCTTCGAGCGCCTGCTGCGCGAGGGCCGCCTCCCTGCCGGGCGCTACCGGGTGCTCGACGCGCAGGGGGCAGGCTCTCCCTGCCTGCGCTCGACGCCCACCTACCCCGGCTGGGCCTTCGCCGCGCTCCCGCAAACGCCGGAGGCTCTCGGACGCGCCATGCTGGTCGCCCTGTTTTCCCTCGATGGGCGCCACGGCGTACTGCGCTGGGGCGTGCCGGCCGACTACCACCCCGTGCACGCCATGTTGCGCGAATTGCAGATCGCTCCTTATGACTTTCTGCGCGAGCATCGTCTCGCCGTCCAGATGCAACGCTACTGGCCGCTCGCTGCCGGATTTTTCGTCCTGTTGCTGCTGTGGCTGATCTACACCCTGCGGGTCGAGGCCATCGTCCAGCGGCGCACGCGCGAACTCTCCGAGGCGCTGGCGGCGCGCCACGAGCTGGAGGAGAGCGTGCAGGCGCATCGCCAGCAGATGGATCACTTGTCGCGCCTGTCGATTCTCGGCCAGCTTTCCGGCACGCTGGCCCACGAACTGAACCAGCCGCTGGCCACCATCGGCAACTACGCACGCAGCCTGACGCGGCGCCTCCAGTCGGGCAAACTCTCCGACGAAGCGATTGCCCAGGCCGCCGACGAAATCGCCGACCAGTCCGAGCGCGCCGCCGGCATCCTTCAGGGAATACGCGACTTCGCCCGCAAGCGCGTGCGCCAGCGCGAGAACTGCGATGTCGTCCGTCTGGTCGAGGAGGCGGTCACCCTCTTTCGCGGCATGATGACCCGCGCGCCCGAAGTCCGCATCGTCAATCGTCTGCCGGAAGGACTTGCCGCCGTGCATGCCGACCGCTTGCAGATCCAGCAGGTGTTGCTCAATCTGCTCAAGAACGCCAGCGACGCCCACCGCGCCGCCGGCGCGCCCGAGCTGCCCATCGACATCGAACTCGACCCGGAGGGCGAACGCCTGCGCCTCGCCGTGCGCGACCGCGGCCCCGGCCTGGCGGCCGAGCTCGCCGACCATCTCTTCGAGCCTTTCTTCACCACCAAACCCGACGGCATGGGCCTCGGTCTGTCGATTTGCAAGAGCATCATCGAGGCCCATGCCGGTCAGCTCGCCGTGTCGGCCTGCGCCGACGGTCCCGGCCTGCGTTTTTCGTTCACGCTTCCCCCCGCCGCCTCATGACCGCCGCCTCTCCTCCTCCCGTCATCCATGTCATCGACGACGAAGCGCCGCTGCGTCGTTCGCTCGTTTTCCTGCTCGAATCCGCCGGCTGGCTGGCGACCGAACACGAGTCGGCCGAAGCCTTTCTCGCCGCCAACCCGCCGTTACCGACCGACGGCGGCTGCCTCGTTCTGGACATCCGCATGCCGCGCGTGAGCGGCCTCGAATTGCAGCGCCGCCTCAACGCCGCGGGTCATCGCTGGCCGATCGTCTTCATGACCGGCCACGGCGATGTCGAACTTGCCGTGCAGGCAATGAAGGACGGCGCGACCGACTTCCTGCAAAAACCCTTCAAGGATCAACAGCTGCTCGATGCCGTCGAACGCGCCGTCTGCGTCAGCCTGGCGCAGCAGGAAACCGACCGGCGCTGCCGCCAGGCCCGCGAAGTACTCGATCGTCTCAGCCCGCGCGAGGCGGAAGTCGCGCGCCGACTGGCCCGCGGCCTCTCCAACAAGGAAGTGGCGCGCGAACTGTCGATCAGCGACAACACCGTGCATGTCCATCGCCAGCACATCATGGAAAAAACCGGCGCCGGCAGCGCGGCGGAACTGGCGCGCCTGATCCTGCGCGTCGACCCCAACGGTCTCGATTGACCCCCGCACATCGGCATAACCGGTTTCGTGTAGTCGGCTGCCAGAAGCGGGTTATTCTCAAGCGGCGGCGGGTTGTCTATCGTGCGCCCATGCCGATGGACTCTCCCGCGATCATTCATGTCATCGACGACGAAGCGCCGTTTCGTCGTTCCCTGGTGTTTCTGCTCGAATCGGCTGGCTGGCGTGCGATGGAGCACGCCTCGGCAGAAGCCTTTCTCGCCGCCGCGCCCACGCTGCCGCCGGCGGGCTGCCTCGTGCTCGATGTGCGCATGCCCGGCATCAGCGGTCTGGAATTGCAGCGTCGCCTGAAGGCCGCCCGGGCGCCATGGCCGGTCATCTTCATGACCGGCCATGGCGACGATGAACTCGCCGCCCAGACGATCGAGGACGGCGCCTTCGCCTTCCTGCGCAAGCCCAGCTCGGATGCAACCTTTCTCGATACCGTCCAGCGGGCGCTCGCCCTGAGCCCGGATAACCGGAATCGGTTATCCGAATGGCACAACGAGTGTATTTGCACAGCGCCGCTCGCCACCTAGACTTCCCTCACACTTCGCCACCCAGCCAAGGAATACATCATGAAACTCACCGTCGCCCTGCCCCTCGTCGCCGCCGCCTCGCTCATCGCCATTCCCCCGGCCAGCGCCTACGATGGCGACTGGAAGCGCGGTCGCATCTACTATCGCGCGATCTGCTCCTCCTGCCACGCCACCACGCCAACCGGCGTCGTCCAGCCCAACGGCCGCACCAAGGCGGAGTGGGCTGCCTACCTCAAGGCCGACAAGCACGAGAAAGGCAAGGACAGCGTGTCGCAATTCTTCAGCAAGGCTTACCTCGACAGCATCAAGGGACAGAACAAGGCGGCTGCCAAGTTCGCCGACGTGCCCGCCGACCAGTTGATGAAAGACGTGGAAATCTTCTTGCAGCGCAGCGCCAAGGACGGCGCCGCCCCCGCCAGCTGCAGCTGACCGTTTGACGCTTGCGCGCCCGCCCATCCCGGCGGGAATTTTTTCAACACACCACAAGATCCGGAGGAGTTCGCGCATGAGCGCAGAAAGCGGTTGGATCGCCGGTTTCAAGGCGGACTACGAGAAGATCTTCGTCGAGGAATGGTCGCCCTTCGTCGGCGCCATCCTGCTGATGCTCATCATCGTCGCCCTGATGATCAACGGCCTGTTCTGGGGCGTCTTCGGCGGCGTGCGCTACTGGGGCGACCAGATCAACCTGATGATCGGCCTCGGCGCCTTGCTGGACATCCAGAAGCCCGAGGAGAGCCTGCTCATCCACCGCATGTCGCTGATGAACATCATGCTGCTGCTGGGCGCCTTCAGCGCCGCGCTGATGTCGCGCCAGTTCCTCGTCAGCCGTCCCCCGAAACTCGAATACCTCTGGGCCGCCCTCGGCGGCACGCTGATGGGCGTGGGAGCGTCGCTCGCCGGCGGGTGCACCACTGGCGGCTTCTTCAACGCCGTGCTGCATTCCTCGCCGGCCGGTTGGGTGATGGGCATCGGCCTCGTGGCCGGCGCGGTGATCGGCCTCAAACTGCTGTTGTGGACGCTCGAGAACATCGGCTGGGGCATGGAACCGCCCCCCACCATGAACATGCCGGAAGGTCTTGTCAGGGTCTTCCCCTTCCTCGGCCTGGCAGTGATCGTCGGCGTGCTGGTCTGGTCCGCGCACTGGTACGCCTCGGAAGACAGCGTCGAGGCGACACGCGCCGTGATCGTCATCCTCGGCTTTCTGATCGGCTTCGTGATGCACCGCGCGCGGCTATGCTTTGCGCGCTCCTTCCGCGAGCCCTTCATGACCGCCGAGGGCGACATGACCAAGGCGATCATCCTCGCGCTGGCCATCGGCATTCCCGTCGCCGCCTTCCTCTTCGAGAAGGAGGTCATCGACCCCTACATCGCCATCCCGCCGACCTTCTGGGCGGGTTCGCTGCTCGGCGGCCTGATCTTCGGCGTCGGCATGATCTTCGCCGGCGGCTGCGCCTCGGGCTCGCTGTGGCGCATGGGCGAAGGCCACGTCAAGCTGTGGGTCGCGATGTTCTTTTTCGCCTGGATGGGCTCCGTCGCCAGCGCGCTCTTCAAGAAGACCGGGCTCACCGCCCTCGATCCGGACAACCTCGAAACCTTCGAGGTCACCGGCATCGGCTACCAGGCCTACTGGCCCGATCTGCTCTCCGGCTGGGGCTGGACGCTCCTCATCGGCGGCGCCCTGCTCGCGCTGTGGTACGCCTTCGTCCGCTACAACGAATCGACCGAGAAGTTCACCGTTTTGTAACGCCACCAGGAGGTCCTCATGAAAATGAAAAACACGCTGTTCGCCGTCGCCGCATCCGCCGCGCTTCTTGCCGCTCCCGCCTTCGCCCAGGCCCCGGCGCCCGCCGCCGCGCCGACGGCCGAAGCCGCGCTCGTGCGCTACCCCAAAACCGTCGACTTCGATTACGTCAAGCAGCGCGCCGCGCTGCCGCGCAAAATCGAGGAAGGCGCCCTCATCGTCGACTCGCGTCCCAAGGCCCGCCGCTATGACATCGGCCACATCCCCGGCGCCATCAACATCCCGGACACGCAGTTCGAGAAGCTGACCCACTTGCTGCCGCAGGACAAGAACCGCGAGATCATCTTCTACTGCCAGGGGCCGGAATGCGATCTTTCCGCCAAGTCGGCATTCAAGGCCGAGAAGCTGGGCTACGTAAACGTCAAGGTCTATGAGGGCGGCATTCCCGACTGGGAAGCCCGCGGCGAGAACGCTTCGGTCAGCGTCGACTTCATCAGCAAGATCCTGGCCGACAAGGCCAATGTCGTCCTGATCGATTCCCGTCCGGCGCGCCGCGTGCAGAACGAAGGCACCATCCCCGGCGCGATCAACATTTCCGACACGAACTTCGAGAAGGAAACCGACAAGCTGCCGCAGGACAAGAACCAGGAAATCATCTTCTTCTGCCAGGGCTTCGAATGCGACCTGTCCGAGAAGTCGGCGAAGAAGGCCAAGGCGCTCGGCTACACCAAGGTGCGCACCTTCGCCGGCGGCCACCCCGCCTATGTCGCGGCCACCGGCGGCGCCAAGCCGGCAAGCGGCGGTGCGGCCGGCGCGGCGGCCGGTGCGCCGGCCGCCGCGCTCGAACCGGGCAAGGACAAGGGCAGCATCACCCCCGCCTCGTTCGAGCGCGTCCTGAAGGAAGCGCCCGCCTCCATCGTCGTCGTCGACGTGCGCGATGCCAAGGATGTCGCCGCCGGCACCTTCCCCGGCGCGGTGAACATCCCCGTCGGCGAAATCGAGAAACGCATCGGCGAACTGCCGAAGAACAAGCCAGTCGTATTCACCTGCACCACCGGGGCCCGCTCCGGCGAAGCCTACGACATGGTCAAGCTGCTCGACGACAAGCTGCCGGTGTTCTTCCTCGACGCCAACGTCAGCTTCTCCGGCGGCGGCAAATACACGATCAAGGCGCGCTGATCCGCCCTCGCGATTTGCTTCGCAACGAACGCCGGCTTGCGCCGGCGTTTTCCTTTGCAAAAGTCGACGCCGGCAGGACGGGTATCATCTCGGCTCTTCGCTTGCCTCGCTGGAGAAACCTCATGCCTTTGGCTTCCCGATGCCTTGTCCGCGGCGCCTTGCTCGACCTGTGATGAAGATCAGCCACAAGACCGAACCCGGCGAGAACCTCGTCGAGATCGAGAACCTGCATTTCGCCTTCGGCGACAACGAAGTCCTGCGCGGCATCGACCTTGCGATCCCGAAGGGCAAGGTGGTCGGCATCCTCGGCGTTTCCGGCGCCGGCAAGAGCACCCTGCTCAAGCTGATCGGCGGCCAGCTCAGGCCGCAGCGCGGCTGCGTGCGCTTCGCCGGCAACGTCGTCCATGAGCTCGACCAGGACGGACTCTACGAACTGCGCCGCGAAATCGGCATGATGTTCCAGGCCGGCGGCTTGTTCAGCGATCTTTCCGTCTATGAAAACATCGCCTTTCCGATGCGCGAACTGACCGATCTGCCCGAGGAGATCATCCACGATCTCGTGCTGATGAAGCTGCATGCCGTCGGCCTGCGCGGCGCCAGCCAGCTGATGCCCAACGCGCTCTCGGGCGGCATGGCGCGCCGCGTGGCGCTCGCCCGCGCCATCGCCCTCGATCCGGTGCTGACGATCTACGACGAGCCCTTCGCCGGCCTCGACCCGATCTCCCTCAACGTCATCGCCCAACTGATCCGCCGCCTGACCGATGCGCTGGAAGCCACTTCCATCGTCGTCACCTACGATGTCTCGGAAACCCTGAAGATCGTCGATTACGCCTACCTCATCCACGATGGCAAGGTGGTGCAGGCCGGCACGCCGGAGGAGCTGGAGCATTCCGCCAACCCCTCCGTGGATCAGTTCATCCACGCCAAGGCGGATGGCCCGGTAGCCTTTCATCACCCCAGCCCGCCCTACGCCAGCGATCTCGAACTGGACGCAAGCCGCTGAGCCAGCCCCGCATGTCCATCCACAGTCAACCCATCGACACCCGCATCGACTGGCTGTTCGATCTCGCCGCCAGCCACGGCGCGGCATTTCGCAGTCCGGAAGCCTGCCTCGCCCGTCAGCGCTACCTGGCCGAACATCCCACCGCCATCGCCGTCTTCAAATGCATGGACGGCCGCGTCAACATTCCCGTGGTGACCAATACGCCCCTCGGCATCCTCATGCCCTTTCGCAATCTGGGCGGCATGTTCGATCTCGGCTGGCCGCATCTCGGCGAAGTCGTCGCCCATCATGTCGAGCGCATGGTGTCTGCCGGTCGGCGCGTGCTGTTTGTCATCACCTACCACTTCTCGAAAGGCGACCCGCAGCGCGGCTGCGCCGGCTTCAGATACGACACCGCGGCGGCGATCCGCCACACCCACGAGATTCGCGCCCAGCTGGAGAAAATCTTCGGAACGGCGCATGGCGCCGTCTATCCGCTCGTCTGCGGACTCGAAACCGACGAGGACGCGCTCATCGTCCACGGCCGCGACGGCCGCACGCTCGATCTCGCCGCGCTGGACGCCGGACAACGCTCGATGCTGAACGCGCAACTCGCCGACTTGCTGCCCGACATGAGCACGCAGATGCGCGCCGACCTGCTGCCCCTGCTTCGGGGCAACCTCGACCATATCGATGCCGTGCGCGCCCAAATCGCCCGCCACCAGCGCCAGCTCGATTTCGAACACCGCGAATGGACGATCTGCCTCGGTCGCGGCTTCGACTTCCTGCATACGCCCAACATCGCCCTCATCGTCGGCCCCTACAGCCCGAATCTCGACGAGCCGATCAGGACCGCCGCCAGCATCATCCAGGCCAACATGGGCGCCGGTCGGATACCCGACGACGGCTTCCTGCTCCTCGCCTCGGCGCCTTACGACGAGATCGGCGTCGACCGCGCCCGCGCCGAGCTCAAATCGCGCTTTCTCGCCGCCTTCGCCGCCCAGACCATCCGCAAGACCTTTCCCGCGCTTGCCGAAAAGATGCGTCAGCGCACCGCGGTGCTCGACTGGCGCTCGCGCCAACTGGAAGTGCTCGGGCCCTAAAAGTCGACGCCGGCAGGACGGCGCCGCGCTGTTCGCCGCCAAGCTGCGCGATGCCGACGGTCGCCCGCGCACACGGCCCGCGCTCCCTGGGGCGGGCCGACAAGCGTATAGTTCGCCGCCTCGCACAGCCGGCGCCCCGACGCCGGCGCCCTTCCCCCCAAGGACACCATGCTCGCCAACAAGCTGCTGTTGCGTCTCTTTCCCTTCCTGACCTGGTTTCCGATCAACTCGACCATCCTGCGCGGCGACCTGATCGCCGGCATCACGGGCGCGCTGGTGCTGGTGCCGAAGGCGATGGCTTACGCGCAGCTCTCCGGCCTGCCGGTGTATTACGGCCTCTACGTGGCGCTGGCGCCGGCGGTGCTCGGCGCGCTGTGGGGCTCCTCGCGCCAGCTGGCCACCGGGCCGGTGGCCATCGTCTCGCTGATGACGGCGGCGGCGATCACGCCGTTCGCGGCGCCGTTCACCGACGAATTCGTCGGCCTTGCGCTGTTGCTGGCGCTGATGGTCGGCATCATCCAGTTCGCGCTCGGCGCCTTCAAGCTCGGCGCCATCGTCAATTTCGTCTCTCATCCGGTCATCCTCGGCTTCATGAACGCCGCCGCGATCATCATCGCGCTCTCGCAGCTCGACATGCTGCTGGGCATACCCAAAGGCCGCTCCGATTCCTTCCTCAAGGACATCTGGGAGATGATGACCTATCTCCCCCTCACCCACCTGCCGACGCTCGCCATGTCCGCTTTCGCGCTGGCGCTGATGCTCGGTCTGAAGAAGATCAAGCCGCTCTCGAAACCCAGCGTGCTGATCGCCGTGGTCATCACCACCCTGGCGAGTGTCGCCATAGACTTCGAGCGCAAGACCAAGGCGCTGCCGGAACATATCGCCGACCCCGTCGTGCAGTCGCTGGTGACCGGTCACATGAATGCCAGCAGCAACATTCGCGACCTCTCCGCCTTTCTCGCCGAGAAGACTTCCGCGTTGCGCCGGCTGGAAAAGGCGCACGACATCGCCGGTATCGCCGACCTGCATCACCAGATCGAACTGATGCGACTCGGCATAGCCAACCTCGAACAGGAAAACAAAGTGCGCATGCAGGCCCTGCGCAAGATCCGCCTGTCGCGGACCCGGGCGCCGGAAAGTGAGGCCGCCGCGATTTATGCCGCCGGCCAGCTTCCCGCCGGCGTGGAAACAGACGGCCGACAGTGGCGCATCAAGAAGATCGACATCGACAGCATCACGCTGATGGGCGGCGGCGACGTGGTCGGCAGCGTTCCTGCCGGACTGCCTTCCTTCAAGCTGCCGACGCTGACCATCGACGCGATCATGTCGCTGCTCCCGGCCGCCCTGATCATCGCGCTGGTCGCCTTCATGGAATCGATCTCGATGGCCAAGGCAATGGCCGCCAAGACCAAGGACAAGATCGATCCGAATCAGGAACTGATCGGCCAGGGGCTCGCCAACATGGGGGGCGCCTTCTTCCAGTCCTATCCCGCCTGCGGCTCGTTCACCGGATCGGCCATCAACTTGCAGGCCGGCGCACGGACCGGCTTCGCGATGGTGTTCAACGGCGCCTTCGTCGCCGTCACCCTGCTGTTCCTCACGCCCTACCTCTACCATCTGCCCAAGGCGGTGCTGGCCGTCATCATCCTGATGGCCGTCGCCAGCCTGATCACGCCGAAAGCGCTCCAGCACACCTGGAAGGCGAGCCGCGCCGACGGCATCGTCGCCCTGATCACCTTCGTCGCCACGCTGGCCTTCGCGCCGCACCTCGACAAGGGCATCATGGTCGGCGCGGTGCTGGCCATCGTTCTGCATCTGCACGGCACCATGAAGCCGCGTGTCGCCATCCTCGGTCGCGCCCCCGATGGCAGCTTGCATGACGCCAAGGCGCACAACCTGCCCCCGTCCGAAGTGGTGACCGCGGTTCGCTTCGACGGCCGTCTGTATTTCGCCAACGTCTCCTACTTCGAGGACGCCGTGCTCGGCGCCGTTGCCGAAAATCCCAAGGCGCCTTATGTGCTGATCGTCGGCGACGGCATCAACGACATCGACTCGTCGGGTGAGGAGGTCATCCGCCACCTGGTCGAGCGCCTCAACCACAACGGCGTCGTCGTGCTGTTCTCCGGGCTCAAGAAGCAGGTGCATGACGTCATGCGCGCCACCGGCCTGCGCGACACGATTGGCGAGAAGCGTTTTTTCAACACGGCTGAAGAGGCGCTGAAAGCCATCTATTCCCGCCCCGAGCATACCGACGATGACGACCCGTTGCGGCCGCCTGTCCGTCGGGATATCATGGGCTCCGTTCCCCTGCACGATTGACAACCCCCCCGAGGAGACAGGCATGCCGATTTCCGGAGTCGTCAGCGCGCACATGCGTCCCCTGGCCGAATATCCCCATGTCGATGCCGACGCCACGCTGCGCGATGTCTTCGCCATGCTCAAGGCGCGCTATGACGCTGCGCTGCAGTTTCGCAGCGTGCTGGTCTTCGACAAATCGCAGCGCCTGCTCGGCAAGATCAGCCTGCATGACCTGCTGAACATTCTCCTGCCGGATTACCTGACCCATCTGCCCGCGCATTTCGAAGGCGACAGCGGCGATCTTTCCTCGCTCGCCTTGCTTTGGCAGGAAGACAGCGTCGAGCATGTCCGTCATATCGCCCGCCAGCGCGTCGGCGACCATGTGCGACCGGCAGCGAAGCCGCTCAAGCCGGACGATCCCCTGACGCTTGCGCTCTACCGTTTCGCCAGCTCCGACTTCAACACCATTCCCATCGCCGAAGGGAAGCGCATCGTCGGCGTGATTCGCATCGTCGATGTGCTCGCCGCCGTCGCCAATACGGTAATCGAGGACGGACAATCATGAGCGAACCGACCGCCGCCGTCCTCAGCCAGGAAAAGACGCCGTTCGACTGGAAGAGGTGGACCGCCCTGATCGGCGGTCTGGCAGTTTTCCTGATCGTCTATTTTTCCCCGCCCTGGGGCGTCGCCATCGATCCGGGCGGCAAGGAGTTCGTCCTCTCGCGGGAAGGCAAGGCGGCCATCGGCCTGTTCCTGATGGCCGGCATCTGGTGGGTGTTCGAGGTCATCCCGATCGGCGTCACCGCCATCGCCATCGGCGTGTTCCAGGCGCTGTTCATGATCCGCCCGGCCAAGGAGGCCTTCCGCGACTTCATGGACCCTTCCGTGATGTTCATCTTCGGCTCGATGGTGATCGGCATGGCCTTCACCAAGACCGGCTTGACCAAGCGCATCGCCTACAGGATGCTCGCCGTGGTCGGCGAAAACACGCGCATCATCCTGCTCGGCAGCATGGTGGTCACCGCCCTGCTCACCCACGTGATGGCGCACACCGCCGTGGCGGCGACGATGTTCCCCATCCTGCTCGCCATCATGGCGCTCTACAAGGACGACGCGGGACCCTCCAATTTCGGCAAGGCGCTGTTCATCGGCATGGCCTGGGCGGCTGGCGCGGGCAGCATCATCACCCTGCTCGGCGCCGCGCGCGGCCCGGCGGCGGCCGCGATGTTCGCCGAATTCACCGGCCGGCAGGTCGACTTCTTCGACTTCCCGCTCTACATGGGGCTGGTCGGCTGGGGCATGGTCTTCGCCATCTGGCTCTATCTGTCCGTCGTGTTCAGGCCTTCCAAGACCACCATTCCCGGCCTGCGCGACAAGGTCGGCAAGCTGACCGCCGCGCTCGGCCCGATGTCCGCGAAGGAAAAATTCGTCATCGCCTGCGTCGCCCTCGTCGTCGTCATGATGGCGGCGCAATCGATGGTGCCCGCGCTCAAGGGCCTCGATCGGGCCGGCCTGATGCTGACCTCGACCCTGCTGTTCTTCATCTTCGGCGTACTGAAAGTGCAAGATCTCGAAGAGATGCCGTGGAACATCATCCTGCTGTTCTCCGGCGCGATGAGCATCGGCTTCTGTCTGTGGAGGACCGGCGCCGCCGAGTGGATGGCGGTGAACTTCCTCACGACGCTGCAGGGCGCGCACTGGTGGGTGTTCGTCATGGGCGTTGCCGCCTTCGTGCTGGCGATGACCAACTTCATCATGAACGTCGCCGCCATCGCCATCGCGCTGCCGGTCTCGCTGGTGATGGCCCGCTATCTCGGCGTCGCGCCCGACGTGATCTTCTTCTCCGCGCTGGTCACGGCCGGCATGCCCTTCATGTTGCTGATCGGCGCGGCGCCCAACGCGATCGCCTACGAGTCGAAGCAGTTCACCCCCGGCGAGTTCTTCAAGCACGGCGTGGTCATGAGCGCGATCCTGCTCGTGGTGCTGGGCGTGGCGCTGGTGACGATCTGGCCGCTCTTCGGCATGCCGATCCTCGCCAAATAACGCCGACCTTCCCTGTGGGCTACCGACTCTCGAAAATCTACACCCGCACCGGCGACGCCGGCGCCACCGGACTCGGCGACGGCTCGCGCGTCGGCAAGGACGCGCCGCGCATCGCCGCCCTGGGCGATGTCGATGAAACCAACGCGGCGATCGGCGTCCTGCTGTGCGAGCCCATGACCGAGGAAGTGCGCACCCTGCTGCTGGGTATCCAGCACGATCTTTTCGATCTCGGCGGCGAGTTGTCGGTGCCGGGCGGCGCTTTCCTCAAGGCCACGCAACCGGCGCGCCTGGAAGCCGCGATCGACCGCTTCAACGCGGAGCTGGAACCGCTCAAGGAATTCGTCCTGCCCGGCGGCGCGCGCGCCGCCGCGCTGGCGCATCAGGCGCGCACGCTCTGCCGCCGTGCCGAGCGCTCGATGGTGGCGCTCGCGCGCGAGGAAGCGGTTTCCGAAACGGCGCGCCAGTATCTCAACCGGCTTTCCGATCTTCTTTTCGTGCTGGCGCGCTGGCTCAACCAGGAGGCCGGCTACGGCGACGTGCTCTGGCAGAAGGGGAGCAACGCCTGATCGGACCGATGCCTAGCGGATGCGCAGGCGGCGATTCTCCAGGCACTTCATCAGTTCGCCGCTCACGGTGCGCAGACGCTGGTTGAGCAGCATCAAAAGTTCCATGAGGATTTTCACGCCGATCTTCGGCTCTTCGGCGACGACGCGAATCAGTGCGGCGCGGTCCAGCACGGCAAACAGGGATGTCTCCAGCGTCACGCAGCTGGCGAAGCGCGGCTCGCCGTCGATCAACGACATCTCGCCGAGCGTCTTGCCCGGCCCGGCCGCCGCCAGCCGTTGCGGCAGGCCGCGCGGATCGACCTTGACGATTTCGATGGAGCCTTCGATCAAGAGCAGCATGAAATCGCCATGATCGCCTTCGCGGATGACCTCGACGCCGACCGGCGCCCGATAGACGCGCAGATAGCGCGCCAGCACGTCGATCTCGCCGCGCTCGAAGTCCTCGAACAGACGGATATGCTCGATGATTTCGAGGATGCGGTCGACGAATCCTGTCGCATCGCCGCAGGCTTCGAAGGCCGCGAACGGATCGGGGGGAGCGGCGCTGTTCATGGCAGTCGGATGAGAGGGACCGTCCGATTATAGCTACGCCAGCAGCCAGAGGACGAGGGTGAGCCAGAGGGTAAAAACGCCGACGAGGTGCGGGTCCGTCAGAAACTCGCGCGCCGGATCGCCGCCGCCTCCGGCGTGATGCAGGCGGTAGAGATAACGCAACAGGCCGTAGGCGACGCAGGGCACGGTGAGGATCAGCCAGGGCGTGCCGTGCAAGGCGATGGTCTCCTCGCTCACCGTGTAGAGGCTGTAACTGATCACCGTCGCGCCGGCGGCGAGCGTGATGAACTGGTCGAGCATCGCCGGCGTGTATTGGTCGAGCACGGGCCGATGCGTGCCGCTATCGGCCGGCAGGACATTGAGTTCGGCGCGTCGCTTGGCGAAGCCGAGAAAGAGCGTGAGCATCAGCCCGCATACCAGCAGCCAGTGCGAGGGCGCGATGCCCAGCCCCAGCGTGCCGGCAAGGATGCGCAGCATGAAGCCGGCGGCGATGAGGAAGACATCGAGCACGACGACATGCTTGAGCCCGGCGCTGTAGCCGACGTTCATGAACAGGTAGACGGCGAAGATCCACGGCGCCTGCGAACCCGGCAGGCCCAGCGGCGCGAACAGGCCGAACACCAGGGCGGCAGCGCTCGCCAGGCAGGCGGCGCCAAGCAGCAGCGCGGCTCTGACGCCGACGGCGCCGCTCGCCAGCGGACGGCGGCACTTCTCCGGGTGCTGCCGATCCTGTGCGCGATCGATCAGGTCGTTGCCGACATAGACGGCGGAGGACAGCAGGCAGAAGGCAATGAAGGCCGAGACCGCCTGCATCAGCAGCTCTTCGAATTCGCCCAGCTCCCAGGCGTGGCCGAACAGCAGGCCGACGAAGACGAAGCCGTTTTTCACCCATTGATGAGGGCGCAGCAGGCGGATCAGCGGATGCACCGTTCCTCCGGAAAATAGCGGTCGCAGAAGTAGCAGGCCGTTTGCGGCAACCAGGGCGGGATGGCGTAGTAGCGCCGCTTCGCCGCGGCGAGCACGTCGTTGCGGTAGGCGGCGTAATCGAAGCCTGTGCCGCGCACCACCCAGAAGCGCGCGCCGCGATGCTCGACATCTTCCGTCGTCACGCTGCGGAACCATGCCGCATACTCGTTTTCGCGCGGCGGCGTCTTGCGCAGCACGACGATGTCGCGCCCATCGTGCAGCCGCCAGTCGGTGAGGATGTCGTCGTGGCGCGCGTGGCTCGATGCCAGTCCCAGCACCGGCACGTAGCGGCGCAGCTGGTAACCCAACGTCGCCGCATTCGAATAACCGTCGGAAACCAGCAGGGCATTACCGGGCGCCGCGCGTTCGGCCAGCGCCCGGGCGTCGAAGGTCAGCAGCATGCCCGGGTAGAGTCTCTGCGCCTGCCAGGTTTCCAGCGGCAGCCTCGCAACGACGCTCGCCGCCGCGATATGCAGCGCCGCAAAGCCGAGAAAGAACGCGGCGAGTTTCGGCAGCGCACCGGCGGACGAGCGCCGGACGGCCAGCAGCAGGGCGAAGGGCGCGAAGGAGAGCACCCAGTGCAGGCCGATGGTCTTCGCCGGCGACAGCAGCGCGAACAGGGCGAGCGGCACGAGCGCCAGCACCGCCAGCGTGCGGTCGGTCGCGCAAAAGTCGACGCTGGCGGGACGGCGATGGAACATCGCCCACAGCACCGGCGGCGTGAGCACGTAGGCGAGCATGCCGACATAGAGCAGCGGCGTCTGCCAGCGCAGGCCGGGGTTGGCCTCGTGGCGGTTCACGAAGTTGAACATATAGTTCGACCAGCACCACTCCGCATTCCACCAGGCCATCAACGCCAATGCCGGCACGCAAGCCGCGTAGGCGATGACGAGGCCCCGCCAGGCGCCGCGCGTGCGGCGCAGCAGCACGTCGATCAGGTAGGCGAAGCCGAGCAGGGCGACGAAATACTTCGACAGCGCCGCGCCGGCCAGCAGCACGCCGGCGACGAGATACCACCGCCAGGCGTCGTCGCGCGCGGCGCGCAGCCAGGCCAGCCCGGAGAGCACGGCGAAGTACACCAGCGCGGTGTCGGTGGTGACGAAGACGTTCCAGACATTGACCGGCGCGAGCAGCACCAGCAGGGCAATCCAGTCGCGCCGTTCCGCCTGCGCCGGCCACAGCCGGGGCCAGGCCCAGCGCACCGCCAGCGCCAGCAGGACGGGCTGCACGAGCTGCGGCAGGCGCAGCCACCATTCGCTCTCCGAAAACGCAAGCAGCGCCGCCAGCCACCAGCCGATCATCGGCGGATGATCGTAGAAACCCCAGTCCGGGTATTGGCCCCACCAGTAGAAATAGGCCTCGTCGCCGCTCATCGGGAAGGCGACCGCCAGCCAGAGGCGGAAAGCGAGCGCGAGCCCGCAGGCGACGAAGAACAGGCGTTGCGCGGAAAGCGTCACGCGGAAAGCGCGTCAGCGTTCGGCCAGCGCGAGACGGCGACGGCGCACGGCGTCGGCCAGGCGGTCGAGCACGGCGACGGTGTCCTCCCAGCCGATGCAGGCATCGGTGATCGAGACGCCATGGTCGAGCGCGATGCCCGGTCGCAGGTCCTGGCGGCCTTCCTTGAGATGCGACTCGATCATCACGCCGAAGATGCGCTCCTCGCCGGCGGCCAGCTGCATGGCGACGTCGGCGGCGACTTCCATCTGGCGCTTGTAGTCCTTGTTGCTGTTGCCATGCGAGAAATCGATCATCACGCGCGCGGTCAGTCCGGACTTGCCCAATTCGGCGCACGCCGCGTCGACGTGCGCGGCGTCGTAGTTCGGCTGCCGGCCGCCGCGCAGGATGACGTGGCAATCCTCGTTGCCGTTGGTCGACACGATGGCCGAGTGACCGGCCTTGGTGACCGACAGGAAGTGGTGCGGCGACTGCGCGGCGCGGATTGCGTCGACGGCGATCCTGATGTTGCCGTCCGTGCCATTCTTGAAACCGACCGGGCAGGACAAGCCCGAGGCCAGTTCGCGGTGCACCTGCGATTCGGTGGTGCGCGCGCCGATGGCGCCCCAGCTGATCAGGTCGGCGGTGTATTGCGGCGTGATGGTGTCGAGAAATTCCGTCGCGCAAGGCAGGCCCATTTCGTTCAGTTCCCACAACAGGCGGCGCGCCAGGCGCAATCCCTCGTTGATTCTGAAACTGCCGTCCAGGCGCGGATCGTTGATCAGGCCCTTCCAGCCCACCGTGGTGCGCGGCTTTTCGAAATAGACGCGCATCAGGATCAGCAGATCCTCGCCCAGCCGGTCATGCACCTCCTTGAGCCGGCGGGCATATTCCAGCGCGGCGTCGATATCGTGGATCGAGCAGGGACCGACGACGACCAGCAAACGGTCGTCGGCGCCATGCAGGATGCGATGGATCGCCGCACGCGCCTCGTAGGTCGTCGCGGCAGCCGGCTCGGTGGCGGGAAACTCGCGCAGCACATGGGCCGGCGGGGAAAGTTCCTTGATCTCGCGGATGCGGACGTCGTCGACGATGTGTTTCATGGGGGCGAACCAGTCGAAAGGCGCGAATCTTACCGCAGTGCGGCAGGCCGGCTTGCCATATGCCGCACGCACCCGGCGCACCCGATCCGCCGGAAAAGTCGACGCCGACAGGACGGCGGCGCTCAGCCCGTCCCCCCCACGGTCAAACCGTCGATTCGCACCGTCGGCTGACCGACGCCGACCGGCACGCTCTGGCCGTCCTTGCCGCAGGTGCCGACGCCGGGATCGAGCGCGAGGTCGTTGCCGATCATCGAGACGCGCGTGAGCACGTCGGGGCCGTTGCCGATCAATGTCGCGCCCTTCACGGGCCGGGTGATTTTCCCGTTCTCGATCAGGTAGGCCTCGGCGGCGGAAAAGACGAACTTGCCGCTCGTGATATCGACCTGTCCGCCGCCGAAGTTGGCGGCATAAAGCCCCTTCTTCACCGAGGCGACGATTTCCTGCGGCTCCTTGTCGCCGGCTTCCATCGTCGTATTGGTCATGCGCGGGATCGGCAGGTGGGCGAAGGATTCGCGCCGGCCGTTGCCGGTCGGTTCCACGCCCATGAGGCGCGCATTGAGACCGTCCTGCAGGTAACCGACGAGGATGCCGTCCTCGATCAGCACGGTGCGTCGGGTCGGTTCGCCTTCGTCGTCGATGGAAAGCGAGCCGCGCCGGTGCGGGAGGGTGCCGTCATCCACGACGGTGACCCCCTTCGCGGCGACGCGCTGACCGACGCGGCCCGAAAAAGCCGAGCTGCCCTTGCGGTTGAAATCGCCCTCCAGTCCGTGGCCGATCGCCTCGTGCAGCAGGATGCCGGGCCAGCCCGGCCCCAGCACCACGGTCATCTCACCCGCCGGCGCGGACTGCGCGGCGAGATTGACGCGCGCCTGGTGCACCGCCTTTTCGGCGTAGTCGCGGAGCACGTCGTCCGTGAAATGGCCATAGTCGAAGCGCCCGCCGCCGCCGGCCGAACCCTGCTCGCGGCGGCCGTTCTCTTCCATGATGACGGTGATCGACACGCGCGCGAGCGGTCGCACGTCGGCGGCCATGTGGCCATCGGAGCGCGCGACGAGGATGGTTTCCCAGCTGCCGGCGATGTGCGCCACGACTTGCGTGACGCGCGGATCGGCGGCGCGCGCGAAGCGCTCCAGCCGTTCCAGCAGCCGCACCTTGGCCTCGGCGGGCAGCGAGTCGATCGGATCGGCATCGTCATAAAGCGCGCTGGCGGCGCGGCGGGACAGCTGCGGCAGGGCGCCGCGGCCGCCGCCGGTCGCGATGGCGCGCGCGGCGCGCGCGGCATCCAGAAGCGCCGCCCGGCTGATGTCGTCCGAATAGGCAAAGGCGGTCTTGTCGCCGCTCACCGCGCGCACGCCGACGCCCTGCTCGATGTTGAAGCTGCCCGACTTGACGATGCCCTCCTCCAGGCTCCAGGCTTCGGAGCGCGCGAACTGGAAATAGAGGTCGGCGAAATCGATGCGGCGGCCGAACAGCTCGCCGAAAACGCCGGCAAGATGCGCGGTCGTCAGGTCGTAGGGGGTCAGCAGATGGCGTTCGGCAGTGGCGAAATGGGGATCTGTCGTCATGGGGAGGAGGTGGCCTGTGGAATGTTTTGCGCCGGCTCCGTCCCGGCGGGCGGCATGGCGGCGACCTTCTCGACTTTCGGTTCGCTCCAGCCGCCGGTGACTGCGTATTCGTAGGCGAAGGCCTGGCCGAAGGGATCGCCGAGCGCTTTCTGCGCAAGCCAGACCACGGCGCCCGCGACCGGATTGACGAGCATCGCGCCGGTCGAGACGGTGTCGCCGATGGCTGGCTGCACGCGCACCCGGAGAGCCTGCGTCTCCTTCAGCAGGTCGACCTGGCCTGAGAGCATCACCCGTGCCGCCGGGCCGCGTATCTGCAGATTCTCGGTGTGCATCACCCCTTGGACGAGGCGCGCCTCGCCGGCGATGCTGTCGAAGGCGAAACCCTCGCTGAACACGTCGCGGAAATCGAGCGTGATGCGGCGCGGCAGCGATTGCAGCGAAAGCACGCCCAAAAGACGCCCGACGCCGGGTTCGAGCTTCTTGAACTGGCCTTTTTCGATGTCGGCCCTGAGGCGGCCGGAAATGCCGGACAGCTCGAAGCTCTGCGGCGCGCCACGCCAGCCCAGGCTGCCCTCGAGGCTGCCCGAACCGCGCCGCACGGCGTCGTGCATGCCCAGGCGCCCGAGCAGCTTTTCGGCATCGAGGATGTCAAGTCTGAAGTCGAACGCGGTGTTCGATGTTCCGGCGCCGCGTTGCCAGACACCCTCGGCGGACAGGCGGGCGGCATCGTTGGTCACGTCGACTTTCGCGCGCCAGGCGCCCGCGCGATCGCCGGCGGCGATGCGCGCCTCGCCGAGCGCCATGTCGCGCACGCGCAGGCTGTCGATGACGAGATCGACCGTCGGCGGCTCCGCGGCATCGTCGGGAGGCGCCGGGCTGCCTTCCGACGCGGGCAGGTGAAGACGCGCGAACCGGCCGCTCAGGCGGCCCGCGCCCCTTCCGTCCCAGTTGAGGCGCCCCTGGGCTTCCCGGCTGTCGATGGCGATGCGCCACAGTTCCCCTTGGCGTGTCGCGCTTGCCTCGACACCGTGAAAGTTGCGCCGCGCCAGGCGCAGCTCGCCGGCGCGCAGGTCGATCGTGGAAAGGGGCAGCGACGCCGCCGCGCCCGACGACGCACCGTTTGCGGAAAGCGCCGCCTGCCAGGCGTCGAGATCGATGTGCGGCAGGCTCGCCGCCACCCTCAACCCCTCGCCCGGCAACGCGATGTCCTGCCGGGCGACGGCGCCGCCCAACAGGAGCGAACCGCGCCAAGCGCCGGAAGTCTGTTGCAGGCGCAGCGACAGCGCCCCGCCCAGCGTCGCCGTCCATTCGTCGCCGCGCGGGTCGATGCGCGCCGACACCTTGAGGGGCAGCGGCGCGCGCACCGTTTTGTTGAGGGGGGCGGGCAGGCTCGACGACAGGCCTTCGAGCGTGGAATCGATCTGGACTTCCGCGCCGGGCTTCTTGACGATCACACTGGCGCGCCAGGGCGTCTCGCCGGACAGGTGGTCGAACACGCGCCAGCCTTCGAACTCCGGTCGCTGCCGCAGGGCCTGCGCGGCGAGCCGGCCGACGGCCGTCACCTTCACAATGCCGCCGCTGGCAGTGCTCACATCGACATTGACCGGCGCGCCGAGAAACCGCGCGCGCAGGTTCTTCGCTTCCAGCCGGTCTGCGGTGAAGGCGAACTCGCCTTGCGCCGCCATGAACGGAGGCAGCTCCGGCAGTACGCGCAACTCGTTGTTGGCAAAACGGTAGCGGCCGTCGACCTCGGTGTCGACGACGCGCCGCAGGGGCATTTTCAGCTTGAGGTCGAGCTCGCCGTCGCCCTTGGCCTGCATCGGCTCGGTGAAATGGTCGATCATCGCGCCCACCGGGCTCGCCTCGATGAAATCGAGAAAGCGCTGGGCGGCGCCGCGCGCGCGTCCGCTGACGACGAGCAGTTCCTCGTCGGCCTCGAGATCGGGAATTTCCGCGCGGATGTCGGACAGGGCAACCCCCATGATCGTCCCACGCTGGCCGCGGATCGTCATGCGCTCGTTCTCGAACAGCAGGTCGCCATCGATGCCCGTCATGCGCGGCCAGCCGGGCGCGAAGTCGATGCTCACGCCCTGGATCGTGCCGCGCACCTGGAAGAGCCCTCCCTTGCCGCCGCGATAGGGAAACTCGGCGAGCGGCCCCTTGAGGCGCAAGGAAGCGGTTTCCGAACGCCCGCCGACGATGCCGGCGCGCAGCCAGTCGCGCACATCCGGGTTCACCGCCAGCGGCATGTAGCGCCACACCGCGTTGCCCGCCGCCTGCGTCAGCTTGGCGGCGAGATCGATCTCGCCCGGCCCTTCCCCGGTGTAGCGATAGGCGCCGGAGGCCTCGCCGCGCGCATCCGCGTTGTGGAAGGCGACGCGCGCCAGTTGCAGGTCGAATCCCTGTCCGCGCGCACGCCAGCCGAGTTCCGCTTCGAGATGGGCGAACGTCAAAGTCGGCTCCGGGAAGACGGCGGGCAGCTCGAGGCGCGCCCCTCGGCTGTCGAGGCGCACGCTGCCCGCCTTCTCGTCGCCTTCGAGGCTGCCTGTCATGCCGGAAAATCCCGGCAGTTCCTTCCAGGCGGCGAGCCCCAGCCCCTCGAAATTCGCCTTCGCCTTCCAGCGCTCCGGGACGCCGATCTTGCCGCGCCACACGACCTCGAGGCCGGTCAGGCGGCCTTGCGGCGCCAGCTCGCGCAGCCGTTCGTGAAGCCGCGCCGGCAGCGGCAGATGGCCGATCAGGCGCGCCAGCACGCCGAGATCGAGCCCGTTGGCGTGAAACTCGCCGCTTTCGCGCTCGCCCCGCAGATCGACGGCCAGACGGGCGTCCGTCGGGGGGACGACGATGCCGTCGCGCGTGGCCAGCGCGAGCCGGCGCAGGCTTCCGGAAAAACCCTCGCCGCGCTCGCCTTTGAGGCGCGCCTCGATGCGACCGTCGAGGTATTCGAGATCGAGCACGGGCAAATCGGGCCGCAGGCGCATGGCGACGTCGGCGAGCCGCACTTCGGCCGTCACCCCCGTCGGCGCGAGATCGGCGAAATCCAGCCACAGCCGCAGAGCGCCGCGCCCGCGCGTCCATTCCAGCGGCAGGTCGAGCCAGGGCGACCAGGCGGCCACCTCCGCCTGGTCGAGATCGGCAAAGAGCTCGCCGCGCCAGCTCGCGAGCGCGTCGGGATCCCTGCCGATCAGATTGCCGCGCAGGTCCAGTCGCGCGGCCACCCCCTCCGGGGGCGTGGCTTCGAGACCGAAACTGTGATGGCGACCGAAATTGCGCAGCTCGAAATTCAGGTCGCGCAACACGAAGGGCGGCGCGGCGCGCAGGTCGTCGTGCCAGACAAGCTGCGCGTCGCGCACGACGACGCGTCCTTGCGCAAGCAACCAGTCGAGGAAACCGCCCTTGTCGTCGCCTTGCACGGCCAGCCCGGCGACATGGAGCGTTCCGCTCGCGTCGCGACGGATGTCGAGCACCGGCGCATGGATTTCCAGACGACGCAGGTGCACGGCGAAGCGCCAAAGCGAAGACCAGCCGATGGTGGCCTCGACGCGATCGAAAGCCAATGCCGGACGGCCTTCCGCATCGAGAATGCGCAAGTCCTCGATGTGCAGGCGCGGATGCAGACCGGGCCATGCGGCGGCCAGGCCTCCGATGCGTACCGGAAGGCCGATGGAGGCCGAGAGCCTTTCCGCCACCCAGTCCTTGTGTGCGGCGATTTCCGGCATCAGGAGGTAACGGCCGACCAGGATCAGCGTCGCGGCGACGAAATAAAGCGCCAGCAGGAGCCGTCCCGCCCAGACGGCGGCGGACCGCAGGAACGGCAGGCGGCGCGCGGGAAAGCGCACGAACGGGAAGGCGGCGGGCGACGTGGCCACGGCGGAATAGAATGCGTTTCGATTCGACGGCGTTCTGCGATTCTAAGCGATGATCCCCTGCCTCCCCCCCGCTGCCTGCTCGCGCCATCTCGCCTGCCTGCTCGAGGCCCGGCCGGAGCTGTCCTGTGAAACGGACAACGGCGCCGCGCCGCTGTCCGACGCCCTGCTCGCGACCTGGCTCGACCCCGCCAGGCTCGACGAAAGCTCGCTCAAGCCGACCCTGCGCCGTGTCAAGCAGCGCGCCTTCGCCCGCATTGCGAGCCGCGACCTTTCCGGTCGCGCCGACCTCGCGGAAGTGGTGGAAAGCATGACGCTCTTGGCGGAACATACCGTGGCCGTCGCGCTGGCGGTCTGCGAAACCGCCCTGATCGCGCGCTATGGCACGCCGAAGAACGGGAAAGGAGAGCGTCAGCGCCTCATCGTGGTCGGTATGGGGAAGTTGGGCGGACGCGAACTGAACGTTTCCTCGGACATCGACCTGATCTTCGTCTATCCCGAAGACGGCGAGACCGACGGCGCCCGACCGGTCTCCAACTTCGAATTCTTCACGCGGCTGGGCAAGGCGCTCAACAACGCCATTGCCGACATTACCGAGGACGGCCAGTGCTTCCGCGTGGACATGCGGCTGCGCCCGAACGGCGACTCCGGCCCGCTGGTCTCGTCCTTCGAGATGCTGGAGACCTATTTCATCGCCCAGGGCCGCGAATGGGAGCGCTACGCCTGGATCAAGGCGCGACCGCTGACGGGCGGACGCTGGGACGAACTCGAAGCCATCCGCCGTCCCTTCGTCTTCCGCAAGTATCTGGACTTCGGCACGATCAACGCGATGCGCGACCTGCATGCGCAGATCCGCCGCGAAGTGGCGAAGAAGGACATGGCCGACAATGTCAAGCTGGGGCCCGGCGGCATCCGCGAGATCGAATTCATCGCCCAGGTCTTCCAGCTGATCCGCGGCGGACGCGATCCCGGTCTGCAGATCAAGCCGACCCTCGACGTACTCAAGCTGCTGGTCGATCGCGGCCATCTGGAACTGGATGCGGCAATCGAACTTTCCGCCGCCTACCGCTTCCTGCGCCGCCTGGAGCATCGCCTGCAATACCTCGATGACGCGCAGACCCATACTCTGCCGACGAAACCGGAAGACCAGGCCATCGTCGCGGCGGCGATGGGCTTCGCCAACTACGAAGCCCTGCTCATGGAGCTGGACGACCATCGCCAGAACGTCTCGCGCCACTTCGATGCGGTGTTCGCCGATCCCGGTCGCGACGGCCAGCCCGTCGATCCCGCCTGGTCGCGTGCAAGCCATGGCGACGGCCATGCCGACGAACTCGCGAAACTCGGCTTCCGTGACACGGCGGCGCTGTGCGAACGCCTTGCCGCGATTCGCGCCGGCAGCCGCTACCAGCAGATGAGCGACCAGGCGAAATCGCGCTTCGACGCGCTGACGCCGCGCGCGGTGCAGGCGGCGGCCGCGACCGCGGACCCCGATGCCGCGCTCTCGCGCATGCTCGATCTGCTCGAAGCCATCGGTCGTCGCTCTGCTTACCTGGCATTGCTGCACCAGTATCCGCAGGCGCTCGAACAGGTGGCGAAGATCGCCGGCGCCTCCTCTTGGGCGGCCGACTACCTGACCCGGCATCCGGTGCTGCTCGACGAACTGCTCGATCCGCGCCTGCTCGAAATGGCGCCCGATTGGGCGGCCTTCCGCCAACAGCTCGTCGAACAAACCGATGCACTGGAGCCCGACACCGAGCGCCAGATGGACGCCCTGCGCGAGGCGCATCATGCCCAGGTGTTCCGCCTCGCCAGCCAGGATGTCGCCGGCCTGCTCACGGTCGAAACGCTGTCCGATCACCTCTCGGCGCTGGCCGACCTGATCGTCGAACTGGCGTTGACGCTAGCTTGGCGCAAGCTGCCGGCCCGGCACCGCGAGACGCCCGCCTTCGCCGTGATCGGCTACGGCAAACTGGGCGGCAAGGAACTCGGCTACGCCTCCGATCTCGACCTCGTCTATCTTTTCGACGATCCGCATCCGGATGCCGGACAGATCTACGCCAAGCTCGGCACCCGGCTCAACACCTGGCTATCGACGCGCACCGCCGCCGGCATCCTGTTCGAGACCGACCTGCGCCTGCGCCCCAACGGCGATGCCGGCCTGGTCGTCTCATCGATCGAGGCGTTCCGCAAA
>Ga0209207_1000198_pt1 | contig 44384 bp, 41 predicted proteins | sample SaghotsprinmetaG_FD_184140 | JGI IMG/M metagenome (GOLD analysis project Ga0209207, IMG submission 184140) | Hot spring microbial communities from South Africa to study Microbial Dark Matter (Phase II) - Sagole hot spring metaG (SPAdes) (version 3) | ecosystem: Environmental > Aquatic > Thermal... | reverse complement strand
CTTCCCGAACAGGACCGTGAAACAGATGAGCGCCAATGATAGTGAGCTTCCGCTCGCGAAAGTAGGTCACCGCCAGGCTACCCAAATCCAAAACCCCCTCAGCATACACTGAGGGGGTTTTTGCGTTGCAGGACGCGCAAAGTGTTCACTCGGCGGACTTGAAATTCGCGCTCCGGCCCCCATCTCCAGGGAACCTTACTGATTTCACTGGAGTTTCATCTATGTCCGAATCCGCAACCGCCAGTCGTGAAACGCTGGGCTTTCAGGCCGAAGTCAAACAACTGCTGCAGTTGATGATCCATTCCTTGTACAGCAACAAGGAAATTTTCCTGCGCGAACTGGTTTCCAATGCTTCCGATGCCTGCGACAAGCTGCGCTTCGAAGCGCTGAACAACGGCGCCCTGTACGGCGACGACAGCGAACTTAAGATCCGCATCGCTTTTGACAAGGCAGCACGCACGATCACCATTTCCGATAACGGCATCGGTCTGTCGCGCGAGGAAGCCGTGCAGCACCTGGGGACCATTGCCAAATCCGGCACCCGCGAATTCTTCTCGGCGCTGACCGGCGACCAGGCCAAGGATGCCAATCTGATCGGTCAGTTCGGTGTCGGTTTCTATTCGTCGTTCATCATTGCAAACAAGGTCACGGTGATTTCCCGCCGCGCCGGTTTGCCTGCCGATCAGGCAGTCTGCTGGGAGTCGACGGGCGAAGGCGATTACACCGTCGAGATGGTCGACAAGGCCACGCGCGGTACCGATGTCATCCTGCATCTGCGCGATGGCGAGGATGAGTTCCTCTCCGGCTGGAAGCTGAAGTCGATCATTCGCAAGTACTCCGACCACATCACGCTGCCGATCCTGATGAAGAAGGAAGAGTGGAAGGACGGCGAGCAGGTGACGACCGACGAAGACGAGACGGTCAACCAGGCCAATGCGCTGTGGGCGCGTGCCAAGTCGGAGATCGACGACGAGCAGTACAAGGAGTTCTACAAGCACGTCGCCCACGATTTCGAGGATCCGCTGTGCTGGACCCACGCCAAGGTCGAGGGCAAGCAGGAGTACACGCAACTGCTGTACATCCCGGCGCGCGCGCCGTTCGACCTGTGGGACCGCAATGCCCGCCACGGCATCAAGCTGTATGTGCGCCGTGTCTTCATCATGGACGATGCCGAGAAGCTGATGCCGCTCTACCTGCGTTTCGTGCGCGGTGTCGTCGATTCGGCCGATCTGCCGCTCAACGTCTCGCGCGAAATCCTGCAGGAATCGAAGGATATCGACAACATCCGCTCCGGTTGCACGCGCAAGGTGCTGTCCATGCTCGAAGGCCTGGCCAACAGTGAGGACGCGGCCGACAAGGAGAAGTACGCCAAATTCTGGGAAGCCTTCGGTGCCGTCCTCAAGGAAGGTGTCGGCGAGGACTTCGCCAACAAGGAACGGATCGCCGGCCTGCTGCGTTTCGCCTCGACGCATGGCGACGGCGACCAGCAGGTAGTGTCGCTGGCCGATTACATCGCCCGGATGAAGGAAGGCCAGGAGAAGATCTACTACGTCACCGCGGATACATTCAACGCCGCGAAGAACAGTCCGCATCTGGAAATCTTCAAGAAGAAGGGCATCGAAGTCCTGCTGTTGTCCGATCGCGTCGACGAATGGGTGGTCGGTCACCTGACCGAGTTCGAAGGCAAGGCGCTGCAATCGGTGGCCAAGGGCGGCCTCGATCTGGGCAAGCTGGAAGACGAAGCCGAGAAGAAGGAAGCCGAGAAGGCGGCCGACGAGTACAAGGAACTGCTGGAGAAGGTCAAGGCCGCGCTCGGCGACAAGGTCAAGGATGTCCGCGTCACCTATCGTCTGACCGATTCGCCGTCCTGCCTGGTTTCCGACGAGCACGATCCGTCCGGCAACCTGGCCCGCCTGCTCAAGGCCGCCGGCCAGAAGGCGCCCGACGTCAAGCCCATCCTCGAAATCAACCCGCAGCACCCGGCAGTGATGCGATTGAAGTACGAGGAAACCCGCTTCGACGATTGGGCGGCCCTGCTGTTCGAACAGGCAACGCTGGCCGAAGGCGGCCAGCTCGACGATCCGGCAGGTTTCGTCAAACGCATCAACGACCTGATGATGGCCTTGTCGGCCAAGTAATCGAAACGGGGCTGCGGCCCCGTTTTTTGTTTGGGCTTGCCCGGGCAGCGGCTTTTTCGGCTATATTCATTCGTCGTTTCGCGCCCGGGGTTCCCGTCAAGATGCTTTCCACGTCAGCCAATCCGCCTGAAGAACACCGTCTCACGCTGAACGAGGTTCTCGAGATGGCGATCGCCGACGGTCTGATCGATGCCGCCCAGGCCGCGGCCCTCAAGGTCGAGCGACGCCTGCACGGCGACACCAAGCAGCACCCGCTGGCGGTGATTGCCGATCAACGCTGGCGCAGCCTGCAGCCCCCACAGAAGCTGCTGACGCTGGATGCCCTGACCGAGTGGCTGGCGGCACGTTGCGGTCTCGACTACCTGCACATCGATCCGCTCAAGATCGATTTCACCGGCATCGCCGAGGTGATGTCCAGTGCCTATGCGGCGCGTTTTGCCATCCTCCCGGTTCAGGTAACGACCCGCGAGATCGTGATTGCCACGGCCGAGCCCTTCGTGCGCGAGTGGGAGGGCGAGTTGCGCCAGATCCTGCGCACCGGCATCCGCCGGGTCATGGCCAATCCGGAAGATATCAGCCGCTATCTGGTCGAGTTCTTCAACCTCGCCAAGTCGATCAAGAAGGCGGCAGCCAAGGGTGAAACGGCATCGGCGCTGTCGAGTTTCGAGCAACTGGTCGAACTCGGCAAAGCCAATCGGCAGTTCGATGCCAACGACCAGCACATCGTCCATATCGTCGACTGGCTCTGGCAGTACGCCTTCGACCAGCGCGCTTCCGACATCCACATCGAGCCGCGCCGCGATGTCGGCATTGTCCGCTTCCGCATCGACGGCGTCCTGCATCAGGTGTACCAGATTCCGATGGCGGTGATGACGGCGATGACCAGTCGCATCAAGCTGCTCGGGCGCATGGATGTGATTGAAAAGCGGCGTCCCCAGGATGGTCGCATCAAGACGCGGACGCCGGGGGGCCAGGAGGTCGAACTGCGTTTGTCCACGCTGCCGACGGCGTTCGGCGAAAAGCTGGTGATGCGCATCTTCGACCCGGAAGTCCTGGTCCGTGATTTCCGCTCGCTGGGTTTTTCCCAGGAAGACGGGACGCGCTGGCAGCAGATGACCTCCGCGCCCAACGGCATCATCCTGGTCACCGGGCCGACCGGTTCCGGCAAGACGACGACGTTGTACACAACGCTGAAGCAACTGGCGACGCCGGAAGTCAATGTATGCACCATCGAGGACCCGATCGAAATGGTCGAGCCGGCGTTCAACCAGATGCAGGTGCATCATGCCATCGATCTGAATTTCGCCGACGGCGTCCGGGCGCTGATGCGGCAGGACCCGGACATCATCATGATCGGCGAGATCCGTGACCTGGAAACCGCCGAAATGGCCATCCAGGCCGCGCTGACCGGACACCTTGTACTCGCCACTCTGCATACCAACGACGCGCCGTCGGCGATCACGCGTCTGCTCGATCTCGGCGTGCCGGCCTACCTGATCAACTCGACCCTGCTCGGCATCATGGCCCAGCGCCTGGTGCGCACCTTGTGCCCGCACTGCAAGAAAAGTGTGCCGATCAGCGACGAGGAGCGGGTGGCCTGGCGTAGCCTGGTGCATCCCTGGAAGGCGGCCGAGCCCACCCACATCCATCACGCGACCGGTTGCCTGGAGTGCCGGATGACGGGCTACAGCGGCCGTATCGGGGTCTACGAAATACTGGTCAATTCGCCCGAGGTCCGCCGCCTGATCCGCCCCGGCGCCGAGATCCCGAAAATCCGCGAACAGGCCTTCCGCGAAGGCATGCATCCGCTGCGCGTTTCCGGAGCGCTCAAGCTGGCCCAGGGCGTGACGACGATCGAGGAATTGATCAAGCAACTGCCGCCGGCCGACGACAATTAAATACCTCTTCCGGACTAGTCACAAAGGATTAGGGGGAGGATAATTTCAGCCCTTGTCACCAGGGGGTTATATGGCAGTTGAATTGTTCAACAACGGGAAGCACATCGTTCACGCGTTCTACGACCTGGTGGACGATTCCCCGGGCGGCGCCGTGCAATGCAACCAGTTCCTGATCGTCGACAACGGCCACGGTGCGCTGGTCGATCCGGGCGGCAACATGACCTATACCGGTCTGCTGATGGACATGCAGAAGTATTTCTCGTCCAAGGATCTCGACTACATCCTGGCCTCGCATCCCGATCCGGACATCATCGCCTCGGTCAACAAATGGTTTGTCGCCTCGCATTGCAAGGTGATGATTTCGTCGCTGTGGACGCGTTTCGTCCCGCATTTCACCACCGGCAAGGATGTCTCGCAGCGCATCGTCGGCATTCCCGACCAGGGCAGCGTGATTCCGCTCGGGCAGTGCAAGTTGCTGGCGCTGCCGGCGCATTTCATGCACGCCGAAGGCAATTTCCAGTTCTACGATCCGGTTGCCAAGATCCTGTTCTCCGGCGACCTTGGAACCTCGCTGGTGCCGCACGAGCAGGCTGCCATCCCGGTCACCGATTTCCACTCGCATGTGCGCTACATGGAAGGTTTCCACAAGCGCTACATCGTCTCGCGCAAGGTTTGCCGTTTCTGGGCCAACATGGTCCGCCAGCTCGATATCGAGCAGATCGTTCCCCAGCACGGCGCGCGTTTTGTCGGCAAACAGGCGGTCGAGGATTTCATCGCCTGGGTCGAGGGAATCGAGTGCGGGGTCGATCTGATGACCCAGAACAGCTACCAGATTCCTCAGTAAGTGTTGCCGTAGCCGGATTTCCCGACAAAGGGCGGAATCCGGCCGACCAGTTGTTCGAGCAGGATCAGTTCGGCGTCGCTGTGGTTGATCATCGCGGCCGCCTGAATGCCCTTGGCGGCATCGGCGTAGAGGTAGAGCGGTTGTTCGTGATGCGTGGTCTGCACGCGTCTGACCTGCTGCTCGTCGCCAATCCGGGCAACGTCGGCGATGCCGTAGCAGAGGCAGAAATAGCTGCGGCTCGCATCGGTTTCGAGATAACAGCCGGTGCCGCGGATGCCGATGGTGGCGACACCAGTCTCGATCCGCTTGTCGCCCTTGCCGAAGACCGACAGCAGTTTTCCGTTCAGCATGCGCAGGCCGCTTCTGAGGATGTCGCCGGCAATGTCGACGGTGGAATTGTCGCGCTGCAGGTAGGCGTCCTGGCCGATGACATAGATGGCCTGGCTGTTGGCGCCGGTGACCACCCGGTCGCCGGGTTTGAGCGTCATGCCTTCACGGGCCGGTTGCCCGTTGACGGTGACCGTGCCCTGCAACTGGTAGAAGCCGGGCTTTGCCAGCTTGCTGCCCGCCGCCCAGGCCTGGCGCAGGAAGACCAGGCGTTCGGCCAGGCCGGCGGCCAGCAGACCTTTGAGCAGTTTGCGTCGTTGCATGCCTGACCTCGTACGGAAGATGATCGTGGTGCGATATTAGCGCATGCCGGCCTTGCGCTGGATGGCATCGACGTAGGCCAGGGCATCCATCTGGCTGCCTTCGCGCTGGGCGCGCCAGATGGTTTCGCCCAGGCACTCGAGCAGCACATGTTCGGCATCGTGCGTGTCCATTCTCGTCCGCAGGCGTTCGAACGCCGCCCGGATCCCAGGCGGCTGATCGATGCTGAGCTGCTCGTGGATGGCCAGATGCAGCGACAGGTGCAGGAAGGGATTCATCTGTCCGCTGTCCGGCGTCCACTCCTGATTGCGCGCCATCTCGGGGTTGCTCAGCAAGGCGTGGTATTCCGGATGGCGGGCGGCAATGTCGGCCGCCGTCACTTCGGCGCCAACCAGAGGCATTCGGTCGAGGTGCTTTTTCCAGGCGCTGCAGAAGAAATCGCGGACCTGGTCACGGGAGGGGTTGAACATCGTTTCTTTCGTAGAGCAGGGTAAGGACGGCATTATGGAACAGGCGGTTGCCTTGCTCACCGGGAAAAATCTGACCGATGCCATAGGCGCCGATCATCGGCAGGTCGGGAAAAGTCTCGCGGAACAACGCCAGGTCGCGATCGTCGCCGCCGTAGAACAGCGGGCCGCGCCCGATGCACGAGAGCATCAGGGCAAATTCCGGTCTTGTCTGGCGCGCCCGTGCGGCATCCAACATCTGGCGCATTTCCTGTTCGGCGGCCAGCGGCTGGCGGATGGCCCAGTCGAACTGGTCGCCAGCCTGCAGTGCCGCCGTCAGGGTCAGCGAGCCGTCGCTGTTGAGCGAAAGGACGCCGATGCCGGGCTCGGCCGCGTCGCGCAGCAGGCAGAGTTGGTGGATCGGCGGCCGCTCGCGCAGTTCGCCGGGAAGGGCGCGGAGCAGGCTGTCGGCGGCGCTGCCGGACTCAAGCCGGCGTAATTCGTGGGCGTCGGCGACGCTCACCGTCTGCCGTTCGCCGATCCGGCGCAGCCCCCGCGACAACAAGGGTGTGCAGCGCAGGCCGGGCAGGGCGAACTGGCAACGGGCGTCGCCGTTTTCGCGAGCCTGCTGCCAAGCCCGGGTGTCGCTGTCGACCAGCCCGATCCGGGCGGTATCGTCTTGCCAGTCCCAGGCCAGACGACCCTGGCCGGAAAACGAGAGCAGCGGCGATGCGGCGCCGGTTTTCGGCAGCTCGGAAAACACCAGCGCAACCGCCGCCGAACGATCGATCTGCCAGCCCTGGTCGCTCAACACGCCGTTTGCGCTGCAACCGTCGATCTGCAGGCAGGTGGCGGCAGCGGCGGCGGCACGCAGGGTGGCCGGCAACTGGCGGGCGAAATCCTTGCTCAGGAACAGCAGGACGCGCTCGGCGCGGGTCAGGCCGGCACGCGCCAGCGCCTCCCTGACCGCCTGCTCGGCCAGTGCCGGAGTCGGGCTGCTGCCGACCGCCTGGCCGCTGCCGACTTTCATACCGTCTTGCCCCGGAACTGGCAGAGATCGATCACGCAGCAACGCGCGCACTCGGGCTTGCGTGCCTTGCAGATGTAGCGTCCATGCAGGATCAGCCAGTGATGGGCATCCTTCATGAATTCCCTAGGGGTGACGCGCAGCAGCTTCTTCTCGACATCGAGCACGGTCTTGCCCGAGGCCAGTCCGGTACGGTTGCCGAGACGGAAGATATGGGTGTCGACGGCGATGGTCGGTTGTCCGAAGGCCGTGTTCAGCACCACATTCGCCGTCTTGCGGCCGACGCCCGGCAGGGCCTCGAGTGCTTCGCGTTCCTGGGGCACTTCGCCGCCATGCTGCTCGACCAGGATGCGGCAGGTGGCGATGACGTTTCTGGCCTTGGTCCGATAGAGGCCAATGGTCTTGATGTATTCGCTCAGGCCCTCCTCACCGAGCGCCAGCATGCGCTCGGCGGTCGGTGCGATTGGGAACAGTCGTGCCGTCGCCTTGTTGACGCCGACATCGGTTGCCTGTGCCGACAGGATGACCGCGATCAGCAGCTGGAACGGGCTGGCGTACTCGAGTTCGGTCGTCGGGGCGGGGTTGTTTTCGCGCAAGCGCAGATAAAACTGTTCGACGGCGTCTTTTTTCACGTTGACTGGGATTCGAAGGGATTGTCAGGGGCCCCGGAATGCGCGATATTGGGGACACAAGGATTTTAACCGACGGAGAAAGCGCAGGGTTTATGTACCTCACGAACAGCGGAGGGCAGATCTCACTGTCGCGGATATTCGATGGCAATCCGGTGGCGACGATCGTGATCGACAGCGAGCACCGGGTCATCCACTGGAACCGTGCCTGTGCGGTGATGACCGGTGTGCCGGCCAGCGAGATGATCGGCAGTCGCGATCAGTGGCGGGCGTTTTACCCCGGTCCGCGCCCCATCCTTGCCGACCTGATCGTCGATGGTGCCGTCGAGTCCAAGGTCGATACTTTCTACCACGGCAAATTCCACCGCTCCGAACTGATCGAAGGCGCTTACGAGGCCGAGGACTTCTTTCCTGCCTTCGGCGAACATGGATGCTGGCTGTTCTTCACCGCCGCACCGATTTGCGATGATCAAGGACGCATCATCGGCGCCATCGAGACGCTGCAGAATGTGACCGAGCGACACCGTGCCGAGGAGGCGCTGCGTGCCAGCGAGGAGCGTTATCGTGAGCTCAGCCGGACCGATGCGCTGACCGGCCTGCTCAATACCCGAACGCTGTGGGAACACCTGCTGCATGAAATTGCCCGGGCGCAGCGCTACGCCCGGCCTTTGTCCCTGATGGTGCTCGACTGCGACGATTTCAAGGCAATCAACGACCGTTTCGGGCACCTGGAAGGGGATCGCGTGCTGACCGAACTGGCCGCGCTGATCCGTGCCTGCGAGCGTGGCAGCGATAGCGCCTATCGTTACGGCGGCGAGGAGTTCGTCATCCTGCTGCCGGAAACGGCGGCAACGGCGGCCATGCAACTGGCGGAACGGGTACGCGCCCGGTTTGCCGGGATTCGCCTGCCGCTGGCCGATGCCGAGGCGATTTCCGCGACCGTCAGCATCGGCGTCGCCGAATGGCGGCCGGGCGAAGACGAGCAGACCCTGATCCGCCGGGCCGACGAAGCGGTCTATGCGGCCAAGCGTCGCGGCAAGAATTGCGTGGTATTGGCCGGGTGAGATCATGAAGCGTTTCTTCCTCGGGCTTGCCGTGTTGTCCGGTGTGGTGCTGGCTGCCTGGCTGTTCCGCCCGGACCACGATGACTCCCTGTTTCTGCCGAGCGCCTTGCCCGGGAGCTTCGACGATGCCATGCAGGCCTTACGGCCGCTGCCCGAACTGCCGCCCTTGCGGCCGGAGCGCGTCGCGCTGGGCGCGCGCCTGTTTGCCGATACCCGTTTGTCGGCCGATTACTCGGTGGCCTGCATTTCCTGCCATCGCTTCGATCTCGGCGGTGCCGACGGCCTGCCGGTATCGGTCGGCATCCTCGGTCGCGAGGGCGGCATCAATGCGCCCAGCGTCTTCAACAGCAGCCTGAATTTCGTCCAGTTCTGGGACGGTCGTGCCTTGACCCTGCAGGAGCAGGCTGCCGGCCCGATTCACAACCCGCTGGAAATGGGAGCGTCCTGGTCGCTGGTCATCGAACGCCTCGGTGCCGACGAGACCATGCGCGAGGCGTTTCGGCTGGCTTACCCGGATGGCTTGACGGCGGCGAACATCGCCGACGCGATTGCCAGCTTCGAGCAGTCCCTGCTGACTCCTGATTCGCCGTTCGACCGATACCTGCGTGGCGACGAGGCCGCGCTCGACGAACTGGCGCGGACCGGTTATCAGCGTTTCCGCGATTTCGGCTGCATCAGTTGTCATCAGGGCGTGCTCCTGGGGGGCAACATGTTCCAGAAATTCGGCGTGCTCGGCGATTATTTTGCCGACCGGACACCGACCGAAGCCGATCTCGGTCGCTACAACGTGACCGGGCGGGAAGAGGACCGCCATGTCTTCAAGGTACCGGGGCTACGCAACGTGGCATTGACTGCGCCTTATTTCCACGATGGTTCGGCGCCGACACTGGAGATGGCCGTGGCCATCATGGGGCGCTACCAGTTGGGGCGCGATCTGGCGGCAGAGGATGTGAAGGCCATCGTGGCCTTCCTCAATTCGCTGACCGGCCGCATACCGGCGACGGGGCGCGACGAATGAGGGAAGCGCTGGCCGCCCTGCGCGCGCACCGGGCCTGGCGGCTGATCCTGATCGCCATCCTGACAGGCCTGCTGACCTGGCTGTTCTTCCGCGCCGGCGAGGTGTCGCCGGAGGCGCACAATGCCTACACGCGCCTGCTGCGGCAATACCAGCATTACGACGAGCAGCTCAACGCCAAGGTGGTGGCCAGTTATGCCGGTCTGCTCCAGAACTACGACGGCATGGCCTATTACCAGGCCCGCCTGCGGGAAACCGGCAGCGCCTTGCAGGCGGTGCCGAAATGGCTCGACGATGCCGGGCGTCGCCAGCTCGAAGCGCGCATCCAGGCATTGATAGCCGCCCAGCAGGAGAAGGCGCTGGCGATCGACCGCTTCCAGCGCGCCAATTCCGTGTTGCGCAATTCCACCCTCTATCTGCCGGCCGCGGCGGAATCCCTGCTGGCCGGTGAGGACTGGCCGCAACGCAAGGCGTTCGAGCGTTTCATCCGGCGACTGATCGGTGGAGAACTGACCGGGAACCGGGAGGCGAGCGATCGCGCCACCTTGCGCAGCGCCCTGCAGCAGCTTCTCGACTCGCCTGCGCACACGCCGCGCCAGGTCGAGATGAAGCAGTTGCTGGTGCATGCGCGCTTGATCCTCGACCGCGCGCCGGAGGTCTCCGGACTGGTCGACCGCATCGTCCGTGCGCCGAGCGGTGGGCTGCACGACGAACTGACCCGCAGCTATCTCGATGCCCACCAGTCGGCGCTGGCACTGGCTACTTACTATCGCACCCTGCTGTACGCGATCGCCATGTGCCTGCTCGCCTACGCCATGTATGCCCTGGTCCGGATCGAGCGCGACCGGCGGGCCCTGGTCGCTGCGCACGCCGACCTGGCCGACCGCTACGAGGCGCAGCGGCGCGTGGAAGCCCAGTTGCAGCTCTACGGCACGGTCTTCACCCATGCGGCCGAAGGCATGACGATTACCGACAGCGAGTCGCGCATCATCGCGGTCAATCCGGCCTTCTGCAGCATTACCGGTTATTCGCCGGAGGAGGTGCTGGGGCGGACGCCGGCCGTGCTCAATTCCGGCCGCCAGAGCGAGGATTTCTACCGCGACATGTGGCAGACCCTGAAGGAAACCGGCCAGTGGCAGGGGGAAATCTGGAACCGCCGCAAGGATGGTGCGATTTTCCCCGAATGGCTGTCGATCACTGCCGTCCCCGACGAGTCCGGCGAGTCCGGCAATTACATCGGCGTCTTCATCGATATTTCGGAGCGCAAGCAGAGCGAGGCGCGCATCCACCACCTGGCGCACCACGACGCCTTGACCGGTCTGCCCAACCGCCTGCTGCTCGAAGACCGGATCGGACAGGGGCTGCTCAAGTCCAAACGCAGCAGCCGGCACATGGGCGTCATCTTCATCGACCTCGACCGGTTCAAGAACATCAACGACACCCTCGGTCATGCGGTCGGCGACAACCTGCTGGTGCAGGCGGCGCAACGCGGCCTGCATGTGCTGCGCGATACCGACACGCTCTGCCGCCAGGGCGGCGACGAGTTCGTGGTCGTCCTGCCCGAGCTGGAGCTGCGCCAGGATGCCGCCCATGTCTGCCAGAAACTGCTGACCGCCCTGTGCCAGCCTTACCTGCTGGCCGGCCACGAACTGACGGTCAGCGCCAGCGCCGGCATCGCGCTCTATCCGGAGGACGGGGAGAGTGCCTCGGAACTGCTGCGCAAGGCCGATGCGGCGATGTATCGGGCCAAGGAAGAGGGGCGCAACACCTTCCGTTTCTTCTCCACCGAGATCAACACGGCGACGCTGGGTGAACTGCTGCTGGAGAACGACCTGTTCGGCGCCCTGGAGCGTCAGGAGTTGCTTCTCCATTACCAGCCCAAGGTCGATGCCAGAACCGGCGAACTGATCGGGGCCGAAGCGCTGATGCGCTGGCAGCACCGCGAGCAGGGGATGATTGCGCCCGAGCAGTTCATTCCCATCGCCGAGGAAAACGGCCTGATCAACGCTTTCGGCGAATGGGCGATCCGCAACGTCTGTGCGCAGCAGCGCGCCTGGCTCGACGCCGGTCTGCTGGTCGTGCCGGTGGCGGTGAATATCTCCGCCCACCAGTTCGTCCAGCAGGATCTGCCGCGGATGCTGTCGCAGGTACTGGCCGATTACGGCCTGCCGCCGCAACTGATCGAACTGGAACTGACCGAATCCCTGCTGATGCGCAACTCCTCGCGGGCGACCGCGATGCTGCAGGTATTGCGCCGGATGCACATCCAGGTGGCGATCGACGATTTCGGTACCGGTTATTCCTCGCTCAGCTACCTGCGTCAGTTCCCGGTCCAGTCGCTCAAGATCGACCGCAGTTTCGTCACCCAGATCGGCGAGCATGGCGAGTCGATCCGCCTGGCCTCGGCGATCATCGCCATGGCACACGAACTGGATCTGACGGTCATTGCCGAAGGGGTCGAGAACGAGGTCCAGGCGCGCTATCTGCGCGAGCACGGCTGCGATCAGTTCCAGGGTTACCTGTACGGTCGGCCGCAGTCTGCCGAGCGGTTCGTCAGCCTACTTTCCGCCCGTCATCTCGACGGCGTCTGCTGACGGCCGGGAACGACGGCGCGGCGGGGCGACCGGGCTGCCGTCGCGGCTGCGCGCCCGCAACTGGCCGCAACCGCCATCGACATCCTGGCCGGCCGAGCGGCGCACGGTCACGCGGATGCCGCGGGCGTGCAGGTAGTGCGCCAGTTCCCTGACACGGTCGTTGGCCGGGCGCTGGAAATCGAGCGCGGCCGTGGTGTTATAGGGAATCAGGTTCATGATCGCGTACTTGCCGGCGAGCAGGCGGACGATGCCGTCCATTTCCTCGATGCTGTCGTTGACGCCGGCGAGCAGCGTCCATTGATACTGGATCGGGTAGCCGGTCTGGCGGGCGTAGATTTCGGCCAGCTCAACCAGTTCTTCCGGCGCCATGCGCGGCGCCTTGGGCAGCAGGCGGGCGCGCAGTTCGCTGTCGGTGGTGTGCAGCGACAACGCCAGCGCCGGGACGACGTGTTGCTGTGGCAGGCGCTCGAACACGCGCGGGTCGCCGACGGTCGAGAAAACCAGATTCTTGTGGCCGAAGCCGCCGGCCGTGCCGAGCAGATTGATGGCTTCCAGCACGTTATCGAGATTGTGCGAGGGCTCGCCCATGCCCATGAAGACCACGCGGCGCAAGGGCTGGCGCTGGCGGGCGAGGACCACCTGGGCGAGCATTTCGGCGCTGCCGACCTGACGCAGCAGGCCGTCGCGGCCGGTCATGCAGAAGGTACAGCCAACCGCACAACCGATCTGGGTCGAGATGCAGACGCCGTCGCGCGGCAGTAGCACGCTCTCGACCGTCTGGCCGTCGGCCAGTTCGACCAGCAGACGGGTGCCGTCGTCGCCCGGATGTTCGGAGACCACGCGGGCCAGCGCCGCAAGCTGCTCGGTCAGCGCCGGCAGCGCTTCACGGATGGCCAGCGGCAGGAAGTTTTCGGCGGCCTGGCGCCGCGTGCCGCTATCGAGCGGTCTGGCCTGCAGCCAGGCGCGCAGCATGCGTTCCTCATGGGCGGGCTTGGCACCCAGCGCCCGCAGGCGCTCGCGAAACTCGGCCAGTTGCATGCCGGTGGATCAGGCGCCGGCTTCGGCGGTGTCGGCGACGACTTCCGGGGTCGGCGGGCGGCGCTTGGCGCGCTCGGCGGCGCGGGCGTCCATCCAGTTCTTCCAGGCGATCATGCAGCCGAGCAGGATGAAGGCGCCGGGCGGCAGCAAGCCGATCAGCAGGCCGGGGTAGTCGGCCGGCAGCACCTGGATCGGCGACAGGCTGGGGAAGACCATGTCGATGCCGGTAAACAGCATGCCGCTGCCCAGCAGTTCGCGCATCGCGCCAAGCACGGCCAGCGTCCACAACAGGCCGAGGCCCATGAAGATGCCGTCGACGGTCGAATTCAGCGGCGGGTTCTTGGCGGCGAAGGCTTCGACGCGGGCGAGCACGATGCAGTTGGTGACGATCAGCGGGATGAAGATGCCGAGTACCACATAGAGTTCGTGCAACTGGGCGTTGAACAGCAGGTCGACGACGGTGACCAGCGCAGCGACGATGAGGATGAACACCGGAATGCGGATTTCATGTGGAATGAAGTTGCGCAGCGCGGCAACGGCGACGTTGGCCAGCGCCATGACAATGATCGTCGCCAGCGCCAGCATCACGCCATTGACGATGTTGGTGCTGACTGCCAGCAGCGGGCACAGGCCAAGCAACTGGGCCAGCGCGGTGTTCTGCTTCCACAGGCCGTTGTAGGCGATGGTCGAGAATTCGTCGCGGGTCATTGCGCACTCCCTTCAGCGAACAGTTGCTCGCGCCGGATATCGGCCCACAGCACGGCCTGATGCACGGCACGGGCGACGGCACGAGGGGTTACCGTGGCGCCGGCATGGTATTCGATGTGCCCGCCGTCCTTGCGCAGACGCCATTCCTTGGTCGGCGTCGTCGCCAGCGCCAGGCCGTTGAACTGGGTGATCCACGGGCTGGCCTTGTTCTTGTCCTTCTTCGGCTCGATGTAGTCGCCCAGCCCTGGCGTTTCCTTGTGCTGGGTGACGCGCACGCCGGCGACGCTGCCGTCGGCGCGGATGGCGATCAGCAGGCGGATGCGGCCGGCGTAACCGTCGGGGGCGACGGCTTCGAAGATCAACGCGGCCGGCTGGCCGCCCTTGCGTGCGCGGTACAGCGTGCTCGCCTCCGTCAGGCCGAGTTCGGCCGTCGGCGGCAGGGACAGGGTGTCGGTCAGCAAGGCGTTGTCGTAGTCGCTGGCCGGCAGCACCTCGTTGAGCAGCTTCATTTTCTCGGCCAGAGCCGACGCCTCGATGGCCGGGCGGGTCCATTGATAGACCGCCGACAGCAGCGCGGTGAAGGCGATGACGAAGATGAAGAGGATGGCCGCCGTGCGCAGCGCCATGGCCGGGGCGGTGTATTCGCGCGGAGTACTGGTCATGACTGCTTGCCCTTCATGCCGAAGATGCGCGGTTGCGTGAGCTGGTCAATCAGCGGTGCCGACAGGTTCATCAACAGCACGGCGAAGGCCACGCCGTCGGGGAAACCGCCGAAGACGCGGATGATGTAGGCGAGCAGGCCGGCGCAGAAGCCGAAGATCAGCTTGCCGCGCGGCGTCGTGCAGCCGGACACCGGATCGGTGATGATGAAGAAGGCGCCGAGCAGGGTGCCGCCCGAGAGCAGGTGGAACAGCGGGTTGGCGAAGCTGGCCGGCTGGTACAGCCAGAGCGCGCCGGAAATCAGCACCATGCCGCCGATAAAGGCGAGCGGCGCGTGCCAGGTGATCAGCTTGCGCTGCCACAGCCACAGACCACCGAGCAGGTAGCCGATGGCCACCCATTCCCAACCTCGTCCGGCGAAATTGCCGTAGATGTCCTGGTTGGCCAGCAGGTGGGCGATGTCGACTTGGCCCTCGGCAAGCTTCAGCGCCGTCTTCATGGCGTCGAGCGGGGTGGCGCCGGACAGGGCATCGACGCGCGGCGCCAGGCCGAGGATGACGTTCAATTGATCGAGGAAAGGCATCTGCAGGCCGACGCTCGGCCATTGCGACATCAGCGCCGGGAAGGAGACGATGCAGGCGGCGAAGGCGACCATTGCCGGGTTGAACGGGTTCTGGCCGAGGCCGCCGTAAAGATGCTTGGCGATGACGATGGCGAACAGCGTGCCGGTGACCACCAGCCACCACGGCGCCAGCGGCGGGAAGGTCAGCGCGATCAGCCAGGCGGTGACGATGGCCGAACCGTCGGACAGGAACATCGCCAGCGGCTTGCCGCGCAGTTTCAGCATGGCTGCTTCGGCGGCAATCGCGGTGACCGAGGCGATCACCAGCTGGACCAGGATGGCCGGGCCGACCAGCCAGGCGTAGGCGGCGATGCCGGGAATCAGCGCGAGGCAGACCTGGGTCATGACCAGGCTGACGCTGGCGTCCTTGAGCAGGTAGGGGGCGGGGGCGAACATCATTCGGGCTTCGTTTCGGTGGTCGCTGGCTGGGCGTCGGCCGGTTCGGGCACAATGCCGGCCTGCTGGCGACGGGCTTCGATTTCGGCCATTTTCCGGGCCTGTTCCGGTGTCAGTTCATCGGTGTTCTTCGGCTGTGCCGCTTCGCGCTGCGCCTTGGCCCGCGCCATGGCGGCGGCGATGGCTGCCTTTTTGGCGGCTTCGGCCGGATCGGCTGCAGCCTCGGCAGGTTGTTCGGTGGCCGGTGCTTCACTGGCCGCAGCTGCTTCCGCCGCCTTTTTGGCGGCCTGGGCGGCAGCCGCCTTGGCCAGCTTCTCGGCCTTCTCGGCTTTTTCGCGTTCCTCGCGGAACTGCTTGAACTCGAAACGCTGCTTGGCTTCGTCGGCCGCCTTCTTTTCCTTCTCGCGTGCCCAGATCTCGCTCTTGGCGAAACGGAAATACTGGACCAGCGGGATGCGCGACGGGCAGACATAGGCGCAGCAGCCGCATTCGATGCAGTCGAAGATGTGATACTGCTGGGTCTTGCCGAAATCCTTGGCGCGCGCATGCCAGTACAGCTCGAACGGCTGCAGTTCGTGCGGGCAGGCGCGGGCGCAGGCGCCGCAGCGGATGCACGGCATCTCCGGCGCCTTCGGCGGGAACAGGCGTTCGGAATGGGCGATCAGGCAATTGCTGGTCTTGACGATGGGCGCGTGTTCGTTCGGGACCAGGAAACCCATCATCGGTCCGCCCATGATGATGCCGTCGGTGTCCGGATTCGGTTCTGCCAGTTTCAGCAGTTCGTCCATCGGCGTACCGATCAGCGCTTCGACGTTGCCGGCGCCACGGACGTTGCCGGTCAGCGTGACGATGCGCGAGATCAGCGGCTCGCCGTGGCCGATGGCGCGCCAGGCGGCGTAGGCGGTGCCGACGTTGAATACCTGCACGCCCATGTCGGCGGTCGAGCGCATGGCGCCCGGGACTTCCTTGCCGGTCAGCACGCGGATCAACTGCTTGGCGCCGCCGGCCGGGTAGAGGGTCGGCACCGGCACCACGGCAAAGGTTTCGCCCTGCGCCTCAACCGCCTTCTTCATGGCGGCGATGGCTTCCGGCTTGTTGTCCTCGACGCCGATGATGACCTGGGTCGGTTGCAGCATGTCGCGGAAGACGGCGATGCCGCGCACGACATCGTCGGCGCGCTCGCGCATGAGCAGGTCGTCGCAGGTGATGTAGGGCTCGCACTCGGCGGCGTTGATGATCAGTTCGGCCATCGGCACGCCCGGCGTCGCCTTGAGCTTGCCGTGGGTGGGGAAGCCGGCGCCGCCGAGACCGACGATGCCGTGTTCCTGCAGGAACTGGCAGATGTCGGCCGGCGACATGGCCGCCCGGTCGGCCGGGCCGTGGGTGATCCATTCATCCTTGCCGTCGGGTTCGATGACCACGCACAGCGATTCCAGCCCGGAAACGTGCGGGCGCACATGCATCGCCACCTCGACCACGGTACCCGAGGTCGGCGCATGCACGGCGGCGGAGATCCAGCCGTCGGCCTCGCCGATCTTCTGGCCCTTGAGCACCGGGTCGCCGGCTTGAACCAGCGGTCGCGGCGTGCCGCCGATGTGCTGGTGCAGCGGCACGACCAGGCGCGACGGCAGCGGTGCCGGGCGGATCGGCTGCTGGTTGGACAGCGTCTTGTTCGAGGGCGGTTTGACGCCACCGTAGAATTTGAACAGTTTGGCCAGCATCACGCGGCTTCCTTGGCGGACGGTCTGGCCGCAACCGGCTGGATGGCGACGACCGGGTATTTCCATTTCCAGTTTTCCAGCGTCTCGGGAATGACTTCCATGTGGATGCATTCAACCGGGCAGGGTGGCAGGCACAGTTCGCAGCCGGTGCATTGCTGGGCGATGATGGTGTGCATCTGCTTGGCCGCGCCGACGATGGCATCGACCGGGCAGGCCTGGATGCACAGCGTGCAGCCGATGCAGGTGTTTTCGTCGATACGGGCGACCTGCTTGGGCTTTTCCTCAGCCTCCAGCGGCTTGACCTCGCGACCGAGCAGGTCGGCCAGGCGCTGCACGCCTTCCATGCCGCCCGGCGGGCACAGGTTGATGTCGACTTCGCCCTTGGCGATGGCTTCGGCGTAGGGCTTGCAGCCCGGGAAGCCGCACTGGCCGCACTGGGTTTGCGGCAGGATGGCGTCGATCTTCTCGACCAGCGGATCGCCCTCGACCTTGAACTTGATCGAGGCGAAGCCGAGCGCGGCGCCGAGCACGACGGCGCCGAGGGCCATGATGGCAATGGCGAGCAGGATATCCATTACTGGTACTTGTCCAGTCCGGCGAAGCCCATGAAGGCCAGCGCCATCAGGCCGGCGGTGACCATGGCGATGGCCGAGCCGCGGAAATGGGTGGGTACGTCGGCGCCTTCGATGCGTTCGCGGATCGCGGCGAACAGGATCAGCACGCCGGAAAAGCCGACCGCGCTACCGGCGCCGAACAGCAGCGATTCGACGAAGTTGTTCCCGTTGCTGACATTGAGCAGCGGCACGCCGAGCACGGCGCAGTTGGTGGTGATCAGCGGCAGGTAGATGCCCAGTGTCTGCTGCAGCGTCGGCGAGGTCTTGGCAATGACCATTTCGGTCAATTGCACGACGGCGGCGATGGTGACGATGAAGGACAGGGTGCGCAGGTATTCCAGCCCGAACGGCATGAGCAGGAAATGGTCGATGATGTAGCTGGCGCCGGTCGCCGTGGTCAGCACGAAAGTCGTGGCCGCACCCATGCCGTAGGCGGTTTCCAGCTTCTTGGAAACGCCCATGAAGGGGCACAGGCCAAGCATCTTGACCAGCACGATGTTGTTGACCAGCACCGCGCCGACGAGAATGAAAATATAGTTGCTCATGATCAGGGGGAGCGAAGACCCGCATTATCCGGCCTGGCGCAGGGACAGACAACTGCGCGCCGTTTATGGGCTTATCGGTTTTTTTCTCCGAGTGCGCGGGCGAGTGCCTGGCCGACCTCGGCGACCAGTTCCGGCCCGCGATAGATGAAGCCGCTATACACCTGGACCAGACTGGCCCCGGCACGAATCTTGGCGACTGCATCCTCCCCCTTGAGAATGCCGCCCACGCCGATGATCGGAACTTCGCTGGCCAGCGCCGCCGACAGTTTTTCCTGCACCGCCGTCGACCGCTGGAACACCGGCGCACCCGACAGGCCACCGGTTTCGTTGCCGTTCGGCAGGTTTTCCACGCCCTCGCGCGACAGCGTCGTATTGGTCGCGATCACGCCGTCGAAACGATGCCGGCGCAAGGCATCGGCAATTGCGGTGATCTGCAGGTCGTCGAGGTCCGGCGCAATCTTCAGCGCCAGCGGCACGTACTTGCCATGCTGCTGCGCCAGCGCCTGCTGGCGTGCCTTGAGTTGCGCGAGCAGGTCGTCGAGCGCCTCGTCCTTCTGCAGTTCGCGCAGGTTCTTGGTGTTCGGCGACGAAATATTGACGGTGACGTAGCTGGCGTCGTTGTACACCTTGTCGAGGCAGATCAGGTAATCGTCGGCAGCCTTCTCGATCGGCGTCGTCGCGTTCTTGCCGATGTTGATGCCGAGGATGCCGCCGCGCTTGGGGAAATTCGCCGCACGCACGTTGAACAGCAGTTCATCGACGCCGGCGTTGTTGAAGCCCATGCGGTTGACGATGCCCTGCGCCTCCGGAATGCGGAACAGCCGCGGCTTCGGATTGCCTTCCTGGGGGCGAGGCGTGATCGTGCCGATTTCGATGAAGCCGAAACCCAGCCGCGCCAGCGCATCGATATGCGCCCCATTCTTGTCCAGCCCGGCGGCCAGGCCGACCGGATTGGGGAAGCGCAACCCCATGACCTCAACCGGACAATCCGGCGCCGGCTTGGCCAGCAAGCCGAGCAGGCCGGCCGATTCGAGGAAGGACATCCCGGTCAGGCCAATGCCGTGCGCCTTTTCGGCGTCCAGGGAGAAAAAGAACTTGCGAATGAGCGGATAGAGCATGGTGGCCGGCATTTTACCGCATTTGAGTGCCGGCCAAAGCCTGAAATGGCGCCTGATGAGGCTTGTTTTTGGCGAAGTGGCGACAATGGCACACGCTGCGTCAGCGTGTCTGTCGATGGGCTTTGCCGGATTGCTCCAGCGTCTCCATTTCCTGCAGGGGATAGGCATCGGCGACATAAGCCGGACCTTTCATCACCATGACGATGAAGGCGGCAATGCCGACCGTGAGCACGACCGTCCAGTGCAGGATGATCAGGCTGGCGACGTAGATGTCGGTGGTGGTCACGGCCATGGCGTCGGCGGTGTCGGCAAACACCCTGACCAGTAGCGAAGGGGCAGCGAGCAGCAGGGTGCCGAAAAGTAAGGTCGCCGGCAGCCGGCGCAGTACCTGACGTTCCTTGCCGGCCGGCGTGCGCGGAAACCCGGGCAAGCGATTGAACAGTTTCATGGTGCGACCTCCGATGGCTTGTTGCGCGACGGTTTCAAGCGGCGAGCATTCCCGCTAGCAGGCAAATGATGGCGATCCCGCTCAAGCGCTGGCGAAGCGGCAGGTACCAGCTTGGCAGGGCCGTCCGGCGCGCCAGGCGGCTGTCCTGCAGATAATGGGCGATGAAACCCGCAACCAGCAGGGAGGCGGCGAGCGGTGCGGGGAGCATCAGCGCCGGCCAGGCCAGCAGGGCGGGGACGACGCTCCAGGCAAAGCAGGCCGAGCGCTGGCGCTCGGTCAGCCCGGGCAGACTCATCGCCAGCCCCCAGTGCAGCGCGCCAACGAAGCTGAGAATGATCGCCCCGTAAGCGAACAGCGCATCGCTCCACAGCAGGCCATGATGCTGGTCGAGCCAGCTGCCCGAGGCCAGTGCGAGAAACGGCAGCAAGCCGCCGTAGCCCAGCCAGGCAACGACGGGTGGCAGTGTCGGGGATTGGCTTTGGGTCATGTTGAACCTCGCACGGTTATCAATTGCGTCATGAACAAAACTGATGATTTGGCGTTTGTTTGGCGTAATATTGCGATTGTTTTCTTTGTTTGTCCAGGACAAAATTGGTTTCAGTCTCCGGAAAGATTTTCATGCTTCCCTTACGTTCCGCCTGCCTTACGCTGTTGCTTTCGCTGACGCTCGCTGCCTGCTCGACCGCGCCGCCCGACGGGGTGCGTCCAGTGAGCTCGTTCGAGATCGACCGTTATCTGGGGAAATGGTACGAAATTGCCCGCCTCGATCATTCGTTCGAGCGAGGCATGAGCGATGTCAATGCGACCTATTCGCTGCAGGACGATGGCAGCGTCAAGGTGATCAACCGCGGCTACGACACTCGGCGCCAGATGTGGAAGGAAGCCGTCGGGCGCGCGGTGTTCATTGGCGATCCTGACACTGCATCGCTCAAGGTTTCGTTCTTCGGCCCGTTCTACGGCGGCTATCACGTGATCGCCCTCGATCAGGAGCACTACCGCTGGTCGCCGGCCCGAGCCGGGACTACCTGTGGATACTCGCCCGCGAGCGGACTCTGCCGACCGACGTGCGTGATGCCCTGGTGAGCAAGGCCCAGTCCCTGGGCTTTGCCACCGAGCAGCTGATCTGGGTGGAACAGACGCGGTGAGCACCCTGCGGCTGATCCTGGGCGATCAACTCAATCCGCAGCACAGCTGGTTCGCGCAAGCCGACGCTGCCGTCATCTACGTGATGATGGAGGTCCGCCAGGAAACCGATTACGTCCGCCACCATGCCCAGAAAATCATCGCCATCTTCGCCGCCATGCGCGACTTTGCCCGGCACTTGCGGGAGGCGGGACATCGCGTGGAGTATCTTGCTATCGACGATCCGGCCAACCGCCAGTCGCTGCCGGCCAACCTCGATGCACTGATCGCGCGCCACGCGGTCACCGCCTTCGAATACCAGGCACCCGACGAATGGCGGCTCGACCGGCAACTGGCGGACTACGCCGCGAAACTTGTCATCCCCGCGCGGATGGTCGACAGCGAGCACTTTTTCAGCCAGCGCGACGAAGCTGCCAGACTTTTCGCCGGGCGCCGGCAATGGTTGATGGAACACTTCTACCGCCAGATGCGGATGCGTCACGACGTGCTGATGGCCGGCCCGGGCAAGCCGCTCGGCGGTCGCTGGAACTTCGACCACGACAACCGCAAGTCCTGGTCGAGCGTGCCGTGCGCACCGGCCGACTGGCGCGGTCAGCACGATCACTCGGTACTCTGGCAAAGCATCCGTCAGGCCGGCGTGGACAGCTTCGGCGAGCCGGCGGCTGGGCATTTCCGCTGGCCGCTGAACCGACAGGAGGCTTTGGAGCAGCTGGCCGACTTCATTGACGAGGCACTGCCCCATTTCGGCGATTTCCAGGACGCGATGGCAGCCGGCAACGGGCGGCTTTTCCATTCCCTGATTTCGTTCGCGCTCAACACCAAGATGCTCAACCCGCGCGAGGTCATCGCCGCCGTCGTCAGCGCGCAGCAGGCCGGCCATGTTCCGCTGGCAGCGGCCGAAGGCTACATCCGGCAGATTCTCGGCTGGCGCGAATACGTGCGCGGCGTGTATTGGGCCAGCATGCCGGGTTACGACGCACACAACCATTTCGCCCACCGTCTGCCGCTCCCCGCCTGGTTCTGGAATGGACAAACCCGCATGCGCTGCCTGGCGCATGCCATCGGTCAGTCGCTGGAACACGCCTACGCCCACCACATCCAGCGCCTGATGGTGATCGGCAACTTCGCGCTACTCGCCGGACTCGATCCGGCGGCCGTCCACCGCTGGTATCTCGGGGTGTACATCGACGCCTTCGAATGGGTCGAACTGCCCAACACCCTCGGCATGAGCCAGTTTGCCGACGGCGGCCGACTGGCGACCAAACCCTACGTATCGACCGCCGCCTACATCGACCGCATGAGCGATTACTGCCGGGGCTGCCACTACGATAGGAAAGCCCGTGTCGGCGAGCGGGCCTGCCCGTTCAACGCCCTGTACTGGGATTTCTTCGCGCGCAACGGCGAGCGGCTGGCCGCCAATCCCAGGTTGGGGATGGTTTACCGCCAGTTGGCCGGCATGGACCCGGCAACGCTCGATGCCTTGCAGCGTCGGGCGGTGGAGGTCCGGGCGGGAATCGAGACGCTGTGAAGGCCCGGTGTTCCGACATGGCCCGGCGCGATGGTGTGTGTTGCCCCTCGTGCCGAAAGCGATGGGCTCTTTTCGGCCGTCTCGGTCTTTGGTTGTGCTGCTACTGACCGGCAGCTGCCGGCCACCGAATGTCCTGAAACTGATAGGATAGGCTTACTACTACTAAGGTAATAAGTGATGAAAAAGAAGCCTATCCGCCTCGGCCTGATGCCGCCGCTTACCGGCCTGGTCGGGCTTTATGGCCAGGAAATCGTCACTGCAGCCCGCATTGCCTGCGCAGAGGTGAATCGGCACGGCGGCGTCCTCGGTCGCCCGCTCGAATTGATCGTGGAAGACGATGGCAGTTTGCCCGACAGTGCGTTGCGTGCGGCCGGCAAGTTGGTGGATGAACATGCATGCGTCGCGCTGATTGGCAATCTCCTGTCGAACTCGCGTATTGCCGTTGCCAACCAGATTGCCGAACCCAGGCAGGTGCCGCTACTCAATTTTTCGTTCTACGAAGGCAGCATTCGCAGCCGCTATTTCTTTCACTTCGCCGCCCTGCCGAATCAGCAGATCGACAAGATGATCCCCTTCATGGCCCGTCGTTATGGCCAGAAGATGTTTTTCGCTGGCAGTAATTATGAATGGCCGCGGGGATCGATTGACGCGGCTAAACGCAGCCTGCTCGGTATCGGCGGTGACATTGTCGGTGAGGTCTATCTCCCCATTGCCGCCAGTGAGGAGGAAATCGGGGGATTGCTTGATCAAGTCGCGCGTTCCGGCGCCGATGTCTTTGTTCCATACTTCGCTGGTGCCGACCAACTGACGCTGCTCAAACGTTTTGCTGAGCGAGGATTGAAACATCGGATGGCCGTGGTCATGGGGCATTTTGATGAAATGCTTGCCAGTCAGCTAGCGCCCGATGTTCGCGAGGGGCTGTATTCCAGCAACACCTATTTCATGTCGCTGGAAACGGTGGAAAACCGCCATTACCTGCAGCAGTTGGCTCGCCAGCGTGGTGTTACCGGCATCTGGCCAGATGGTAACGGCGTACTGACCAATTTTGGTGAAGGCTGCTATCTCTGCGTCCACGCCTTTGCCCGGGCTGCCGAGATGGCTGGCAGCATTGCCACCGAGTCATTGATTGACGCGTTGGAGCGTGTCCAGGTCATCGGACCACAAGGGATCGTCGAAATGGACCGGGCAACGCATCACGCTACGGTCAATAGTGTCCTTGCGCGCTCCAACGCGGATGGCAGCTTCAGTATCGTTGATAACTTCGGCCGCATACCCCCCGAAATTCCCGAACGTTACCGGATGCCGGGAAACAAGGTGGATATTCATGAATCCCCCATGTCTCCAACGACTACGGCACGCCTGGCGGCGGAAATGGGGGCGGCCAAGGTACGGCTGAGTAGCGCCCAGCACATCCTCTCCATTGCCGACATGGCGATCATCGCCACCAACGGTGAGGGCATCATCAACGAAACCAATCGCAGTGCCCAGTCGCTGTTCGGCTACCAGGAGCAGGAATTCCAGGGCATGTCCATCCACCTGCTCCTGCCACCGCATTTCCGCGAAAGGCATGCACAACTGCTGAAAGCTTTCGTTGATGGTGCAGAGACCGAGCGCCGCATGACCGGCCGGAATGAGGTCACAGGCTATCGCAAGGATGGCAGCTTTTTTCCGCTGGAAGTCTCGATTGCCAAATTTCGGAATGGCGAGGATTGGCTACTCGTCGCCACCATGCGCGATGTCACTGAGCGCAAGCGCGCGGAAGAGGAACTGACCCATCGCGCTACCCACGATATCCTTACCGGGCTTCCGAATCGTGCTTTGATCCGTGAACGACTCAACAGCGCATTGCAACGCTCGAAACGGAGCGGCCTTAGCGTGGCCTTGTTGTTTGTTGACCTGGACGGCTTCAAGCTCGTCAACGACACACATGGTCATGAGGCCGGCGATGAATTGCTGAAGCGTATTTCCAGCCAACTGCTGGATCAGGTTCGCCCTGGCGATACGGTGGCCCGTCTAGCCGGTGACGAGTTCGTGATCCTGTGCGAGCAGGTCGAGCAACCGATCAGCATGTCAATGCTGGCAACCCGAATCAACGATACGCTGCGCCAACCTGTCGAGTTCAAAGGCGAAAATCTCTTTGTGACGGCGAGCATCGGGGTCGCGATCGGCAATGGCAGTACGCATTCGGCCGACGACCTGTTGCGCTACGCCGATACCGCGATGTACGCGGTCAAGGAGCGCGGTCGGGACGGTTGGCAGTTTTTCAGCGAGACGCTTCAGGAGCAGGCCAAACAGCGTCTGACCATCACCAATGGTTTGCGCCTGGCGATCGAGAATCATGAACTTTCGGCGCGTTTCCAACCGATTGTCGCTGCAGAAACCGGAAGGATCGTCGGTGCGGAACTCCTTTTGCGCTGGCACCCGGCCGGCGGCGAAATTTCTCCGGCGATCTTCATACCGATTGCCGAACAAACGGGCAGCATCGTGCAAATTGGACTATGGGTGTTTCGCGAAGCTTGCCGGGCTGAAGCAGAATGGCGTCATCGCTGGGGCAACGAAGCCCCCTATGTTTCCCTCAACGTGTCCGCTCGACAACTCAACGAAGCCTCGCTGCTCGAGGACTTTGCTGCAATCCTCGCGGAAACTGACGCGGATCCGACACGCCTGCTGCTTGAAATCACCGAGACCTCCCTGATGGCGGATGTCGAGAGCAATCTGCGCATTCTGCGCCGTCTGGCCGACCTTGGCCTGCGGGTCGCGGTCGACGATTTCGGAACTGGCTACTCTTCGCTGGCTCAACTGACCAGGCTGCCGGTCAACGTCCTCAAGATTGATCGTGCCTTTGTCGACGGGCTCGAAAAAAGCGAGGAAAGTCGCACGATCATCCGCGCAGTGATCGGCATCGGTCGCTCACTGGGGCTCAAGCTTGTTGCCGAAGGCGTCGAAACCGGCACTCAGCAGCGGGAGCTTTGTACCTATGGCTGCGACATGATCCAGGGCTATTATTTCCACCGACCGCTGGAAGAAAAGGTCTTTGCCGAGACTTTCGAGCGTGAGAATGGTCGGCTTGGTGTGGATGTCAGCGCGCCACTCTATTTCTTGCTGTATGTCAGTCGCAGTCTGGAAAAGCTTGACCAAGCCGCGCAGCAGAAAATGCAGCACAACAACCGGCGTAACGGGATTTCCGGTTGCCTGATCGAGCAGGATGGCGAATTCATGCAGGTGATCGAGGGCAAAAAGGAAGTCATTCTGGCCCTCAGAGACAGGATTCGGGCAGACGTCCGCCATACCGATTTCCGCATCGTGGCAGAGGGGCCGCTACATCAACGTATCTTCAGTGACTGGGGGATGGCCGTTTGGACCCTGGACAGGGTGGATAATCCACTCGATTTCTCTGCTTGGGAAAAACGCAGGATACGGTTTGCCGACATGGCTGATGACCCGCAACTTTGTTACGCCTACATCACCGCGCACGCTGGCAAGAGCCACTAGCCAGTTTGATCTCATTCATCTTTATTTATTTCGAAATATGTCAGCTTGCTGTGATTGGCCGTTCATGAAGGTTTGCTTCTCCAAGCAGACAACTTTCGCTTGTGGGGTCGATAGCCGTTATCCAACGCAGCGCTGTGACGTCGGTGTTGAACGACAGCAATAACCCAACTTCCGACCATCCCGCGTTCGGGAAATCACATTCCCAGGCTCACTCCCGCCGCCTTCGCCCGCGCCGCATGCGCCTTGCGGTAGCTGTCGAGCAGGCGCTGGTGGCGGTCCAGCCCTTCCAGTTTCATGCTGGTCGGCGTCAGGCCGTGGAAGCGGATGCTGCCATCGACTGAGCCAATGACCGCATCCATGCGTTCGTTGCCGAACATGCGGCGGAAGTTGGGCTCGTAGTCTTCCAGTTCCAGCGCGTCGTCGAGCAGCACTTCCAGCACCACATTCACCGCCTGATAGAACAGGCCGCGCTCGGCGGTGTTTTCGTTGTACTGCAGGTAGGCCTCGACCTGTTCCTTGGCCGCTTTGAAATCCTGCAGCGCGAGGTTGATCAGGAGCTTGAGTTCGAGGATGGTCAGCTGGCCCCAGTCGGTGTTCTCGTCGAATTCGACGCCGATCAGCGTGATGATGTCGGTGTAGTCGTCGAGTTCGCTCTCTTCCAGGCGCTCCAGCAGGGCTTCCAGGCCGGCGTCGTCGAGGCGGTGCAGGTTGAGGATGTCCTCGCGGAAGGCCAGCGCCTTGTTGGTGTTGTCCCAGATTAGGTCGTCGACCGGGTAGATTTCCGAGTAGCCGGGCACCAGGATGCGGCAGGCGTTGGCGCCGAGCTGGTCGTAGACGGCGACGTAAACCTCCTTGCCCATATCGGCGAGGATGCCGAACAGCGTGGCGGATTCGTCGGCGTTGGAATTCTCGCCGTGACCGGAGAAATCCCATTCGACGAATTCGTAATCGGCCCGGGTGCTGAAAAAGCGCCACGACACGACGCCGCTGGAATCGATGAAGTGTTCGACGAAGTTGTTCGGCTCGGTGACGGCGTTGCTCTCGAAGGTCGGCCGCGGCAGGTCGTTGAGACCTTCAAAGCTGCGCCCCTGCAGCAGTTCGGTGAGGCTGCGTTCGAGCGCCACTTCCAGGCTCGGGTGCGCGCCGAAGGAGGCGAAGACGCCGCCGGTGCGCGGGTTCATCAGGGTCACGCACATCACCGGGAACTGGCCGCCGAGCGAGGCGTCCTTGAGCAGCACCGGGAAGCCCTGGTTTTCCAGTTCGGTAATGCCGGCGACGATGCCGGGGTATTTGGCCAGCACTTCGGCCGGCACATCGGGCAGCGCGATCTCGCCTTCGATGATCTCACGCTTCACCGCCCGCTCGAAGATTTCCGACAGGCACTGCACCTGCGCCTCGGGCAAGGTATTGCCGGCGCTCATGCCGTTGCTGAGGAAAAGGTTGTCGATCAGGTTGGTCGGGAAATACACCGTCTCGCCGTCCGACTGGCGCACGTAGGGCAGCGCGCAGACGCCGCGTTCGCTGTTGCCGGAGTTGGTGTCGAAGAGGTGCGAGGCGCGCAGCTCGCCGTCCGGGTTGTAGATTTCCAGGCAGTAATCGTCGAGCAGGCCCTTGGGCAGCGCGTCTTTCTTGCCCGGCTTGAACCAGCGCTCGTTCGGGTAATGCACGAAGGGCGCGTTGGCGAATTCCTCGCCCCAGAACTGGTCGTTGTAGAAGTGGTTGCAGCTCAGGCGCTCGATGTATTCGCCCAGGGCGGAGGCCAGCGCGCTTTCCTTGGTCGCGCCCTTGCCGTTGGTGAAGCACATCGGCGAATGCGCGTCGCGGATGTGCAGCGACCAGACGTTGGGTACCAGATTGCGCCAGGAAGCGATCTCGATCTTGATGCCCAGCCCGGCGAGCAGGGCCGACATGTTGGCGATGGTCTGCTCCAGCGGCAGGTCCTTGCCGGCGATGAAGGTCTGCGTGCCGGCGTCCGGGTTGATGGTCAGCAACGCCTGGGCGTCGGCGTCGAGATTCTCGACTTCCTCGATGATGAACTCGGGGCCGGTCTGCACCACCTTTTTTACGGTACACCGGTCTATCGAACGCAAAATGCCCAGCCGGTCCTTGGCCGAAATGTCCGGCGGCAGCTCGACCTGGATCTTGAAAGTCTGCTTGTAGCGGTTTTCCGGATCGACGATGTTGTTCTGCGACAGGCGGATGTGCTCGGTCGGGATGTTGCGCGTGTCGCAGTAGAGCTTGACGAAGTAGGCCGCGCACAAGGCCGACGAGGCCAGGAGGTAATCGAACGGCCCCGGCGCCGAGCCGTCGCCCTTGTAGCGGATCGACTGATCGGCGATGACCGTGAAGTCGTCGAATTTGGCTTCCTGACGAAGCTTGTCGAGAAAATTGACCTTGATTTCCATGCGGCTGTCCCAGCGTTCTAAACGAATCGGTCGCCATTATCCGGGTTTCCCGGCGACCGGGACGCGATTCTCAGCCGCCGAGCTGGCGCAGGCCGAGCAGCACCGCCATGCCGACGATGAACGGCAGCCAGGGATTGCGCGAGAGCAGGGCAGCGACCACGGCGGCGATGCCGCCGCCGAGCTTGGCGTTGATGACATCGACGCTGCCTTCGACCACCAGCAGGTCGGGGGCGACGATGGCGGCAAGGGCGGCGGCGGGCGCGTAACGCAGCGCGCGCTGGAGCACCGGCGGCAATTGCACGCGGTTGCCGAGAACGATGAAACTGGCGCGCGGCAAGGTCGTGGCCAGGCCGATCAACACGAAAATCAACCACAGGCTGGTGTCGTTCATGGCTGGCGTCGCTTGTGTTCGAGATGTTCGGCGAGGAAACCGGCGGCAATGCCGATGACGATGGCGGCGACTGTGCCCAGGCGCAGCGGCATGCCGCGCAGCAGCGTCGCGGCCGCGCCGCCGGCTAGTGCGGCGACCAGCATCGGGGGGATGCGTGCCATCGGCACCAGCAGCACGATCAGCGCGATGGTCGCCATGAATTCCAGCGACCAGCTAGCCGGCACGACCCCGGCGGCGAAGATGCCGATCAGCGTGAAGCTCTGCCACAGCAGCCACGACCACAGCGAGGGCGCGAGGTAGAAACCGAGGCGCCAGCGTGGGTCGTCGACCTGCAGCATGCGCTCGGCGCAGGTGGCGAAGACGCCGTCGGTCAGCAGGTGGCCCGACAGCCAGCGCTGGGGGGCGCCAACCCCGTGAAAGCCAGGGGCGATGGCGGCGCTGAAGATGACGAAGCGCAGGTTGAGCGCCAGCGCGGTGACGACGATCAGCCATAGCGGCGCATCGGAACTGATCAGCGGCAGCGTGCCGAGCTGGGCGGTACCGGCGAAGACGATCAGGTTCATGCCCATCGCTTCGACCGGGCTGAAACCGTGGCTGCTCATTGCCATGCCCATGACCAGCGCCCACGGCACGAGACCGACCGAAACCGGCAGGAAAGCGGCGAAACCCTCGCGGGCGCCGAGCATGAAGGAAGAGGTGGCGGGCACTGACATGCCCGGCAGGATAGCGAGAGCGCGCCCGGAAAACAATTTGTAACAGCTAGATTGGCCCGGAGCCGGCTAAACTGCTGGGCATGCGAATCCTTCTCAGAAACCTCGGCGTGCTCCTGGTCGGTCTCGCGGGCAGTGCCGGGCAAGCTCAGACCCTGACCGACCCGCTACAGACCGAAGCCATGTTGCCGTTGCGCAGCTCGCATGCGCTGGCCGCGCGCGTTGGCGAGCTACCGTGTGCCGACCAACTGCCGGCCGCGCCGCTGAGTGCACTCGACGCGGTCGACCTGGCGCTGTGCAATCACCCGCAGACGCGCGAGCAGTGGGCGAGCGCGCGGGCCCAGGCGGCGCAGGTCGGCGTTGCGCGGGCTGGCTGGTTGCCGTCGGTGGACGGTCGGGCCGGCATCACCCGCAACTTCACCGAAATACAGAACGAAATGCAGGGCGTCACCCAGCGCAACGCTTCGCTGAGCCTGTCGTGGCTGTTGCTCGACGGCGGCCAGCGCGCGGCCGGCATCGACAACGCGACGCGGCTGCTCGACGCCGCGCTGGCGACCCGCGATGCGACGGTGCAAACGCTGTTCCTGTCGGCCTTGCAGACCTATCACGGTGCCCAGGCCGCGCGGGCGGCGGTGCAGGCGGCGGTTGAGGCCGAACGCTCGGCGCAGGAAAGCCTGGCTGCCGCCGAATTGCGTTACCGGGTCGGCGCCGGCACGCCGGCCGAGCGTCTGCAGGCGCAGACGGCGGCTTCGCAGGCGCGGCTCAACCGGCAGCGGGCCGAGGGCGAGGCGCGCAGCGCTTTGGGCAGCCTGGCCAATGCGCTGGGTCTGCCGGCACAGACGCCGCTGCAGCTGGCGGAAATGTCTCCGGTCAGCGGCGACGCCGGCTTCCGTAACGATCTCGATACCTTGATCGCCGCTGCCATCGAACGTCGCCCGGACCTGAAGGCCGCCGAAGCCCAGGTGCTGGCCGCCGAGGCGTCGGTGACGGCAGCCCGGGCGCAGGGGCGGCCGACGCTGTCGCTGGCGGCCGGGCCGAACTGGCAGCGCGTCGATGGCGTGACCAACCGCAGCGGTGCGATCGGGCTGACCCTGAACGTACCCTTGTTTTCCGGTTTCGACACCACCTATCGCGTACGTGCCGCCGAGGCCCAGCAGGAAGCCCGCGTCGCCCAGCGCGACCGTATCCGCAACCAGGTCGCGCTCGATGTGTGGAAGGCGTATCACAGCCTGAACACAGCCACCGAGGCGCTGCAGACGACGCGCGATCTGGTCGCCAGCGCCGAACAGTCCGAGCGCGTGGCGCTTGGCCGCTACAAGGCCGGCGTCGGTTCCGTGCTCGACCTGCTGAGCGCCCAGACGGCGCTGGCCCAGGCGCGCGTCCAGCGCATCCAGGCCGAACTCGACTGGAATATCTATCGTGCCGCCCTGGCCCAGAGCATGGGCGCGCTCGACTACACGCTGCTGCAGGCAGCCGGGGAATGAAGATGAAGAAGACCGGAAAAATATTGATCCTGACCGTTCTCGCCGCCAGTCTGGCCGGCGGCGGCTACTGGTTCGTCAAGCAGCGCGCCGCGCAGGACCCGGAGAAGCGCTATCGCACCGCCGAACTGGCGCGCGGCAACGTGACCCAGGCGGTGTCGGCCAACGGCACGCTCAATCCGGTGGTGCTGGTCAGCGTCGGGACCCAGGTCTCGGGCACGGTGCGCAAGCTGCACGTCGATTTCAACGACAAGGTGAAGGCCGGCCAGCCCCTGCTCGAACTCGACGATTCGCTGGTTTCGGCCAGCGCCCGCCAGAGCGCCGCCAGCATCACCTCGGCGCAGGCCAGCCTTGATCTGGCGGTGGCCAACGAAGCGCGGATGAAAGCCCTGCTCGCCGAGGAGTTCGTCTCCAAACAGGAGTACGACCAGGCGGCGCAGGTGTTGCGCTCGGCACGCGCGCAACTGGCGCAGGCACAGGCGCAGCATGCGCGGGACCAGGCCAATCTCGGCTACACGGTGATCCGCTCGCCAGTCGACGGGGTGGTCATCGACCGCGTCGTCGATCTCGGCCAGACCGTGGCCGCCAGCTTCCAGACGCCGACCTTGATCAAGATCGCTCAGGATCTGTCGGAGATGCGCATTGATACGAGCTTTGCCGAAGCCGACATCGGCGCCATCCGCGAGGGGCAGAAGGCGAAGTTCACGGTCGATGCCTTCCCGGATCGCCAGTTTGACGGTGTGGTCCAGCAAATTCGTCTCAACCCGGTGACGCAACAGAACGTGGTCACCTACAACGTGCGGATTTCGGTGGCCAATCCGGATCAGATACTGCTGCCGGGGATGACGGCCTATGTGACCATCGGCGTGCGCCAGCGCGAGAATGTACTGCTGGTGCCCAACGCGGCGCTGCGCTTCAAACCGGCCGACAGTGCCCCGGCGGCGCCGGCCGGAGCGAGCGCTGGCGGACCGCCTTCGCCCGGCGCCGGTGGCGGCAAGGGCCGGGCGCGCGCTGGCCAGGGGGCAACCGTGCATGTGCTGGAAAGCGGCCAGTTGAAGGCCGTGCCGGTTCAACTGGGCATTACCGACAGTCGCAATACCGAACTGGTGTCCGGCGAACTGGCCGAGGGCGTGCGCATCGTCGTCGGTGAAAACGGCGGGCCGGCCAAGGCGCCGTCGTCGGTCGGCATGCGGATGTTCTGATGGCTGCTTCCGTCATCAAGGTCGCCGCGCTGGGCAAGTCCTACCAGACGGCGGCCGGCGAGTTTCCCGCGTTGCGCGGTGTCGATCTCGACATCGCGGCGGGCGAGTACGTGGCGATCATGGGCCCGTCCGGTTCCGGCAAATCGACCTTCATGAATCTGCTCGGCTGTCTCGACACGCCGAGTGCCGGCGACTACTTCCTGGCCGGCGAGAATGTTGCGCAAATGAGCAAGGACGCCCTGGCCCAACTGCGCAACCGGACCATCGGTTTCGTCTTCCAGGGCTTCAACCTGCTGCCTCGCATGAGCCTGCAGGACAACGTCGCGCTGCCGCTGGTCTACGCCAATGTCGACAAGGAAACCCGGCGGGCGCGGGCGCGTGTGCTGCTTGAACGTGTCGGTCTCGGCCAGTACGCCGAATCGCTGCCCAACCGCATTTCCGGTGGTCAGCAGCAGCGCGTGGCGATTGCCCGGGCGCTGGTCAACGAGCCGCGCCTGATCCTGGCCGACGAGCCGACCGGCAATCTCGACAGCCATACCAGCGAGGAAATCATGCGCCTGTTCGGCGAATTGAACGCGGACGGCATCACCATCGTGCTGGTCACGCACGAACCCGACATCGCCGCCCACGCCAGCCGCCAGGTGCGCTTCCTCGACGGCTGCATCGTCAGCGATCACCTTACCGGAGAACAGCCATGATCCGCCCGATGCTCGGCGAAGCCTGGCTGGCGATGGGCGCCAACCGTCTGCGCACGGCGCTGACCATGCTCGGCATGGTGATCGGCGTCGGCGCCGTGGTCATCATGCTGGCCATCGGTCAGGGGGCGCAGTACGCGGTGCAGCAGACGATCAGCACCATGGGGTCGAACCTGTTCATTGTCCTTTCCGGATCATTCACCGCGTCCGGCGTGCGCAGTGGCAGCGGCGGTGGGCCGACGCTGACCGTCGGCGATGCCGAGGCGATTGCCGAACTCGACGGCGTGGCCAACGTCGCGCCGACCCATCAGGGGTCGCGGCAACTGGTCTATGGCGCGCAGAACTGGAGTACGCAGGTGATCGGCACGACGCCGGCCTACCTCGATGCTCGCGCCTGGAATCTGGTCAGCGGCGGCAGCTTCGGCGATTCCGACGTGCGTTCGGCAACACGGGTGGCGGTGATCGGCAAGACCGTCGCCGAAAACCTGTTCGGCGACGAAGACCCGGTCGGCAAGACGCTGCGCATCCAGCAGAGCCCGTTTGTCGTCACCGGCGTGCTCGCGCCCAAGGGACAGAACCTCGACGGCCGCGACCAGGACGACACCGTGATCATTCCGCTGTCCACCGCACAGCGCAAGGTGTTCGGCACCCCCTTTGTCGGTTCGGTGCGGATGATCATGGTCCAGGCCGATTCGGCCGAAGGCATGGAGCGAACGATGAACAGTGTCGAGTCCTTGCTGCGTCAGCGGCACCGCCTGCGCGACGACATGCCCAACGACTTCTTCATGCGCAACCTGTCGGCCGCCGCCGAGTCGGAAGCCGAAACGACGCGGACCATGTCCATCCTGCTCGGCGCCATCGCCTCGATTTCGCTGATCGTCGGCGGCATCGGCATCATGAACATCATGCTGGTGTCGGTCACCGAGCGTACCCGGGAAATCGGCATTCGCATGGCCATCGGCGCGCGGCAGAAGGACATCCTGCTGCAGTTCCTGCTCGAAGCGGTGATGATTTCCTTCGCCGGCTGCCTGCTCGGCCTGACGCTGGGCATCGCCATCGCGCTCGGCATCAACGCGATCACCGGCATGGTCGTGGTCATTTCCGGGACGGCGGCGCTGCTGGCCTTTGCCGTCGCTGCCGGAGTCGGCATCTTCTTCGGTTGGTACCCGGCGCAGAAGGCGTCGCGGCTCGATCCGATCGAGGCGCTGCGCTACCAGTGATCAGCGCAGCCGCGGGCGGTTGCCGAGTTCGTTCGGGTTGTCGTCGGCTGCTGCCGGGAAATGTTCGGCGAGCAGGGCGCCGATGCGGCCGACGGCGCTGACCAGTCCGTCGCGGTAGCGGCCGGCGGCGAAATCGGCTTCGGTGGCGTGACAGATGTCGTCCCACACGGCTTGCGGCACGCGCCCGGCGATGCCGTGGTCGGCGAGGATTTCCAGCTGGTGGTCGAGCAACTGGATGTAGAGCAGGATGCCGGTCGCCTCGCGCGTCTGGTCGACGCCGTATTCCAGGAACAGGCGAGCGGCCCGCCGGCGGCTGTCTTCTTCGTGCCAGAGCGCGGCAAAAGGTAAGGCGCCTTCGATGACCACGCAGATTTCACCGCGATGGGTCTTTTCGGAAGCATCGATGGCGGCTTCGACGGCGTCGAGATCATCCTTGGCGAAATGGCGGCGGACCAGCCAGCCCGGCGCGGTCAGGTGCCTGAGTTTGCGTAACAGTCCCATCTCACCATCTCCCCGAGGCGCCGCCGCCACCAAAACCACCTCCACCGCCGGAAAAACCGCCGCCACCGCCACGACTGCCTCCGCCGCCACCGCTATGCCAGCCGCCCTTGCCGGCGCGCATGAAGGAGGCAAAGAAGGTGATCAGCGCGGCGATCACGGCGGCGCCGAGCGAACCGAAACTGAACCAGGCCAGCGCACCGGCCAGCAGTGAAATGCCGAGCGCGCCGACCAGGCCGAACAGGGCGCGGGCCACACTGGCGACGAAGATGGCGATGAACAGCAGGCTGTCGGTGTCGAAGCCGGCGCCGTCCGGTTTTTTCTCTTCCGGCGGCGGCAGGCTCTCGCCGTCGATGACGCGGACCAGCGTGTCGACGGCCGCGCTGAGGCCGCCGGCAAAGTCGCCGTCACGGAAACGCGGCGCCATCTGCTCGTCGACGATGCGCTTGGCAATGGCGTCGGGAATCGCGCCTTCCAGCCCGTAGCCGACTTCGATACGCATGCGTCGGTCGTCCTTGGCGACGATGACGATGACGCCGTCGTCCACGCCTTGACGCCCGATTTTCCAGCTTTCCGCCAGGCGGATGCCGAACTGCTCGATGCTTTCCGGCTCGGTGGTCGGCAGCAGCAGGACGGCGATCTGCGCGCCTTTTTCCTGTTCCAGCCGGTTCAGCCGTTCGATCAGGCCGGCCCGGTCGCCGGCCGACAGCGTGCCGGTCAGGTCGACGACACGGTCGCTCAGCGCCGGTAAGGCCAGCGGGCCGCTGCTCCAGCCGGTGACCGGCAGGAGCGTGAACAGGCAGAGCAGCAGCCAGCGCAACATCGCTTACTTGCTGTCGAACTTGACGGCGGGGGCGTCTGCAATGGCCTTTTCGTTGTCGACGCTGAAGTTGGCCTTGGGTTTCCAGCCCATGACCATCGCCGTCAGGTTGTTCGGGAAGGTGCGCACCGAGACGTTGTAGACGCGCACCGTCTCGATGTAGCGGTTGCGGGCGACGGTGACGCGGTTCTCGGTGCCTTCGAGCTGGGCCTGGAGGTCGCGGAAATTGGCGTCGGCCTTGAGTTGCGGATAGTTTTCGGCGACCACCAGCAGGCGGGCCAGGGCGCTGCTCATTTCCGATTGCGCGGCCTGGAACCTGGCGAAGGCGGCTTCGTCGTTGACCAGCTCGGGCGTGGCGTTGATGCCGCCAACCTTGGCGCGAGCCTCGGTGACCCGGGTCAGCACTTCCTTTTCGTGGGCGGCGTAGCCCTGGACCGTGGCTACCAGATTGGGCACCAGGTCGGCGCGTCGCTTGTACTGGTTGAGCACTTCCGACCAGGCGGCGTTGACGCCTTCGTCGTTGATCTGGATCTGGTTGTAGCCGCAGCCCGAGAGCAGGGTGACGAGCAGGGCGATCAGGGTAAGGAGGCGCAGGCGCATGGAGAACTCCGGAGTGGGATATTAGGAGGAGCTTAACAGCTTCCAGTGACCGTCGACACGTCCCTCGATCGGCCGGAAAGTGGTCTTGTAGGCCATTTTCCGGCTGTTGGCGATCCAGTAGCCGAGGTACAGGTAGGGCAGGCCGAGTCCGCGGCATTGCTGAATCTGCCAGAGGATGTTGAAAACGCCGTAACTGGCGCCCGGGACGTCCGGGTCGAAGAAGGTATAGACCGACGACAGGCCGTCGTCGAGGACGTCGATGAGGCTGACCATGCGTACCTGATCGTTCTCGGAGAATTCGATCAGTCGGGTGTCGACACTGCTTTGCAGCAGGAACTGTGCGTACTGGTCGTGGTTGTCCTCGTCCATGCCGCCGCCGGGATGGCGGCTGGCCTGGTAGCGGACGTAGAGGTCGAAATGCTCGGCCACCGAGATCAGCGGCAGCTCGCGGATCTGCAGATCCGCGTGGCGTTTCCAGGCACGGCGCTGGCTACGCGAGGGCGCGAAGTCGGCGACCGGAAGCCGGACCGGGACGCAGGCCTGGCACTGGTCGCAGTGCGGGCGGTAGGTGAAGATGCCGCTGCGCCGGAAACCGGCCCGGACCAGCGTGCTGTAGATGCCGCTGTCGATCAGGTGGGCGGGCGTGGCAACCTGCGAGCGGGCCTCGCGGTCGGGCAGGTAGCTGCACGGGTAGGGCGAGGTCGCGTAGAACTGCAGCAGCGAGAAGGGCAGGTCGGCGTCGTTGGCTTGGGACATGGGGGTTACCAGTCAGTGCTCACGGCAAGCTGCCAGACGCTGCGTTCGCCCTGGCCGATCAGCGTTTGCATGCGCTGCAGGAATTCGCTGCGGGGAATTTCCGCCGCCCCGAGCGAAGCCAGGTGGTCGGTGTGCATCTGGCAGTCGATCATGCCGAAACCCCGCTCGCGCAACAGTCGGATCAGATAGGCGAAGGCGAACTTCGAGGCATTGTCGCGCCGGGAGAACATCGACTCGCCGTAGAACATCCGGCCGATGGCCAGGCCGTACAAGCCACCGACGAGTTCGCCTTCTTCCCAGACTTCGACCGAATGCGCCCAGCCGAGTTCATGCAGCCGGGTGTAGGCTTCCATCATCTCGTCGCTGATCCAGGTGCCGTCCTGCCCGCGTCGCCGGGTTGCCGCGCAGGCCGCGATGACTGCGGGGAAATCACGGTCGGCGCTGATCGTCAGCGCATCGCTGCGCAACAGGCGGCGCAGGCTGCGCGACAGGCGGAAGTTTTCGGGGAACATGACCATGCGCGGGTCCGGGCTGTACCACAGGGCCTGCCCCTCGATCGTGCCCCAGGGAAAGATGCCGCGCCGGTAGGCGTCGAGCAGGCGATCCGGCAGCAACAGCCCGCCGACGGCAAGCAAGCCGTTCATGTCCTGGCGCGCCTCGGTGACCGGCGGAAACTGGTCGAGCGGGCCGAGAAAGGGAATCATGCGCCGGCGGTCAGCGGTGCCAGGTCACCGGCTGCTCGGCAAGCGCCTGTTGTTCGACGCGGATTTCGCATGCCGGATCGTCGTCGCAGGCATCGTGTTTCTTGAAGGCGATCACATGGTCGGCGTCGAGGCGGATGCCGATCTTCTCGCCCAGCGCGTGGTTGTGATGCGACGGAACCAGCGACAACACCTCGCTGCCGCTGCTCAGACGCAGGGTGTACAGGATATCGGCGCCGCGGAAGGCCTTGTGCAGGACTTCGGCCTGCACCGGGCTGGCGTCGTCGTGCACGATGTCGTCCGGCCGCAGCAGGATGTCCACACGGCAGCCGTCTTCGCAATGCGAGCAGCTTTCGTTGCACTCCACCGGCGTGTCGGAAATCAGCGTGCCCAGTTCCATGCACACCGAATTGCCTTCGCCGACCGTGCCGGTGAGCAGCACGCCCTGGCCGACGAAGTCGGCGACGAAGCGGTTGGCCGGGCGGTGGTAGAGGTTGTACGGCGTATCCCATTGCTGGATGCGGCCGTTGTGCATGATGCCGATCTCGTCGGCCATGGCGAAGGCTTCGTGCTGGTCGTGGGTGACCATGATCGCGGTCGAGCCCTCGCGCTTGAGGATTTCTCGCACTTCGACCGAAAGCCGCTCGCGCAGGCCGACGTCGAGGTTGGAGAAGGGTTCGTCGAGCAGGATCAGTTCGGGGCGCGGTGCCAGCGCCCGGGCCAGGGCCACTCGCTGCTGCTGGCCGCCGGAAAGTTCGTGCGGATACTTGTTGCCCTGGCCGCCGAGGCCGACCGTGGCGAGCAACTGACGCACGCGCAGCGAGGCAGCTTCGCTCTGCCGGTCGGCCAGGCCGAAAGCGACGTTTTCATCGACGGTGAGATGCGGGAACAGCGCGTAATCCTGGAAGACCATGCCGATCCGGCGCTTCTCGGGAGCGACCCGGGCATCCGGTCGGCTGACCGTCTGGCCGTGCAGCCGGATTTCGCCGCCGGCAATGTCCTCGAAGCCGGCAATGCAGCGCAGCAGGGTTGTCTTGCCGCAGCCGGACGGGCCAAGCAGGCAGGCAATCTGTCCGGGCGCCAGGCGAAAATCGACCCCGTCGACGACGGTATGCTTGCCGTAGCGTTGAATTACGCCAATCAATTCGAGCTGTGTCATGGTGCTCGATTATAATTCGCATTCATGCACCTGCACACGCGCTCATTTCCCTTCCTGCTGATCGTCGGTATCGCGGTGGCCGTGCTGGCCGCCCTGCCGGTCGCCAGCGTCGGCCTGAACCTGTTCGTCGGCGGTACCAGCGACACCTGGGCCCACCTGTCGCAGACCGTATTGCCCGAGTACATCGCCAATTCGCTGCTGCTGTGCCTGGGCGTCGGCCTGGGCGTCGGCCTCATCGGCGTGTCGACGGCCTGGCTGACGGCGATGCACGAGTTTCCCGGCCGCCGTTTCTTCGAATGGGCGCTGGTCCTGCCGCTGGCCGTGCCAGCCTACGTGATGGCCTACGTGTATACCGATTTCCTGCAGTTCGTCGGCCCGGTGCAGAGCACGCTGCGCGAGCTGTTCGGCTGGCAATACGGCGATTACTGGTTCCCGGACATCCGCACCTTGCCCGGTGCCATGCTGATGTTCGTTTTCGTGCTTTATCCCTACGTCTATCTGCTGGCCCGCACGGCTTTCCTCGAACGCGCCAGCGGCATGCTGGAAGCGGCACGGACGCTGGGCATGGGTTCGCGCCGCGCCTTCTTCAAGGTGTCGCTGCCCTTGGCGCGACCGGCCATCGTCGCCGGCATCGCGCTGGCGCTGATGGAAACGCTGGCCGATTACGGCACCGTTGCCTATTTTGCGGTCAATACCTTCACCACCGGCATCTACCGCGCCTGGTTCTCGCTCGGCGACCGGGTCGCCGCTGCCCAGCTGGCGGCCATGCTGCTCGGTTTCGTGCTCTTCCTGCTGATGGCCGAGCGGATTTCCCGGGGGCGGGCGCGTTACCACAACACCACCGGGCGCAACCGGCCAATGGCTGGCGCGACATTGCGCGGCCTGCCGGCGCTGGCGGCGGTGCTGGCCTGCGCTTTACCCCTGTTGATCGGTTTCGTCCTGCCGGCGCTGCTGTTGCTGAAAATGGCCTTGACCGAAGGTGATGCGCAGTTCGGCGAGCGCTTCCTCTTCCTGTCGCGCAACAGCTTCCTGCTGGCCGGCACGACGGCGTTGATCGCCGTGCTGATCGCCCTGTTGCTTGCCTACGGCGCACGGCTGTCGAAGTCGAGCGTGGCGGCGGGCCTGAACCGTCTCGTTGGCCTCGGCTACGCGGTGCCGGGTGCGGTCATTGCCGTCGGCGTGCTGATCCCCGTGACCCGCCTCGACCACTGGCTGGCCGGGCAGTGGGAACTGTGGTTCGGCAACACCCCCGGTCTGCTGCTGACCGGCGGCATCGCCGCGCTGATCTACGCTTATCTGGTGCGTTTCCTGGCGGTGGCCTTGCACTCCGTCGAGTCCAGCCTGGCCAAGATCACGCCGAGCATGGACGATGCCGCGCGCAGTCTGGGCCTGGGCCAGGCCGCCACGCTTCGGCGCGTGCATGCGCCGCTGCTGCGCGGCAGCCTGCTGACCGCCGGCCTGCTGGTATTCGTCGATGTGATGAAGGAATTGCCGGCGACGCTGGTCATGCGTCCCTTCAATTTCGATACCCTGGCCACGCAGGCTTATACGCTGGCGTCCGACGAGCGGCTGGCCGAAGCATCGACCGCTTCGCTGGCCATCGTGGTCGTCGGCTTGCTGCCGCTGATCCTGCTGTCGCGCCAGATTACGGCGTCGCGCCGGGCCTAGCCGCCGCTCTCCGTCGCCGGCGCGAAGTCCATCGCGCGCAAAGCGTGGCGGATTTCCTCGGGATTGCCGGCCTGGGCAAATGGCCGGCGCTGCCGCAGGCCGGCGTGTTCGATGTCGACGCCGAAGGCATCGATGCCGAGCAGGCGGTCTGGCGGCGCCAGTTGTGGCGTGAATTCGTCGAGCAGGGATTTTTCCTCTTCCAGCGTGATAGCCGGCAGGGCTTGCCAGTCCGCGCCGTCGATCCAGCCCATGCGGCCGATGCCGCCGATGAAGCGGGCGCGTTCCGGCACCAGCCGGAAGAACATGAAATCAAGCTGGAGATACTGCGCCGCCTCGGGCAGGTAGCGGAAGTAGCGCTCGACCAGGGCCGGTGAAGCTTCGCAAGGCTCGCAGCGACCGACCAGCGTGATGCGCGCGGCGTCCTGCACGTTGTCCTTGCCGCCCTCGACGACGGCCAGGCTGGCCCGGCTGTCGGCGAGCAGGTTCTTGGTGTGCTCGGCCAGCGCGCTGATCAGCAGCAGCGGTTGTTGCCGCTCGTCGAGCACCAGCGGTACGGCTGTGCCAAAGGGAAAACCGGGCAACTGGGTCGAATGCGTGCTGAGGACGGCGTGGCGCGTTGCGTGGAGCAGTTGAACGGCCGGGGAAAGCTGAATCTGCATGGCGAGGTTCCGGGCGAGTTGGCGTTTTTGCTGGGGCGACAGTTGCTTGACCCGGTATTCGGCGCGGGCCGCGGCGGCACGATCGGGCTGCATCTGCCAGGCCAGCAATTCTACCGGCGGCCGGGCACGCGTGTAACGCGCGCCTTTGCCGGCGCAGTGCGCGGCATAACGCGCCTTCACGTCGGTCGTGATGCCGGTGTAGATGCTGCCGTCGATGCATTCGATGAGGTAGAGGAACCAGGGCTTGGCGATTTTTTCCGGCATTGGGGGAGCGCAGGGGGCTGATCCCCGAATTGTCACGATATTGCCGCCATTTTGAAATGCCGATTTGTTAGCCTGTGTCGCTGTCGGGATCGCTGCATCGTCGTTAAAAAGCGAAAATGGTGCGATGCACAAAATTGTCTTGACATGGTTTAGTCAGCAGATAGAATACGTCCATGCTGCATTGCAACATATGCAGATCAGGAATCACCCAACCCTCACGGAGAAACAAAATGACCATCAAACCTGAAGAGTTCGCCAAGTCCGGCTTCAACTTTGCCCTGTTCTTTGCCAACACCGCTTTCGATGGCATCGAGCGTCTGGCTGTCCTGAACCTGTCCGCTTCGCGTTCGGTTTTCGAAGCCTATGTCTCCAACCTGAACGCCCTGCTCGGCGTCAAGGACATCCAGTCCCTGGTTGAACTGCAGAAGGGCATCGCTGCCCCGTCGATCGAAAAGGGTGTCGAGTACTCGCGCAACGTGATCGCCATCGCGACCGATGCCAAGGAAAAGATCGCCAAGGAAGTTGAATCGCACGTCGCCGACACCAACGCCAAGGTCACCAACCTGGTTGAAAAGGCTCTGGCTTCCGCTCCGGCTGGTTCTGAAGTTGCCGTTGCCGCTGTCAAGACCGCGATCAAGTCCGCCAACGAAGCCATCGACGGCCTGAACAAGGTTGCCAAGCAGGCTGCCGAAGTTGCCGAAGCCAGCGTTTCCGCTGCGACCGAAGCCACGATCAAGGCCACCACCGCTGCCGCCCCGAAGGCTGCTGCCAAGAAGGCTGCCTGATCTGATCGTCGCCTGACGATGCACGACAAACCGGGGCTGCGGCCCCGGTTTTCTTTTGTGCGCCCGTAGCTGCGCTAGAATGCCGCAGGAATGAACGGGGGGCGTCATGAAGTGGCATTGGCTTGAACGGGGAAAAGGCCGGGCCGGGCACCGGCTCAGCGGTACGGCATTGTTCAGCGATCTCGGCGAACGCGAATTGCGCGTGGTCGAGGCATTTGCCCATGAGCGCCAGTTTCTGCCCGACGAAGTCGTTTTCGATGCCGGGGAAGACGGCCAGGCGCTGTATGTCGTCGTCAGCGGCCGCGTTGCCGTGATTGCCGAGGGCGCGGGTGACAGACCGCTGGCCGAACTCGTCGCCGGTGAGTTCTTTGGCGAGATGGGCCTGCTCGACGGTGCGCCGCGTTCGGCGCAGATCCGGGCGCTGGAGCCGACGACGCTGGTCGTCCTGCCGCGTACCGAGTTCGACCGCCTGATGGTCTCTCACGCCCGCATCGCTTCCTGCATTTCGCTGCAACTGGCGCGCCATCTCGGTCGCCGCCTGCGTGCCATGCTCGAAATTGCGCCAGCCAGGGAAGCGTCGTGAGCCTGCTGCGTTACCGGGCCGGGCCGCTGGTATGGTCGGGAAACATCCTGGCCACCTGCCTGCTGCTGTTCTTCTTCCAGAAAATCCTGTGGCTGGTCGTGCCCTTCATCCTGGCGCTGGTTCTGCATTACCTGCTGGCGCCGCTGAAACTGCGCCTGCTGCTGCGCGGCGTGTCGCACGACGCCGCCGCGGCCATGGTCAGTGTGGCGGCGTTTCTCGTGTGCGCGCTCCCGGTCGTCTATGGTTTCCCCCGCTTGCTCGGCGACGTGGCCGGCCTGCACGAAACCCTGTTGCGCTACATCGGTGGCGGCATCCGCCTGCTGACCGACGTCCTCAGCGATCTTGAAGCGCGTTCCGCCTTCCTCGCCGAAAGCGGTGCGCGGGCCATGCTGGAAACCCAGCTGGGCGGTTTCTTCGAACATTTCACCGAAAAATACCTGCCGGGCATCGTCATGGGCCTGATGGTCTGGTCGCCTTCGCTGCTGCTGGTCCCTTTCATCGCCTTTTTCATGCTGCGCGACGGCTGGCGTTTTCGTCGCCTGCTGCTGCGTGCCGTGCCCAATGCCTATTTCGAGCGCAGCCTGGCACTGATCGACGCGGTGGATCGCACGGCGCGGCAGTATTTCGTCGGCCTGCTGCAACTGACCCTGCTCGATACCCTGTGTCTGGCCGCCGGCTTGTGGGTGATCGGCATCGACGGTGCGCTGATGCTCGGTCTGCTGGCCGCCGTGCTGGCCTGGATTCCCTTTGTCGGCTCGGTCATCGGCTGCCTGCTGGTGGTGCTGGTCGTCGCCACCGATTTCCCCGGCCAGCCGGGCGTCGCCTACGCCGCCATTGGCCTGTTCGTCGCCGTGCGCCTGCTCGACGACTTCGTCTTCATGCCGGTGACGGTGGGCAAAAGCCTGAACATGCACCCGCTGGTCACCGTGCTGATGATCTTCATCGGCGGCGCCGTCGCCGGCGTCCCCGGCCTGATGCTGGTGCTGCCCGTCCTCGGCGTGGTCATGGTGCTCGGCGAATCCGCCGGTCAGCTACTCACCGACCCGCGCTTGCACGCTCGTCACGCCCATGCCAAGGCGCTTGAGCTGCGGCGGGTGACGCGCGATCTGCGGATCGATTGAGCGAACCCGCCGCGTCTTACTTGCGCGGCGCCTTCACCGGCTTACCTTTGCCGCCACGGTTGCCGCGGCAGGTTTCCAGGCGGTCACCTTTGAGTTTGCCGGCGACGCCGTCGATGACGGGTTCGATGGCTTCCAGTGCGTTCTTGCCGGGGGCGGCGTCGATCAGTTTGAGGCCGCGGCCTTTGCCGAGCAGGCGGATTTCCTCGAGCGGGAAGACCAGGGCGCGACCGTCCTTGGTGAATACCGCAATGTCGCCGTCGGCCGGCGCCGGCTGGAAGATGGCCGGGGCTTCGCCGTCGTCGAGGTTGAGGAAGGCCTTGCCGGCCTTGC
>Ga0209207_1000197_pt1 | contig 44477 bp, 39 predicted proteins | sample SaghotsprinmetaG_FD_184140 | JGI IMG/M metagenome (GOLD analysis project Ga0209207, IMG submission 184140) | Hot spring microbial communities from South Africa to study Microbial Dark Matter (Phase II) - Sagole hot spring metaG (SPAdes) (version 3) | ecosystem: Environmental > Aquatic > Thermal... | reverse complement strand
GTTCTGTTTGGCCTTGGCTTTGGCCCGCTGGGCGCGTTTTTGCTGTTTATCTGGAGAGGCCATGGCGGCGGGTTCCTTGTTCGGGGCAGCCATGCGGATGGCGCGGATAATGGTGCGCGTATTGTATTCAGTCTTGGCGCGCTTAGCCGGCCCGCAGGGGAGATTTATTGGGCTGCTTCAGCTACTCGCAGTCGACTCAAGGGCAGCGGATAGTGTTGGCTAGGAGGTGGCCAGAAGCGGCCACTTGCTATGGCCGTGCTGTAACTATGGGTGCAGGAATAAAGCCCTCTGCGGTCAGCATGCGAATCACGCCGCGGAGGAGGACGTTGTGGGTAAAGCCGAGTGTGTACTGCCGAGCACCGGGCTGGATTGGCACCAGCATCCCCCTGTCCACCAGCTTCTTGATTTGGTAGGTCCGCTGCGGCCCATTCAAGCCAGGCATAGCATCAGCAAGCTCTGCCGACTTGGCCACTCCAGTGTCAGTTTCCAACAGGCGTCGGAGGATCGACTGTTCCTGCTGAGTGATGTGCTCGCGCTCGCGGGCAAAGTTGAGTGCAGGCACCAGAATCTCGGCTTTAAGGTAGCGATAATCACACAGGCGATCGAGCTTGTTCAGCTCAGCTAGGATGCCCTTGAGCACATAAACACACCAACTCTCCAGGCCTTCTTGGGTTCCGCGGTCAGCCTCCCCGAGCATCTCGTAATAGCGCTCGCGGTCATTACAGAACACTGCAGTGGGATTCAGTAGACGGCCGCCAGCGGAGACATCGAACCCGTACTTAATCAGCATCAAGTAGGTCAACAAGCGGACAACTCGGCCATTACCATTGGTGAACGGGTGAATCCACCCAAACCGATGGTGCGCAATCGCCACCTTCATGAGGTCGTATTTCTGCGGGTCGCGCGCGTTGACGAAAGCCACCAGCTCGTCCATGTAAGCCGAAACCTGTACTGGGTCGGGGGGCAGGTGTTCCGATTGCGCAATACGAACTGGTCCAGTCCTGAACTGACCTGGGGTGCGATCCCCTTCGCGGTCTAGCTCGCCGACAGTGATGGCATGCAGCTCTCGAATAAGGTGCTGGCTAACCTCGCTACCTTCCGTGAAATGCTCCTCGATGTAGGTCATGGCCTTCTCGATGTTGGAGATCTCACGCAGCGGGTCGGTGGCTGCGTCACGGCCCTCCATCTTACTTTCCACGTAATCAGCCAGGGTTGTGTGGTTGCCCTCGATGCGGGCAGAGCCGAGGCTCTCCAGAATGTGGAATACACTCTTGAGCTGGAAGAAGAGGCTTGGCGGAGTCGACCCGGTGAGCCTGAAGCGGCGGAGGTGTTCCAGCTCGGTCAATACGTCGACAAGCGGCGAATCGAAGGACGGATTAAGCAGCGCCAAATCGTGGTGAGTGAAGGTAGGCATATTCTCACTATCTCAAGCCCGGATAATCACTATGTCAAAGAATACCGCCATAGCCAGCATATTCACTGGCATTCAAGCATCATCTCTCAGTGCATTAAGTCAAATTCCATATGAACACTATCTGAAAACCCCCTCGCGAGTAAGTCGAAAACGTGCTCTTCCGGTGCCAGTGCCGCGGCCAGCTGCGGCCCATCGGCAAATTGAGTTGACAATGGGGACCTGGCGCCTGTCATGACCAACAACTATTGGCCGATTGCAGCCTGCCGTATCGCCAAAAGCAAACGATTTCCCCCTTGTAAATCTGCCCCTTACTGCGGCATCGGGTTTCCAATGCCATCCCACAGCCCGACCAGCCGACCATCCGCTGCCAAGGCAGAGGTTGCACCGCCCACAGTCTTCGCGTTCCATCAGACCTGCAAAAGATGGTGGCTGAACGGCGCGGCCCGGGGCCTGCTCAAGGCCGCGTCCATAACGCCCAGCGCGGTGTGGAGGGTCAGGCGCGCTTTGCCCTCCCGCATCGCCAATGGGCGCCCCTGCCTGCTGCGCCCTGACTGGAGGAAAGATGCCGAGCCCCTATCAGCCCCTGCACTGCGATCTGCACGACTATCTGGAGATCGCCTGCATGCACGGTTATAAGCTGCAGGTTGAACTACGCGACGGGTCGAGCTTTGTGGCCGTGGCGCTGACCACGCGCACGGCGCCGAGCAAGGAGGAGTTTCTGCTGCTGCACAATGCCAGCGGCCGCTTCGAGGTGCGCCTCGACCGGCTGCTGGCCATTACCCCACTGACGCCTGGGGCCAGCTTTGCCCGCGTTCTGATGAGCAGTCGTGACAATGGCTAAGGCGTTGCGCCGAGTATGGCCAAGCGCTACACGCAACAGGCTACTGCGGCACTTTTCCCGTCCCCAACTGCGCCTGGCAGTACTCGACAAACAGCTGCGCCGGTTTGGTCAGCTGGGCGCGTTTGAGCCAGGCGGCGGCCAGGCCTGAGCCGGTGACATCCTCGGCAATATCCACCGCCACCACTTTTTTGCCGTCGTAGGTGCATTCCGAATGCGGGCGGGTGACCAGCAGGGAGAAGCCGAAGCCCTGGCCGACCATGCCGCGCACCATCTCGATGGACGGCGAGCTAAAGACGATATTGGGCGCAAGGCCCAGCTCCTCGAACAGGCTGACGAAATAGGTGCGGCTCGGCAGCACGTCGAGCAGGATCATCGGTTCCAGGCACAGGTCGCGCAGCGACACCTGGGCCTGGCCGGTAAAGCGGTGGCCTTCGGGTAGCAGGGCGTAGGGTTTCTGCGGCGCCATCAGCGGCTCATGCTCGATGGTGGCGTCCAGATCGTGGGCGTAGAGGATGGCCAGGTCGAAGCGCCCGGCGGTCAGGCCCTGCACCAGCTCCTGCTGTTCGCCATCGCGGATGCGGATTTCCACCCCGGGGTAGAGCGCATTGAAGCCGGCGATCAGGCGCGGCAGGTACAGCGGCGCCACGGTTTCGAAACAGCCGATATCGATCTGTCCGGCCACCACGTCGTTGTCGGCCAGGGCGTTCTGCTCGAACTCGCGGGCCATGCGCATCAGCTCCTGGGCCTTTTTGTAGAAGCGCGCGCCTCCGGGGGTCAGGGAGACGCCCTGGGCGTGGTGGCGGATAAACAGCTGCAGGCCGAAGCTCTCTTCCAGGCCCTTGATCGCCGTGGAGATCGACGGCTGGGCGATATACAGCTTGCGCGAGGCCTCGGCGACGCTGCCGCACTCCACGGTGGTGACGAAATACTTGAGCTGACGCAGGGTGTAGGCGGCCATGGCAAGGCTCCTGGCTGGCGGCCTGCTGGCCGTCTTGTTGGGTGTGTGGCTCTCAACATAACGCAGACGGGACAGAACAGGGTTTGCCGCCTGCCCAGTTTTTTAATGGCCTGCGAAGATATATTTACTAATTTTCCTTACCGCCAACCTGGGCCACCATCACCCTCAACAACTACAAAAGACACACCCGCCACGCAACACGCCGTTTACGGCGTCTGGCATGAGGAGAAAGGCGATGTTGGATCATAGCGATTGGCGCAAGCGCGCCGCCGCGCAAGGCTTTATCACCCAGGCCCTGATCGATGGCCAGTGGCGCCCGGCCCAGAGCGGCGCGACCTTTGCCTCGATCAACCCGGCCAGCAACCAGTTGCTGGCCCATGTAGCCGCCTGTGATGCAGCCGATGTCGATGCCGCAGTGGCCAGCGCCCGCCAGGCCTTCGAGCAAGGCCCCTGGGCGCGCATGGCGCCGCGTGAGCGCAAGCAGGTGTTGCTGCGCCTGGCCGAGCTGATCCTGGCCAACCGCGAGGAGCTGGCCCTGCTCGACTCGCTGAATATGGGCAAGCCGGTGATGGATGCCTACAACATCGACGTGCCCGGCGCCGCCCAGGTGTTCAGCTGGTACGCCGAAGCCCTGGACAAGCGCTATGACGAAGTGGCGCCGACCGCCAGCGACGCCCTGGCCACCATCACCCGCGAGCCGTTAGGCGTGATCGGCGCGGTGGTGCCGTGGAACTTCCCCCTGGACCTGGCCGCCTGGAAGCTCGCCCCAGCCCTGGCGGTGGGCAATTCGGTGGTGTTGAAACCTGCCGAGCAGTCGCCCTTCTCTGCCCTGCGCCTGGGCCAGTTGGCGTTGGAAGCCGGCTTGCCGGCCGGGGTGCTGAACGTGCTGCCGGGCCTGGGCGAAACCGCCGGCAAGGCCCTGGGCCTGCATCAGGATGTGGACTGCCTGGCCTTTACCGGCTCCACCGAGGTGGGCAAGTACTTTATGGCCTACGCGGCGCAGTCCAACCTCAAGCAGGTGTGGCTGGAATGCGGCGGCAAGAGCGCCAATCTGGTGTTTGCCGACTGTCAGGATCTGGACCTGGCCGCGGAAAAAGCCGCCTTCGCAATATTCTTCAACCAGGGCGAAGTCTGCTCGGCCAATTCGCGCCTGCTGGTGGAACGCTCGATCCACGATGAATTCGTCCAGCGCCTGATCGCCAAGGCCCAGCAGTGGCAGCCGGGCGACCCGCTCAACCCGGCCAGCCGCGCCGGCGCCATCGTCGACTCGCGCCAGGCCGAACGCATCATGGCCTTTATCGACCGGGCGCAGAGCCAGGGCGCGACCCTGGCCTGTGGCGGCCAGCGCCTGTCATTCAATGGCTCGGACAATTTTATCCAGCCGACCATCTTTACCGGCGTCACGGCGGATATGCAGCTGGCTCGCGAGGAAGTGTTCGGCCCGGTGCTGGCGGTCATGCCCTTCGACAGCGAGGAGGAGGCCATACGCCTGGCCAACGACAGCCCCTACGGCCTGGCCGCCTCGCTGTGGACCGACGACCTCAACCGCGCCCACCGCGTGGCCAAGCGCCTGCGCGCCGGCACCGTGTCGGTGAATACCGTGGATGCCCTGGATGTCTGCGTGCCCTTCGGCGGCTGCAAGCAGTCGGGCTTTGGCCGCGACCTGTCGCTGCATGCCTTCGACAAGTACAGCCTGATAAAGACCACCTGGTTCCAGCTGCGCAGTTAGTGCGCAGCCGCTAACGGCGCCCCTCAGTACACCACGAGCAACTGCGCTCCCCGGAGCGCAATGGGCCCCTGCACGCCCAAAACCGGGCGTGCAACCAACAACCGCGCGCCTTGCCGCGCGGCGATAACTGCGGCCACTGCCGCGTGCGTTTCACCTGACACAACAACAAGATTGCAGGAGAACCCCCATGCACGATCCCGATCTCAGCCTTGCGGCCCCCGTTGGCCTGGCTCAAGCAAGCGCAGCCGCGCGCAAACGCAAACCCAGCCTGGGCCTGACCGCCCTGCTGGCCGTGGCCATCGGTCTGGTGGTCTCCCAGGGCGTGATGGTGCTGATGCTGCAGGGCGCGGGCATCGCCGGCCTGGGCTTTCTGATCCCCCTGGCGCTGGCCTTCCTCCTGGCCCTGACCTATGTGCTGTCGTTCGCCGAACTGGCGCTGATGATCCCCCGCGCCGGCAGCCTGAGCAGCTACACCGAAGTGGCCCTGGGGCATTTCCCGGCCATCCTCGCCACCTTCTCCGGCTATGTGGTGGTGGCCATGTTCGCCCTCTCGGCGGAATTGCTGCTGCTCGATCTGATCATCAATGAGGTCTACCCCGGCGCCTTCCCCAGCATGCTGATCGCCTATGGCGTGCTGGTGGTCTTTACCCTGCTCAACCTGCTGGGTATCGACATCTTCGCCCGCCTGCAATCGGCCCTGGCGCTGATCATGGTGATCGTGCTGCTGGCCCTGGGCCTGGCCGCGGTGACCGGCAGCGGCAGTGAGCCGGCGCTAAGCACCGCCATTACCAATGATTGGAACCCCATGGGCGCCAGCGTGCTGACCCTGGTGGCCCTGGCCATCTGGGGCTTTGTCGGCGCCGAGTTCGTCTGCCCGCTGGTGGAAGAATCGCGCAACCCGAAGCGCACTATCCCCTGGTCGATGATCCTCGGCGTGACGGTGATCTTTATCACCATTGCCCTCTACTGCGTGGGTGCGCTGTTCTATGTGCCCCAGGATGACCTGGCCAGTTCGGCGCTGCCGCACTATCTGTTCGCCACCGCCCTGTTCGGTGAGGCCGGCAAGCTGTTTCTGGTGATCGCCGCCATTACCGCCACCTGCAGCACGGTCAATACCTCGCTGGCGGCCATCCCGCGCATGCTCTACGGCATGGCGGTCAACGGCCAGGCCTTCCCGCAGTTCAAGCGGGTCAGCAAGAAATACCAGGCGCCCTGGGTCGCCGTGCTGTTCGTCGCCGCCATCACCGGCCTGCCGGTGGTGTTTATGGGTGACGATCCGGCCGCCATTGGCCTGTTGTTGCTGGCTGCGGCGGTGGCCTGGCTGCTGGCCTATATCATCTGCCACCTGGATGTGATCGCCCTGCGCCGCCGCTATCCTGACCTGGCCCGCCCATTCAAGACGCCGTTCTACCCGCTGCCGCAGATCCTCGGCATCGCCGGCATGCTGGTGTCGATCTACTACGTGTCGCCCACCCCGGAGATGACCGCCTCGATCTTCTACAGTGCAGGTGCGGTACTCGGCCTGGTATCGGTCATCGCCGTACTGTGGATCAAGCTGGTGATGCGCAAACCCCTGTTTACCCCGGAGCCCATCGACAAGGTGCTGGCCCGTAAATAACCGATTTTCCGCCGGGGCCTGACCCCGGCACCCGACAACCCATCAGGCGAGGTTTCTGCCATGACAGTCCCCCACACCCCCAACCGCCAGACCCAGGACTACCAGGCGCTGGATGCCGCTCACCATATCCATGCCTTTCTCGACCAGAAGGCGCTGAATGCCGAAGGCCCGCGCGTGATGGTACGCGGCGAGGGCCTGTACCTCTGGGATAACGATGGCAAGCGCTACCTCGATGGCATGTCCGGGCTGTGGTGCACCAACCTTGGCTATGGCCGCAAGGACCTGGTCGCCGCCGCGACCAAGCAGATGGAACAGCTGTGCTACTACAACATGTTCTTCCACACCACCCACCCGGCCGTGGTGGAGCTGTCGGAAACCCTGTTCAGCCTGCTGCCGGCCCACTACAGCCACGCCATCTACACCAACTCCGGCTCCGAATCCAACGAGGTGCTGATCCGCACCGTGCGCCGCTACTGGCAGATTCTCGGCAAACCCGAGAAGAAGGTGATGATCGGCCGCTGGAACGGTTACCACGGCTCCACCCTGGCCGCCACGGCTCTGGGCGGGATGAAATTTATGCACGAGATGGGCGGCATGCTGCCGGATATCGCCCATATCGACGAACCCTACTGGTACGCCAATGGCGGTGAGCTGACGCCCGCCGAATTCGGCCGCCGCTGCGCCCTGCAACTGGAGGAGAAGATTCTCGAACTGGGCGCGGAAAACGTCGCCGGCTTTATCGCCGAACCCTTCCAGGGCGCCGGTGGGATGATCTTCCCGCCGGAGAGCTACTGGCCGGAAATCCAGCGCATCTGCCGCCAGTACGATGTGCTGCTGTGCGCCGACGAGGTGATCGGCGGCTTCGGCCGCACCGGCGAATGGTTCGCCCACCAGCACTTCGGCTTCCAGCCGGACACATTGTCCATCGCCAAGGGCCTGACCTCGGGCTATGTGCCCATGGGCGGCCTGATCCTGAGCAAGCGCATCGCCGAGGTGCTGGTGGAACAGGGCGGGGTATTCGCCCACGGCCTGACCTACTCCGGCCACCCGGTGGCGGCCGCCGTGGCCCTGGCCAATATCAAGGCGCTGCGCGATGAAGGCGTGGTCAGCCAGGTCAAGGACGACACCGGTCCCTACCTGCAGCAATGCCTGCGTGAGGTGTTCGGCAATCACCCGCTGGTCGGTGATATCCAGGGCACCGGCCTGGTCGCCGCCCTGCAGTTCGCCGAAGACAAGGCCAGCCGCAAGCGTTTTGCCAACGAGAACGATATCGCCTGGCGCTGCCGCACCATCGGCTTCGAGGAAGGGCTGATCATCCGCTCCACCGGCGGGCGCATGATCATGGCCCCGGCTCTGGTGGCTGGGCGCAGCGAGCTGGACGAGCTGGTGGCCAAAACCAAGAGAGCGGTGGATCGCACGGCCATGGAGCTGGGGCTGCTGTAAGCCGTCGCGACAAGATCGAGCGGTGCGCACAGCGCACCCTACTCCACCAGGCCCGGCCGCAGCGATGCGCCCGGGCCTGCGCCTATACCGACTCAGGTCGCATCGCCTTGGCAACAAAAGCCCTGTAACGTAGGCCACGGTGATGCCAACCCGACATCACCTGCTAACAGAACGGAGCGCAGACGTTGCATATCGGCGGTATCGACTGGCAGGCCCTGACTCAGCGGCAATGGCGCCCCCTGCAGCTGGAACACAACCTGCACCGCCTGAAGCTGGCCGCCCCCCTGGCCCCGCCAGTCAACCTGCTGCATATCTGGATGTTCTGGGAGCGCCCGGCGCAGTCGGCCAATGAGGCGTTGTGGCTGCAGGGCATTATCCTGGCCCATGCCGCCATGTTGCTGTTCTTCGGCCTGCTGGCCCTGGCCACCTGGTGGCTGGAGCCCCGCCCCCATCTGCAGCGCCTGCGCCAGGCCTGCGTCAGTATCGGCGTTCTCGGCACGCTGGCGTTTGCCGTGCTGGTCAGCAGCATCGATCAACTGGTGACCAGCAATATCACCCCGCTGCTGGTGGGCTGCACCCTGGTGGCGCTGGTCTTCCTGCACCGCCCACTACCCGCCCTGCTGCTGTTTGCCGGCACCCTGGCCCTGTTCCTGCTGGGTATCAGTCAGACCCAGGCCGACCCTGCCCTGCTGCTGAGCAACCGGGTCAACGGCCTGTCCATCTGCGCCATTGCCCTGGCCCTGGCCTGGTCGCAGTGGCGTCACTTCGCCAAGATCCAGAGCCAACGCCAGCGCCTGGAGAGCCAGCAGCAACTGCTGGAACAACAGAATGCGCGCCTCAGCCACCTGGCCGAACACGACCCGCTGACCGGCCTGCTCAACCGCCGCGCCTTCGGCGAAATCGTCGCCCACGAGCTGCTACGCGCCGAGCGCAACCAGCAGCCGCTATGTCTGCTGATGCTCGACCTCGACCACTTCAAGCAAATCAACGACCAGTACGGCCACCCGGTGGGCGACAGCGTGATCCGCCAGACCGCCAGCCTGCTGGCCAGCCTGGTGCGGGCCAGCGACAGCCTGGCCCGTATCGGTGGCGAGGAATTTGTGCTGTTGCTACCCGAATGCGATGTGCAGCAGGGCCGGCAAATCGCCGAACTGCTGCGCCAGAGCGTGGAACAGCAACTGCGTCAGGTCGACGGCCTGGAGTTGGCGCTGACCGTCAGCATCGGCCTGGCCGCCATCACCGCCGGCCGGCCCTGCAGCTACGAACGCCTGTACGCCGCCAGCGACCGGGCGCTGTATCAGGCCAAGCACAAGGGGCGTAATCGGGTGGAAGACGAGCTACTGGGCTAACCCGTCCCAGGCTCTTGCAGATACTCGGCAAAAAAGCTGTCCAGCTCACCCTCGTACTGATCCAGGCTATGCAGGGTATCGGCCGCCAACAGGTCGAGCAACACCAGGCCATTGACGCTGGAGTCCTGCTCGGCAGCAGCGCGCAGGCGCTGGGCCATACCCAGGTTGACCTGACGCAGATTGCGATAGGCCTCCCGCAAGCCGGTCAGATCCCAATCCGCCTCCAGGCCATGACGGTTGCGCAGATACTGGCCCAACAGGTAGCTGCCCAATACCCGAAAAAGCGTTTCATCACTGCCACTGAAGGGCTGGTGGAACCAGGCCATGGCCTTGAGCAGACGGGTATGGGGGCAACCGCTGGTGGCCCCGATGGCCCCCAGCAAGGAGCCCAGCGCCCGCTGCAAGGTGGTGTGCTGACGAATCTCACGTTCGCGCCAGTGCACCGTCACGTCCACCGGCTCGAAGGAGGAATAGGCCGCCAGGCGGCTGACCGGCACCTGTAGCGCGGCGGCAAAGGGACAAACCGCCACATCGGCGCTGGACAACGGACAATGGGCACACTGCTGGAAGTCAAGCCGCGTCCAGGCGGCCGGTGCCGAAACAGGCGCCTGCTCCTGCAAAGACACCTCATGGACGAACATTTGGCCATCCGCGAAGGTCAATTGGTAATGGATGCGCATAGCGCCAGTCATTTCACCCATGGTCTAACCTTTAGGATGGTCAACAACCCGAAAACAAGGCAAAGTGCCATCAACGGTGTTTTTATGACGCCGACTTTCTGGCTACGCGAGGCAAGTCAACTGATACTCTAGCTCAACCACACCGTGTTGCAGCCCAAGGAGTTGGTTATGGAAGGATTCACGACCCAGCTGTCCTCTGCTCTGGTGGAGAGAATCAATCTGGGCATCATCGTGCTTGATGCCGACCTGCACATCCATCACTGGAATACCTTTGTCAGCGAGCTCTGCTCCATGCCCCTGGATCAGGCCCTCGGCCGCCCTTTGCTGGAGGTCTTTCCCCAGGCCAATTCGCCTGGGTTCACCCGTGATATCGACCTGGCCCGCAAGCGCGGCAAGCATGTTTACAGCCACTGGCTGGAAGCTCCGCCCATCCCGCTCAAACCCCAGGATGAGGCAAACGAGCTGCTGCCACTGCAGAGCACCCTGTTCTTCCCCTTCAACGGCCCGGACGGCGCCCAGTACTTCGGCCTGGTGGTGTACGACACCAGTGCCGTGGCGCAATCCAATGCCCAGTTGCAGGCGGCCCTGAAAGCTCTGGGGCGCAAACAGGCCGAGCAGGATCAGTTGCTAAGGCGCCTGGAAACCGCCAACAGCCAGCTGCTGCAGTCGGAAAAGCTCGCCGCCATCGGCCAGCTGGCCGCTGGCGTGGCCCACGAGATCAACAACCCCATCGGTTACGTGTTCTCCAACCTCAAGACCCTCGACGGTTATGTGCATAACCTGCTGAAGATCATCGACGCCCTGGACAGCGCCTCAAGCCTGGAGGAAATGCGCCAGATCAAGCGCAACCTGGAGTACGATTATATCCGCGGTGATGTGGAGGCCCTGATCGAGGAATCGGAAGACGGCATCGACCGAGTCAAGCGCATCATCAGCGCGCTCAAGGATTTCTCCCATATCGAGGAAGAGGAATTCCGTCCCGCCGACCTGCACCGCGGCCTGGACACCACCCTCAACGTGGTCAACAACGAGCTCAAGTACAAGGCCGAGGTGATCAAGGAATACGCCGAACTGCCCGAGGTGGTGTGCATTCCCTCGCAAATCAATCAGGTGGTGATGAACCTGCTGGTCAATGCCGCCCATGCCATCGAGCAGTTCGGCCGCATCACCCTGCGCACCGGGCATGAGGGCGACTGGGTATGGATCGAGGTCGAAGACAGCGGCAAGGGCATCGACCCCAAGCTGATCAATCGCATCTTCGAGCCCTTCTTCACCACCAAACCCGTGGGCAAGGGCACCGGCCTGGGCCTGGCGCTGTCCTACAACATCGTGCAGAAGCACAACGGCCATATCGAGGTACACAGCGAGCCGGGGCTGGGCACACGTTTTCGGGTGCGCCTGCCGGTCAGTCAACCCGCCACTCAACCGCCAGAGGATGGCCAGACCCCATGAGCGCAGCCGAAACCCAATGCGTGGCCACCCTGCTGCTGGTGGACGACGAAGAGAACATCCTCAACAGCCTGCGCCGCATCCTGCGCAGCGAGCCCTACGCCCTGCTGACCTGCAACGACGGCGAAACGGCCCTGCAGCTAATGGAGCAGCAGCCGGTCGATCTGGTGATTTCCGATGCGCGTATGCCCGGCATGGATGGCGCCAGCCTGCTGGCCCAGGTGCAGCAACGCTGGCCGAGCTGCCTGCGCATCCTGCTGACCGGTTATGCCGACCTCACCACCACGGTCAAGGCGATCAACGAGGGGCATATTTACCGCTATATCAGCAAGCCCTGGGACGATAACGAGCTGCGCCTGATCATCCGCCAGGCCCTGGCCTTCCAGCACTCCGAGCGCGAACGCCTGCGCCTGGAGGCGCTGACCCGCGAGCAAAACCAGCGCCTGCAGGAGCTCAACGTGACCCTGGAGCAGCGCGTGCGCGACCGCACCGCCGAGCTGGAGCAAACCGCCGACATGCTCGACCTGGCCTATGCCGAACTGCGCAAGAGCTATGTCACCGCCACCGAGGTCTTTGCCAACCTGGTGGGCCAGCGCCTGAACAAGGACCGCCAGACCAATACCCAGGTCATCGCCCTGGCCAAGGCCTTCGCCGAATTCCAGCAACTCGATGAAAGTGCCAGCCACGATCTGATCATGGCTGCAGCGCTGTACAACATCGGCAAGCTGACCTGGGACGACCACCTGTTGGGGCGACCCTCTGATCTGCTGTACAAGGAGGAGCGCCAGCGCTATCGGCAATACCCGGTGATTGGTGAAAGCCTGCTGATGACCCTGGAGCCGGTGCAGGATGCCGGTCTGCTGATCCGCCACCATCAGGAGCGCTGGGATGGCCAGGGCTTTCCCGACCGCCTGGCCGGCACCGCCATTCCCCTGGGCTCGCGCATTCTCAAGCTGGCAGTGGACTTTATCGAGCTGCAGCGCGGCATGATCCTGGAGCGCCGTCTGAATCGCGACGAAGCCCTGCTGCTGATCAAGAAGTATGCCGGCCGTCTCTACGACCCCGAGCTTTGCACGCACTTTATCGAGCTCTGTACCAGCCTGGCGCCGGACCTGGTCCTGGCCGATGCCAGCATCATCGCCCTGGACACCCGTCGCCTGGAGCCCGGCATGCAGCTGGCGCGTAACCTGCACGCGGAGAACGGCATGCTCCTGCTCAACGAGGGCAAACCCCTGACCCGCGGCCTGATCGACAAGCTGATCGCCTTCGAAGCCTCCGAAGGGGGGCACTACACCCTGTTCGTGCGCAAGCCCCAGGCCCCAGCCACGGCTGATGATGGAGAGCCGCAATGATCAAGATCCAGCTGTTGGACGACGACCCGCATATCCTCAGTGCCCTGCAACGGGTGCTGCATCCCTATCACTGGCAGGTGCACAGTTTCAGCGACAGTCAGGCCGCTCTGGAGGCCCTGACCGAACATGAATTTGCCGTGATCATCTCCGACTACCAGATGCCCGAACTGGACGGCATCACCTACCTGCAGTTCGCCAAACAGCGCCAGCCCCATGCCATCCGCATGCTACTCAGCGCCCACGGCGACCGCCAGTCGATGATGCAGGCCATCAACCGCGCGGAAATCTACCGCTTTCTGTCCAAGCCCTGGGAGGACTATGAGGTCATCAGTGCCGTGCAGTCGGCCATCGACCTCTACCTGCTGCGCTTCGAAAACCAGCGGCTGCTGGCCCAGGTACGCTGCCAGCAGTCGGCCATCGAGCGGCAGCAGCAGGAACTGCGCCGCCTGGAGGCCGAACACCCCGGCATCACCCGGGTGTTGCGCGACGAACAGGGTGCCGTGCTGCTGGATGCGGAGCCCCCCGAGGGAGACGAACATGGCTAGCAGGCAACCGGCAGGCCCACGGCACAACAGCGATGCGGGCGCAGCCATGCTGCCCATCGCCGCCAGCTGACGCCATGAACAGCCGCCGGCTGGTTGGCGAAGCCTTTCTGCATATCCTCGCCTTTGCCCTGGTCGGCATGGGTGTGGTCAGCCTTCTGGGCTTTCTCGGCGTCCAGTCCCCGACCCGGCATACCGTGGCGCTGCTGCCGGACAGCGCACTGGCTTCGCTGCTGATCGGTACCCTGTTGCTCGGTGCCATCCACAAAATCCGTGGTGTCATGGCGCCGACGACCCTTCTGTTGCTAACGCTGTGCGGCTACACCCTGCTGCACAATGCCCTGGGTGGCAGCTCCGACGCTGCACAGTCCTGGGTCAGCGGTTTTCTGCGCATGCGCAGCAGCCTGGCGCTGATACTGGCCGCAGTGGTCCTGGGCATACACCTGGCGGGCGGCTCCAGTCTGAGTCGCATCGCCGCCCAGCTGCTGGGGGGGGCAGTGGCCATACTGGCCACTGCCTCACAACTGGCCGATCTGCTGCCACAGCTGGCAGTGCTCAGCCTGGGCTTCAAATACACCTCCACCCATATCGCCAACCTGTTCAGCCTGTTCCTGGGCCTTGCCGTGATAGTTCTGGCCCGGCGCCGCAGCAACAGCCAACCACAACTGGACCGCAAGGCGCTGTCTGCCGGCCTGTTCGGTGTGCTGCTGACCTGCACGGCCTGGTACCTGCTCAGCCAGCAAGCCAGCGAGTCCGTCAGCCGGGAAAGCGACCTGCTGCTCTCCCGGCTGCAACAGGCCGCGGAAACCGAGTTGCACAGCCATATGGCCCTGATGCAGCGCATGGCCGAGCGCTGGCAGGTACTGGGCGAGCGCCCCGGCAACCGGCTGTGGATTCAGGAAACGCAAAGCTACCTGCGCGACTACCCCCATCTTGACCTGATTGCCCTGCTGGATGAACACCAGCAGCCCTGGCGCCAGGAGGGCCATGGCCCGCAGCACGAACAATGGCTACAGGACTTTATCCAGGACCCGAACAACCACGCCTGGCTTGCCCATGTGCAGACAGAAAGCGGCCCGCACCTGAGCGAGGCGCGTGCCTACCCCCAGGCCGGGCTGCATATGCTGATCGGCACCCCCCTGAGCCTGGCCGATGGCAGCCACCACCTGCTGCTGGCAGCCCTGGATATCCAGGCCCTTATGCACAAGCTGCTGGACAAGCAAAGCGGCGGTTTCAGCCTGCAGTTGCGCGCAGGAGAGCACCTGCTCTACAGCCTGCAGCCAGACAGCCAGCCGCGCTTTGCCACCCAGGTCGGCGAACGGCAGATCAGGCTGCATCACGACCAGCACTGGCAGCTGCTGACCTTTATCAACCGCCCCCAGGTGTTCGGCAACAGCGGCTACCTGCCAGCCCTGGTGATGCTCTTCGGCCTGCTGCTCAGCCTGCTGCTGATGATCAGCCAGCACCTGGCCTGGCTGGCCAGGGAGCACGCGCGCAACCTCAGCCGCGCCAATGACCAGCTGCAACTGAGCCTGGCCCAGCAGGCCCAGGCGCAAAAGCTCAACCAGCGCATCATGAACTTCTCCCATGATGTGCTCTGCTCCATCGACAGCCAGGGTCGCTTCCACGACCTGAGCCCCTCCTGCAAGCGTCTGTTCGGCTACCGTGCCGAGGAACTGATCGGCCGCCGCTTTATGGACATGCTGTATCCCGATGATCGCCCCAGCAGCGGCGCCGAAATCAGCGCGCTGCGCCGAGGCCAGGCGAGCCAGTCGTTTCGCAACCGCTGCGTGCATCGCGATGGCCATATCCTGCACACCCTGTGGACCGCCGACTGGTCGGAACAGGAGCAAACGCTGTTCGCCGTGATCCATGACATCACCGAGCTGGTGGAGAACGAGGCATACGCCGAAAACCAGCGCGACATCCTCAGCATGATCTCCATGGACCGGCCACTGCCGGAGGTGCTGAGCGCCCTGTGCCTGATGGTGGAAGAGCAGCAGCCCCAGGTTCTGGCCTCGGTGCTGCTGCTGGATGCCAGCGGGCAACACCTGATCACGGGCGCGGCGCCCAGCCTGCCTGCCAGCTACAACCAGGCCATAGATGGCGCCGCCATCGGCCCCCATTCGGGCAGCTGCGGTACCGCGGCCTTTCGCCGGCAACTGGTGATAGTCGAGGACATCGAATCCGACCCGCTCTGGGAAAACTATCGCAACCTGGCGCGCCCCCACGGCCTGCGCGCCTGCTGGTCATTCCCGCTGACGTCCCACCAGGGTCAGGTGCTCGGTACCTTTGCCCTGTACCAGCGCCAGCCCACCAGCCCCAGCGACGAAGAGATCCAGAACCTGGCCAATGCGGCGCAACTGGCCGCACTGGCCATCGCCCGCGCCCAGGATCGAAGACGCATCGAGGAAAGCGAACAGCGCTTTCGCTCCCTCTTTACCTACAACCCCGACACGGTTTTTTCCTGCGACCTGGCGGGTAGCCTGCTCGGCATCAATGCCGCCGGCGAAGCGCTGCTCGACCTGCCCGGCCAGCAGCTCATCGGCCAGCCCTTTATCAGCCTGCTGCACCCCGAAGATAGGCCCCTGGCTCGCGAACACCTGGCCGCCACCCTCAAGGGCGAAGCGCAACGCTATGAAGCACGCCTTGCGCTTGCGGATGCCCACCTGCATCACCTGGATATCACCCAGCTACCGATCATGCTGGATGGCCAGATCGTCGGCATATTCGGCATCGCCAAGGACATCAGCGAACGCCACAGCACCCAGGCGCGGCTGCAGGCCACCCTGACCGAACTGGAGCGCAGCAATGATGAACTGCAGAGTTTCGCCTTCGTCGCCTCCCATGACCTGCAGGAACCCCTGCGCAAGATCCAGGCCTTCTCCGAACGCCTGGGCAGCCGTGCCGCACAACTGGATGACGAGGGCCGCGACTACCTGCAGCGCATGCATGCCGCCGCCTCGCGCATGCAAACCCTGATTCTCGACCTGCTGGATTACTCCCGGGTCAATACCCGCGGTCAGGATCTGCAACCGGTGGACCTGCAACAGGTGCTGACCGAAGTGTTGCAGGACCTGGAGACCACCCTGGAGCAGAGCGCGGCGACAGTAGAGCACCAACCCCTGCCGATGCTGCTGGGCGATGCCAGCCAGCTGCGCCGGGTGCTGCAAAACCTGCTGAGCAATGCCTTGAAGTTCCAGCCTCCCGGCAACCTAGCGCACATCCGCATCTATACCGAAGTGCTCGACAACGCCAATTGGGCGCTGTGCATCGCCGACAACGGCATAGGTTTCGAGGAGAAATACCTCGACCGCATCTTCCACCCTTTCCAGCGCCTGCACAGCCGCGAACAGTACCCAGGCACCGGCATCGGCCTGGCCATTGTGAAAAAAATCATCGAACGCCATGGCGGACAGATCAGCGCCAGCAGCAGCCCCGGCCAGGGCAGCCTGTTTCGTCTTGTTTTCCCGACTTACCGCAAGGACAGCCCATGAACATACGTCCCGCCATTCCCATTCTGATCGCCGACGATGATCCGGATGATTGTCTGATGATCCGCGAAGCCTTCCACGAATGCCGGCTCGACACGCCGCTGTATTTCGTCCATGACGGCGAGACGCTGCTTGACTACCTCAGACGCACCCCGCCCTACCAGGACCCTCAGCAGCACCCCTGGCCCGGCCTTATCCTGCTCGACCTGAATATGCCGCGCATGGGCGGACGGGAAACCCTGCAGGCACTCAAGAACGATCCGAAACTTCGCAGCATACCGGTGGTCATTTTCAGTACATCCTCCAGCACGGACGACATTCAGCACAGCTATCGGATGGGGGCCAGTTCCTTCATCAGCAAGCCGAGCAGCTTCTCCAGCCTGGTGGCGGTGGTCCACTCACTGCACCATTACTGGCTTGAGGTGGTCGCCCTGCCTCAACACGGGTTGCCCACATGAATGCGACACTCAACCTCTGGCGCCTGCTGCTGATCGATGATGATGAGGACGACTTCATCATCATCCGCGACCTGCTGCGCCACGACCCGCAACAGCTCATCACCCTGGACTGGTGCCGTGATTTCCACTCCGGCCGCGAGCAGCTCTTGCGCCAGGAGCATGATCTGTACCTGGTGGACTATCGCCTGGGCGCCGAATCCGGCCTGGAGCTGATCGACCATGCCCTGCAAGAGGGGGTGTGCAAGCCGCTGATCCTGCTCACCGGACAGAGCGACAGCCAACTGGATAACAGCGCCATCGAACTGGGCGCTGCCGACTACCTGGTCAAGGGCCAGTTCGATGGCCCGCAGTTGCTGCGCAGCGTGCGCTATGCCATCGACCGCAGCCTGGCCAGCATGGAGCTGGCCGCCAGCGAACACCGCTATCGCCTGCTCTTCGAGGCCAACCCCCAGGCCATGTGGGTCTACGACAAGGCCACCCTGCACTTTCAGGCCAGCAACCTGGCCGCCTCGCGCCTGCTGGGCTATTCCCAGGCCGAGTTCAGCCGCATGACGGTGCTGGATATCCGCAGCCCCAGTGAGCGCCTGCGCTTTCTCGACTATTTCGAGGCCAGCGTACGCCACGCGCCAATCAGCAACCCCCAGGCCGGAACCTGGTTCTACCTGCACAAGGACGGCCACGAACTGGCGGCCGAGGTTCTGGTACATGATTTCATCTTTGCCCAGCAACCCTGCTGCCTGGTGCTGGCCATCGACGTCACAGAGCGCCACCGGGCACAGCAGGAGGCCAGCCGGCATGAGCAGTCCCTGCGCAAGCTGCTCAACGACACCCGCGACGCGCTGCTGGTGATCGATGGCAATGGCCGCCTCTACTACGCCAACCCCGCGGCCGAACAGCTGTTCGACGCCAGCCAGGCGCAGCTGCAGCAACTGATCTTCGACCTGCCCGACATCAGTGAAGATCTCTTCGAGTGGAGCCTGCCAACACCCCACGGCGATGAAATAGAGGTGGAGATCCATCTCTCCGATACCGACTGGAAGGGGCGCCATGCACGGCTGCTTTCACTCAGGGATATCCGCGAGCGCAAGGAGTCGGAAAAACAGTTGCGCCTGCTCAAGCGCAGCCTGGAGGCCAGCTACAACGGTGTGATAATCACCGATGCACAGGAGTTCGATCACCCCATCATCTACGTCAACCCGGCATTCGAGCGCATCACCGGCTACAGCCGCGAAGAGGCGCTGGGGCGCAACTGCCGCTTTCTGCAGGCCGGCGATACCGAGCAGCCGCCCATCGAGATCATCCGCGACAACCTGGCCAGGGCCAGCGAAGTACATGTGGTGCTGCGCAACTACCGCAAGGATGGCAGCCCGTTCTGGAATGACCTGTATATCTCGCCGGTACTCGATGAGTTCGGCCAAGTCACCCATTTTGTCGGGGTGCAGAACGACATCACCGAGGAGAAGCGTTTTCAGGCCGAACTCAGCTTCAATGCCAGCCATGACGTGCTGACCGGCCTGCCCAACCGCAGCCTGCTGGAAGACCGTCTGTACCAGAGCTGCCAGGTCGCCCGACGCTACCAGCACAACCTGGCGGTGATGTTTATCGACCTCGATGGTTTCAAGCCAATCAACGACTCCATCGGCCACCACTTTGGCGACCTGATCCTGGTGGAGGTGGGCAAGCGCATGGGTGAACAGATACGCCCGGGCGATACCGTGGCGCGCATGGGCGGCGATGAATTTATCGTGCTGCTCACCGATCTGAAGCATGAGGAGGATGTACTGCAGGTCGCCGAGCGCATCCTCGGCGAGATCTCCCGGCCCTTTCTGGTCGACGGTATCGAGTTACATATCACCGCCAGCATCGGCATCGCCCTGAGCGATGGGCAACTGGAGCAGCCCATGCAGCTGATCCAGCAGGCGGACCTGGCCATGTACAAGGCCAAGCAGGAGGGGCGCAACAACTACCAGTGGTTTACCAACGACCTCAACCAGCGCGTCGGCGAGCGCGTCCGGCTGCGTAACGATCTGCAGAAAGCCATCGAAAAACAGCTGTTCACCCTCCACTACCAGCCGCAGATCGATGGCCGCAGCGGCCGCGTGATCGGGATCGAGGCCTTGCTGCGCTGGAACCATCCCGAACAGGGCTTTATCCCACCCTCGCTGTTTATCCCGGTCGCCGAAGACACCGGGCAGATCATTCCCCTGAGCAACTGGGTGCTGGATACCGCCTGCCGGCATATGCACCAACTGTGCGAGCAGGGCATGAGCGGGCCGACGATGGCGGTCAACGTCTCGTCCATCCACTTCCAGCGGAGCAATTTCGTCGAAAGCGTGCAGCAGGTGCTGCACAAGCATCAGCTGGACGCCGAAATGCTGGAGCTGGAAATCACCGAAGGCGTATTGCTCTACCATGCGGAGCAGGCCATCGAGACCCTGCATCAGCTAAAGACACTGGGGGTCCAGATCGCCATCGACGATTTCGGTACCGGCTTCTCCAGCCTCAACTACCTCAAGCGTCTGCCCATCGACAAGGTGAAGATCGACCGCTCCTTCGTCGAGGAAATCATCAGCGACCAGCACGATGCGGCCATCACCCAGGGCATCATTTCCATGGCCCACCACCTGCGCCTGAAGGTGATTGCCGAAGGAGTGGAAACCGAGTCGCAGTTCGCCTTCCTGCGCAAGAGCCACTGCGATCATTTCCAGGGCTACTACTTCGCCAAGCCCATGCCGTTCGACGAGCTGCAGGCATTCCTCCGTGAACGCATGCTGACCCAGGCGCCACAAGCGCCGCAGCTGAGCCACAGCGAGCCGGCGCAGACCCTGCTATTGCTGGACGATGAAGAGAATATCCTGCGCGCCCTGGCTCGCCTGCTACGACGCGACGGCTACAAGATCCTAATGGCGACCCGTGCCCAGGACGCCTTCGAGCTGCTGGCCAAGCACGATGTACAGGTGATCATTTCCGACCAGCGCATGCCGGAAATGAGCGGCACCGAGTTTCTCAGCCGGGTCAAGGATCTGTACCCCGATACCATCCGCATCGTGCTGTCGGGCTACACCGACCTCAAGTCGGTGACCGATGCCATCAACCAGGGCGCCATCTACCGTTTCCTGACCAAGCCCTGGGATGATGAACAACTGCGCCAGGTCATCAGCCAGGCCTTCCGCCAGTACAGCCAGGAGCAGTCACACACCGCCCCGCCGCACTGAATGAGCGCACGGGTTCAAAGCATCAAGGGTGCCCGCTCGCTCAGCACTTTCAACGCTGCCACCCAGCTGGGGTGGTCGTTCAGGCAGGGCACCAGTTGCAGGCTTTCGCCGCCGGCCTCGACAAACTGTTCGCGGCCGCGGTCGCCGATTTCCTCCAGGGTTTCGATGCAGTCGGCGACGAAGGCCGGGCACATCACCAGGAGTTTTTTCACCCCCTGAGCCGCCAGCTCGTCCAGGCGGGTTTCGGTGTAGGGCTCGATCCACTTGGCCCGGCCCAGGCGCGACTGGAAGCTCACCGACCACTGCCCATCCTTGAGCCCCATGCGCTGGGCGAACAGCTCGGCGCTGCGCAGGCACTGGGCGCGGTAACAGCCGGCCAGCACCTCGGGCGACGCCGTGCGGCAGCAGTCATCGCCCTTGAGGCAGTGGCCAGAGGGATCGAGCTTGTGCAGATGCCGCTCGGGCAGGCCGTGGAAACTCAACAGCAGGTGGTCGAAGCCCTGCTCCAGATGGGGTTTAGCACTGTCGACCAGGGCATCCAGGTATTCCGGCTGATCATAGAAGGGCGGCAGGATGGAGAAGCGGATCGGCAGGTTGTGCTCACGCACCACCCGCTTGGCTTCCTCGATCACCGTGGTCGTGGTGCTGTCGGCAAACTGCGGGTAGAGCGGCGCCAGGGTCACCTGGGTGATGCCCTGCCCGGCCAGGCGGGTCAGCACGGTCTGCAGCGACGGCTCGCCATAACGCATGGCCAGTTCCACCGGACCCTGGGTCCAGGCGGCTTTCATCGACTCCTGCAGGCGCTTGCTCAACACCACCAGGGGCGAGCCCTCCTCCCACCAGATCGAGGCATAGGCATGGGCCGAGGCAGCCGGGCGCTTGATCAGGATCAGCGACACCAGCAGCCGGCGCAGCGGCCAGGGCAGATCGATGACATAGGGGTCCATCAGAAACTGGTTGAGGTAGCGCCGCACATCGGCCACTTCGGTGGAGGCCGGCGACCCCAGGTTTACCAGCAGCAAGGCGTGTTCGGTCATGCGCAATCCTAGTCAGGCTGGCCCAGCAGATCTGCCAGAGCCACATCCAAGTGAGTGAAACGAAAACTGAAACCGGCCGCCAGCAGCCGCGTCGGCAAGGCGCGCTGGCCACCCAGCAGCAACTCCGACAGCTCGCCCAGGGCCAGACGCAGGACAAAGGCCGGGGCCGGCATAAAGGCCGGGCGGTGCAGCTCCCGGCCCAGGGCCTGGCCAAGCTCGCGGTTGCGTACCGGGTTCGGCGCGCAGGCATTATAAGGACCGCTGGCCTGCTCCTGCTTGAGAAGAAAATCGATCAGGGCAATCTGGTCGCTGATATGAATCCACGGCATCCACTGCCGGCCGCTGCCCAGGGGCCCACCCAGGCCCAGTTTGAATGGCAGCAACAGGCGCTTGAGCAGGCCGCCCTCGACCGCCAGCACCAGGCCGGTGCGCAGCAGCACCACGCGCATGCCCAGGGCCTCGGCGCGCAGGGCGGTTTCCTCCCAGGCGCCGCACAACTGGGCGGCGAAATCGTCGCAGACCTGGGGCGAGTCCTCGTGCAGCTCACGTTCGCCACCATCGCCGTACCAGCCCACCGCCGAGCCGGACAAGAGCACCCTGGGCTTGTGCGGGCGACTTTCCAGCCAGGCCAGCAACTGTTCGGTCAGGCTGATGCGGCTGGCCCACAGCAGCGCCTTGCGCTTGCGTGTCCAGGGCCGGTCGGCAATGGGTGCGCCGGCCAGGTTGACCACGGCATCCAGCGGTTCGTCGGTCAGTTCTTCGAGCTGGCCAATGCCGCGCACACCCGCACCACAAAGGCGCGCCACCTGTTGCGGCGTGCGGCTCCACACGGTCAGCTGATGCCCCTGCTGCGCCCAGTGGCGACACAGGCCCCGGCCAATCAGGCCGGTGCCGCCGGTCAAGAGAATATGCATGGCTTGCTCCTCCTATCTGCCAACGATGCAAAACCGCAACACAGCAATTTATGTTGCGCCGTGCCTTCAATAAGGCCGCCAGTTGTCTTAACTATAGGTAGGCGCGACTGATAGCGGCATAGCTTATACATAAATTGAATATTGTATAGCTCTTGTCCAAAGCGTAGCCTAGTGCCCAGGAGACGAGGTCAATCATGAGCACAGTTCACCCTATCGCCATTATCGGCACCGGCATTGCCGGACTGTCCGCCGCCCAGGCCTTGCACAACGCCGGCCATGCCGTACAGCTGTTCGACAAGAGCCGCGGCAGTGGCGGGCGCATGTCCAGCAAGCGCAGCGATGCCGGCGCCCTGGATCTGGGCGCCCAGTATTTCACCGCCCGCGACCGTCGTTTTGTCGAGGTGGTGCAGCAGTGGCAGGCCCGCGGCTGGGTCGCCGAGTGGCTGCCAAGCCTGTACCACGCCAGCAACGGCCAGCTCAGTGCCTCGCCGGACGAGCAGACCCGCTGGGTCGGCACCCCGCGTATGAGCGCCATCACCCGCGCCCTGCTCGGCGCCCTGCCGGTACACTTTTCCTGCCGCATTACCGAGGTGTTCCGCGGCGAACAGCACTGGCACCTGCTGGATGCCGAGGGCAACAGCCATGGTCCCTTCAGCCATGTCGTGGTCGCCACCCCGGCGCCTCAGGCCACCGCCTTGCTGGCCAGTGCACCGAAGCTGGCCAGCGCCGCCGCCAGCGTGGTGATGGACCCGACCTGGGCCGTGGCCCTGGCCTTCAGTACGCCCCTGGAAACCCCCATGGAAGGCTGCTTTGTGCAGGACAGCCCGCTGGACTGGCTGGCGCGCAATCGCAGCAAGCCCGGGCGCGACACGGCCATGGACACCTGGGTGCTGCACGCCAGCAGCAGCTGGAGCCGGCAGCACCTGGACCTAGACAAGGAGGCCGTGCTCGAACAGCTGTATGGTGCCTTCGCCGAGATGATCGGCTGCGCCGTACCCGCTCCTGCCATCAGCCTGGCCCATCGCTGGCTCTACGCGCGCCCAGCCAGCGCCCACCAATGGGGCGCCCTGGCCGATGCCGACCTGGGCCTGTATGCCTGTGGTGACTGGTGCCTGTCCGGGCGGGTCGAGGGCGCCTGGCTCAGTGGCCAGGAAGCGGCCAAGCGCCTGCTTGAGCACCTGCAGTGACAGCGCCAAACACTCAAGTCGGTGGCAAACACCGACTCAACCCGCGCAAGCTGCTGCTGTCGAAATGGACGGCGGTACAGCCGCAGCAGCGCGAGAAGCACTTCCTGGTCACCGAACTGATCCGTGACGAGGACGAGCAGGTGCAGCAGGTCGAACTGCAGGCGGTGCTCAGCAAACGCACCTGGCAGCTGGACTGGCGTGAACTGCAGAACGCCGAGCGCTGGCTGATGGGCTGGCGCTAGCCGGCGCCGCCCACCTGTAGCCCCTGCCCATACTGTGACCATTCAGGTCACCCCCGCTCTTCTCGCGCACCTCTTAGAGTGAAAGTCGCGCAGCGACGCCCCCCTTGTTGCCCTTCTCCCTCCGGGAGAAGGTGGCGCAAAGCGCCGGATGAGGGCGGGCATGCCGTGCAGACTTTCATTGTTCGGGGTGCCGTCGCGGCATGCCCGTTAGTGTGAAAGTCGCGCAGCGACGCCCTCCTTGTTGCCCTTCTCCCCTCGGGAGAAGGTGGCGCAAAGCGCCGGATGAGGGCGGGCATGCCGTGCAGACTTTCATCGTTCGGGGTGCCGTCGCGGCATGCCCGTTAGCGCCACAGCCGCTGCGCCCCGCCCGCCATCCCGCCGACACAAATTTCATTACAACAACTGTACAAAATAATTGACTTGTACAATATCAGCCCTATGATGGAGACAAGTTGTACAGAAACCGTTTTCTGTACAAGTAAGCATCAGAGGTTGCCCATGAGCCAACGCCACGCCTTCACCGGCAAACCCAAACTGGGTATCAGCGCCTGCCTGCTGGGCGCCGAGGTTCGCTATAACGGCGGGCACAAGGAATCACGCCTGTGCAGCCGCACCCTCAACGAGTATTTCGATTTTGTCCCGCTGTGCCCGGAGGTAGCCATCGGCCTGGGCACTCCGCGCGAGCCCATTCGCCTGGTGGGCGACCCGCAGGCGCCGCGCGCGGTGGGCACGGTCAATCGCACGGTGGATGTCACCGCGCCACTGGCCGCCTACGGCGAGCGCATGGCCGAGGAGCAGACCGAGCTGTGTGGCTATATCTTTATGCAGCAGTCGCCGTCCTGCGGCCTGCACCGGGTCAAGGTCTATCAGGACAATGGCCGCCCCAGCGAGCCGGGGCGCGGCATCTTTGCCGCGGCCTTCTGCGCCCGCCACCCGGTTCTGCCGGTGGAGGAAGACGGGCGCCTGAACGACCCGATCCTGCGCGAAAACTTCATTACCCGGGTATTTGCCTATGCCGAGTGGCAACAGCTGCGCCGCGAAGGCCTGACCCGGCATCGCCTGATCGCCTTCCACTCGCGCTACAAGTACCTGCTGATGGCCACCCACCCCATGCAGTACAAGGCCCTCGGCCGCCTGCTCGGCAACCTGGCCCAGCATGACCTGAACGAGCTTGCCCCACGCTACTTCAGCCAGCTGATGGCAGCCCTGAAGAACTGCGCCACCCGCCGCACCCATAGCAATGTGCTGCAGCACCTCAGTGGTTACCTCAAGCAGAACCTTAGTCGCGAGGACAAGGCGGAAATCCAGCAGCTGATCAGCCAGTACCGCCAGGGCGTGGTGCCGCTGGTGGTGCCCATGACCCTGCTCAAGCATCACCTGCGCCGCCATCCGGACCAGTACATAGCTCAGCAGGTCTACCTGCAGCCGCACCCCGAAGACCTTAGCCTGCGTAATGCCCTATGAGTGTCGAACCTGTTCAAGACGGCACCGCCGACGACTACCAGGCCGCCATTGCCCAGGGCTTTATGCCGATTCGCGAGGTGGCGCGCCTGACCGGGGTCAATGCCGTTACCCTGCGCGCCTGGGAGCGCCGCTATGGCCTGATCGTGCCGCACCGTACGCCCAAGGGCCATCGCCTGTACTCCAACGACCATGTGGCACATATCCACAACATTCTCACCTGGCTTGGCCGCGGGGTGTCGGTCAGTCAGGTCAAGGGCCTGCTGCGCAGCGGTCAGCCGGCCTTCAGCGAAGCCGGCTCGCAGTGGGAAGAGAAGCGCCAACGCCTGCAGGAATGCATCTGCAACCTGAATGAGCGGCGTCTGGACGAGTGCTTCAACGCCGAGCTGGCGCTCTACCCGCCCCAGACCCTGTGCCAGCAGCTGATGCTGCCGCTGCTGGCGGAGCTGGAGCTGCGCTGGCGCCACAGCCCCGGGGCCCAGGCCGAACGGGTGTTCTTCTTCTCCTGGCTGCGCAGCAAGCTGGGCGCGCGGCTGTACCACAACAATCGCCAGCAAAGCGGCGCCGCCCTGCTGCTTATCAATGTGTCGGATCTGCCCATGGCCACGGGCATGTGGCTGACCGCCTGGCTGGCCAGCAGCGCCGGCTGCCCGGTGGAGGTATTCGACTGGCCTCTGCAACCCACCGACCTGGCCCTGGCGGTGGAGCATATCCAGCCCCGGGCGGTGCTGCTGTATTCCAGCCAGGCCCTCAATACCGGGCACCTGCAACGTCTGCTGGCGGGCTATGACTGCCCCTGCCTGATTGTCGGCGAAGCGGTGCAGATCCACCTGGATGAACTCAAGGCGCTGTGCGCGCACAACCCGGACCTGGCCCTGGCCCAAGATCCGCTGGCCGCACAGCAGACCCTGGCCGACCTCAACCTGCTCGACAGCTGACGGAACTGAACATGCGCCAACTGATCTGGTTTCGCACCGACCTGCGCATGCAGGACAACAGCGCCCTGGCTGCGGCCATGGCCAGCGGCCCGACCGTCGCCCTGTACCTGCTCAGCCCGGGGCAGTGGTTGCTGCACGACGATGCACCCTGCAAGGTCGACTTCTGGCTGCGCAACCTCAAGACACTGGCCACCGAACTGGCCACGCTCAATGTGCCGCTGCTAGTGCGTACGGCCGATGACTGGAGCGCCGCGCCCCAGGTGATTGCCGGGCTGTGCCGTGAGCTGAACATTGCTTGCGTGCAGGTCAACGAGGAATACGGCGTGCATGAAAGCCGCCGCGACCAGGCGGTGGCGGCCGAGCTTGAGCAGCAGGGGGTCAACTTTCGCAGCCATCTGGATCAGCTGTTCTTCCAGCCCGGCAGCGTGCTGACCCAATCAGGCAACTACTTCCAGGTCTACAGCCAGTTTCGCAAGGTCTGCTATCAGCGCCTGCACGCGGCCCTGCCCAGGCTGGTCGCCACCCCCAAGGCGCAGGCAAGCCTGGCCATGCAGAGCGACCCGATCCCTGAACAGGTCGCAGGTTTTGCCCAGCCCACGGCCGAGCTGCGCCAGCTCTGGCCAGCGGGTGAAGCCGAGGCCCAGCGGCGCCTGCAGACCTTTGCTGCCGAGCAAATCGACTTCTACCAGAGCGCCCGGGACTTTCCCGCCCAGCCTGGCACCAGCCAGCTGTCCGCCTACCTGGCCGCCGGGGTGATTTCACCACGGCAGTGCCTGCATGCCGCTCTGGCGGCCAACCAGGGTGAGTTCGACAGTGGCAACCCTGGGGTCGTCAGCTGGATCAACGAGCTACTCTGGCGCGAGTTCTACAAGCACATCCTGGTGGGCTACCCGCGGGTCTCCATGCACCGCGCCTTCCGCCCGGAAACCGAGGCCGTGGCCTGGCGCGACGCGCCCCGCGAGCTCAAGGCCTGGCAGGAGGGACGCACAGGTTTCCCGATCATCGACGCGGCCATGCGTCAGCTGCTGGCCACCGGCTGGATGCACAACCGCCTGCGCATGATCGTGGCCATGTTCCTGACCAAGAACCTGCTGATCGACTGGCGCGAAGGCGAGCGCTTCTTTATGCGCCACCTGATCGACGGCGACCTAGCAGCGAACAACGGCGGCTGGCAGTGGAGTTCATCCACCGGCACCGATTCGGCGCCCTACTTCCGCATCTTCAATCCCCTGAGCCAGTCGCAGAAATTCGACCCGGACGGGCGCTTTATCCGCCACTGGCTGCCGGAGCTGGGCGGCCTGAACAAGAGCCATATCCATAACCCGGCCAGCATGGGTGGGCTGTTCGGTTTCGCCGAATACCCCGCCCCGATCGTCGACCTGAGCAAGAGCCGCGCCCGCGCCCTGGCCGCTTTCAAGCAGCTGCCGCACCTGGCCGGCGAGGAGGCGCTATGAGCGACTTTCTACGCCAGTTCGCCCAGGACTTTGCCGGGCTGAACAAGGACAACCTGGAGCGCCTGGACCAGCTCTACAGCGAGGACGCCCTGTTTTGCGACCCCCTGCATGAGGTGCGTGGCCTGGCCAATATGCGCCGCTATTTCGCCGAGATGTACGCCAACGTCAGCGAGCTGCGTTTCGACTTCTACGGCTTCGACCAGACCCGCGACGGCGAAGGCTACCTGCGCTGGACCATGGGCTACCGCCATCCACGTCTGGCCAAGGGCCAACTGATCCGCGTGGAGGGCTGCTCGCACCTGCAGTGGAACACCAGCGGCAAGGTCTATCGGCATCGCGATTACTTCGACGCCGGCAACCTGCTCTACGAACACCTGCCCATCCTGGGGCGGGTCATCGCCTGGCTGAAAAGGAGGTTGGCATGAACACCCACGCACGACGCATCTGGCTGACCGGCGCCAGCAGTGGTATCGGCGCCGCACTGGCCGAACAGTTGCTGGAGCAGGGCCACCGCCTGGCCCTCAGTGCCCGCAGCACCGAGCCGCTGCAGGCCCTGGCCAAACGCTATCCGCGACAGGTGCTGGTGGTGGCCGGCGACCTCAGCGATGCCGCCCAGGTGCGCGCCATCGGCGAGCATATCGCCCAGGTCTGGGGCGCGCTGGACTGCGCCATTCTCAATGCAGGCACCTGCGAGTATGTCGAGGTCAGCGCCTTCGAGGCCGCCATGGTCGAGCGGGTGATGCGCGCCAACCTGTTTTCGGCCAGCTACTGCATCGAGGCGGCCCTGCCGTTGTTGCGTCTGGGCAACCGCCCGCAGCTGGTCGGCGTGGGCAGTTCGGTGACCTATCTGCCGCTGCCCCGGGCCGAAGCCTATGGCGCATCCAAGGCGGCCATGCGCTACCTGTTCGACACCCTGCGCGTCGACCTGCATGCCGAAGGCATCGCCGTCACCCTGGTCAGCCCGGGCTTTGTAGACACGCCGCTGACACAAAAAAACGACTTCCCCATGCCCATGCGCTGGCCCGTGGACAAAGCCGCCCGGCATATCGCCGCACGCCTGCACCAGCAACCCCTGGAAATCAACTTCCCCGGTTCCTTTATCGCCATGCTCAAACTGCTTGGCAGCCTGCCCCTGCGCCTGCAGGTGGCCCTGGGTGCCAAGCTGGCACGCAATCAAGTTCATAAGGACACCCCATGAAGATCGCCATTATCGGCAGCGGCATCGCCGGTCTGACCTGCGCCTACCTGCTCAACCGCAAGCACGCCATTACTGTGTTCGAGGCCGGTGACTGGATCGGCGGCCATACCCATACCGTGGATGTGCAGGTCGATGGCAAACGCTATGCCGTGGATACCGGCTTTATCGTGTTCAACGACTGGACCTACCCCAACTTTATCCGCCTGCTGGGCCAACTGGGGGTGGGCTTCAAGGACACCGAGATGAGCTTCTCGGTAAGCGATCCAGTCAGCGGCGTGGAGTACAACGGGCATAACCTCAACACCCTGTTTGCCCAGCGGCGCAACCTGGTGTCGGGCAAGTTTATCGGTATGGTGCGCGATATCCTGCGCTTTAATCGCGAAGCGCTGAATGACCTGAACCAGCAGCGCATCGACAGCGAGATGACCCTGGGTGACTACCTCAAGGCCAAGGGCTACGGCGAGCGTTTTATCCAGCATTACATCGTGCCCATGGGCGCGGCCATCTGGTCGATGTCGCTGAATGACATGCTCGGTTTCCCCCTGCAGTTCTTCGTGCGCTTCTTCAAGAACCACGGCCTGCTGTCGGTCAGTGACCGGCCGCAGTGGTGCGTGATCGAGGGCGGTTCCAGCAGCTATGTGGCGCCGCTGACCGAGTCCTTCCGCGAACATATCCGCCTGAACTGCCCGGTCACCCGGGTCGAGCGTGATGGCCAGGGCGTCACCCTGCATAGCGCCGCCGGAGTCGAGCGTTTCGACAAGGTGATCTTCGCCTGCCACAGCGATCAGGCCCTGGCCCTGCTGGCCCGGCCCAGCCAGGCCGAGCAGGACATCCTCGGCGCTCTGCCCTATGCCGACAACGACGTGGTACTGCACACCGACACCCGCCTGTTGCCCCGGCGCAAGCTGGCCTGGGCCAGCTGGAACTATCGCCTGGGCGGGCCAGCCAGCCAATCTGCCGCTGTCACTTACAACATGAACATCCTGCAGGGCATCCAGAGCGACACCACCTTCTGCGTCAGCCTGAACCAGACCGCCGCCATCGACCCGAGCAAGATCCTGGCGCGCTACACCTACGCCCATCCGCAGTACAGCCTGGCCGGCACGGCAGCGCAGGCGCGCTGGGAAGAGCTGCAAGGCAGCCAGCACAGCTACTTCTGCGGCGCCTACTGGGCCAACGGTTTCCACGAAGACGGCGTGGTCAGCGCCCTGCGCGTGGCTCGCGCCTTCGGTGAGGCGCTGTGATGAACAGCGCCCTGTACAGCGGCTGGGTGCAGCACCGGCGTTTTGCCCCACGCCCGCACAATTTCCGCTACCGCATGGGCCTGCTCTACCTGGACCTGGGTGAGCAGGACGCCGTGCTGGCGCTATCGCCCCTGGCCGGCCGCAGTCGTTTCGCGCCTTTCGCCTTTCGCGAGACGGATTACCTGCCGCAGTTCACCCAGGCCGGCACACGCCTGATCGATGCGGTACGCCAACGGGTCAGCGAGGCCCTGGGTCACACCCCCCTGGGTCATATCGGCCTGCTGACCCAGCCGCGCAGCTGGGGGCTGAGCTTCAATCCGGCCAGCTTCTTCTACTGCCATGAGGCCGATGGCAGCCTGGCCGCGATTCTCTGCGAAGTGAGCAACACGCCCTGGGGTGAGCGCTACCACTATGTGCTGCCGGCCGAAGGTACGGGGCACCAGCATTTCGCCGTGGCCAAGGCCTTCCATGTCTCGCCCTTCCTGCCCCGGGAGCTGGAATACCGCATGAGCTTCGCCCCGGTTGGCGAGCGCATCGGCATCCATATGGCCGACTGGAACGGCGCAGAGAAAGTCTTCGATGCCAGCCTCAGCCTGCAGCGCACGCCCCTTAGCCGCGCCAGCCTGCACCGCTATCTGCTCAGTTTTCCCTGGATGACCGGTAAGACCGTCGCCGCCATCTACTGGCAGGCCCTGCGTCTGCTGCTTAAACGCATCCCCCTGTTCAGCCACCGGGCCGCCGACGGTGAGTTTCGCGTCGCCCGCCCTGTCTTGAAGGAAGTGCCCCATGAAAAGCTCTAGCCTGACCTCCGCCAAACATGTTGTACGCGCGGGTAGCGGTATCGGTGCCAGCCTGTTGCGCCGCGCAGTACTGCGCCAGCTCAAGCAACTGCGTCACGGCCAGCTGCTGGTGATCGAGGGCGATGAGCGCATGGAGTTCGGCGACCCCCACTCCAGCCTCAGCGCCGAGATCCGGGTGCTGGATGCGGCCGTCTGGGGCCTGGTGGCCAGCAATGGCTCAATCGGCTCGGGCGAGGCCTATATCCACGGTTACTGGAGTACCCCGGACCTGACCGCAGTGATTCGCGTATTTGTCAGCAACCTGGAGGTGCTGGACGCCATGGAGGGCGGCCTGGCCCGACTCGGCCGCCCCCTGGTGCAGGGCCTGCACTGGCTCAACCGAAATACCCGCAAAGGCTCACGACGCAATATCTCGGCCCACTACGATCTGGGCAATGAGCTGTTCGAGCAGTTTCTCGACCCCACCATGATGTACTCGGCCGCCATGTTCAAAAGCGCCGATGAAGGGCTGGAGCAGGCCCAACTGAACAAGCTGGAGCGCATCTGCCAGAAGCTGGCGCTAAAACCCGGCGACCACCTGCTGGAAATCGGCACCGGCTGGGGCAGCATGGCCATCTACGCCGCCAGCCACTATGGCTGCAGGGTCACCACCACCACCCTGTCGCGCGAGCAGTTCGCCTACACCGAGCGGCGAGTCAAGGAGCTGGGCCTGGAAGGACAGATCACCCTGCTGCTGGAGGACTACCGCGACCTGACCGGACAGTACGACAAGCTGGTATCCATCGAGATGATCGAAGCGGTGGGCCATCGCTTCCTGCCCACCTATTTCCAGCAGTGTGCCAGCCTGCTCAAGCCCGATGGGCTGATGCTGCTGCAGGCCATCACCATCCGCGACCAGCGCTATGAGCAGGCGAAAAACGCGGTGGACTTTATCCAGCGCTATATCTTCCCCGGCGGCGCCCTGCCCTCGGTGAACAAGATGCTGGACATCGTCAGCGCCAAGACCGATATGAACCTGCACCATATGGAAGACTTCGGCCTGCACTACGCCCGCACCCTGCGCCTGTGGCACGACAACCTGCGCCAGGCCCGGCATAATCTCGAACAGCTTGGCTACGACGATTACTTCTACCGTCTGTGGGAGTTCTACCTGTGCTACTGCGAGGGTGGCTTTATCGAGCGCACCATCGGCACCGCCCAGCTGCTGCTGGCCAAGCCGGCGGCCAAGCCCGAACCCCTGCTGGGCACATTCCACTCAGCCGCCTAGGAATCCATCGCCATGTCCCCTGCACTGCCCAAACTGATCGCCAATACCCTGCTGTTCCAGCTGGGCTGGTTCGCCTGTGTATTCAGCGGCGACGGCCTGTTATTGCTGGTACTGGTTCCGATACTGGCGGTGCATTTGCTGTGGACCAGCAGCTGGGCGGCGGAAGGCAAGCTGCTGGCCAGCGTGTTTATCGCCGGCAGCGCCCTGGACAGCTTTCTGCTCAACCTCGGCGTCTTCGACTTCGGCGAACCGCGCACCCTGATCCCGCTGTGGCTGGCCAGCCTGTGGCTGCTGCTGGCCACCACCCTCAACCACTGCCTGGCCTGGACCGCCCAGCCCTGGTGGCGCGGCAGCCTGCTGGGGGCCGTCGCCGCGCCGCTGGCCTACTATGGCGGCGCACAGATCGGCGGGGTTGGCCTGCCCTACGGCACCTGGCCCACCCTGCTTATCCTGGCGGCTATCTGGGCCCTGGTGATGCCGGTGCTGCACGGTTTTGCCAAGCTTTACCGCAGCCAGTACGAACAAAGCCAGCGCGCACGAGCCCTGTAGGGTGCGCCGTGCGCACCGAGCCGCTCATCCAGCCGGTGCGCACAGCGCACCCTACATCGGCACGCCGCTACGGCTACGTGGGTTAAACGCTATCGGTCCCAAGACGAGCGCAGACGCCGCCATAACACTTATGGCGTAAACTGCGCGCCATGAGTCAGACCATCCCCCATACCCAACTCGCCGACGAACCCGCCGTCAGCTGCAGCAACTGCGCGGCCTGCTGCTGCCAGCTGGAAGTCATGCTGATTACCGACACCGGCGTGCCGCCACGCTTTATCGACACCGACGACTGGGGCGGTGAAGTCATGCGCCGCCTGGATGACGGCTGGTGCGCGGCGCTGGACCGCGACAGCATGCGCTGCACCATCTACGACGTGCGCCCACTTATCTGCCGCGAATTCGAAACCGCCTCGGCCGAATGCCTGGACGAGCGCAAGGGCATGAGAGGGATTTACCAGTAGGCCGCTGACCGTCCCGGGCAGAACACTGTGGCGCAGCAAACTCTGTAGGAGCCAGCTTGCTGGCGATGCTTTTGATCTACCGGGATCGCCAGCAAGCTGGCTCCTACAAAGCTTTATCTTCTGACAAGGCCTGGCATAGCTGCCCCCTGTATCGCGGCCACGCCAGTATCAACAGCCGAGCGTAGCCACCACCGCCGCCTCGCCCCAGAGCAGCGGCAGCACCCGCTGCATGGCCGCAGGCTCGGCGCTGCTCCAGAAGCGCGCCGGCTGCGCCGGGCCGCCGGCCAGTAGCTGGCGCTCAGCAAGCAGGCGCTGCAGATGGCGCGCCACCGCCGCACCGGTGTCGATCAGACTAACCGCCTCGGGCACCAGGCCGCGTAGCAACGGTTTGATAAAGGGGTAGTGGGTGCAACCGAGGATCAGGGTGTCGCAGCCCTCGTCCAGCAACGGCCGGACAAAGCCCTGCAGCAGCTCGGCGGTGGCCGGGCTATCCAGTTGACCGGCCTCGATGCATTCCACCAGCCCCGGGCAGGGCTGAGTGATCACCCGCACATCGCTGGCGAAGCGATCGAGCAAGGCGGCGAACTTGGCGCTTTTAAGGGTGCCGGTAGTAGCCAGCACGCCCACCACGCCACTACGTGTGGCCGCCGCCGCGGGTTTTACCGCCGGCTCCATGCCGATAATCGGTAGCGTTGGATAGCGCTCGCGCAACTCGGCCACGCCGGCGGCGGTGGCGGTGTTGCAGGCCAGCACCAGGGCCTTGGCGCCCTGGGCCAGCAGGTGCTCGGCGATCAATCCGCAACGCTCGCGGATAAATTCCGGGCTCTTCTCGCCATAGGGCACATGGCCGCTGTCGGCCACATAGAGCAAAGACTCCTGCGGCAACAACGCGCGAATCTCGCCCAGCACCGACAGACCGCCGACGCCGGAGTCGAATACGCCAATTGGCGCGTTACTCGACATGGCCAGCGCACACGCTACAGCCCAGGTCGCGCTTGACCTTGAGCTCGCGAAAACGGCTGCCCAAAGCATCGATCAGCAGCAGGCGGCCCACCAGCGGCTCACCGAATTGCGCCAGCAGCTTAAGGGCTTCCAGTGCCTGCAGGCTGCCCACCAGCCCCACCAGCGGGCCCACCACCCCGGCTTCGCTGCAGGTGAGATCGGCCTCGCTGCCGTGGCCGTAGATGCAGTGGTAGCAGGGACTGTCATCGCGGCGCGGGTCGAACACCGACAGCTGGCCCTCCAGGCGAATCGCCGCGCCGCTGACCAGTGGCACCCTGGCTGCCACGCAGGCGGCGTTGACCGCCTCGCGGGTGCCGAAGTTGTCCGAGCAATCCAGCACCACATCCACCGCCGCCACGGCGCCGGCCAGGGAGTCGGCATCCAGGCCCAGGGGGTGCAGTTGCAGCTTGAGCTGCGGGTTGATCGCCAGCAGGCGCTTGGCCGCCGACTCCACCTTGCTCAGGCCAATGCTGGCCGTGTCGTGGGCGATCTGCCGCTGCAGGTTGGTCAGATCCACCGTATCGAAATCCGCCAGGTGCAGCTCGCCCACCCCGGCGGCAGCCAGGTACAGCGCCACCGGCGAGCCCAGGCCACCCAGGCCGATAATCAGGGCGCGGCTGTTTTTCAGGCGCAGCTGGCCGTCGATATCGATCTGCGCCAGCAGAATCTGCCGGCTGTAACGCAGCAATTCTTCATCCGTCAGCATCGTCTCACCCATGATTAAACCGCCCCAGGCTGATGCGCTCATGACCGCCCAGGTCACGGCGGCTATGCACCTCGTTAAAGCCGGCAGCGGCGAGCAACGCACGCACCTGCGCAGCCTGATCGAACCCATGCTCCAGCAGCAGCCAACCGTCATTGTCCAGATAAGCCGGCGCCTGCGCGATGATCAGGCGGATATCGTCCAGGCCATCGGCGCCGGAAACCAGGGCGCTGCTCGGCTCGAAACGCACATCGCCTTCCTCCAGATGGCGGTCATCGGCACGGATATAGGGCGGGTTGCTGAGGATCAGACCATAGCGCTGCCCCGCCAGGGCGTCGAACCAGTGGCTCTGGAGAAAACCGGCATTACCCAGCTGCAGGCGCTGGCGATTGCGCTCGGCCAGGGCCACCGCCTCGCTTACCCGATCCACGCCGGTCAGCTGCCAGGCCGGCCGTTCGCTGGCCAGCGCCAGGGCAATCGCCCCTGTTCCGGTGCCCAAGTCCAGGGCATGCAGCTCTGTTGCCGGCAACAGCTCCAGGGCGCTTTCCACCAGCAGTTCGGTGTCCGGGCGCGGGATCAGGGTGTGGCTGGCGACTTCCAGATCCAGGCTCCAGAAGCCCTGATGGCCAAGGATATAGGCCACCGGCTCGCCACGGCGGCGGCGGGCCAGATACTCGTCGAAGCATGCCTGCTGCGCGGCATCCGGCTCACGCTCCGGCCAGGTGCGCAGGTAGCTGCGCGGCTTGCCCAGGGCGGCGGCCAGCAGCAGCTCGGCGTCCAGCCGAGGCGTCGGCGAGTCGGGCAGATCGGCGGTGTTCAGCAGGGATTCGATGCTGGCCATGAAGTTAAGCCTCAAGCGGCAAGCTTCAAGCAACAAGATGGCCCGCATTCGACTTGCGGCTTGTGGCTTGCAGCTTGCCGCCGTGGTTAGTCGCCCAATGCCGCCAGCTGGTCGGCCTGGTATTCGGCCAGCAGCGGTTCGATCACCGCCTCGACACCGCCAGCAATCACTTCGTTAAGCGAATACAGGGTCAGGTTGATACGGTGATCGGTGACCCGGCCCTGGGGGAAATTGTAGGTGCGGATACGTTCGGAACGGTCCCCGGAGCCCACCAGCAGTTTGCGCGTGTCGGAGATTTCCTTGTGCGCGGCGGCTTCCTGCTGGTCCTTGAGCTTGGCCGCCAGCCAGGCCATGGCCTTGGCGCGGTTCTTGTGCTGGGAGCGCTCTTCCTGGCATTCCACCACGGTGCCGGTGGGGATGTGGGTGATGCGGATGGCCGAGTCGGTGGTGTTGACGTGCTGGCCACCGGCGCCGGAGCTGCGGTAGGTATCCACGCGCAGGTCGGCCGGGTTGATATCGATGGCCGCCTGCTCATCCGGCTCCGGCAGCACCGCCACGGTGCAGGCCGAGGTGTGGATACGGCCCTGGGATTCGGTCTCCGGTACGCGCTGCACGCGATGGGCGCCGGACTCGAACTTGAGCTTGCCGTAAACGTTGTCGCCCTCGACCCGGGCGATCACTTCCTTATAGCCGCCATGTTCGCCCTCGCTGGCCGACAGCACCTCGACCCGCCAGCCCTGACGCTCGGCATAGCGCGAATACATGCGGAACAGGTCGCCGGAAAAGATCGCCGCCTCGTCGCCACCGGTACCGGCGCGCACTTCCAGGTAGACGTTGCGCGAATCGTTGGGGTCCTTGGGCAGCAGCATGCGCTGCAGGTTGCTCTCCAGACCGACCAGGGCTTCGCGGGCCTCGGCCACTTCTTCCTCGGCCATGGCGCGCATATCCGGGTCGCTGTCCTTGAGCAGGGCCTGGGCGCCCTGCAGATCGTCCTGCACCTTGCGCAGCTCGCGGTAGGCGGCGATCACCGGTTCGATCTCGGCGTATTCCTTGGAATAGGCGCGGAACTGGCTCTGGTTGGAAATCACTTCGGCATCGCCGAGCAGCGCCGTCAGCTCTTCGAAGCGGTCGCTCAGGTTATCCAGTTTGTTCAGCAGTGAGGCTTTCATTGCAACCCTTTATCGGATGGCGTGCCCTCGTCGAGGGCGAATAATTCCTGGGCCAGGTCCAGGGCGTCGAGGCGCCCGGCGGCGGTCAGTTTCTTCATCTGCACGCTGGGCGCATGCAGCAGCTTGTTGGTCAGGCCGCGGGCAAGCATGGCCAGCACCTGCTCGGCATCGCCGCCATTGGCGAGCAGACGCTGGGCCTTGGCCAGCTCCTCGTCACGCAGGCGCTCGGCCTGCTGGCGGTAGGCGCGCAGCACATCCACGGCCAATAGCTCACGCAGGCGCTGCATAAAATCCTGGGTGCCGGCGCTGACCATTTCCTCGGCGGCCTGGGCCGCGCCCTGGCGGCTCTTGAGGTTTTCCTCGATAACTTCGTGCAGGTCATCGACGGTATAGAGGTAGACGTCATCCAGCTCGCCAACCTGGGGCTCGATATCCCGCGGCACGGCGATATCGACCATAAAGATCGGCTTGTGCTTGCGCTTTTTCAGCGCCCGCTCCACCGCGCCCTTGCCCAGGATCGGCAGCTGGCTGGCGGTGGAGCTGATGACGATATCGCTGTTGACCAGCTCATCGGGAATCTCCGAGAGCAGCACCGCATGGGCGCCAAACTGCTCGGCCAGGCTGCTGGCGCGCTCCAGAGTCCGGTTGGCCACCACGATGCGTTTGATACCCTGATCATGCAGGTGCCGCGCCACCAGGCTGATGGTCTCACCGGCACCGATCAGCAGGGCCTGGCTGCGGTGCAGGTCGGCAAAGATCTGCTTGGCCAGGCTGACGGCGGCAAAGGCCACCGAAACCGGGTTCTCGCCAATGGCCGTGTCGGTGCGCACACTCTTGGCGGTGCTGAAGGTGGCCTGGAACAGGCGCCCCAGCAGCGGCCCCACGGTGCCGGCCTCGCGGGCCACGGCATAGGCGGACTTGAGCTGACCGAGAATCTGCGGCTCGCCGAGGATCATCGAGTCCAGGCCGCAGGCCACACGCATCATATGGCGCACGGCGGCGTCGTCCTGATGCACATAGGCGCAGGCGCGCAGCTCATCCAGGTTGAGCTGGTGGTAGTCGGCCAACCAGCGCAGCACCTCATCGGCGCTCAACTGATCCTGCTCCAGGTACAGCTCGCTGCGGTTGCAGGTGGAGAGAATCGCCGCCTCGCGGCTGGGGGTCAGGCGACACAGCTGCTGCAAGGCCTCGACCAGCTGCTCCGGAGTAAAGGCCACGCGCTCGCGCACCTCTACCGAGGCGGTCTTATGGTTGATACCGAGGGCAATAAAGGCCATGCACAATCGCTGAGGTCAATGAAAGCCGGCAATTGTCCTACTTCGACCGATACAGAACAACCACCGGCCGTTTTTTTGACTATAAAGTCAGCAGCGCCACGCGATCTTCCGCCAACCGCTGCAAAACGCCGCACACAAGCGCCCATGGGCTTGCCACCCGGCTTGTGTCATGATGGCCCGACCGCAGGCTGGATCATTACCTACCTATGAACAAACCCTTCGCCCTGCTGACCGCCCTTGCCTTGCTCGGCGGCTGCCAAGCCTTCAGCCCGATCAGCCCCGACGGCACCCCGCCGGTGCAGGAAGCGACGAGCAGCGCAACACCCGCCGAGGCCAAGACCTACGCCTCGTTCAGCCAGGACACCCTGCTCGCCCTGCTCACCGCCGAGCTGGCCGGGCAGCGCAATCGCTTCGACATCGCCCTGGGCAACTATGTGGAACAGGCCCAGCTGACCCAGGATGCCGGGGTGGCCGAACGCGCCTTCCGCATCGCCGAATACCTCGGTGCCGAACAGGCGGCCCTGGACAGCAGCCTGCTGTGGGCGAGCAACGACCCGGACAACATCGACGCCCAGCGCGCCGCCGCAGTGCAGCTGGCCCGGGCCGGGCGCTATGACGAATCCATGACCTTTATGGAGAGCGTGCTTGCCCGCCAGGGCGACACCCACTTCGACTTCCTCGCCCTGTCCGCCGCGGAAACCGACGCCGACACCCGCGCCGGCCTGCTGCAGAGCTTTTCGCGCCTGCTGGCCAGGCACCCGGAGAACAGCCAGCTGCTATTCGGCAAGGCCCTGCTGCTGCAACAGGACCAGCGCCCGGAAGAAGCCCTGACGCTGCTGGACAAGCAACCGGACAAGAACCGCCCGGCCGCCTCCATTCTGCTCCAGGCGCGCCTGCTGCAGAGCCTGGAGCGCAACGACGAGGCCATGGCTGTGCTGCACAAGGGCATCGCCCGCTACCCGGACGACAAGCGCCTGCGCCTGACCTACGCGCGCCTGCTGGTGGCCGAGGATCGCCTGGACGACGCCAAGGGCGAGTTCGTCGCCCTGCTGCAACAGCACCCCAATGACGACGACCTGCGCTTTTCCCTGGCCCTGATCAGCCTGGAAGCCGAGGCCTGGAAGGAAGGCATCCACTATCTGGAGGAACTGGTCGAGCGCGGCAGCCATGTGGACGCCGCCCATTTCAATATGGGCCGCGCCTATGAAGCCCTGAACAAGCCCAAAAGCGCCCTGATCGAATACGCCCTGGTCGGCCCCGGCAGCGACTTCCTGCCGGCCCTGGCCCGCCAGAGCGAGCTGCTGTTTGCCCAGCGCCGCGGCGAGGAAGCCGCCGAGCGCCTGCGCAAGGCCCGCGAGAGCCAACCCGACTACGCCATCCAGCTCTACCTGCTCGAAGCCGAGGCCTGGAGCAAAGAGCAGCAGCACGAGCGCGCCTGGCAGGTGATCAGCCAGGCCCTGGAACAGTTCCCGGAAGACCTCAACCTGCTCTACACCCGCGCCATGCTGGCCGAGAAACGCGACGACCTGGGGCAACTGGAGGCAGACCTGCGCTTTATCATCGAGCGCGAACCGGACAACGCCATGGCCCTCAACGCCCTGGGCTACACCCTGGCCGACCGCAACGAACGCCTGGATGAAGCCCGCGCCCTGATCGAGACGGCCTATCAGATCAACCCCAGTGACCCGGCGATCATCGACAGCATGGGCTGGATCCAGTACCGCCTGGGCAATCTGCAGCTGGCGGAACGATTCCTGCGCCAGGCCCTCAAAGACTTCCCCGACCCGGAAGTGGCCGCCCACCTGGGCGAAGTGCTCTGGGCCCAGGGCAAGCGGGATGAGGCGCGCAAACTCTGGGCGCGCTACCTCAAGCAACACCCCGACAGCACCATCCTGCGCAGCACCCTGCAGCGCCTGACCGCCACCGAGACCCCCTGATGCAACTGCGCCACCTGCTTGCCGCCAGCCTGATCATCCTGCTCACCGGCTGCGCCGGCCTGACACCCCGCGAATCCCTGGAGGGCCAGGGCGATGCCGGCCTCTGGCAGGCCCACAAGCGCCAGATCAGCGAACTGGATGCCTGGCAGATCAATGGCAAGGTCGGCATTCGCGCCCCCCAGGACTCCGGCAGCGGCACCCTGTTCTGGCTGCAGCGCCAGGACTATTACGACATTCGCCTGTCCGGCCCCCTGGGCCGTGGCGCGGCACGCCTGACCGGGCGCCCCGGCGCCATCCTGCTGGAGGTGGCCAACCAGGGCCGCTACCAGGCCGACTCCCCGGAGCAGCTGCTGCAGGAGCAGCTGGGCCTGAACCTGCCGGTATCCCATCTGCTCTGGTGGATTCGCGGCCTGCCCGCCCCCGCCAGCAAAAGCCGCCTGGTCCTCGATGGCGACAGCCGCCTGGCCCAGCTCAGCCAGGACGGCTGGCAGGTCGACTACCTGCGCTACGCCCAGCAGAACGGCTACGCCCTACCCGAGCGCCTGAAACTGGTCGGCCACAACCTGGAAGTCACCCTGGTGATCAAGGACTGGCAGCCACGCCAGCTCGGCCTATGAACCACCCGGCCATACCCGCCAGCGCCGAACTGATTCTGCCGGCGCCGGCCAAGCTCAACCTGATGCTGCATATCCTCGGCCGCCGCGCCGACGGCTATCACCAGCTGCAGACCCTGTTCCAGTTTCTCGACCATGGCGATGAGCTCGGCTTCAGCGTCCGCCAGGACGGCGAGATCCGCCTGCATACGCCCATCGACGGCGTGCCCCACGACAGCAACCTGATCGTGCGGGCCGCGCGCAGCCTGCAACAAGCCTCGGGCACCCGGCTCGGCGCCGATATCTGGCTGGACAAGCGCCTGCCCATGGGCGGCGGCATCGGCGGCGGCAGCTCGGATGCCGCCACCACCCTGCTCGGCCTCGACCACCTGTGGCAGACCCGGCTGGGCGAAGATCGCCTGGCCGAACTGGGCCTGGGCCTGGGCGCCGACGTGCCGGTGTTCGTGCGCGGCCACGCGGCCTTCGCCGAAGGGGTGGGCGAGCGCCTGACGCCGGTTGAGCTGGACGAGCCCTGGTTCCTCGTGGTCGCGCCGCAAGTCTTTGTCAGCACAGCAGAAGTTTTCTCCGACCCCGAGTTGACACGGGATACGCCGCCCATTAAAGTTCGCAGCCTTCTTGCAGGGGGTGGTCGTAACGACTGCCTGCCGGTAGTCCAGAAGCGTTACCCTGAAGTTCGTAACGCTTTGATCTTGCTGAACAAATTTGTTCCAGCAAAACTCACCGGCACTGGAGCTTGTATATTTGGGAGCTTCCCAAAGCGGGACGATGCTGATAAAGTCGCCCGCCAACTTCCAGGCCATTTGCCATGTTTTGTTGCCCAGGGCCGTAACATCTCGATGTTGCAGCGCAAGCTCGAAACGCTGGCCAGGAAGTGAATGCAGGCTCTCAGTAATGAGCAGCAGCGGGTTGCACAGTAGGGGCGTCGCCAAGCGGTAAGGCACCAGGTTTTGATCCTGGCATGCGTTGGTTCGAATCCAGCCGCCCCTGCCATATCCGTCCTGGAGCGGATAGGCAACTCAAGGCATTCAAGCAACACCGGATACAGGGGCGTCGCCAAGCGGTAAGGCACCAGGTTTTGATCCTGGCATGCGTTGGTTCGAATCCAGCCGCCCCTGCCATTTCTATACTCATCCAGGTATACCCTCAGCCGGCAGGTACTGCGCGTGTCCAAGATGATGGTCTTTACGGGGAACGCTAACCCCGATCTGGCGCGACGTATCGTACGTCAGCTGCACATTCCCCTCGGCGATGCCTCGGTCGGTAAGTTCTCCGACGGCGAGATCATGATCGAGATCAACGAGAACGTCCGCGGCAAGGACGTCTTCCTGATCCAACCGACGTGCGCGCCCACCAACGACAACCTGATGGAACTGGTGGTGATGGCCGATGCCTTCCGCCGCTCCTCGGCTACTCGTATTACCGCAGTCATCCCCTACTTCGGCTATGCCCGCCAGGATCGCCGCCCGCGTTCCGCCCGCGTGGCCATCAGCGCCAAAGTGGTTGCCGACATGCTCACCGTGGTTGGCGTCGACCGTGTCCTCACCGTCGACCTGCACGCGGATCAGATCCAGGGCTTCTTCGATATCCCGGTAGACAACATCTACGGCTCCCCGGTACTGGTGGACGATATCGAAGACCAGCGCTTCGACAACCTGATGATCGTATCCCCGGATATCGGTGGCGTGGTGCGTGCCCGTGCCGTGGCCAAATCCCTGGGTGTGGACCTGGCGATCATCGACAAGCGTCGTGAAAAGGCCAACCACTCCGAAGTGATGCATATCATCGGTGATGTCGAAGGCCGTACCTGCATCCTGGTCGACGACATGGTCGACACCGCCGGCACCCTCTGCCACGCCGCCAAGGCGCTGAAAGAGCGCGGCGCGGCCAAGGTCTTCGCCTACGCCACGCACGCCGTACTGTCTGGCCGGGCCATTGAAAATATCGAAAACTCCGTGCTCGACGAGCTGGTGGTGACCAACACCATCCCCCTGTCGGCAGCGGCTCAGTCCTGCTCGCGCATTCGCCAGCTCGACATCGCCCCGGTAGTGGCTGAAGCGGTACGCCGCATCAGCAATGAAGAATCGATCAGCGCGATGTTCCGTTAATCCGGAACCCGCCCTGAACGCAACCGCCCTGCCCTGTCGGCAAGGCCTTTTACCCAACCGTCCGGACGCTGGTCGCAAGCGTGAAGGACGGTTTGGTTATTTTGGAGAAGTGAAATGACTGTTGAATTTGCCCTGAATGCCGAAGTGCGTTCCGACCTGGGGAAAGGTGCGAGCCGCCGCCTGCGTCGTAACGTCGCCATGGTGCCTGCCGTAATCTACGGCGGCGAAAAAGCCCCGCAATCCATCAGCCTGCTGGCCAAAGACCTGGCCAAGCTGCTGGAAAACGAAGCCGCCTTCAGCCACGTGCTGAGCCTGGACGTTGCCGGCACCAAGGAAAGCGTCCTGATCAAGGCCCTGCAGCGCCACCCGGCCAAAGGCTTTGTTCTGCACGCTGACTTCCAGCGCGTGATTGCCGGCCAGAAGCTGACCGCTCACGTACCGCTGCACTTCATCAACGAAGCCACCGCCGTTGGCGTCAAGCAGCAGGGCGGCGAAGTCTCCCACACCATCGTTGAAGTTGAAGTCTCCTGCCAGCCGCAGGACCTGCCCGAGTTCATCGAAGTGGACATGGCCAAGGTTGAAGTGGGTCAGACCCTGCACCTGTCCGACCTGAAACTGCCGAAAGGCGTCGAGCTGGTGGCCCTGGCCCACGGCAACGACCTGGCCGTTTCCAACATCCACGCCTCGCGCGTGAAAGCAGAAGACGCCGGCGAGTAATCGCAGCGCGTCGGAAACCAGCCCGGTATGCGATTCTACCGGGCGATTTCCAGCAAAGGGCTCCTGACATGACTGCCGTACAACTGATCGTCGGCCTGGGTAACCCCGGCCCCGAATACGACCAGACCCGGCACAATGCAGGGGCCCTTTTCGTTGAGCGCCTGGCCGACCGCGAACGGGTCAACCTCGCCCTCGACAAAAAGTATTTTGGCCTGGTGGGTAAATTCAGCCACCAGGGCCGCGACGTTCGTCTGCTGATCCCCACCACCTATATGAACCGCAGCGGCCAGGCCGTGGCGGCGCTGGCGAATTTCTTCCGCATCCCCGCGGACGCCATACTGGTGGCCCACGACGAACTCGACATGCCCCCCGGCGTCGCCAAACTCAAACAGGGTGGCGGGCACGGCGGGCATAACGGGCTGCGCGATATCATCGCCCAGCTCGGCAATCAGAACAGCTTCCACCGCCTGCGGCTTGGCATCGGCCATCCGGGGCACAGCAGCATGGTCTCCAACTTCGTCCTGGGCCGCGCCCCGCGCAGTGAACAGGAGCTGCTGGACACCAGCATCGACTTCGCCCTGGGCGTCCTGCCGGAAATACTCGCAGGCGACTGGACCGTGGCCATGCGCAAACTGCACAGCCAGAAAGCCACCTCTTAACTCTTTACCGCCAGCGCGCGCGAGGGAAACACCATGGGATTCAACTGCGGCATCGTCGGCCTGCCCAACGTCGGCAAGTCCACCCTGTTCAACGCCCTCACCAAATCCGGCATCGCCGCAGAAAACTTCCCCTTCTGCACCATCGAGCCGAACAGCGGC
>Ga0209207_1000196_pt1 | contig 44495 bp, 51 predicted proteins | sample SaghotsprinmetaG_FD_184140 | JGI IMG/M metagenome (GOLD analysis project Ga0209207, IMG submission 184140) | Hot spring microbial communities from South Africa to study Microbial Dark Matter (Phase II) - Sagole hot spring metaG (SPAdes) (version 3) | ecosystem: Environmental > Aquatic > Thermal... | reverse complement strand
TTAGCTCACGCGAGCGCTCGGCGGGCAGCCGCTTGAAACGGGCCTTGAACTCGAAGGTCAGGGTTTTCTCATCGTCGGGAATGATCAGAAAGCCGGGCGCCCAGAAGGCGGGTTTTGTGGTGATGACAACGGCCATGGGTGGTTGCTCCTGTTGAAACGCGGTTGTGAAAGCTGGAATGCAGGCGGTGGGCGGCGGTCGGTCGGTCGGCTAGACCTTGATGGACCACTCGTCGTTGCCGGCGTCCGAAGGGATGCAGCGGAAGGGCACGGTGATCATGTGAATGCCGTCCTGTTCGCTGAAGCTGGGCTTGCCGATCTGGGCGCGGGGCACACCCAGCGTGATCGTGTTGGTCGCGGCCTGGCCGTGCTTGAGCAGCAAGGGCACCTTGGCGCTGGTGCGTGCCAGGCCGATCCAGTCCTTGGTGGCGACGTCGGTGTCGCGGAAGGTGATGCTGCCAGTGGACACGCGGCCGGTGATTTCTGCACCGTCCACATCCGTCAGGTCTTGCTTGACGACCTGTGCACCGACGTCGAACTGGAAGGAGCTGCACGCCAACGTGATCCCAGCGAGCGCCACCGTGGTGTTGAGCTTGTTGACCCCGATGGGCTTCTGGAATGCGGCGTAGTTGACCGCCGGCATGGCACCCACGTCTTCCACAGGAATGAACGAGCCCGTGAACTCGAACTGGTACTTTGGGATGCCCTTGGCGTCGCAGACGATCTTGCAATTGCCGCGCGCGCCGGCCATCTTGTAGAGACGCTTGTCGATGGTGGCGTAGATGGACAGGCTCTCGATGCCGTCGGTCACCGGGGCAAACAGCGTGTGCGGGTCAGGGTCTGGCGCTGGCGTGTTGGTGGCGCTGGCACCGCAGGCGCGCAGCAGCGGCGTGTAGCCCGGCAACGTGCCTGCCACGCCCACCCCGGCAAAGCCCACGGAGAAGGCCACCTTGCGGTACTCGGTCACCAGGATGGTCTCCGAGGCCCCGAAATACGGCCGGATCACGCCCTGGTCGGCTTCGTCGCCTTCGATGGGCGTGAGCGTGACGTCGCTCACTTCGATGGCATTGGCGGAAGTGACGGCGGCCAGCAGGCCCACCGTGGCCTCGACCACCGCCAGGATGGCCATCTTGCGGAAGAACTTGGGTGCGCTCATTGCTTTGCGTCCTTGTCAGAGGGAGTGGATTCGTGGGCCGTGCGCTCGGTCAGCGTGCGCTGGCCGCTCACGCGGGTGTAGAGGCCGCCCAGGCCGTGGTGGGGGTCGCGCGGCGCGGCGTCGGCCGACGCGGCAGGAACCAGGGCAGCGGCTCCGCTGTGGGCGGAGGCGGCGCCGGCCTCCTGCGCGGTCGTGTCCTGCGCCTGCTCGTTGGTGGGTTTGCCATTGGCTTTGCTCACGGGTTGCTCCTGTAAAAAGATTTCCAAACGAATCGGTCGATCCACCACAGCCGCCCATCGCCATCGAAGCGCAACAACTGCCCGCGCACCTTGGTGACGGGCTCGCCGGTGTCTTCGTCGGGTACCCAGCCAGCCAACGCTCCGCGCACTTGCGCCCGGATAGGGGCCAAGGTGGCCAGGGCTGCTGCGCCGCGCGTGTCACGCAGGTTGGAGACAGCCAACACCACGCCAAACTCGTTCAGGTCGGTTTCGTCGTAGGTGCCGGTGTGGGCTTGTTCGCTGGCCTGGTCCGCCAACGGGATGACAAAGGCCGATGGCACGGTCACGGCGCCAGCCAGGGCTGCATCCATGTCTGCTGCGCCACCGATGGCCTTGAAGCCGGTGGTCTCGGCCTTGAGGCGGTCAATCACAAAATCCAAATCCATCGCGGCCCCCTCAGAAGCCGCGCAGGCTGTCGTCGGTGACTGCACGGGCACTGAACCCGAACAGCACCTCGCCGCCGCCTTGCTGGGCGTCAGTGGTGACCAGGTCACCCGCGCTGCCGCCCCATGGGCAGGACAGCAGGGCGCGGCCTTCGGCGATGGCCTTGAGTTCGGCCATGGCGGCCTGGTACCGGCGGTACACGTCCGAGTCCTCTTGCACCGCATCGCGCAGCCAGAAGCGCGCCAGGTCGCACGCAATGCGCACCAGCTGGGGCGGCGCCACACGCTCGGGCTCGCCGCCGGGCACCGTCAGGGGCTTGGCGCAGCCCAGCAGCGGTAGGCGGTAGACCTGGCCAATCCAGCCGTCGATGGTGGCCTGGGCGTCATCCAGCTTTGTTTCAATGCGCGCAGCGTTGACGGCCGCACCATCGGGATCGGTGAGCTGGGTTAGCTCTGCCTCGCTGAAGCGGGCGAGCATGTCGGCGACGGTGGCATAGCGGAGCACGGGCATGGCGGGCGATCAGGCGTCAGGCGTGAACGTGCTTGTAGAGCTGCACCTCGATGAGCTGCCCGGCCTGGGTGGCCGCGCCCAGCGCCCGGCCACAGTGGTCGGCAGCACTACCGGTGATGGCCTTTCCGTCCGTGCCCACCTTCACGTAAGCGCCGAAGGCGATGGCAGCCTCGGCCTCAACCAGGTAGCTGTAGCCGGTGACGACGCTCACGGCATCGCCGATCTCGGCGGCCGTCTCGGTGACGCCCTGGCAGTCCTTGGCGCCACCGGCGATGGTGGGGTAGCCGCCGTCATAGGCGGCGAAGCGGTGGGTAGCGAGCGCGGCGGTCGCCACCAGGGTGACGGCATGCGTCTTGTCGAACTGGCGGCCGGTGTTGTTTTGCGATGGCATGTTTCAGCTCCTTGGGAATTGGTGATCAGGCGCGCTTGCGGCTGGCAGCGGTCTTGGCGGTGGGCCGGGCACCGGCGGAATCGGCATCGGCCGCATCCGGGGCGCCAGTGCTGCCCTGGCCGGCGGCGGCATCGCCTGCGGGTTCGGCTTCGGGCGCTGTGCGCGAAGCCACATCAGCAGCCACATCGGCACGCGCCCGGTCGAATACGGCGCGCGCGGCGGCTTCGGTCTTGGCGTCCCACTTTTCCTGCGCGGCCACTGCATCCAGATCCTGGATGGCGCCCGAGGCGATCAGCTCCCGCTCGTCGTGCGGCGACAGCTCTGGAACGGGATCGCCCGGCTCGATGGTTTGGCGCGCGCCGCCGCTGATGACGGCCAATGCGACGAGCGCAATCAAGTTTTTCTGCATGTCGGATTCCTTCTGGTGGTTCGGATGGCCCCGCAGGACGTGAGCCTGCGGGGCGTCTCCAGGCCATTGCTGGCCCACGCGCTCTACGGTTGTTACTTCGGATTGGTGAACAGGAAGGCGGCGGTGTTGTAGGCCACGTTGGGGCGGCGCTCAAACGTGGCCCCATACACCCAGCTCTTGAGGCCGTTGTCGTAGTACGGCGTCTCTGCAAAGGGGTGGCCTTCGATCACGTTGGTGAAACCGAAGCCGGGCTCGGCCAGGCTGATGTCTGCATTGCCGCTGCCCCCGATGTTGGGCACGTAGGCCAAGATGGCGTTGTTGCCCCACACATCGCGGCCGGTGTCGGTCTCATCGATCCACACCGCATCGCCCACGACGATCTCTGCAAGGTTCAGGATCGTCTTGAGCTGCTCGATAGAGGCCGGGCCCAGATTCGTGCTGGGCAGGTAGCCCTTCACTTCGGCGTTGGTGCGCAGCGCGGAGAAGGCATCGGCCGAGAGCGTCAGGCGGTTGGGCCGCTTGCCGATCTTCTTGCGGATCACATCGGCCGCAGCCAGGATGTCGGTGACCGGTGTGCCCGTGGAGGCGCTCCACTTCGTGCCGCCGGCCAGGGCCAGCACGTGGCCCGCTGCGTAAGTGCCCGCCGTGGTGGCCAGCGTTGCCACCTCGATTTCGTAGTCCAGCCCCAGCACGTCGTTGGCCGTGGCCATGGCGATGCGGCTGATGTCCAGGTAGTTGCCCACGTTGAGCTTGCGGCTCTCGTCGGCCTCGCGCAGCAGCTCGCGCGGCAGGGGCACTTCCACGCTGTACTGGTCCACGGCGTAGGTCTTGCCGTCGTACTTGATGTGAACCCGCTTGGTGGGCGCACCCGGCGCGCGGCGCAGGTTGTAGCGGCGCAGGCGCTCGTCACCCAGTTGCGCCAGCGTGACGCTCGACAGCGCCTGCGGCAGGCGCGGGAACAGGCGCTCGGCGATCATGGTGCCCTGGCCCAGGCCCAGCAGCAGGTTGGTAAGAATGGGGTTTTGCTTGAGCCGGATCTCGGCGGCGGTCATCGTCATGGTGGTGCGTCCTTGGCGGTTGGATGGGGGTGGATCAGCTCGTGAACGAGGTGGTCACGGCCGTGAGGGCCTCGGCGTAGCTCACCTTGTGCTGGCGCATGTAAGCCTGGGCGGCCTTGTCGATTTCCGCGTCGCTCTTGCCCTTGGCGGCGCCGGCCTCTGATGCCACCTTGCCGCCGGCGAACTCGCCGAAGTTCACGACGGGCTTGGCACCGGAGAACAGCCCCTGGAACCACGCCACGGGCGTGACCTTGGTGGTGGTGTCGCCTTCGGAGAACTCCACGGGCTTGGCGTCGGCCAGGGCTTCCAGCGTGGCCACGGCCATGGCCTGGTCCTTGGGCAGCAGCTTTCCGGCTTCCACCTGGGCTTCGGCGAACGAGACGAAGCCCGCAGTGCGGTCGGCGCGTGCGCGCTCCGCGAAGGAGGCGGACTTGGTTTCGGCGGCTTCGGCCTTCTTGCCGGCCTCCTTGGCGTCGGCCTCGGCCTTCTCACGGGCGGCCTTCTCGGCCGCCAGCTTGGCGTTGGCTTCATCCAACTGGGCTTGCAGTTCTTTGCTCATGTCGTCGGGCTCCTGTGTTGACGGTTGGGCGGTTACGGGTTCAGAAAACGAGACGGCGCCGCCCGCGTCGTCTTCGGAGAAATTCACGTCCTTGAGCCCCTTCACCGCTGGCGGCTGCGCGCCGAGCCATGCGACGTGGCGCACGTACCAGGTGCCGGGCTTCGGATTGCTGGGGTCTTGGGGGTGGTAGAACGAGGTGCTGCGCTTCTTCACGCGGCCGCTGGCCACGAGCTCGGCGAACTGCGGCTCGACCTGCTTGTGCTCTGCAATGCGCAACACGCCGCCCTGGACGGCCAGGCGGCCCACCCAGCCGTAGGCCGGGGCGTTGTGCTTGGGGTGCCCGACCGTGTGCGGCGCTTCGTGCACGGCCGGGTCATAGGCCGCAGCGCTTGCGGCCAGGTCGGCTTCGGTGATCGTGTGCACGGTGCCGTCATCGGCCGTGCGGGTGCCTGCGGCGAATATCTCGATGCCATCGGGCAACGAGGGAGTGGAGGGGGCGGCTGCTTGAGGCATGCCGCCAGTGTTCCGGCGCGGCGCCGGAAAGTATTGGGAACCAGGACCCTATTTGCAGCGGCGGCGGATCACAGGTCCAACAGAAGGTCGTTGATGGTTTCGACGATGAGGGCGCTTTCCTCGGGGTAGAGGGTACCGTCCTGGCGCACGGGCAGGTAGGGGCGCGCGGGAATCTCCACCTTCAAACCCCGGCCCGCCTTGCCTCCGAACTGGTGGATCGCGGCATACACGGGCGTGGCCTGTACCGTGACCTGGTCGGCCGTGGCAAGTGCAACGATCTGCCGCCGCAGATCGCCCGATTCCCCGATAAGTGGCTTTTTGCCCGCGATGCGCCGCTCGCCCGCCGCGTTGAGGCTGCCGTTCTTCTTGCGGTAGGACTTGCCCAGGCGCGCGGTGAGGATCCCCAGCGTCGCGGCAGCGTTGGGCTTCCATGGCGAGCCATCGGGGCTGGTGCTCGTTTCGAAGCGGCGCTGGGTGCGTTCTACTATGTCATCGCCGATGACCTGCAGCGCGGGCTGCATGTTTTCGGCACGCTCGGCCATGCGCTGCAGCATGGTCTGGACGGGCTGGTCTTGGACGATTACGGTGAAGGCAGTCATAATTCAGGCCGGTGGGCGGTAGTTTCCAATGGGAATGGTTAGAGGCCGCAAGGCACCTATGATCCGGTTCGAATCCGGCGCCGCCTACCCCTTCTTTTGTGCCAGGCGCACATACTGCGAGCCTTCGGCGATGTTCGACGGCTCCACCAATCCCCCCGTTTGCACGAAGTTGGACACCAGGTTGGCGCGCACGCCGTTGAAACGGCCTTTCATGTTGCGATTGACGCGCACCACGAGCTTGCCCCAGCGCTCGCCCAGGTCGATGGCGTAGATGAGCGCCTCGTCCCGAGTGTCCAAGTAAGGCTCGGCCGCTTCCAGCAAGCGCGGCAGTTCGCGCCACACCTCCACGGGCAGTGCCGAGCCGCGCTCGGTCTTGGTGTCGCGGATAGCGTGCAGCAGCTCGGTGTCGCGCATCCATACACCCGCGTTTTCCAGGGCCACGCCGCGCCCAGCCAGGGCCTGCACCGTCTCCGGAGCCACGGTGTGGACCTGCACCGTGGCGCCGCCCGCGCGCATGGCCGAGGCGGTATCGGCCACCATGGCCTGCCACTGCTGCAGCCGCTCGGCGGCCAGCACCGGGCGCAGCTCGCGCCACATGGCCGCGCCGATGGGCGCATCGAGCGCGAGTAGCTTGTCGTCAACGAAGCGCTGCAGGGGCCAGCCGGATGCAGCGCCCGGCGCGTGGTCGAAGCCCTTGCCAATGCCGACAGGTGCGCCGGTCTTGGGGTCGATCTTGTCCCACCCCTCGGGCGGCTCGCCCAGGCCAGCCCGCGCACTGGCCTCACCTTCGCGCCTGCTCACAGCCACGATGCGGCATTCGCACCCTATACCGTTGGGTGCGAAGTGCGTCTTGAAGAACGGATGATCGTGGTGCAGCGTAAGACCATGCCAGGCCAGGTGGTGCTCGCGCGGGTGCATCACCGTGTCGCTGTGCAAATAGCGCCAGAAAGGGCGCAGCCGCACATAGCCGGGCTCCAGCATCTGCTGGCGGCGCCCGGCCGCGTAGGAGGTGGCCATGTTCGTTTTGTAAATGACACGCGTCCGCCACGCCTCGCCCTCGGCCGAGCCTTCTCCGGTCCAGCCGGTCCAGCCATGCTTTGCAACGATGTCCCGGAAATCGCGCCGGAATGCCTCCAACCCCAGGCCATCGGTAGCGCGCTGCACCATGGCGGCCTGCAGGTCGGCCACCAGGTCCGCCTTGGCCGCGCCCGCAACAACGAATGCGCGGTCGTGCGCGGCGGCGGCGATCTCGCCCCAGCGCTCAGTGGGTAAAGCCAGCTTGGCGCGCAGATAGGCAATCTGCGCGTCGAATGGCGTATTGAAGCCGAACGCTGCATCAGCCATGAACACTCCTGCCGGCCAATGCCCCGGAATGCCGTTTACAGGCTTTTATAAACACCCCTGGCGCCAATAAACGGCCCAGGGTGGCGCACAGGTTGTTGAGGGCCTTAAAACGGCGCACATCACGCTTTCGAGTTTTCACCGCGTGCCGCATCCATGCCTTTCAGCTCTGCCAAGGCGAAAGCGGCGGCCATCAAGCGCGTGAGGTCGGCGGTATCGAGAGCGCCGTACTGCGCCAGGATCGCGGCGCGCACGCCGTCCATGTCGCCGGCCTGGCCGACGATGGCCTGCAAATCGTCGGTCACGCGTTGCCACTCAGGCGCGGCGCGGCGCTCCAGGGCAGCGGTCACAGCGCCCAGCAGATCGGGGTCGCCTTCGGCGAAGCTGGCAGGCGCAGGGCCACCGGGCGCGGGCGGCGCGGGCGGTGTTACCGCCTGGCGCCGTCTCCAGCCCTCGCCGTACTTGGCACGCACGGTGTTCTCGTCGAGCTCGAAGCCCATCTCGTGCACGGCCTTGTCCGCCTCGGCCTGGGCCTTGATGTCTTCTTCCTCCTTGATTTGGCGATAGACGTGGCAGGGCTCGAAGCCGTTGAGCTCGCAAATCCAGGCGACAAGGGTTTCGTTCAGGGTCTCCGAGAGCAAGTCGCTGTCGGCCTGCGTGAGGTCCTGGCGTACGTCCTTGCGCTCCTTGCTGGCGGCGGCCAGCGCCCCCCCGCCACTGCGCTGCGGCTCCTGCCCCGTGAGCACTTCGGCGATCCAGTCGTCCATGTACTCGCACAGGGCCTGCTGCGTGGTGACATTGCCCGATAGCTTGGCCTCCAGTAGCGAGATCTCCATACCCTCGGGTGTGGCCACGAACCCGTCGCTGCTGAACGCGCGCAGCGCATCAGCCAGCGTCCCCTTTTCCTTGGGGCCGGAGTTGCGCGGGTATTTGCCCCAAGGCGTGGGCGATCCGAAGCGGTCGCACAGCTTGTTCCAGGCCACGATGCCCTTGCGCTTGAAAAACACGGGCCAGAAGAGCTGCAGGCCCAGGCCGGTGCCGTAGGGGTTGTCGTCTTCGGGGTTGACGCGGTGGACGATGAACTTGCGCTCGGGCACCGGGATGCCCTTGAGCATGGCCTCGCGCGTGAGCATCTGCAGACGGGGCGGTTTGTTCTCGTCGTCCTGCACATACACGAAGCGGCGCTGCGCCCGCTTCGGCGCCCGCAGAGGCACGACCTGGCCATCGCGGATGCCCCACACGATCTCGGCGATGGAGTGACCCGCCAGCAGCGCTTCCAGCAGGTCGGCACACAGCTTGTCGTAAGAAAAGCCCTTGAGGATTTCCGTGACCTTGAGCGCGTCGGCCGTGGCCTTGGCGTTGTTCTTCTGGCGCGGCTCGACCTGCCAGGGCTTGCCGATCAGCGCCAGTTGGCGCTTCTGCAGGCCCGAGAACACCTTTCCATCGCGGCGCAGGTCGCGGTACAGCTCCAGGCTCCCGTTGCCCCGCTCCAGCAGCAGCGGGTCATTGGTGCGCAGCACGCCCATGTAGGCGGTCTCGAATGGGTCGCGCAGGCGGTTGGCGAACTCAGTTTGCAGCTCGGGCGCTGGCACGGCCGCCGATGCCGCAACAGCGGCTGCAGCGACACGGGTGGAACGTTTGTGTTTAGCCATGGACAAAATCTCCCAGCGACTGGCTGCTGCTCTCGCGCTGCCCGCCGCTCATGTACTCGATAGGGGCGCTGGGGTTGCTGCCAGCGTGCAGGGCCAGGGCCAGCGCCCAGAAGCGGTCGGCGTGGCCGTTGACGGCATTGCTGTCTTCGCCGTCGGCGACGAACCGGATGTTTCCCGCCGCTGTGGTGGTCTTTTGCACCTTGCGCAGGTCGGCGCGGATCTTGGGATCTTCGGGAATGCGGACCTTGCGGTCCTCCATGGCGCCGCGCAGCGGGTATGCCAGGGCTTCCTTCACCTGGCCTGAGAAGTTCACACCCTCGACGCGGTGCTCGCCGAACTTGTCCTGTGCGTCATCGGTCCAGCCGATGCCCAGGCCCGTGGAGTCAATGCAGATACGGTCGCAGATGGCGAACCAGGGCCACAGGATGGCCTCCTGTGCGCTCTTGCGCATCTTCTCCATGACCTCGACGTGCCGCGTGTAGAACACGTCGCCGAGCTGCTCGACCACCCACAGGACGGTCAGGTCCTTCTTGCGGCCGATGTCCACGCCAGCGAACAGACGGCCCTGGAATGGCCCCTCCAGGCCGCGCTGCCAGATGTCGCCGCCGGAGTACTCGCAGGCCGTGATGAGGCCGTATTCCAGGAACTTGGCGTCGTCGTCGGCCGGAATGCACATGTACTCCTGGTCGAAGGATTCCGCGTCGGCCGCTCCGGCCTTCGTGAAGTCGAAGTACTCGGCCTCGTCCATGCCCTGCTGCTCGGCATCGGCGGGCAGCGCCTGCTGCAGCTTGAAGAGAAAGCCTTGCTCCAGGGCGTCCTGCAGAGTGACCCGATGCAGGCTGATTTTCTTGGGGTTGCCGCCGTGGCGGGCCTCACGCACCAGCTGGTTGAAGAAGGTGTAGGAACCGCGGTGAGTGCTGACGAGCTCCATGCTGCCGCCCCAGGTGATACCGGGATAGGCAATGGCCCACATCTTGCGCTGCTCGCGGTGGATGGCAAACTCGTCCAGGATGCGGCTGCCCCGCTTGCCCGCCTGGGCGTCGGGGTTGCTGCTCATGCTGTGGATACGCCGGCCGCTGGCGAACTGCAGCACGTAGGCGTTGAGCTTCTTGTCCGCGTCCAGCACCACCTCGCCGAGGTCCTTGGCGGCCATGCCCATGATGCCGGCCCACAGCTTGCAGTCCTCAATGAAGAGCCGCGCCTGGATATCGTCGCGGCTGCTCACCCATTCATCGAAGCGCGCGCCTTGCGCTGCGGCGCGCTCGTCGGCGCCGTAGGCGGTGGACCAGCTGATGCCGATCTGCCGCGACTTCTCCATGAGCTTGATGCGCGACTCGTCCTTGATCCACTTGGACTGGAACGGCAGAAAGATCGCATCGCGATCCTTCGGAATGCACTTGGCGCGGCCCTTGAGCTTCATTCCTTGATCTCGCCGGTGATCAGCAGCGGAAACGCGGGCTCAAAATCGGGCGACAGAATAGAGCACGCCCAGCAAAACAGCCCGAACACCCCCTCGACCAGGGTGAAGTACCACTCCGGCACCCAGTTGCGCTCGGTTACGGTCGGGCCGACCGAATCCGGGTTGCCGATGTACACGGGGACGAGGCCCACGAACCAGCCGTAGTGGGTGTAGTGGGCGCGCAGCGCTGCTTTCGGGACGGGATGGAAGATGCTCATCACGCAATCCCCAGCGCTTCGCGAATGGCGGCCTTGGTCTCGGCTGTCACGCCGCCCTTTGTGGGCATGGCTTCGATCTTTGCGCGCTGCTCCTCCAGCAGCTTCTTGCGCGTGGCTTCCTCGACCTTGGCCTGGAACTCCTTGAGGTTGATGCTCGACCTGGTCAAGGTGGCGATGTTCTTCGCGGCCTTGCTGAGCAGTGCGACGCGCTCGCCAGGGTCGGCAGCATCGTCGCCCTCGGCATCAGCCTCCTGCAGCTCCAGGATGGCCTCGAACAGCTCGGTTTGCACCATGGCCGTCAGGGCCTCGCTGCGGGCGTCCTTGTCGTCGCCGGCATGGGCCTGGATCAGCTTGGCCGCCTCGGTGCTGGCGCGGATGGCAGCCAGGCGCCGTTCCAGCTTCTGGCCGTAGCGACCCACGGCTGACCGGCTGGGCAGGTCACCGGACGCCGCCGCAGCGGGGAAGCGCTCCTGCAGGTCGACGATCAGCTCGTTGAGCGTCATGCTGCCCGTGGCGATCATCGCCAGCAGGTAGGCCTTGATCTCCGGGTCGAGCCGGTCGATGGAACTCTTGCGGCCCATGGCTCACCAGTACTTCGCAGGGCGGGCAATGCCCGGCTCGCAGGGGATGGTGTACTCGGCCAGGTCCACGCCGATGCGCGTGAGCTCGGCGTGCCAGCGGCCGGACGGCTGCTTGTCCACCATCACTAGCTCACGGTCATGCAGGTAGTCCATCTCGCGGCGCAGTTCCAGCGGCGTGGCGTCGGGGTATTCCGACTGGGCCACGGCCAGGATGGGGCCTTCAAACGCACCGATGGGCCGCGCATTGTTCAGCGTGAGGATGATGAGCCAGCGCAGGGCTTCGCGGCGAATACGGGCTTGGTCGATGGTGCTCATGGGCTCCCTCTCTCTGTCATGGATGCGCGCAACTGCGCGTTGTCGATCTTGGTGGCCAGGCCGTCGAGCTTGGCTTCCACGATGGATTGGCCGCGCACGTAGTCCTCGCGGCGCACGTAGTGCAAGGGGAGATCGGCCTGGAAACGGAGGAAGTCGCGCTCCAGGTTCGTGATGTTCTGGGCCTCCAGCTCGCGGGCGCGCTGCAGCGCATCGAAGCGCTCGTTGGAGCGGGTCTCCTGGGCCTCGCTGGCCTTGCTCATGACCACGAAGCGCTCCTCGATGCGCGATTCAAACTGCGCCGCGATAAGCCTGCCCGCCCCAAAAATGAGCGCGGCGAAGCCAGAGAGCAGCGCGGCGCAGAAACCCAGCAACTGCCAAAAGTCGAGCTGCAGAATCACAGGTAGCCTTTCTTCTTTTCCTGGCGCGCCTGGCACGCCACACAGAACTTGCAGCCCGGCACGGCCTGGCGCCGCTGCTCGGGGATCGGTGCACCACAACCCCTTGCTTCACAGAACTCGGCCGAATCGGAGGCTGTCTTGCCTGCCAGGCCGGCGCGCCGTGCCTGGTCGCGCAGCGCGTCCTGCAGCAGCTCGGCCTCACGCGCCTGGGCGCGGTCGATGTCGTCAGTCAACGGCGCTTCCTCCCTGGCCTGCGCGGCACACGGTGATGGCGAAGTCCTGCAGGCCCGCTACCTGGTCGCGGAGTTCGTCAGCCTCTCCTGCCAGGTCTTGATACGCGCCAGCACTTTCTCCAAGTAGCTCTCGGGCGGTGGCGGCTTCGCCAGTGCAGGCGGCAAGGCCGGCATCTCCTGCTGGGTAGGGATCGGGGCGGCTGTTGAGGCGGGCAATCTCGGCATGCAGGCCGCGCACAGCATCAGCGGCAGCAGCAGCACGAACACGGCGCGCAGCCTCGCGTTTGGCGTCTTCATGGGCGGTCCTCTCAAGGTTGCGGAAACGGGTGGCGTTGTCGCGCGCCGTGGCGGCGTTGCGCGCGTTTTCCTGGGTGTCCCAGGCGTGCTGCACGCGGGCGGCGCCCTGTGCATCACCTTGGCTGATCAGGTGGGACTGCCAGAGCTTGACGCCGACGATGGCGCCCGCGATGGCCAGGCCCATTGCGATGGAGCGAATGCTGAAGCTCATAGGCCAGGCCCCCACTGCAGGTAGCGCGGCTGCAGGACCACCAGGATGCGGTGGGGGTAGTCCAGGTTTTCAGTGCAGTGCACGGCCGCGCGGCGGGCTTTACCGCAGGCCGCGTCCACCTGGGCTCGGGTTGGCTGCGCGAGCCCGGTACTCGCCGCCTCCCGTTGCCAGTGGCCGAGCCCGCCGTTGTAGGCGCGCAGCGCAACCCACATGCGGTCGCGCGGCAGGTAGTAGGCTGGCGTGCGGTCGTACAGCCAGCGGTCATAGGTGACCAAGGCGCGCAGCGCCCATGCCGGACTGAAGGGCTGCTGCGCCACCAGGTCGGGGCTCTGCGTTGCAATCCAGCGCGTGGTGGCTGGCATGAACTGCGCCAGGCCCTGGGCACCGACGTGCGAGACAGCACCGGGGCGCCAGGCGCTCTCCTGGTGCACCTGGGCCGCAAATACTGCCACGGGTGCACTCAGGCCCCAGACGGCATGCGCGGTGCGCACCAGCAGCGCGCGGTGCTGCTGCGCGGCCTGGGGCACCTGTGCCTGGCTGCAACTCGCGGCCACGGCAAGCGCAGCAGCAGCGAGCCAGCCCCATGTGGGTACGCGGGACCAGCGCATTACAGCCCCGTGGCCATGGCAAGCATGGCAGCGCCCACGATCAGGGCGCGGCGAACCATGGCCCAGAGGAAGACGGCCTCGTAGCCCGCGACGACGGGATAGTCCACGTCGCCCTCGGGCTCATCGGTGCCGTAGCGCCAGTCGCGGTGCAGGTAGCCGTCTGGCCGGGCGTAGGGGAAGAGTGCGCGGTCCAGCCAGTAGCCGACCACTGCGGCCAGCGCCAGGAGCGTGGCCTTGTAGAGCACCACCGGCAACTGCGGCGGCGCGACGATGGCGACGGCGGCCAGCAAGAGCGCGGCCAGCACAAGCCAGGTGGTGGTGCGCGGCGCGCGCAGCCAGGTGGGGATGAAGTCTCGCATTACACGGCAGCTCCGAGAGGGTTGAAGATTGAACAGCTCGAAAGCCGTCAGTCTTCCCGTCTCGGGGCGCCGTGTATTGGGAACTGGGACCTTATTTCAGTGAGCTTTTGGCCCTTTGGGCAGGCGTCTCCGGAATCGTGCATGCATGCGCGCGCGCAGTATCCAGGGCTTGCGTGGCAAGCGGGGCCGCTGCCCCTGGAATCGTGCATACATGTGAGCGATTCTGAAAATGTGCATGGTCGCCGCCAGCACTGAGCAAAGGGCGTACAAAAACAGCCCGTAGCCCATGGCGCCGCCCAGGCCATTGAGCAACGGCAACACCGGGTGCAGCTCAACCATCCACGGTGCATAAAACCACCATGCCTTAGCCAATACCGCCGCAAGCAGCGCCAGCGCCTGCACCACAATGAAATGCACAAACGTCGCGCACAGCGCCACATATGCATTAACCGGTGCGCCGTCGTCCTCTGCCAGCAGGGCACGAAATTTTTCGTCGCCAAAGCCTATGAAAATGGCAAACCCGCCCAAGGTAAAGCCTAGCAAATTGGGCAAAACCGCCAAGCACTGCTCCCACCATTGCGGTGCTACCCAAGTAGGCACCGTCAGCGCCAACAGCACCAGGGCCGCATGCAGATAGGGCGAACGCAGCAAAGCGCCCAGGCCGCCATAAGCGGCCCAGTACACCTTGAAAATGGCTGCAACGCCTTTGTACTGCTTGAACATCTATCCCTTGTGTGACTTGCCTTTGACTATGGAGCTGATTCGCCCCAGTACGTTCCAGACTGACTCTACAGCCTCGTTCACAATTTCTGGGTATACCGCAGGCTTAGCCCTGGTGGACTCCGTGGCGGACATGCCGACCGCATCGTAGCCCTTAGCCTCGACATGCCCATTATTGGCAGCCACCTGGGCTTCAAGCTTCATCTCTTCATCGGGCTCAATACCGTCTGGATCGTTGGAGGTCATCTCTTCACGGATACGGTTGATGTTGCGCTGCTCCATGCGCCGCATGATGCGCTGTTCCACATCTCCCGCATCATCCGCATTCGGGCGCTTGAACTCGAAAATGATCTTGGTGATGCGGTGGATGCTCAATACCTCTTCCACTGCTGCCTCGTCCGGTTTCACGGTCACCTCCACAGGTGGCATATCGTGTTTGCGAGAGACCTCATCGAATAGCTGCTGCAAAAAAACCTCCGCGATGGACGGCCCCATCGTGACCTTCCTGTCCTTGCTGACATACCAAAACCGATGCTCCTTGGGTCTGAAGATGAAGGGGATGTGCTCCAGATTGGGGTGCAGGTTGCCAGGGATGCTGATCTGTTCGGTTTCGGCATCTTCGGCTGGTTTGCCCGTCTGGGTGTTGAACCATGGCGCATTGGGATCGATGTTGGTGAAACGATAGATTTCCCCCTGCAGTTCGTTTTTATCGACCGCGTTCTTGGTGTCGTACAAAGCGCCAAGTAGGTATCCGTCTGATTTTCCGCGAGTGGCAATGCGCTTTAACCGATAGGCTTTCTGAAACAAGTCCACATACCCCTGTGGACTATGGGGCGCATGCATGGAGATGTTGATCTGGCGGATTTCTATGGTTCTTGGTTTGGCCACTTTGCCTCCTCTGGTTGATTAGAAACTGTCATTTTTCACCCCGCGCACAGGGGCTTGATGTGGTCCACCTCATACCCTTGCCTTGGCATGGGCCGCGCCTGACGCTGTTGGTGGGGCATGGGTTCTGGCGCTTGAATTCGGCTACTGCTGCGCTGGAGCGGGGGATGCTGCCATCGGCAGTTGGCGCCGAAAAGGCCAGCAATGCGATGTCTAGGACTTGGTGCAATTGCCCGCCCAGAATGATGCTGTAAACAGCGGATCACGCGGCGTCTTCTCCAAATCAATGGACAACACTTCATGCGCTGATCCATTGTTTGGGACCCCCAGCAAGACCGCATACCGAACGGCGCCAGCATAGGCACCAAAAGAGTTCTTGGCGTTCACCTCTCCGCAGGCGTATTTGAGTTGGGTGTACTTGGTGCTTGGGTCCGGGAAATCGACGATGTATCCGTTGCTAAATTGTGCTGATGCCGGGTCTTTCAGCTCCGCAGAAACTGCGCGCTGGGCGACTTCCAAGAGCGATTTCTCGGACACCGTGCATCCGGCAAAAATGGCAGAAAAAACCAGCGCCGCGCTTGCTGTTTTCAAGTTGGTTTTCATCGGTTACTCGCCACTGCGTGCGGCTTTGATGAACGCAGCCCAAGCCGCCACAAATTCTTCAGCCGCCTCAGCATTGCTCACCAAATATTCTTCTCGCATGCCCGTGGTCGAGCGCAGCGAAAGCTGGCCATAGAGAACCACTGGAATTTCGTAGTTGTCCTTGAAGCGCCGGTCGGGGGAGCCGTCCTTGTTCACTTTGGCCCAGGTTCGATCCACAGTCTTTGAATCTGTTGGCACAGCTTCGGTCTCATGGAAGCGCACGGGGTCGTAGGTAATTTCCACTTCGCTCAAATCCAGCAGCGAGAACGCATCTGTCGAGACAAAGTACAGAATAAAACCGGGGTAAAGATACAGATCCCCCCCATTCGCGTTGCCCAGATGCGGCGCCTGCCAATCGGCCTCGATCACCTCGCAACGCCCCAAGTCAAACCGTACCGGCTTGCGCATGACAGTACGGTGCGCCATCGTGCGCTCTGCCACACGGTTGGTGCTGCGTTCTTGCACGGTGTCCCAGATGCGCGACGCGTTTTTGAGGGCGGCGAATGCATCGCTCATGCGCAGAAAAGCCGAGCGCGCCGCGTCTGGCATTTCGATTTGCGTGGATAGACGGGCCTGACTCTGCTGCTCTTCCAGCTCGGCCCGGACATCCGTAGTGAGCTGTGCTGCCTCCTGCAGTTGTTGAAACCGCTGCTTGCGCACTCGCTTGAAAAGCCATCCATTGCGCCAGCGGTCGTAGGTTTGTACCGCTTGGCGCTCGGCTTTCTGGGCTGTGATCAGCTCGGTTTCGATGGCGCTCTGCTCTGTACGTGCCTGAATGAGCAGTCGCTTGAATTCGTGCAAGCCTTGGGACGTCAGTTCATGCGTGCTGGCGCTGGCCACTTCTTGCATCTGCAGCGCTTCAAATCGCGGCTGGAGACCGGGAGCGTGCGAAGGGAGTGATGCTGGCTCTCTTCGTGATGCCTCTTGCTTACCCGCCAGAGGTTGCCTGAATGACAGGCCTGTGCCAGGAACATTGGCAGTAAATGCGGCCCCCCGTGTGCCATGCGTGAGCCGAAACGGGCCAACACCCACAGAGGTACTTATGCCGCTGGGTGACAGCGTCAGTCGAACGCCGGGCAGTGGACTAAAACTCTTGCGAAAACGCCATCCCATTACGCCCCTCCCCAACTTGGTTCATTCGCCGCCTCACGCGGCCTTTCCGCGCTTGCAGCCACCAGCGCCAGGCGCGAACGTCTCAAGCGTTGTCTTGACCCCTGCACGGACCCCAGCGGGTGCGTTTCGGAAGTTGTCCAGCAGGACTTCTTCATCTGGCGCCAGCGTGGGTGTAGTTGCTGCCGCGCCGCTGGTGCGCTGGCCCGTAAGGATGTAAAGAACATCTGCACCTGCCGCCGCGATTGCCGCTAGGTAGCCCGCATCGGGCTGCCTTTCGCCAGATTCGTAGTTGATTTGGGCGCGCTTCTGAACGCCGCCTAGGGCGCCGAACTTCTCCTGGCTCATTGCCAGGCGCTCGCGCTCCTCCCGCAATCGCACACAAATGTTCATACGAGCACCAAATAGCGCTTGCAAGGTGCACAAATGAGCACCATAATCAAGCCAACACGTTTCAACAACAAGCCACCAGCGCCAACTGGTGACAACACAAAAGGACGCACCACCATGCCCCTTAAATCCCGCAAGCAAGTCCGCGACGAGTTCGCCAGCCGTGGCTGGTCGTACTCTGAATGGGCCAAGCAGCGCGGCTACTCGGCCGCGCTGGTCTGCATGATCGTCAACGACGATGACCGCGCCCCCCATCGCAAGTGCCTGCGCGGCGAGAGCCACAACATTGCCGTGGAACTGGGCCTGAAGGCCGGAACGGTCTCGCGTGGCACTGCGCCCCACATGCAACTGCGCGCGGCATGAACGGTATGTCCAGCATGCATCTTACTGGCGCACCGCTGTTTCGCATCGCCGATCCATGGCGCGAGTATTTGGCCCAAGTCAAAATATCGACGGCGGGCGTGGAGGCACTGGCCGCCCAGGGTGCAGTGGCGGAGGCGTATCTCCTTCTACAAAGCCTGCGAGCTGCCCGAGGTACGCCTGCCAGCCAGTGCACGCCTCCAGCAACGCCTCCTTTCGCGGCGGTTCCTCGGCAATGTTCAACTGGTGCAGGCGCCGCGCAGCGTCTACCACTGCATGGCGCGGGAGCTGGCGCACCAGCTCGGTCAGAAGGCAGTGCTGCGCCCAAAGCTGATGCTCCAGCGGGGCGAGGCGCGCAGACACAGCGCGTTCGACTATTCGTTCGATCAGTACGGTTTCGGCCATTGGTTTCCTCCTGGGGGGCATTGCAGCAGAGTCGTGCAGCCGCCACCAGAGGCGGGCGGCTTCTTTGTTTGGAAGCCCTGTTCGGGAGGGCCTTCCAATGACCCGCAGGAATTGGAAACACGCCCGCGCGAACAGCCTCACGCACGCCCTGCGGCTGTGCAAGGAGTTCGCCCTGGACCGGCATAACCTGGGTGTGGAGCGCATTGCCGACCGCATGGGGCAGAGCCACGACAACCTCTACAAGTGGCTGGCCACGGGCCGCATGCCGGCCATCCTGATCCCGGCCTATGAGCATGCCTGTGGCGCCCATTTCGTGAGCGACTGGCTGGCGGCCAGCGCGGGCCGGCTGGTGGTGCCGATGCCCACGGGCCGCGCCGCGACGGAGGCCGACCTGCTGGCCGTGAACAGCAGCTGCGCCGCCGCGCTGGCCCTGCTCACCCAGTTTTATGCCGACCCCGCATCGGCCGACCTCGCCGCCACCACCGATGCGCTGCGCGCGCACTTGGAACAGGTGGCATTCCATCAAGCCAACGTGGCGCGCTACGCCGCGCCGGAACTGGATCTCTGACCATGGACTATTTTGACCAGATTGCTACTGGCGTGCGCCCACCGCCGCCGCCCAGCACCAGGATTGTCACTGTCCAGCCCAGCACGGAGAAGGAGCTGCAGTTGGGCTACGCCCTGGCCAAGCAGGTGCCCGACATGGTGCACCGCGGCTTCATCATCGAGACCGCCTACGGCGAGATCGTCATCGAGCCCGGCCGCCACGCGGATGCCATCGCTGCGGCCGTGCGACGCGCCTTGGAGGCGCAGCTCAAGAGCGCCACGTCCAAGAAGGGCCGGACGGCATGAGCAACCCCCAGCATCACCAACCCGCCCGCCGCGCGCTGCGCCTGCTGTGGGTACTGCAGGGCCATGCCTTTGATGGCGTGCGACTGAAGCAGGTAGCCGAGGCGCTGCAAGTTTCGTCGCCCATGGCGCTGCGCGACCTGGAGTTGCTCGCCGACGAGGGGGTGGCCGAGCGCATCCCCGGCAACGAAGAGTGCTGGCGGCTGACCCCGAAGCTGATCCAGCTTGCCCGCGCCCACGACGACGAGCTGCGCCGCGTGCGCCAGCGCGTTGACGACATCGACCAGCGCTACACGCGCGCCATCTGACCACAACCCGAAGGAGGAAACACAACATGGCAGGACGCAAACCAATGCCCCCCGCAGAACAGCGCGGCCCTGATTTTGTGGGCGCAACGCCCGCCGACATGGCAGAGCAGGAGGCCCGCGCACGCAATGCCGTTGCCGTGGCAACCAGCCAGCAAGAGAGCGCCGTTCGCGCCGTGGCGCAGCAGTTGGGCTACCAGTTGCCCGCCGACTGCACGGACCCAGACCTGATCCAGCGAGACATCGCGGCCAACATGCGGCGCAGTGTGGAGGCGTGCTTGCAGGTTGGCATGGGGTTGACGGTTCTCAAATCGGCCTGCCAGCACGGAGAGTTCCTGTCCCGTCTTGACGTCCTGGGCATTGAAGTAACGGTGGCACAACGGTTCATGCACGCCGCCCGAAAGTTCTCAAATGCCGCGACGTCGCGGCTTTTAGGAGCGGCCGGGAACCAGTCCAAGCTGCTGGAAATGCTCGTCCTGGACGATGAGCAGATCGAGGAGCTGGAGCTGACCGGCCAGACTGGTGAGCTGAGCCTGGACGATGTGGCCACCATGAGCGTGAAGGAGCTGCGCGCGGCGCTGCGCCAGGCAAAGCAGGACAACGCCTATGCCAACCAGCAGCGCGAGAAGGAGCGCGAGCGGGCTGACAAGGCCGAGAAGAAACTGGCCGGCAAACGCCCCGTGGTGGTGCCCCTGGATGAACGCATCCTGCCCTTCAAGGGCGAGATCGCTGAGCGTCAGGCGCTCATCGAGAACGGAATCGCCGCCCACCATGAGGCCACCATTGCCCTGGAACAGTGGTGGACGGAAGAGGTTACCCAGGCCGAAGGCTACGACCCCCAGGCGCCCGCGCCGCTGCCGCGCAGCGTGGCCCTGGTGGCCCTGCATCTGCAGGACGCCATCAACCGGCTGGCCGAGCTGGTGGGCGCGGCGCAGCACGCCTTCGAGGAACGCTTTGGCGACGACCTGGCCGAAGCGCGCCAGTACCTCATGCAGACCCCCGAGGCGGCTGATGCAGCTGCATGAGGTGACCCAAGACATGGCCGCACTCTCACCCGAAGCCTGCGAGTATGTGCGCCAGCTCGCAAGGCGGCTGGACGCTGCAGAGCATGGAACGGGGACTGTGCTGGTGCGCGAGGCCGGCGAGTTCCTGGGCCTGTCTGCGTCTACGGTCTACCGGCACCTGAAGACGGTGGCGGGCTGGTCGTCTGACCGCAAGACCCGCTGCGACAAGGGCAGCACCAGCGTGGCGCCTGAAGCCCTGGTGACCTTGGGCGCGGCGCAGCGCGAGGCCATCCGCGCCAACGGCAAGCAGACCCTGTTCACCACTACGGCGCGCGGCATTCTGGAGCAGAACGGCCACGCCTTTGGCGTGAGCAATGGGCAGCTCAACAAGCTGCTGCGCGACCGCAAGCTCAATGTGGCGGCGCAGCGCGTGGCGGACCCGGTGCAGGCCCTGCGGGCTCCGCACTCCAACCACACAGCTGCAATCGACCCGTCGCTGTGCTTGGTGTATTACCTCAAGGGGCACCAATACATCATCCGCGACGACGAGTTTTACAAAAACAAGCTGGACAGGTTGGCAAAGGTCAAGTTCAAGTGCTACCGCTATGTGGCATACGACCGAGCCAGCGCCTGCGTGGTGCCCTGGTACACCGAGGCGGCAGGCGAAGACCAGCACAACCTGTTCAAGTTCCTGATGTTCGCGTGGGGCATGCAGGAGGGGCGCCCCATCCATGGGGTGCCCTTTAACTTGCTGTGGGACAAGGGCAGCGCGAACCAGTCCTCTGCGATCAAGTCTCTGCTCGACGCCCTGGGCGTGCGGCATGTGACCCATGAAGCGGGCAATGCGCGCGCCAAGGGCGGTGTGGAGAACGGCAACAACATCGTGGAGACGCAGTTCGAGAGCCGCCTGCGCTTCCAGCCCGTGGAAAACGTGGAGCAGCTCAACGCCGCCGCCTTTGCCTGGACCAATGCCTACAACGCCAACCTGATTCCAGGGCAGGACACGCGCCTGCGCCGCCCCGGCCTGGCCGCCCCAATGGCGCGCTACGACCTGTGGCAGCTGATCACGCCCGAGCAGTTGCGCGTGCTGCCGCCCGTGGAGGTGTGCCAGGCCTTCATGCGCAGCAAGGAAGAGGAACGCCAGGTCAAGCCTGACCTGTCGATCACCTTCCGCCACCCGGCAGCGGAGCGCACGCTGCCCTACAGCCTGCGCGGCCTGGACGGTATCAACGTGGGCGACACGGTGCTGGTGCGCGGCCTGGTGTACGGCGAGTGCGCCATCCAGGTGCAGGTGCCGCGCTACGATGGCGAGGCGCTGATCTACCGGGTGGAGCCGAACGTGGAGTTCGACGCCTTCGGCCAGCGCGCCGATGCGGCCGAGATCGGCGCCGAGTACAAGCGCACGGCCAAGACCCAGACCGAGCATGCGGCCACGGCCATGGACGGTGTTGCTTACCCGGGCATGAACGCCGACGAGGTGAAGGCAGCGCGCGCCAAGCGGGCCACGCCCTTCGAGGGCAAGCTCAACGCCCACAGTTACCTGCAGGACATCCAACTGCCGGCTTACCTGCCGCGCCAGGGCACGGCCATCGAGACGCCGACGCATGTAGCCCCTGCTGGCCCCGAGATGCTCGACCCGGTGACCGCGATGCTGCGCATCGCAGGCGCCATTGGCCGCAACCTCTCCCCCGAAGAAAACGCCTTTTTCATGCGGCGCTATGACGCGGGCGTGCCCGAGGACCAGGTGGATGCGCTGATCGCGCAGTACCAGGCGCCAGTCGATCAACCACTGCGGGCCGCTGGTGGCCTGCGTGCCGTATGAGGTGCCCTACATGATGAATCTGCGTAGTGACCTGGGCGCCATAGGCCGCAATCAATCCCACCTGGCGCGCCATATCGGCGTAAGCCCTGCGGCGGTGACCCAAATCATCAACTACCGAATCTGGCCCAAGACGCGCGGCCTGAGCGAGCAGCTCTTGCGCGAGCGCATCTGCGCCTACCTGACGGCGAACGGCGTCCCACCGGAGACGGTGGCACGGACGTTTGACGAAGCACCTGCAGCCCAGCGCGCCAACGCTGAGCTGCAGGCGATGGCGCAAGCCACTCACTCCGGCCCCCAACCAGTCGACAACCAAGGAGAGGACCCCTTCATGCTACTACGGCACCATTCCCTTTCATCTGCGGCGCGGCAGCACTTCCGCGTGCCGCGCGACCCGTTCATCAACGAGATGAACGAGGACGCGGACGTGTACATCACCGACGACATCCGCTATGTGCGCGCGGCCATGCGCCAGACGGCCAAGCACGGCGGCATGCTGGCCGTGGTGGCCGAGTCCGGTGGCGGCAAGAGCACGCTGCGCCAGGACCTGATCGACTGGATCAACCAGACCGGCGAGCGCATCACGGTGGTGGAGCCCTACGTGATCGGCATGGAGGACAGCGAGCGCAAGGGCCGCGCCCTGATGGCGGCAGACATCACAGGCGCGGTGATCCGGGCTGTATCGCCCGGCACGCCACTGCGCCAGGTGCTGCAGGACCGCGCCGCGCAGATGCACAACATCCTGAAGGCCAGCGCCCAGGTGGGGCAGCGCCATGTGCTCATCATCGAAGAGGCGCACGCCATGGCCGTGCCCACGCTGAAGCACCTCAAGCGGTTTTACGAGCTGCAGGACGGCTTCAAGAAGCTGCTGGCCATCATCCTGATCGGGCAAACCGAGCTGGAGCACAAGCTGTCGGAGCACAACCCGGAGGTGCGCGAGGTGGTGCAGCGTTGCGAGCTGGTGAAGCTGCCGCCGCTGGACAACCATGTGGAATCCTACCTGCGCCACAAGCTGGCCCGGATCGGGATGGAGTTCGACGCGGTGTTCGCCCCGGATGCCGTCGAGGCGATCCGCGCCACGCTGCGCCAGTCGGTGAACGAGACGGTGCGTGGGCAGCGCCAGGCGCGGGAGCGGTCGCTGTGCTTTCCGCTGGCGATCAACAATCTGGTGACCCGGGCCATGAACGAGGCCGTGAAGATCAGCGCGCCCAAGGTCAACGCGGCGCTGATCGCTGCGGCTGTGCGGGGGAGCTGATCATGCGCGCCTACCTTCTCATCATCCACATGGACGATGGCTCCAAGGGCCGTATGCGTGGCCTGTTCCGCAGCGACTGGGAGGCCATCGACGCGGTGCTGGGCTCAAACCTGGACCACGTGGCCGCAGTGGTACCACGCAGGGTGGCCGCATGAAGCGCCGCGTGCATCCCATGACGGCCCTGGTGGTCTGGCTCGGCGTCGCTGTGCTGGCCCTGCTGCTGGCCCTGGTGGCGGTGATCGCCCGGTTGCCCTCTGACCAGCAGCTGGACGGTGCCCACACCGCTGGCATGCAGCTGGGGCAGCAGATGTGCCTGGGCTTTCTCAGCGAGAAGGACCGCGCCGCCGCGCGCCGCCCGTCCGGAGGGCTGCTCTGATGGCCGACTGGACCAACACCTGCCAGGTGTGCGGGGCCGAAGAGGGCCTGGACGTGCTGATCCTGCGCATGATCGACGACGACACGGTGCGCCGCCTGATCCATGACACGCTGAAGCTGTCCCTGCCGCTGGGCGCCCAGCTCATGCGCTACATCCGCCTGCACAAGCCGCCGAAGCAGCGACTGCGCATGGTGCGCCTGCAGGAGCTTCTCACCGAGCTGGTGACGGACATGCAGCGCAACGTGATCGAGCGCCACGGCCGCGCCTGGGCCGTCTGCCTGGAAGACTGGCGCGGCGCCTTCGACGCGGTGTTTTCCGCCGTGGACAAAGGCACCCTGCAGCTCCCCCTGCAAGGCAACGGCTACCTGTACCAGGTGCTCACCCGCAAGGCTGACCAGGCCGAGGCGGCGCAGGAGACGCAGCGCGAGCAGGACCGCCGCACCGGCCCGCGCGCTGCAGCCACCCACGGTCCGGCCAGCGTGGCAGACCTGATGCAGGCCCCGCCGGCACCTGCGGCAGCCCGCCCCGCACGGGCCGCGCCAGCACCTGCTGGCACTTCCCCCCTGGTGCGCGCCATGCGCGCGCAGCTCAACCGCACGAAAGGCGAAACGCCATGAAATCCACTGCTCAGGAGAACGCACAGACCATGACCGCTGCTCAGCTGCGTGAGCAAGGCGCTGTGCTGGCGGCGGAAATCATCGACCAGGTGCTGCGCCCGAAAGAACCGCAGATGCGCACCGTGGTTGTGATGGAAGCGCTGATTCTGCTGTACCGCTTTCACGCGCAGATGCTGCCTCCAGAAGCCATGGGCTTGTGCTCCATGGCGCTCGCCAGTGTCGCTGGCGACCTGCTCAAGGCTTCCGCCGCCCCTCAAACCGTGCCTGCGGGCGCATCCATCCACTGAAAGGAGCTTCTCCATGGATCAATCCACTGTCCCCGAAGGCTTCATGCGCAACGCGCAGGGCCATCTGGTCCCTATCAATCTGGTCAAGCCCGTGGACCAGGAACGCGACCGCCTGGTGCGCGAGCTGGTCACCCTGGCACAGGATCTGAATGCCCGACTCGTTGCGTTCAAGCTCAAGTGCTTTGGCGATGTGAGCGCCTTCGCCGACCTGAGCGCCGAACAGTACGGCGTGAAGCGTGGCGGCAAGAAGGGCAACATCACCCTGCACACCTACGACGGCGCGTTCAAGCTGCAGATCGCGACGGCCGAGAACATCACCTTCGACGAGCGCCTGCAGGCGGCCAAGGCGCTGGTGGACGAGTGCATCAACGAGTGGGCGAAGGATAGCCGGCCCGAGATCATGGTGCTGGTGCAGAAGGCCTTCCAGACCGACAAGGAAGGCAATCTCAACGTCGGCCGCATCCTGGAGCTGCGCCGGCTGGAGATCACCGACGCCCGCTGGAAGTCGGCAATGCAGGCCATCTCCGAGTCGGTGCAGGTGGTCGGCACGAAGCAGTACGTGCGGGTCTACAAGCGCGTGGGCGACACGGATCGCTACGTGGCCATCCCTCTGGACATGGTGGCGGTATGAGCGCGGCATATACCCCACGTGAAGGATCGGTGGCCTGGAAGGTGATCCAGTTCCTCCAGGCCAACCGCGAGGAGCAGCTCGACGCCGACCTGATCTCGGCGAAGTGCGATTGCGACCGACGCAACGTCCACACCCTGTTGGGGCCGGCCGTGCAAGCCGAGCTGCTGGCGCGACGCGAAGACATGGAAAGCGGCGAACTCGTCTACACGGCGGGCAAGGTCACCACACCGGCGCCAGCCGCTGGCGGCTTCCATGGCTGGCTGGAGCGCAAGGGACAAGCCTCTGCCGAGGGCCGCGGCCAACGTGGCGCCCCCCCCCCGCGATTCCTGCTCCTCCCGACGCGGAAAAGAAGCGCTCTGCACCGTTCTACATCGACGTCAGCACAGTGCAGATCGACAAGGGCGTACCGATCCCCGGCCGAGGCGCTCGGGCCATCGACTGGGCGCCCCTGTTGGGCAAGCTGGAAGTGGGCGACTCGTTCCTGCTGCCCAGTGCGGCCAAGTCTGCGATTGGCACAGCCATGAAGGCATTCAAAGACGGGACCGGCAAGGAGCTTTCCAGCCGCAAGGTCGAAGACGGTATTCGTGTGTGGAGGACTGTATGAACCGTCCTCTCAATGCGTTCCAGATGGTGCGCCCGCGTGGCAACGCCACCATGCCATATGCCCAACGTCCGCGAGCCTCGGGCGCCGCCCCTGGCCTGCTGCGCGGCTCCATCCCGCGCACGTTGGCCATGGACACCAATGGCCGGCGGTGCGTTCCCCTCGCGCCGCGTGCGAATGGTGACTTTTTGATCGAGTCGGGCACTTCTGCCCAGGCATCCGCCGATAAGCGACAGGCGCTGCTGAAAGGAGGTATCTGATGAATGCCGTAGAGAACTTCGAGAACGCCCTCCTGCGCCTGGTCGAAGAAGACGCACAGACCGCCCTGTGCCTTCTCACGGGTACGTTTGTGGGCCTGACGTTGGAACTGATCCGGCGCCAAGGGCACGAGCCCATCGGCGACGTGCTCATTGATGGCGGAGAGTGCCGCGACATCACGATCCACGCCGCCAAGAAAGAAGTTGCACCGGGATAGCGCAGTGCCACGCGCACCGGCCGCCCTGGGGCGCGTTAGGCCGGTGGGATAAGCGGTGTGTGCCCGTGCCATCCATCAACTACCGCAGGTCGTGAGTGCCTTCACCTCCAGGCGCTGCCCGATCCGGTCCCCAGTGCCGCTCACCGGGATTCTTCAACCCTTGAAAGTGACCATGAACAAGTCTGAATTGATCGAACGTATGGCCGACCAGGCCGGTATCTCTAAAACCACCGCAGGCGCGGCCCTGGACGCCGCCACCGAGGCCATCAAAGCCACCCTGAAGAAGGGCGGTAGCGTGACGCTGGTGGGCTTTGGCGCCTTCACGGTGACCAAGCGTGCGGCCCGCATGGGGCGCAATCCTCGCACGGGCGAGCCGGTGAAGATCAAGGCCAGCAAGGCGCCCAAGTTCACGGCCGGCAAGGGCTTCAAGGATGCCCTGAACTGATCCAGCCGGCTTTCTGCAGCCCCTGCTGGGGGCTGTGGTGAGCCACCTGGACGACGATGCCATGACGACAATGCAAAAGCCCTCTGCCGACGCCGGCCGCGCCCGCTTCATCAAACTGATCCACGTGGCGCGCCGCGACCTGGAACGCGCTGGCCATCTCGACGAGCCCGGCTACCGGGACATCCTGCGCGCGGCCTCGGATGGTCGCCATGACTCTGCGGCCGACATGAGCTACTCGGACCTCAAGAAGGCGATGGAGCGGTTTAAGCAGGCCGGCTTCCAAACGCGCAAAGCTGCTGGAGATCGCGCCCAGACGATCAACCGGGATGCTTCCAAGGTGCGGGCGCTGTGGCTGTTTCTGCATGCCCTGGGCGTGGTGAAGGACCCGAGCGAGCGCGCCCTGGCGGCATACGTCAAGCGCATCGCCAAGGTGGACGATCTGCGCTGGGCGCGCGGCAGCACCATCGACGCCTTGATCGAGACGCTCAAGAAGTGGGCCATGCGGTTTCTGCCCGCCGCCGTGGCTGCGCTGCGCGAGGAAGTGATCGCCGCCCATCGCGCCAAGCCCTTGACGCCCGGCCAAGCCGAGCTGGCGATGAAGGCACAGGAGTACCTCAACCGTGGGCAAGGCTTCGATATGCACTGGTGGGCGTGGGAATGCCTCATGGGGGCGCTGGGGCGGCCTGTCGCGGCTGATTTGACGGTTCTCGCGCCCCAGGAGGCGACGCGGTGAGCATCGAAGCTACACGCATGGCGCTCAAGCGCCATGAGCTGCTCGAAGAGCTGCAGGACGTGATCGCGCGCCAGCTCGTGGAGATGGATGCAGCGCCGGACGCTGCTTCTGTCACCGCCTCGATGGTGGTGGACTACCTGAGCACCTACTGGGCCGGCCAGGTGGTGTCGTTCCCCAAGGACGTCCAATACAAGCTGACGCTCAAGGAGCTGGAGATCTACGACCAGTTCAATGGCCGCAACAAGGACGAGCTGGCCCGCAAGTACGGCATGACGCCGCGCGGCATGGGCAAATTGATCGCGCGCATCCGTGAGAAGATCAAGGCCCAGAACAAAGAGGCAGCTGCAGCCGGACAGCTCGACCTCATCGGCCACCCGGAGCCCGAACCCGAGGGCATCTGACCCGGCCGCTTGGCGTTACACCCATTGCAACGCCATTTCATCGGCCCGTTTCGTTCCATCCCGGCACAACCCACTAAATCCCGATTTTTCGCGCCGCGTGGGTTGGGTTTATCTCAACTCCCTTCACAAGGAAGAGATTGTCAGCATCTTGCTGCGCTGGCACATGGACATCGTTGCGCCTTGGGCTGAGCGCAACGCACTGGTCGAGGCTGCAAGTGCCGTCAAGCGAGAGATTTCAGCCGCGCACATCGACCTGCAGCCGCGGCGACAAGCCCTTGTGGTTCGCCAAGGCAACGGTCAGGTTGCCAAACCGCAATGGGACTTGATTGCAAAGCACCTGGCCGAACGCTTGGCTGGCGAGGAGCTGTTCGAGGGGCTCGGGCCGTGCGAGCTTATTGCTGACGCAACGTCACTCGAAGGCTCGGTCGAGCTGATGACGTGGCCGACGAAGGTGACGGGAAACGACACGACCTTCTCCATGGTCGCGCGCTTGTCTGTGGCCTCGTTGCCGACGGGCGGCGAGCTCTACCTCAAGATCACGCCGGTGAAGCGCGTCTGGGCAAAGAAGGTCCCGGGTCGAAAGCCAAATGCCCCGCCCACCGTCCGGTGCTACGTCTTTAGCCCCGAGTATCCGGTCTTGCCTGCCAACATCCGCCGCAACAAGGAAGGGTGGGAGTTTGGAGACGAGTACGGCCTCTACCAAAGCCTGACCACCGAGCGTGATGCGCTTCCGGTGACCCTGGACGATGCCATCCGACGTCCCCGTCCAACGAGTGGGAGCTGGTGGATCGGCCTGCCCGAGCTGACGACGCTTTTTGACTACGTGCAACAGCGTACCGTCTTCGAGAGCGACGAAGTGGACCTGCGGGATCGAGTGGTTGAACTGCTCCCGGATGTCCTCGACCCGGTGGTGCCTTACCGAGTGGTCAAGATTCCGCGAGCCATGACGCAGGCCAAGAGCGAGGTCGCGCGGCTCAAGGTGGGCGACGTGGCGCCTGACGAGGACGCTGTTGGCGTGGCTGGTGCGGCCCTGAAGCAGCCTGAACCCTCGGAAGACGAAGAGTCCTCAAGTACAACCGACGAAGAGGCTGCTGTCGATGACGGTGCGACCGAGGCCAAGCGCCGGGAACGCCTGGAGCGTCATCGCAACGCCAACTCATCAGCGCTGAAGCGAATTCACCCCAACCACACTCCCTCGCTGTGGGTGTTCGTTGATGGTGCCGACGAGAAAAAGCTCATCGAAGGCAGCGCGAAGGCTGTGTTTGGCGACAGCCTTCGCCTTGAGTTCTCACCGCTGCCTCAGGGTGTTCACGGCCTGCGCTCCGACCTTGATCTCTCTGATGAGAAGGGTGTGCGCCGGTTCGAGGCGCGCGTGGATCGATGGAAGCCCATCGCCGAGCAGGTGAAGGCGGGCGCCACGGGCGCTCGCCATGTTCTCATTTGCGCAGCCAAAGATGTCGGCAATCGCGCTGAAGACCCGGTGAACTACTTCGCCGGCCTGCACGCAATGTGCATGTATGGTGAGGCGAACGTTCATCACCTGCTGCCGCTCGAAAAGGACCGTCGCACGGGCCAGCTCGATGTTCAGCACTTCATTCATCGCGTGCAGAGCGCGCTGCTGGATGTGTTCTTGGCCCACTCTGGTGTGGTGTTCGGCGTGCAGTCGTTCGTTCAGGGGTGCCTGGGCAACAATGCACCCAAGGCGATCTACGGCGTGCAAGCCGTTCGCTCGAACGCGCGAGCCTTCACCCAAGAGCAGCGGGTGTGTCTCATCGTCTTTACGCGCCTCGAGGTTGCGACGGGCGCAACGAGCGTTGCCTTCACCGGCCGCAAGGGCAGTCGTGTAACTCAGATGGACTGGAAGCCGCTGAACGAGGGGTTGCAGTGGCTCGGCAGTCAGCGACAGCTTTCTGGTGACGAGCGTTGGCTCAAGGAGAGCTTTGGCGACATCGCCCGCAAGACGCTCGGCAAGATCTGTGAGGAAGACCCGAAGGCGGTCGTGCTCGTGGACTGGTCGACGGTGGCCGGACTGTGGAAGGAGTTGTCCGACGAATCGCTCATCGCTGCTCAGGGACGGCGCGCTGTCCTTGACGGCACGGACTTTGGCACGGCTTATCCCCAGATGACTCTCCTGAGGCTGCGGTCGGACCGGAACGCCACCATGGTGATGCGATGGGTAAACACCAAGACGTTCGATGAGTGGCGCTCAGAGCCCGCACCGATGCCCACGCGTACGAGCATTGAGGAGCAATACGCGACAACATACAAGACCGCGGTCGCGCTTGATGAGGCCGCTGCCGGGGGGGGACTGAAGCACTACCTCGTGGTGATGGGCTATCGGAACACCGTGCAGACCAAGAGGGGAATGTCGTCCTTCCGCCCCCGGTCGCGCATGAGCCCCAAGGGCAATGGGTGGTTTGAGCGTCGCACGTTGCCTGTGGCCAAGGACAACGCCGCGCTCCCCGGAGGCCTTGAAGTGACTGTGGTGCACGCCTCGGATGCGCTCAAGCCCGACTCCTTGGTAAGTTTGGTCATGGGCCTTCGTCTGGGATACGCGCATTACGACGACTGGACGGCACTGCCAGCCCCTCTGTTCTTTGAGCGCAAGGTGCGTGACTACGTCATCAGGTACGCCGATTCAGCCGAAGCGGAGGGTGTCGAGGCGACTATTCCTAATTCCGACTCGCAGGCGCCGGAATCCACCCCTGCTGTGATGGAGATGGCGTCTTCGCTGCAAAGCGAACTTGTCGCGGAGGTGCTGGAAGGCCTGCCTGAGCTGACGGTCGACACGGCTATGACGATGAATGCCGACTCACCGGGTAGCACAGTGCCACGAGCTGACGGCGCTGCAACTACGAAGCAAAGTGCGTCTCAGGCTGAGCCGGAGCCATCCGCTACACGAGCGATGCACGAAGAGGAGAAGCCGGCCACGCTTGACGACCCCAGGCTCCAGCGGGCGCTGGAAGCGGGTCAGTCCACGCTTGTGCTGTTCTCGCCGGCCAGTGGGCTCGCCGCCAAGCAGACCTATGAGGCGATGCTCGCGGAAAGCGTGCGGGTTCGAGTCGAGCCGCCGTGGTTTGTCACGAAGGAGACGGTGCTGCCACCAGACGCCTGGCCGAAGGACAAGCGGGCCATCGGCTACTACTGGAAGAAGCTGGGCACCTTCCCGATCCGACTTCGCCCACAGAAGGGAGACGCACCCTCTGTAGCCCACTTTCCGGACTGGGTGATGCGGCGCCTGAGCATTCCTCAGTCGGCTTACGCGCTTGACATCTCTCAGTTGCTGCCCGTTAGCAAACGCCTCTTCTATAAGCTTGACGATTGCTACGGTCAGTACCTGGAGGAATCCGGCAAGAAGGAGGGGGGTGTCAGCGGTCGGCAATTCTGGAAAGACCTTCCAGACCTAGTTCGCCATCTCAGCAAGGAGAAGAACGACGAGGGGCTTGGTTGGGCCTTTTGCATGATGGGCCACCATCCCTACAAGGACTTGTTGCCAGACGTTCTCAAGGCGGTCGACTCGAGCGCAATGGGCCCTTACGCCTTGGCCGGTCTTGAGTACATGACGACCTGTTTTGAGGTCTGCAAGCAGGTCTACGATGATCGCCGCATCGGAACCTGGAAGAACAAGACCTACTTCGTCCCAGGGATTGTGCGGCCTGCTGACCTGGTTGAGCCTGCGCAAGCTCTCCCAGTCCCCTCAGCGTCCAACGTGTCGACGGCGGAAACACTAGCGTCTGCAGCTGCGAGCACAGCATTGGCCGCCGCCGCTGAACTTGTCGTGGGCGGCACCGAGTCCGCAGCCGCCACCGCGCCACCTGTGGCTGCGCAAGCGATCACCCGAGGCGAAGACCTGAGTAGAGACCCGCCCGAGTGGCCCGTACCTGGGTGTGGCGATTTCGATACGCTCCTGGCAGCCTGCAGAGCCCACCTTGAGGACCTCAAAACCAGGCAAGAGCAGCACGAGGCGGCACGACGAGCCGCTGAGGCCGCCGAAGAGGCTTGCCGCGTTGCAGAAGCGCAAGAGCGTGCAGCCGCCGCCGCAGCGGCTGTACGGTTGCAGTGGCAGCACACGCTTGCGGGGCTCGAGACGCTGGCCCGCGAAGCGCTCGCGGCAATGAGCCCGGAGCTTGAGGCGGGTGACTGGCATGTCCTCACGGCAGAGCACGTGGTGGGCAGCGAGCCCAACGACGAGGCTTGCCAAGCGGTTGAACAACAGGTTGTTGAGCTGCAGCAAGCGGTAGCGCAAGCTAACTTTGCGGCTCAGGCGGTCGTCAAGATCGACGCTGGGGAGTTCGAAGGCGCCGAGACGCTGACCGCTAGAGACAAGCTGCGCCGCAAGACTGCGCTGCTTGGCAAAGCTCTGGAGCGCGCGGGCGAGGCTGAGCAGAACCTGAAAACCGTCCTGACGGCTTGTGCGCTTCTGGCCGAAGGTCCGGGCACTTCACCTTCAGACCCTACCCCGGACCAGCCACCCGAAACGGAACCTGGCCCGATTTGCGATCCGCATACAGTCGTCCCTGAGCCCGCACCTGCTGTGGTTGAGCAGACTGCGGCGGTGGCAGAGGCGCCAGAAATTGTGGTGTTCGAGACCAAAGAGTCCTTCGAGCAGGCAGCCGCCGAGCCGGCAGGAGTTGAAATCGCGCAGCCCGCCGCAGTCGCCGCCGTGGATAAAGTGGAGTCTGAGCCTTCCCATCCGGACTTTGAGGACTCGCTGCCACCGGAAGACTTCGAGGTTATCCAGTCGCAAGCCTCAGGGCCGCAACCCTTGACTGAGCCGGCACTCCAGACTCTGGCAGAGTGCCTGAACGGCCGATACTGGGCATTGGCCTCCGCTGAGGCGTTGGTGCTGAGCGAGGTGATGCCAGGAGCGACGTCCAAGCTTTGGACGGCAGTTCCTGCCATCCTGCGTAGCGCTGAGCAGCGGGTGCCGCTAGATGCAAGCGCTGTCGACATGCTGGGCAAATGGCTGGCTGAGCCAAATGCAGCCGCCTCCGGAGCGCATTCATTTCCTGAGCACCTGGGAGTGCTCGGGGCGGCACTGCTGCCCATGCTCCTGCAAGGATCAACAGACAGCGTGCGGTGGGCGGCCATCGAGTTTCTGCGCCCGCGTCTGCAGCAACACGCTGAACTTCACGCGGTCATTGAGCGCATCGCCACGCTTGACTCGATCCAGTTGCACTTGACCCCGGAGATTCTCTCGGCCGCCAAGGTGAGCCTGCAGCAAGCGCTGCTAGACGGAGTCCTGCGGATGCGCCGACGCGCCAAGAGCTGGGTCAGCGACTCCGACTTGGTGACGACTTGGGCGGCGACGGACTACATCGAGATGCATGCTGCCATCTGCTCAGGCAAGAGTGGATTTGCAACGGGGGTGTGCGTCGAGGCGATCGCACGAGGAGATGACGCCAAGGTGCGATCCATGCTGCCCGACGTGCAGAAGTTGGCTGGCAAGGGCCTCGCGACCATCGACGACTTGCGACGCAAGATTGGTCGTCGTCGACCCATTGAGGGGGTCGGGCGGGACTATCTGGTCCAGAACCTTCGAGTGACCGCCGCTTTTACTGCCGAATACGTCGCGCTTCTGGACAAGCAGAAGAGCAGCAAGCAAGCCTCGCTGCCGCCAAAGCATGCTGACTTCTTGAGTGGGCTGTTCCGAGAGCTCAAGATGGCCCTTGGGTACGTCGCTGACCTCGACCTGGCAGAGGACGCTTCCGCCGTGCACAAGCAATTGTTGGTGTCTGCTCTCACGGCTGCCATTGACTTGATGGGTCAGGACGCTCGGGAGGGTACGGTTGCAGAGGAAGAGCAGGTCCTGCTGTTGCGGTACCCTTTGGGGCGTGACCTGAAGCCGGTGCTGACGTGGTCCCCATCCGGCGACGAGGCGAACCAAGTCACGCTTGGCGAGGCTGGGCAACTTCATTCCGCAGTTACGCAGGCTCTCGCGAGTCTGCGCCGCGGGGTGCCTGGTGAAGGCAGGGCTACTGGCCTGCAAAGGCTGCTCGTCGACGCGGCAGAAGAACACCGCTTAGCGCAACGCTTGCTGCCTGCCCGAATTATCGCCGAGCGACTGGATCGGCAAGGTCGGCCAATGGCCTCGACCTGGCACGAGGCAACAGACGCCGTCTACCGGGACGCTCGGAACGCGTTCAAGCTTGAGGTTCAAGAAGCTCAGCAGCGCGTGACCAACGCCCTGGCCTTGAGCGCTCTATCGCAGACCGAGGCGGGGCGCATGCTCAAGGTGCTCGAGTCTCTATCGCGTGCCAACAGTGCCCAAGAGATCGGCGCATCACCTAAAGGCGCGACCCTCTATCCTGACTTTCCGCATGCCCGAGTTGTGCTGCAAGGCGTTGTGCTCAAGTCGCTTGACAGCAGGATCGACCTCAGTAGGCAGAAGCTACGCCTCGAGATCGAGGATTTCGTGCGCGAGCAGCATGCCCTGAAGCTCGACCCCGTGACGCTGCGCCAGCTGGAGCAAAAGAAAACACGCATTCTTGCCACGCTTGAGCAGGGAACGGCCCTGAGCGTCCGGGTGGCGCGCAGCGAGTTCATGTTGCTGCGGGAAGGGAAGCTTCCGCTTGTGCGGTTCGAAGAGCGCCGTGTAGCCGTCACTTACGAGGTTTTCCGTAAGGAGCTTCGGGGCATCACGCAAGGCCAACGGGTTTTGGATGGGCTCAGCGCAGTCCTGCGCGACGAAAAGTCCGTCCCAGGGCAGGCTCCCGAGTGGTTGTCGTCCATCCAGGACAGTGAACGTGCCAGCGTGGCTGAGTTTATCGATCACTGGCAGCGAATCTTCGACCCTGAGAACAAAGATGCCGTGGCCGAGGCACTGCGCAGCTTCTTCAAAGGGGCGGGCATCGCACAGGAACCGACCATCACTGCGCCCAACGAGGGCATGTTCTTTATCGACGGCAAGCCCTTTGCGGATCTGGCAGCTTCGGGCTTCGGGGTCTTCATCCCCCCAGCCCTTGGTTCTCTCGCGACACACGTCCAGGGCTACATCCTGCCCCGGCATATGACGTCAACACCGGAGCGTTTCGGTCAGCGAGTGGCGCAGCTGCCTACCAACACGCCAACCTTTCTTTTGTGCCGTGGAGGGTTGTCCTTGCAGCAACGCGCACAGCTGGGACACAAGCACCAAGTGCTCCTCTTGGACGACGACTTGGTGGCTTACCTCGCCACGCACCCGGCTGAACGTCTTGCGAAGCTGCTGGAAGTCTGCCTGCTGTCCTTCCACACTAATCCGTACAACGACTACAACGCGCGCCCGGTGCCGCCTGAAATGTTCTTCGGGCGCACTCAGGAACTTGAGGACCTGCGCAATGTGGCGTCCTCGGCGGTGCTCTATGGCGGCCGTCGACTGGGCAAATCCTCTCTTCTGAACCAAATTCTGGAGGAGTCCAAGAAGCACTTGCAGAAGGGGCTGGATGGGAAGCTCCTGGGCGAGCTTGCAGTCTATGTGTCGTTGCTGAGCGGTAACGACCCCGCGGGCTTCAAGGACAACTACCGGCTCTTTGCATGGAAGTCCATCTATAAGGCGTTAGTCACGGCAGGCTTCATCAGCAACGACAGGCCGGACTTAAAGTCCGACCAGACTATCCGAGAGCACATCCAAGACGAAATCTCGGCTGGTCGCTGCCAGGCAGACGCTATTTACCTGCTGATCGACGAAGCCGACGACGTGATGCGAGAGGACCTTCTATCCAACGCTCCGTTCTTGGCAAGCTTACAGGCTCTCAGCGATTCGACACTTGGTCGTGCGCGCATCCGCTATGTCATTGCTGGGCTGCACAATCTCACTCGCATGACGACTGGAGGAAACACGGCGCTTGGCAAGGCCCAACCCATCGCACTCCAGCCCTTCTCGTCGGGGAATGACATCTCCAACGGCGTGGACCTCATCACTGAACCGATGGCGGCGCTGGGCTTCTACTTTGAGCGCGGCGATGAGGAGCTGCCATTGCGCATCATGGCAGTGTGCAACTTCTACCCGGCGTTCATCCAGCTCTACTGCCGCAACCTTGTCAACAGGCTGTACAACAACCGAGCGGGTAAGGAGCTCACGACGCGCATCACCTCGGCAGACTTGGACGCCGTGGAGTGTGACGAGGCCTTTTTGCAGGAAATCAGAGACAAGTTTGGTCTGAACCTAAATCTCGACAAGCGCTACAAGGCGATCGCGCTGATTCTGGCCGAGCATTCGTATGCCGAACCTGCCAACAGCGTCTTTGCTGGGCTAACTGCCACCGAGATTCGGGACAGCTGCATCAGACAGGCACCGGCGCACTTCAAGAGTACCGCGCCCGGTGCCTACGAAGCACTGCTCGACGAGATGGATAAACTCACAATCCTTGAGCGCAATGGCCCTCGCTACCAACTGCGCACGCCTGACATCGCCACGATGCTCGGCGAAATGGAGCAAGTCAGCCACTTGCTGGAAGAGCTGGCCCGTGAGACCCCGACAGAAGATCGTTCCTACGGCGAGGCACGCCTTCCAGTTACGCTCAAGTCGGAATCGAAGACCTTCCCCATGCCAAGCGCCTGGGTCCGCAACTACCTGCGCAGCACGCCCGGCGACCTAATGGTGCTAGTTGGTAATCAGCTGAGCGGAATGTGCGTCCTGGAGAAGCTTCGTGGTGTCTGGGAGGTCCCGCAAGAAGATGCAGTTCTTGAAGTTAAGAGCGCATCAACGACCGACGAGGCGAGGAACTACGTTAACGGAGTGCGACGCAAGGCTTCCGACCGAAAGACCCGCCTGATCGGGGTGCCGTCCAGGAGCTGGCAGCCGGACCAAGTGGACCTGTACGCAGCTCTTGCGCAGGACCAAGGCCGATTGGCAGTGCAAGGCGAGGCCGCGGGCCGGGTTAATTTGCCCACCGTTCGGCCGTTCCTCATCGCAAGTCCCGGGCAGGCATTGGTGCTTGCCATCCGCAGCGTCTCTGCGACTAAGCCGTTGCCCAAGAATGCAGTGGTGGCCGCCGTCCCCAACTGGAGCGACGATGCCGTCTATTTTCGCTTCAATCACAACCAACACGAGAATCTGCCTGTCCGTGACAGTGCTGAGGCTCGCTCGGCAATCTTGCGCGCAAGCTGTGGGTATGGCGAAGAGCTCGAAAGTATTGCCGGCTCCACGCTTACTTTGACTGAAGCCCTGGCCTTGCCAGGACAAGCGCTGAAGCGACTCACGCCCGACTTGGGGGCGTTCTACAGCCGCATCGGCATCGCAAGCTGCCTGCCGGCGGACCAGCTCCAGGCGCTGGAGACGGTGCTGCTAAGCTTGCATGACACCCCCAACCACTCAGGTCAAGAGCACGAGCTACTCCCCGCCAACAAGCTGGAGGACCATCATCTGCTGTTTGCTCAGTGGATGGGCTTGATTCAGGTTGCGCCAACGGGCGTGTGGGACGTTCCTGCGCTCTACTTGGATCTTCTGTTGGCGCGCCCCTGATGAGCACCGACCACCCCCCTGTTCAGGTATCGGTCCCCATCTATTGGGCGATGCCTGGCCCGACGTCGTTCCTAGTTATGCTCGGACACATGCTGGAAGCGCACTCAGCCGGGACTGTCTGCTTGACGAGAGGAGCGGTTGCCGGGGCGCAGCACGTCATCAACGATGCCTTCAAGCGAGCATGTCACGAGACGGAACGGGTGGTGTTTCTAGACGTCCACGAAGGCTCCCACATCGAGTCGGACGTCGGGCATCACTTTGCTCGCGGCAAGCTCTCCGCAATAGAGCTCGCTCATTGGTCACAGCCCCCTCGTGTCACCGTCGTGCTGACACCCCTATCAGTAAGAGCCAGTGATAGATGCAGGGGATTCTTTGAGGAGTTCGCCAAGGAGTCAGCAGCGCTGAGTGCTGGTGCCGTGCGGCTAGTGGTGGTGTGGAGTCTTCTAGCTGACCCCTTGCCACCAAAGTCAAGATGTGAGTTGCGCTTTGACGGCACCTTGTCGGAAGACGAGATGCACGCCTATGTTACTCAACGCTTGGTAGGCCGCAGGGGGCCGGGAAGCACCTCACTGGCCAGACACCTGGTGATCGAGTTTGCCGGAGCAGACCCGCTTGCGGCAGAAGAGTTGATGGCGCTTCACCCCAACGCTCTCCTGCAACTCCCTGAATCGCTTGCTTCGATGCCGCAGAGAGATACGTCCTACGACCGGGCCAGCGGCGCATTGAAGGACTGGCTTGAAGTGCGGGCGCAGGCAGCCGGGTCGGCGGGGGCATGGAAGCGCCTCGAGCAGCGTTACTGGCGGGCCTGTGTTCGAGCACTGCTACCGTGGATTGAAGAGCGGCGTCTACCGGTCATCGACAAGCTGCGGGATAGCCTGGAGGACTATCTCTTCCCCACAAAAGGGGTATGGAAGAAGCCTTTACCGTGGCGACCGGGTAGCTTCCAGGACATCGCCATTGACGATCTTGAGTTCAACGACATGGTGGCGATGAGTCACCGGGATGCTGCGGACCCCTTCAAAGGGCTGGACGAAACTGCGAATGCGGCACTGACTGCATGTTCCAAGGTCAAGAAGGTGCGCGATGCCATTGCACACATGCGACCTCCAGCCGCCGCAGATATTCGAGAGATGATCCTTGCTCTCGACGCGCTGCTAACTCAAGACGGAGCAGGCAGCGTCTAGGAAAGGCCAAACAGGAGTCCGGGGTGGCGAATTCCTGTCAGGGAATGACACCAATGTGTCGAACTGAGTCAGCCGCAGACCGGTACAGCGGTCGCTAGGGGCAGCCCGAGTGCCTTCGCAGGGCTAAACGGCTGGTTCCAGGGCCAAAGCTGCCCGCCAGAGTCAGTATCTCAGACGACTGCTCTGGGCGGGAGCAGCCGCTCAGGCCCAACCCGCGAACGGCCGAGATCAGCCTGAGGCTGTCACAGCGGCGGTCCGCTCCGCAGTGATTGCTGCCGGTGGCCACCGCTCGGCATACTCACGGTGACTGGCACCAAGCGGTCGTTCATAAGCGCTGTTTTGCGGCTCGTCGCCTGGGCGCTCTAGACCATTCCCGCCGGGCGCACCATCAGCCCTTGACTTCGCCGTTCGGATCTGCTGCGAGCAAAGACTGACACAGGGAACAAGCCCTACCGGGTGATGAACCCTCAGCCGGGTTGGGCTACGCTGCCGATCGGGCAAAAATGAGCTGGAGCCGCCGCGCGTTGCGCGCACCCCGGGCGCCTCGTCAAAACTCGTCCAAGAGACTCTCGTTTTTACCTGCCGTCTGCAATTTCGCCTTGACCCATTCGCGGACCTCGCTGGCTCCTCGCGACTCGATACCGAGGGCCGGCAGCGGGTCCAGCGCGCAGAGCACAAGTTCCGCTTCCTGGGCCGGCACGTCGGGACCTTGAATACGCTCAATCTTCAAGCGCTTACGCGCGGCATCCATCAGGGAAATGCCGTCCTTCTCGGTACGGATGAGGTCCCACTTATTCAGGCACACAAGTACGGGCTTGCCGAACGCCCGAACCTTCTCGCACAGTGCAACGTCTGTGCCTGAAACGCCGCGAGTGGCATCCATGACCAGAAGGAAGACATCTGTATGGTGGAGCGCATCGTCGGTCGAGGCATTCACCCTGGCCCGATAGTCGTTGAAACCGGGATAGTTGGTGACGAAGGCGTCGCCACCGCCGCCTAGTGCATAGCGCATCGCCTCAGAGGTGGAGCCGGCGACGGGATCAGCATTGGTCGGTATGCCGAACACCTTCTCGATCAGCGTGTCCTTGCCGGTCGAGCCGTCTCCAACGACGCCGATGCTCAGCCGGTTGGCCAGCGCGAGGCGCAGTGTTGCCGTGTAAAGGACGGCTGGCACCGTCTTGCGGAACGCCGGTCCGGCGAGGTCAACCGCCAGCCAAGCGCCCGAGGCGATCCAACCAATAGGGCCTAGCAGCGTACCGATGGACCGGGTGATGACGGCATTCGTAGCAAAGCTCAGGCCGCTTCCCAACAAGGCTCGCGACACCATATTCGCGGTGATAACTGCGAACCTGTATGTAGCGAAGCCACCGAGTTGACGCAGCAGGATGGGCATCAGCACGGCGGCACTCGCGGCGTACGGCACGTCCTTGGCGTCGAGGTTCATTGAGCGGAACAGGACGCGCTTTTCCTCAGCAGACATCGAGTCGAGCGTGTCGGCGAAGACCTTTTCGATGACTAGCCCTTCGTTGCGCTCCACCGTGTTCGACGACGATACGTCCTTGGCCTTTAGCTTCTCGCCCACGTCGCAAACCACTTCCGCGTAGGACACACCATCGCCGCCTCGGAAAAGACTCGCGATGTCATTGCTGCCCATGCGGCGCAGGTGGTCGGCGATCTGCTGTGCTGCAGAGCGCGAGGTAAGGTCGCTGGCCTCGGGCTTGAAGTCGAGGTACTTCAGCAGCGGCCCGACGTCCTCGACGGCATGGTTCGCAGTGCGATGGATCACGTCGACGAGCGACAGTTTTTTCTGGGTGGTCATGGCAGTGTCCTGGAAGCGGTTCAAGCACGGACGGTATCGACGGTGAAGCCAGGCTGGCCGTCGGCAAGAGGGCGGATGCTCACGCTCACGTGGGCGCAAGCGTAGCCAACGGCGAGACCAACGCCGGCACCGGCCAGTGCACCCGCGATACCTGCGAGCGCCGCTCCCGCACCCGCACCTGCCATCAAGCCCGCCGCCGAGCAGATGATGAGCGTCTCTCGGCCCGGCTCCACGTAGCGTACCGTGATGCGGTGGCTGCGCGCGAACTCCTTCAGGGCCTTGATCACAAGATCCCTCAATTCCTCCTTCACCTGGAAGGTAGCCGGCGCACCTGCGCGTAGGAACGCCAACAGCTTGTTGATGTCAATGGCGCGGTTGATGGGCAGACTGGATTGCATAGATATATCTCCTGGGTTGCGGCACGCCGACCATCGACATGCACGTTAACTACTTTGCATGAACTGTGCCAGGGCCATTCCAGTGTATGTAATCTATATGAATCAATGACTTGGGATTAAAACTATAAACTTATTTTCGTCTTATCATTGAAATGAGAAGTTACTTCATCAATGAAAACATGAATATGCTGTTGCAGCGTTTCATCGTCGTGGGAATGCCGGTTGAGCCAGCCCGCCGCCGGGACGGGGTCTGGGTGCACGCGGCCGTGGTGTCGGCGGATGAAGCGCTCATATCGGGCTGGATCGACCAGGCACGCGGGGAAGAGTGGCGGCTGGTTCAGCAGACGAATCAGTCTGTCATTGAACGCCTGCGCGCGCTGCAAGGAAGACCTGAGAAGCTTCCAGGCAAGACTTGGCCTGAGCTGGTGAACCAGTTGCTCACCATGGAGCCCGCCCAGTTGGTTGATCAACCTGAGTTGGATTCGATCAAGGAGTTGGCGCCGCTGATAAGGCTCGCGGGCGAGGTCGTAGCCCGCCGTTCGGTTATCGGCTTCTTGCAGTCGTCCACCCCCGGGACACTGCCTGCTGCCAAGATCGCCAGAGAACTGGCGGAGAGGCCTCGCCTGCTTGAAGACAACTCCGTATCGTTCATCCGCCTTCGCTCCCGCGTTTCTGATGATGCTGTCGATGCTTCGGACCAAGCCTTCGACGAACTGATGCGTCAGGTAATGTCCCAGCTGACGTCCGTCACGCCCAACGATCACTCCCCCAAGGAAGGTCCCCGGTTGCTCATTGGTGAGACGGGCGCCGGAAAGAGCGAACTGGCTCGTGCGCTGCACGAGAAATTGCGAGCGCAAACGGGGCGGTCGGGGGCCTTCAAATCCGTGAACATCGCTGCGGTCTCGCCCGGTCTGCTGGAGGCGCGCCTGCGCGGCTATCTCAAGGGCTCCTTCACCGACGCCAAGGCGGATCAAAAAGGATGGTTCGAGCTAGCCAACGGTGGCACCCTATTTCTCGATGAAATCCAGGCTGCACCAATGGACTTCCAGGTGCAATTGCTGGACCTGCTCAGCCCTGTGTCCGACACGGTCGAAGTGGAACCAATCGGCGCCCAGGGCGGGGCACGCAAGCGCTTTCGCGTCCGGGTCATCATGGCCACCAACGAATCCGAGGCCTCGCTGCTAGCGAAGGGCCGGTTGCGCAAGGACCTGGCCTATCGCATCCGCGCGAGGATGGAGCTGAAGCCCCTTGCGCAGCGTTTGCGCGCGGGCACTGAAGGCGACCTGCTCATTCGCTTATTGCGGCTGCATAGATGGCGAAGCGCTCCTGCAATCGAGTTCCAAGCGGGGCGCCTCGCCATCGCAGAGGACGATCTGAAGACACGGCTTGTCGCAAGCATCCTTCCCTCTATCGACCGCAAAGCGTGTGGTGTGCTTGAGGCCTATGACTGGCCCGGCAACTTGCGGGAGTTCGAGCGTGTCTGCTTCGATGCATTCCTTGAATACGACCGCACCGGTTCCCCAGACTGGGCAAGCACCTTCCAGGCCGCCATCGGCGTGCCCCTGGAAGACACTCCAATCGAAGTCGCGGCGAGTGACGCGACACAGGCTCGCATGGCTAGGGAAATTGAAGCACTGCTCGTAGCAAACGAATTCAACGTGAGCGCCATCCAAAGCAGGCTTGCCGTCTATAAGAAGAAGTCTCCGCCAGCGTTGAAGAAATTCCTACGAACGAACAAGGCCCACCTAGATCTGAGGAAATGGGCCAGCCGCAAAGCGCAAGCGCTTCTCAAGGACGTCGCCGACGACGGTCGATGATGCGGCACGTCTGGCCCTGTCGCCTGAGTGTTGATTCCGCCTGAACTGACCACCTGTGCCGGATAAGGTTGACCACTCCGCTGGCACTGACCGGCAGAGTTCGCTGCACAGCAAGCATTGCCGGTGGAGGCTTGAACGACAGCAACGGTTCGGCAGTACCAGTTCGCGGCTTTTAGATGCAGTCATTGGGAGCCGCACGCACGGCGGCTCAGCATGCTCGCATTGATCGTCACCAATCAATGTCAGGTTACAGCGTACGACCTGCCTTACGCCAGCGGAAGTCATCAATGTCAACTTTAGATTGGCGCAGACATTCGGTGGCCCATCCCGTGAGGCAGCAACCAGCCTGAAGCTGACCAAGCAAACTAGGGTCCCAAGTTGTGTGATCGTCAACCGCCTGGAGCGGAGATCCGGTGGGGATCGCTACAGGACCGTTGACCAGATGCAATTCAGTCGGAGACCGAAGCGGGAGGTTCGTCGGACCCAACATGCTCCATCAGGTCTTCAACGCGGCAAGCGAAGTACTCACAAAGCTTGTCGATCGTCTCTGTTCCAGTTCCATAACCCTTCTGGTTGAGGATCTTGGACAGGGTCATCCTGTTCAAACCGGTTGCTGCAGCTATCTCGCTGACGGTGATGCGACGCCCATCAGCGAACTGCTTTTTCTCAATCATCTCGCCTAGCTTGAACCTGATCATGGGAATAAAAGATGGCGAATGATAAAAAAAAGTGTCAAATGACTTGAAAATTGTGATTTCCTGTGTATTATCGGCATCAAGTGATAAATATTTTTATCGCTTGATGTAAAGATTCTACAGGAGCAACCATGAATGAGCAGACCTACCTCACTACAGATGAATTGTCGTCAAGGATCAAGTATGACGTTCGGACAATCCGAGAACGTCTCAAAGACAGCGTGCTGATGGAGGGGGTGCACTATGTGCGACCGTTCGGTGGCAGAAAGATCTTGTTTGTATGGGAGACCATTGAACGTGACATGAAAGTCGCCTCCACCCTGGCCCCCGTCGGCATGAATGCAATCCCCATGGCCAATGGAGCAGTTCTCCATGGCTAAGGTCACAGTCAGAAAAGAAACCGGCAAGTTGGTGATGGACTTCACCTATTGCAATGTTCGTTGCCGTGAGCAGACAGCATTGCCTGACACGCTTCAGAACCGAAAGCGGGTGGAGGCCGTTCTGGAAAAGATCAAGAAGGCGCTGAAGAACGGCACCTTCCAGTACCGCGACTACTTTCCTGAGAGCGCACTAGCATCGCGGTTTGATCAAGCGACTACGGTTGATGCGGGCAAGGCGATGCAGTCACCTGTCAATAGTCCTTCGCCGCTTTTTCAAGACTTCGCCACCCAATGGTTCAAAGAGCACGAGATCGAATGGCGACGCAGCCATATCCGCTCCCTGCGTTCTACCCTGGACAGTCGCCTGATTCCCCACTTCGGGCATAAGGTGGTCAGCAGCATCACCAAATCCGACATCCTTGCCTACCGCGCCACACTCGCCAAAGTAAAAGGTCGCGGAGACAAGGAAGGACTCTCACCCAAACGCATCAACGAGATCATTGGCACGCTTTGCCAGATCATGGACGAGGCCGCCGACCGCTTCGAGTTTACGACGCCAACCACCAACATCAAACGGCTGCGCGTGCGCAAGGTCGATGTGGACCCCTTTAGCCTGCAGGACGTGCAAAGCATCCTGGCGACCGTGCGCCCTGACTACCGTCACTACTTCACGGTGCGATTCTTCACCGGCATGCGCACCGGCGAAGTCCATGGCCTCAAGTGGCGGTACGTCGACTTTGAGCGCCGGTTGATCCTGGTGCGAGAAACCTTCGTCCTGGGCGAAGACGAGTACACCAAGACCGATGGCAGCCAGCGCGACATCCAGATGAGCCAGCCGGTGTTCGAAGCACTGGCCAGGCAGTACGAAGTCACGGGCAAGCTGTCCGACTACGTGTTCTGCAACCTGATGGGCGCACCTCTGGA